>Ga0007854_10002405_pt1 | contig 11621 bp, 11 predicted proteins | sample CryBogCBH12Aug08_FD_60382 | JGI IMG/M metagenome (GOLD analysis project Ga0007854, IMG submission 60382) | Freshwater microbial communities from Crystal Bog, Wisconsin, USA - CBH12Aug08 | ecosystem: Environmental > Aquatic > Freshwater > Lake | place: Crystal Bog, Wisconsin, USA | collected... | reverse complement strand
GTCTGGTTTACCGATTGCTACGGTTTTCGACTGCGGGACTGATGCATGAGCTATGCGGCTTTAGTGGCAGCGGCGATGTTCCTGTAAAACGTGGCTCTGGAGATGTTCAGAGTTTTGCAAATCTGAATCACTGTGGTTTTTCCATCAGCGTAAAGGGAGGCGGCAATTCCTGCTTTCTCATCATCCAAGATTTTCGGTCTTCCTCCAAGCCGACCACGAGCACGAGCCGCCTTCAAACCTGCTGATGTGCGCTCTTGAATCAGTGAGCGTTCAAATTCAGCCATTGCACCGAAAACATGGAAGATGAGCATTCCTGATGGGGTGGTGGTGTCCAGATTTTGAGTGAGACAACGGAAACCGATGCCACGATTCTGCAAACTGTTCACCGTATCGATCAAATGGCGGAGTGAACGCCCAAGACGATCCAGCTTCCAAACCACGAGCACATCCCCCTTCCTTGCAAACTCGATGGCATCCTTCAACCCCTGCCTTTCGGATTTGGAACCAGATGCAATGTCTTGGAAGATTTTCTCGCAACCAGCCTTTTTGAGTTCGTCGAGTTGAAGCTCAAGATTCTGATCGTTGGTGGAGACTCGGCAGTAACCAATTTGCATTTTGGGATGATGTCAGAAAGTGTCACATAAGTCAATGATAATCACAGCTTTTGGGATATAGATAATAAAACGGGTTATGAGACGCTTTTCTGGCATTACTCAAGCCGATTGCAGGAAAATCAGGGAGTGCCTCAAAAATCGACGTTTCTGAGACGGTGTCCAAAATCTTCGGACTACAATGACGCGAGCTATCCTGCCGCAGTGTCATTGATGGCACGCAGCATTTCTCCCTCTCTGCCCAAAATAGAATCAGCCAACTGGACAGCCAGTGGGTTCGGGGTTGGCGGATGCGGCTACGTCCATCAGCAAGACCGAACCGTAACTGCGTCGCTGGCTGCCGGTGACATATTCCTGCACCCTCCCGTCTTTGACACGCCCCATCATCGCCTCATCGCCTTGGCACGGCTTAGAATCCCAGAGATTCTTTCAATGATGGCTTAGGGGCGGCTTCCTCAGTATGCGATTGATTCGTGCCGCTCGCGCTTGTTTTGGTGTTGGATATGCGTAGCGATACAATGTCCCCCTTTTTAAGGGAGGACTGTTCATCCATCCTTACTATATCGCCATCCACCTTGATGGTTGTCTTTGCAACTTGAGTCTGTTGATTGGAAACTGTTTTCCAGAGGGTGATGGAGTCACCCGTTTCCAGTAAGGTGCCATTTCCCCGTCCCAAGTATTTCAAGCATCCATCGGGTGTCACAACAAAATTCGCCATATTCAACTTCAACATCATGTCGCATTTCATGACGCGGATGGATCGTTGGAGCGCAGCATTGAAATCTGTTGTAGCCGCTTGGACGGCACTAGCCACAGCTCCAGCAGAGACGGTAGGTTTTTCGCTTGCAACCTCAAACTGAGATCGACCTACCTCTCCCTTGGTCATCACATCTATCAAACGAATGGTTCCACTGAAGCGCATGCTGACCTTTTGAAGCGGCGGGGTATTGCTAAAAGTAGTCGTTAGAACATCAACTACGAGCGGGCCAGATTGGAATTCCAAAACCATATCAGCTGCTTTTTCCCCCTTGAGTTTGGACTGTTCTCTAACAGCGGCATTTTCAGAACTCGCAAGCGCCAGTTCGCCGTCGACGACGTCCTCAGATTCTCGTTCGAGAATAACAAATTGGGGATTGTTGGCAAAAGTCTCTGACAACCCCTTTGCGATGGTCGATGCAATCTCAGGGACTGAAATGCCGTGGGTGTCGCCAGAGGCTTTTCTGATGCTTGCCGCAATCCGATTCGCTGAAGGAATGACGACCGCTTGGCTTCCGGCAAAGCGGTCGGGAAGTGCTTTCAATACATCCGCCGTGATGGAGATTGACCAGCGATCACTCGGAATTTTTTCTTCCTTTTTGATGCTGTAGCGAAGCAGAAGGCCATCAAATGACATGGCTGTATTATCTGAAACAGCAAAGGTTTTGACCTCCGTGCTTTCTGTTGTTTTGTCAAAAACCCCTTTATCGCTCGAAGATGTTCCCTTGAATCCAGAACTCCCGTGGTTGATCATTTTGCCCGTGATTCGGGTTCCATGCACTTTGGCTACCGCAAGGCGGCAGGCATCAATCAATGCTGCGTCTCTGGTTTCCCCTGTGCCCACAGATTCCACCGTTATTTGACCCGATTTTTCATCCTGAGCAAATAGAGAGGGAGACAGCATAAATGCCAGAGACGCCAAGAGCGGTAAAACTATTTTTGAATGTATCATAGCTCGCTGGTGTTGTTCTTCATTTTTGTCAGAATCTCATCAACTGCAAATTCCGGCAGCATTTCCAAGACACGCTTCTTGGCGTCCTGTTGAGTTTGTGCTGATGCTGATTTCGTTATGGGAGCCAAGGCTGCAACAAGCTCAATTTCTCCCTCACTAATTTCATAAACTTTTCCGGTAACGGTAGCAGAGATTTTTTGCATACCGGTCATGTCATCTTTGACAGGAAACGAAAAATCAAGCGTTCCGATCACCAAAAACCTAAGGGATGGCTTTGCGCTTTGGACTTCGGCGATGAGCGTTTTATAAACTTTCGCGGGAACAACATTTCCACCGCCGAATGCCTCATCAAGAAGTGCCGCCGACTCAAACATGCTTCCATCGGTCACTTTCTTGAATCCTTTATCCGTGAAACGGCCTAGAACCGATGCGCCGAAAGATTCTCTTGCTGCCGCATCGAGCTTGAATTGCAATGCGTCGGCCTTTTTATCTACTGTTTGTGATACGCTGCCGTCTTTCTGTATGGCGGATTTCTCATCCACAGAAGTATCGGATTTTTTTATAACTGCCGAGTTCTTCGTCCGATTGTCCGTGGACTCACTTGAATTGCTTGCGCTGCCTTTTTGCTGGTTCAGGGTCGTTTCGTCTTTTTTGACGCCATTTTCACTCGCTTGAAGAGTCCCCTCTGCTTGCTGGTTTGAGGCATCTTTCGCAGCATAAGTTCCACTGGTTGTTGCTGCCGAGGTTGTGTTGTTTGCAGCATTCAAATTGGATTGCTCTTGCGATTTAGCCTGTGCCTGTTTCTTCGTATTATCCTGTTGGCTTACACTGAAGCTTCCGGCGTCGACACTGGCCTGCATTGTCTCGCGCACTGTAAAGAAGATGGCGATCTTGGACTTCGATCGATTGACCTGCGACTCGCCCCCTTGCATTCCGTTTAAAACATCGCGGAGAATGGCCAGATCCAGATTTCCGCTCAAAATTTCGGAAATAATCTTTTTGGATTTATCGTTATCCGGTCTGCAAACGATGTTTGACAAGATGTTTTTCGATTCATAATCGGCGACCTTTAAAACCCCCTTCGCCCGATTATTAAATTGCTGGCGCAGGGAATCAGATTCATTGGCCAAGGCTCTTTCGATAGCATCTTTGACGGCCAGTTCCGTGGCTTGTGCTACAGCTTCAGGCTCAGGCTTGCCTGTCACTGATGTGTAGGGAGCCGATCCCTGTCCATTGATTTTTATTTGCTGCGAATAGCCGCTAAATGGCGTGATGGCTAAAAATAATAGCGAAAGGATGGTTGTTCTCATGGTGTTTATACTATTGGTTTTTTGAAAGAATGCTCCAAGGGGCGCAATCTAGGAAAAAGCGTCGGATTTCAGATTGTTTAATAACTTTCATTGGCTTGGCTTGATCGACAGGTTCCCCCGTGCAGTGATCCTTCAGAATTTGCTTTCCCCCTTTAAAGAAAAGAGTGTTGAGCGCGTCTGAATAAGCGAGCCATGGTGTTTTCCGTGAAGAGCCAGCGGGGACGATGTTCTGCGCATTTCCGTCATGCTGCGCCGAGTAAATGACAGAATCCCCGATTTTGATGGTTATTCTCGAATAGGCGCAATTTTGAACAACATCCCCCGCAGGCCCACTGGTGGCCGTAACCGTTTTGAACACAGGAATCACGAGTTCGATTTCGTAATCCGGCTTTTTGAGCACAAAACTCATGCCGGTGTTTCTGGCCTCGCCTTCGCTCACTGCAATGACTCGGTTTGCGTCTGAAAGCTGCTCACGCATAGCGCAAAATGCAACTTCATTCCCTCTGGAAAATGGCAAAAGAGGGAGCCCTGCACCTTCATAAAAATTACTTGCCGCAACGCCAGCGATGTATTCCTCAGCCCTGCTTTGAAGCCACTCTGGCAAGATAGCTTGAGCTTCGGGGAAGAGCGTGATTTTTGTCACGGCGGCCGTCTTGGTGCCAAATATTTCCGGTCCATGGGATTGCGCCAGCTTGCAAAATCTTTTGATCAGTTCTTCCTGATACAGATTTTTTAGGAGTTCTGTTTTTTTCTCCTGAGTAATGTTGCTGCTATTTGCGACATCGGTGCGAGTCACCCGCCCCGGCAATGAAAGGACAATGGATCGGTCAGCAAAATTGCATATCACCAAATCAAACCCGACCTCCGCTATAACTTTATGAATCCCCCCAATCTCGACGCCATCCACATGTTCGTAATTGATTGCGCAGGCCATTACCAAAGCCTCTCCCTTGGAGGCGTCAGGCATATAATCATCAGGTGCCACTGAATCAATGATACGGGAACCGTCGGGCTTGGCTTGAGCCCTGAGTTGCTTCAGCAGATCCCGACTCAGGGTTGTAGCTCCGTTTTCACCCAATTGCATTGCAAACCCTTTCCCGACGGGAAATAAGCGATCTGCTTCAGAAAACTTTCCCGAGAGCCAGATCCCAGAAAATTTGATGAGGCTCATTTTTTGGGACACCTCAGAGGCGACTTCTTTCTGAGAATGGGTTTCGCTTCCATCTCGCACACTGGAACCCGATGCGGGAGTCTCAGAATAGAGAGTCAACGGGGCGAGGCTCGCCAATAAAAAAAGAGCCCGCAGGAACCCGACAAGGAACCTTGATTTGTGGCGTTTGTCTAAGGATTGCAGTCTCATCGCATCAACACCTTTCTGGATTTTGAAAAACTGGCCGAGGGATGGGTATGCCTCTCTCGGCCAGCTATTGAGTCATCTATAAAAGACTTCTACGGTATTAGAACGCCATATCGGTCAGCTTTGGCGTCGGGAGTGACTGCCTTGGAATGCTAACACTGTAATCTTTGGCAAACTTTTGGCAGATTTCTTCAAAATTGCGTTCTTCCGCCAAGAAACGGGGAACGTCTTTCACAAAAAAGAACAGTGGATCAAGAGTCGCGGTGAGCATGACCTTTTCCATCGGCGATGCTTTCTTCATCGCTTTGACGCCAAGGGCTGCTTCCACACTGGCCTTTTCTGCCAATTGGACTTCAATACCATAAGCCTCGCTTTTTATCCTGTGTCCCTCTGCGAACTTTTCTTTGCTTTGCAGGGTGACACCCTTCGATTCGCCAATTTTTGACCGAACCTCTTTCATTAGCGGAGCGGACCTTGATAACGCTTTACGGCTATCATCCAGTGAGGAGCCCGCATTGAGGGCAGCGGCTTCTGCCCGCAGCTTGGCGGCAACGATCTTCATGTCGATGGCTTCGGCAATGGTCGCATAGGCTTGGATCATTTTGCGCGTACCCGCTGCGAACTGATGCCCAAGAACTGCCTGTTTTTCAACCAAAGCCTGTATTTGTCCTCGAAGCGGCTCTGGGAGTTTAGCAACACGTTCAGGAGTGGCAAGGTTTTGGGTGATCATTGCGCACGCAGGAAGCAGGACAAGTGCTGCTGCGGCCAGAATGGAAGAAATGAGGATGTTTTTTTTCATTTTTGGGCTCTGATTATTTGTGGTTGTGGTTAGATTCAAATGTGGGGGAAGCGGACTGATATTTCAGGGAAAACACTACCTGTTTTAGGTGGCGGCGCACGATACACAAGGAAATTCTATCTCCGATGATCGGAGAAACCCTCCCCGCCCTGTTGAAGCGTCTCAAGAGCCTTCGGAAGGATCGAGGATTATCGCAGGAGCGATTTGCGGAGCTTTCGGGTATGATGATTGGAGCAGAGAGTAGCGGCTCTCTCCTCCACATCAATTTTCATTTTTCTTAGAAGGCTTGATGCACGTTCCCCAAGCAAGAAACTGATGTTATGGAATCCGATCTTGGTGCCTCGGTTTTCAGGCAAATGATGGAGGGGGGATGACTCAGAAGGTTCGTCGCAAGCTGCCGTTGAGGTATTCGGCTGTTCGTCCGTTCTTCGTGTCGGCAAAAACTGAGCCGTCGCTGACCCTGACCCGCAACACGTCTGAACCGTAACTGCGTCGAATACTGCCGTTGACATACTCTTCAATGCGTCCCTGAGCGGTCACTGCCACAACGATCTTTCCGTCGGTAGCCACGTCCACCAGATTTGAACCGTAGCTGCGTTTCATGCTGCCGTTTACATATTCCTGCACCCGCCCGTCCTTGATTCGCACCGTCATGCTTTCACCCGCCTCACATGGGGAAACCGCCGCGAAAAGGAAGACACCCACCACGGCTCCAAGCAGATGCGCAAAAATTTGACCGAATTTTCTCGTCTTCATGTTTTTTGGGGGAGTCGCTGAATGTTCTGGTTCCAAGATCAATCGATTTGAAAGAGATTTTTGAGGTGCGGCAGTGAGAAATGCCCTTCCGTATTCCTGCCGGATGCTCAATTTTTTTACCCACAATGACCGGAAACCGTACGGATGATGTGCATGTTTTTTTTCGATGCTTTACTCTGGCTTGTAGGATTCTTTTGAATTCGCTAGAGTCACTTGATGTTCACCATGTTATCCCTATTTTCTTGGCAGGGTATGTTACATGCACAGTGTGACACGCCTGTGTATAACACCTCAATGGCATTGAGGAGGTCAGGGGTTCGAATCCCCTAGGCTCCAGTTCCCCATTTACTCTGGAAATTACAGAGAAAGTGGGATTTTTTTTGCTCTTTTTCAGAGTAAAAAGTGCGACAGAGGCAAAAATTGCGTTACAGAGAAAATGGCGGTTTTGGGCGGTTGTTTTTGCCAGAGTGTGACACTGAAAGTGTGACATTTTTACCGTTGAAAGTGTGACAAAGAGGTGTGACAATCCCATCTCATGAGATCGAAGGCGAAAGATTCAGCTGCGAGGGGAATTTATAAACGGGGTAAATTCTACTGGCTAGCGCAGCAACGAAATCGGAAGCGGGTATTCGTTTCGCTCGAAACGGAAGATTTTGCTATCGCCGTTCAGAGAGCACAGGAAATCAGGGATCGACCCGAATTAAACGCCGGAGGTCTGCTTGAAGCGGAAATTGCTCGGTTTATCGCCTATAAAATTCAAAAAGGTGATTTCGTCCGAGATACCGCCGACAATTCCAAGAATTTTTTGGCTCATCTTCCGCGTATCATCGGGAACCTTGCTCCGTTTCAGGTCGGTGGGCCTGAAGTCACCCTTTTTTACAATACGCTCCGAATGCGGATGACGGAAAGTTCCGCCCAAACCTATGTCGCCCACGCACGTAGTTTTTTCCGGTGGTGTCATAAAACTGCCCGTCTCTGCGATAAGAATCCGTTTGATTCGCTTGATCTGCCCAAATTGATTTCCGTTGCCAAAAAGGAATTCTGCCTCCCCGAATTAAGGGATAAATTGATAACCGAATGCCCCCGCGATGATCTTCGTTTCGTTCTCTATTGTGGCTTTCATGCAGGACTCCGACGTAAAGAAATTTGCGAAGCACGTCCATCTTGGTTCCACGTTCATGGAAGTCTGAAACCAATATTGCACATCAAAAAGATTTCCAAAGAAGATGCGACCAGAACAGGGCTTGACTTCTTTGATCTGAAAGACCGAGAAGAACGAAGTATTCCGCTGTCGGGGGAGTTTACAACATTCTTGAAGGGTTGGATCAATCCTGATGCCGATTATGTTCTTGGTATGGGGAAGCGTCGCAGAAAGAATCGTTACCGTTTCGATCTTCGCCGCCCCTTTGAAGATTACATGAAGTCGCAGGGGTGTCCGTGGGTTACATTTCACACGATGCGTCGGACGTTCGGGAGTATTCAAGCGAGCAAAGGAACGTCCATTTACCTCATCGCCTCGTGGCTTGGAGACGATGTGGAAACCACGACCAAGCATTATGCGCATTTGATCCCTGCTCATGACACGTTGGAAGCAGGTCTTTAAACTGGCAGAGGTTCGCGCTCCATTCGCCGCGTGGCGTTTTCAAGTTGGCTGACCGAGAAAAGATCGATCTGTGCAGTTTTATCAATTGGCCTAACCCATCCGGCTCTTTCAAGACGTTCCAGTATCCCTCCGTGCTCGAACATGGCTACCGCCGTCGTTCGTCGAACGGTGAGTTTTGGGGCGGGGCTGATGTCGTGGTATTTCATCGTTCGACCTCCTTCGCCTCATCGTCCACTCTACAGACTTTGCTTGGGTGCGACAATTTGTAGTGGTATTCACTTGCTACCGGCTCCCAGTTGAAAAAATCCCATGTATCACTTTCATTTTTGTATTTTATAACACGCGCATCAAAGCGAACAACCTCCCCTTTTCTTAAACATGGGCGGGTAAATCCTTTGCCAGCGAAAAACTCGTAGGCTCCAATCAGAAAATTACCGTCTTGATCTCGAATCTCCCGTAAATGGATCGTCTTAAGTGTATTGTTCCTCAAGAATCCTTTACTAGGAGTTCGATAATCAAAACCTGCAACGTCAGCCGTGAAGGTAATTCTTATTCCCTCGTAGTCTGCAAGTGTTTTTTTAGGAGAATTATTCATGTTTCCCTCCTTGGAACTTGAACGATTCCTGTGTTGTGGTTGCGTGTGTTTCTGCCGTGAATCCATCTACTATCACTTGTTTTGCAATATTCGATTTTACATCGGCACCTCTTTCTATTTTGTTTATATATGTTATATTCATAACAAAACAAACTATACATTATTTATCCGGGAAGTCAATACCTATTAACGTAATAGCCGCAATTTCCGCAAGTTGTTTTCTATATCATAACTTTATATCTATATACACAAAACTTGATGGCGGTGGCTTTACGGCGCGAGAAATGGCACTTTCGCCAAAAAATCTCGAAAATGAGCGAAAATGCGAAAAACCGCCCCTCGCTTTTCAAAACCACCCCGTAATCGCGTTCTAATTATTTTTAAATTTGTTTTGTGGCAAAAATGCGGTTTTTCGGAGCCACCCCAAAAAATATTTTGAAAAATCTCCAAAAACACCCCACCAGAACGTCGAAAAGAGCCTCAATGGTTCCAATTTTGCGGGTCGAGCGGCAGAGAATTGAGTTGCTGCCGGAATTGTCGCCAGTGAGGGAGGTGCTTGTCCAGTATCCCGATGAACTTTGTGTTATGGCGGCGTTCAATAAGATGCGACAACTCATGCACCACTACGTATTCGAGGCATTCCACTGGTTTTTTCGCCAATTCAAGGTTCAGGAGCACTCTTTTCCCCTCCACGTTACATGACCCCCACTTTGTTTTCATGCGCCGAATTTGCCATCCTGAAGCCTTTACCTTCAATATCCTCTCCCACTTGGCAATCAACGGCTCAGCGGTCATCCTGAGTTGATTCCGATACCATTCCGTTAGGATCGTCTCTCTTTTCTGGTGGTCGGTTCCTGCTCTCACCACCAAATGAATCCTCTTGTGCTTGATTTCTACGGCGGGTGAGTGGTCGGCTTCGGAGATTGTCAGGAGGTAGCGTTTCCCCCAATCTGCTGGAGATATGCCTCATACTTGATCGCCTTGTTCTTCCGTGCGGTAATGATCTCTTTCAGCAACACGGACATCTTTTCGAAAAATGCTGGATCAGTCAGTTCCTCTTTGATGATCTTGCTTCTGACGTTGTTTTCAATGGTCTCCGCAACCGCCTCTTGGTTTCCCTTCAACCCTCCAAGACGAGTGGCAATGGCTTCTCCTATTCCTGAAGTGACGATCAACTGAAGCAACCCCAGGTCTTCAAAGGGTGAGATGATCTTGGGTTCGTCGGCTTGGATGTAGGTATCGATGAGGTGCCGCATGTCAGCCTCGTAAGCTTTCAGGTCAAGGCTCTCGTTGCTGGCATTTCGGATGGTGTCACGGAGTTTGAGGTATTCGTCCAGCTTGGTCTTGATTCTGGTGATGTCCTCAGTGCTGTATCCTGCCTTCTCCAGCTCGTCAGCAATGTTGGCGTATGCTCGAATCAAATTTACCGTGCCTTTGTAGAGAGCTTCCCGATGAGGTTCGCGTTCCTTGAGGTCTGTTGGAATCTCCGCATTGCCACAAAAGTAATGGATGAATTCCAAATCAGTTCTTGGGGGCAGGACGTTGACGCAGAGTAAATCAAGAGTCTCCAATGCCTGATCCAACCGTTCCTTCCCTTTTTTGAGTCGGTTCTGCATCAAGACTTCGGGTTCTGCTCCTCCTGCACTGTGATCGAGTTCAGTGCTATAAACCTGAAGTGCCCCCGTTCCCTCATCGTTCACCAGATTTTTGAACAGGTCTTTGTAATCGACGATGTAACCGAAATCCTTGTCGTCCCCATCCAGCCGATTCGTTCTGCAAATGGCTTGGAACAGCCCATGATCTTTCATGGATTTGTCGATGTAGATGAACGAGCATGGCGGCGCGTCGAATCCTGTCAGCAGTTTATCCACGACCACCAGCAGCTTCATGTTCGCGGGCTGCTCAATGAATCGTTTCTTGGAATCCTCCTCGTATGCTTCAGTGAGGTTCATGTTCGGCTTGGCTTCCACGGTCTTCAGCAACTCGGTGTACGTGTTGTAAATGAACTGCTTGTCCGTCTCCGTATTCGCTCCCGTCTCCTCCAGTGTGATGTCCTTTGCGAGCGGATTGTAGGACGTAACCAGAGCGCATTTCCCTTTCAACGGGGTCTTTTCGAACAGACTGAAATATTTGCAAGCCTCGTAAATGCTCGATGCCACCAAAATCGCATTGCCTCGATCACTGGAGAGTCGGGGTTTGACAGAGAAATCAAAAATGATGTCGCTCACCACACGCTCCATTCGGGATTTTGAACTGAGGACGATCTGCATTGTTCCCCACTTCTTCTTTAACTCCCGTTTCTGCCAGTCGTTCAATCCTTTTGTCTTTGCCTCAAACCACTGATCCACCCTCTCTGCCGTGCTCAAACGCTGATCGATGTCCCGCGCTTCGTAGATCAAATCAAGCACCACCTCATCCTCCACCGCTTCACAGAATTTGTAGGTGTGGATGTAGCCGCCAAAGACTTCTAGACTCGTTGCCTTGTCCTCGATGAGAAGGGGAGTACCAGTGAACCCGATGAACACGGCATTGGGCATCATCGCTTTCATGACCCTGTGAAGTTTGCCTGATTGGGTTCTGTGGCATTCATCCACGAAGACGAAAACTTCCCCCACGGTTTTTGTCGGCTGAGATTCCAACTCTTTGATGAAGGCATCAAAATCGTCCACATCCTTCCTGCCGAATTTGTGAACCAGAGAGCAGAGGAGACGTGGTTTTGCCTGTCCAAGCTGGCTCATTAAATCCCTGCCCGATGTGGTTCTGTGTCGCCGGTCAGTCAAAGTGTACCAGGGAAGGTCGGAATGAAGGGGTTCAAAGTGTACCACCTATGAGGGGCGAAAACAGCTCCGTTTGACCGCCTGAGGGCGGTTGGATGGGGCATG
>Ga0007854_10002403_pt1 | contig 11627 bp, 12 predicted proteins | sample CryBogCBH12Aug08_FD_60382 | JGI IMG/M metagenome (GOLD analysis project Ga0007854, IMG submission 60382) | Freshwater microbial communities from Crystal Bog, Wisconsin, USA - CBH12Aug08 | ecosystem: Environmental > Aquatic > Freshwater > Lake | place: Crystal Bog, Wisconsin, USA | collected... | reverse complement strand
GGTGAGGGCGTAGCTCGACCCGCACTGCGGCAGCGCCGTGCCTGCGGGGGCCGCCTTCTTCGACTTCGCCCCGACGAAGGGTGGGGCGTAGCAGAGGGCGGGCCGGAACAGCAGCTGCGCGGTCTGGCCGACGGTGGCCAGCACGGAGCGAGCGTTCTTGACGCCGGGAACGGTCACGACGATGTCGGTGCCCTGGGTCTGCACCTCAGCGCCCGAGACGCCGAGGGAGTCGACGCGGTTCGTCAGGATCAGCTCGGTCTGCTTGAGGTCAGCCTGCGAAGGGTGCCCCTGGGGTCGATAGACCACAGAGAGGCCCCCGGCCAGGTCGAGCCCGAGCTTGGGGGACCAGTGGACGGCCATGGTCGCGCCGAACGCGCCGAAGGAGATCGCCACCACGGCGATCAGGCTCACCCAGAGGCTGCGATTGGACTTCCGGCTCGATGCAGCTGGGGTGGCCATCAGCCCTCGACCTCCGGCGTCTCATCGCCGCTCTCCACGGGCGGCGCCTCGGCGGGGGCGGCGACCGCATAGGGATCGTCGACCTTCCCTGCGATGGCCTGCTTGGCGAAGGTCAGGTTCGTGCTCGACGCCGCGTCGGGGCCCTCCCCATGGACGTGGCCCGTCCGGACCACCACGTGCGACGGGCTGGTGGCCACCACCTGTCCCTCGAGGCCGCCGATGGTGCGGATCCACTCGCCCACCTCGACCTGCTTGGCGTTCTCGCGATCCGCACGGGCCTTGGCCTGACGAGGCCGGAGGTAGAGGAAGTACACCAGGCCGAACAGGGCGATCATGATCGGGAGGAACAGGCTGGATCCCGAAGACTTGGCGGCAGCAGCTAGCAGTGTGGCGATCGGCACGAGGGTCAGCTCCGGGGCGTAGTGGTCGGAATCAGGCATGACCCTATCGCAGGGGAGATCCCCGGCGGTTGCGCTCAGAGGAGGCGGGCGACCTCCGGTGCCTCGAGGCCGAGGTGTCGGTAGGCGGCCAGGGTCGCCATGCGGCCCCGTGGCGTCCTCAGCACGAGTCCGCGCTGCACGAGAAACGGCTCATAGGCGTCCTCGATGGTCGAGGGCTCCTCCCCGACCGACTGCGCAAGCGTGGTGAGGCCCACCGCTGCGCCGGAGAACCTCCGGCACAAGGTGTCGAGGATCTGCCGATCGAGCTTGTCGAGGCCGATCGAGTCGATGCCGAACAGGTCAAGCCCCTCCGATGCCGTCGAGCCCGTGATGGTCCCATCACCCCTGACCTCGGCGACGTCTCGTACCCGCCGTAGCAGCCGGTTGGCGATCCGCGGCGTGCCACGGGATCGTTCGGCGATGCAGCGGGATCCCTGCTCGTCGATGACGACCTTGAGCAATCCCGCAGACCGGGTGACGATGGTCTCGAGGTCTTCCGGCTCGTAGAGGTCGAGCCGCCCCACGAACCCGAAGCGATCTCGGAGTGGGCTCGCCACCAGGCCGATCCTGGTGGTGGCGCCCACGAGGGTGAACGAGGGGAGGTCCAACCGGATGGAGCGGGCACTCGGCCCCTTGCCCACGACGATGTCGAGCGCCCCGTCCTCCATGGCGGGGTAGAGCACCTCCTCGACGACCTTCGGTAGCCGATGGATCTCGTCGATGAACAGGACGTCGCCCTCGTTCAGGTCTGTCAGCAGAGCCGCGAGGTCGCCGGGCCGGACCAGGACCGGGCCGGAGGTGATCCGGAGCCCGACGCCCAGCTCGGAGGCCACGATCCCCGCCAGCGACGTCTTCCCGAGGCCGGGCGGGCCAGCGAAGAGCAGGTGGTCGACCGCCTGGCTGCGCTGTCGAGCCGCCGTCAGGACGATCTCGAGATGGTCGATCAGATCGCGCTGCCCGACGAAGTCGTCGAGGCTCTTGGGTCGAAGCGAGGCCTCCACGCGCTCCTCGTCAGCGAGCGGCAACGCCGACACTTCGGCACGCTCCGGCGGTGGACCGCCTTCGAGGACGTCGCGGCGGGGGCTCACGAGCGGCTCAGCTCTCGGAGCGCGAGCCGGAGCAGGTCCTCCGTGGCTCCCGAGCCGTCGAGTGACGACAGGGTGCGTCCGACCTCGTCCGCAGAGTACCCGAGGGCGAGCAGTGCCTCAGACACCTCTGCCCGAGCTGCCGACGGGGCGGTCCCCGCCACGGCGGCGGGTGCCGACCCGAGCGCCGAGCCCTGCAGCTCGAGCACGAGGCGCGCTGCCGTCTTCTTGCCGACGCCCGTGACGGTCTCGAAGGCCGCCCCGTCTCCGTCGCGCACCGCAGCGGCCACACCGGTCGCACCAAGTGCCCCGAGGATCGCCAGCGAGAGCGATGGCCCCACCCCATGGGTGCCGATCAGCACCTCGAAGGTTTCACGCTCCACCTCGTCAGCGAAGCCGAACAGGATGATGGCGTCCTCGCGGACCAGTGTGTGGACCGACACCTCGACCGGGCCCGACGTCGCCATGAGGGCGGTCTGCGTCGCCGGGGTCACCTGCAGCCGATACCCGACCCCGCCGACGTCGAGCACGAGGTGCCCGGTGCCTGCGCGCACGACCTCGCCCCGCAGCCAGGCGATCATCGGCGGGCCTCGGCCGCGTCGATGGCCAAGCTCAGGCGAGCGCCCGAGAGGTGGCAGATCGCAAGTGCCAGGGCGTCGGCGGCGTCGGGTGGCGACGGCGGCACCGAGAGCCCGCAGAGCTGGGCCACCATCGCCGACACCTGCGCCTTGCTTGCCGAGCCGTGGCCCACCACCGCCTGCTTGACCTCGTTGGGCGAGTACTGGGCGGTCGGCACGCCGCGTTGGGCGGCCGCGCAGAGGGCCAGGCCCGAGGCCTGTGCCACCGACACCGCGGTGCGGACGTTGGCCTGGAAGAGGATCCGTTCGACCACGACGCAGTCCGGCCGGAACTCATCGAGCAGCTGCGCCAGGTCACCCGCCAGCTGGGCCAGGCGGAGGTCGACCCCGAGGCCCACGTCGGTCTCGAGCACGCCGGCTGCCACCGCGCTGAGTGCAGCCCCACGGTCGGCGGCACGCGCCACGACCCCAAAGCCGCACCGCGTCAGGCCCGGATCGATCCCCAATACGAACATGCGTTCGATGATAGCCAGTGGACGACGGTCGAGCGTGGACCGCCGACAGACACGTCAGCCCTCTCCGCGCCGAGGACCGATCCCGGAGCGGCTCAGCCCTCGTAGCTCGCCAGGATCTCGTCGGGCATGTCGAAGTTGGCGTGCACGTCCTGGACGTCATCGAGGTCGTCGATCGCATCCATGAGCCGCAGCACCTTCTTGGCCTCCGCCTCGTCGGTCACCGGCACCGTCTGGGTGGGCTCGAGCGACGGGTCTGCCGAGGCTGCCGTGATCCCGAGGGCCTCGAGGGCCTCACGCACCGCATGGAGATCCTGCGGGGCACAGGTCACCCGCCAATGGTCGCCGGCATCGCTCAGGTCGTCGGCGCCGGCCTCGAGGGCCGCCTCCATCAGCTGGTCCTCGTCGAGCTCGCGCGGGAAGGTGAGGATCCCGCGCCGCTCGAACTGCCAGGAGACGGCACCGGGCTCCGCCATGGAGCCCCCGTTGCGGCTGAAGACGTTTCGCATCTCCGCTCCAGTGCGGTTGCGGTTGTCGGTGAGCGTCTCGACGATCAGCGCCACGCCGCCTGGGGCGTAGCCCTCGTAGGTCACCGACTCGTAGCGCACGCCCTCGAGCTCACCGGTCCCCCGCTTGATGGCACGCTCGATCGTGTCGAGCGGGACGGAGGCATCCCTCGCCTTGGCATACATGGTGCGGAGCGTCGCGTTGGCGTTCACATCGCCACCACCCTCTCGGGCGGCCACCTCGACCTGACGGATCAGCTTGGCGAAGACCTTCGCCCGGGCCTTGTCCTTGGCGCCCTTCTTGTGCTTGGTCGTCGCCCACTTGGAGTGACCCGACATGCTGCCTCCTTCATCGTGCAGCGCAACCCGGCTGCGGTGCTGATGCTACCGATCAGGCGCGTGCTGCCTCGGCACGCCGGAGCAGCTCGAGGTGGAGACGGTCGTCTGCGGCGAGCTCGGGGTGGAAGGCACAGCCGATGAGGCCACCTTGTGCCACGACCACCGGCTCCGGATCTCCCCCTTCGAGCATCCCGAGCACCTCGACCTCTGGGCGCACCGACGTGATCCGAGGCGCCCGGATGAAGACGGCCTCGAAGGGCGCGCCGAGCGGCTCGCAGACCACCTGCGCCTCGAACGAGTGGCGCTGGCGGCCGTGGCCGTTGCGACGCACCGTGACGTCCAGGCCACCGAGCGGCTCCTGGTCCGGCCTGCCGTCCTCGACGGCGTCGGCCAACAGCACGAGCCCGGCGCAGGTGCCAAGGGTCGGCCGACGCGATCGGGTCCACTCCTCGACGACCGGGCGAAGCCCGGTCTTGTCGAGCAGCAGGCACATGGTCGTCGACTCGCCGCCCGGCAGGATCAGCGCGTCGATCCCCTCGAAGGATCCTGTCGTCCTGATGGCCACGGGCTCGGCGCCCACCCGCTCGACCGCGGCGACGTGCTCGCGCACATCGCCCTGCAGGGCGAGGATCCCGACCTTCACGGCTACCAGCCGCGGTCGGAGAGCCGCTCCGCCACCTCGCTCATCTCCTGGCCCGGCATCGCTGCACCGAGGCCACGCGAGGCGGTCGCCACGGCTGCGGCGTCCTCGAAGTTCGCAGTCGCCTCGACGATGGCGCGCGCCATGCGCGTCGGGTCCTCGGCCTTGAAGATCCCCGAGCCGACGAAGACGGCCTCTGCGCCGAGCTGCAGCACCAGCGAGGCGTCGGCTGGGGTGGCGATCCCGCCTGCACAGAACAGCGGGACCGGGAGCTTGCCCGTCTCGGCGATCTCGATGACCAGGTCCACAGGAGCGCGCAGCTCCTTCGCCCATGCGTAGAGCTCGGCCTCGTCCGCCACCGTGATCTTCTTGATGTCTCCGAGGATCGAACGGAGGTGCCGGACGGCCTCGACGATGTTGCCCGTCCCGGCCTCGCCCTTCGAGCGGATCATCGCCGCACCCTCAGCGATGCGGCGAAGCGCCTCGCCGAGGTTGGTCGCCCCACAGACAAACGGGATGTCGAAGGACCACTTGTCGATGTGGTTCGCCTCGTCCGCCGGGGTGAGCACCTCGCTCTCGTCGATGTAGTCCACCTCGAGCGACTGCAGCACCTGCGCCTCGGCGAAGTGCCCGATGCGCGCCTTTGCCATCACAGGGATCGTGACCGCTGCCTGGATCCCCTCGATGAGCTCAGGGTCGCTCATCCGAGCCACGCCGCCGTCGCGCCGGATGTCGGATGGCACGCGCTCGAGTGCCATCACCGACACCGCTCCAGCGTCCTCGGCGATCTTGGCCTGCTCGGCGTTGACGACGTCCATGATCACGCCGCCGCGGAGCATGTCGGCGAGGCCCCGCTTGACGCGGAAGGTCCCCGTGGAGCGATCGGTGGTCGAAGGGATGTTGGTCATCCCTGCATCCTAATGGACCTCCGTCAGCGGTCCTTCGGGCTCACCACTCGGCGAGCGCCGCCTGACGGACCGCGGTCGCGTCGACGTCGCCGATCTCCTCCTCGGCTGACCGACGGGCGATCGACGGGTCGACGAACAGCCAACGAGTGGCGTCGTAGACGGCCGAGGAGAACAACGAGCCCTCGGCCGGGAGCGGGCCGTCGATCATCTTGCCCAAGGCACTGCCGAGCCCGACGGGGTAGCGGACCGTGACCGCCGCGATCTCATCCGCCCGGAACAGCCCTCCCCTCCCGGTGAGCCGGTGCGCCACGCCCTGCCTCCGGCCGATGGGTCCGAGCAGCAGGGTGAGTCCGGCACCCACGGTGCTCCGCCGGACGGCCTCGAGCCGTTGCCGTGCCAAGAGGTGACCGAGGACCCCCTCGAGCTCGACGAGCGTGAGCGTTCCGAGCAGCCCCGTGGTGAGCACGATGGTGGTGCCGTCCTTCGTCGCCAGCATCGCAGCGTTGGGCACGGGATCGTCGATGACCCGCAGCGAGGCTGCTGCGACGCCGAAGGTTGCACCGAGCACGTCGAGCAGCGACGCCACCCGGGGCAGATCCTCGAGCTCGACTGGCGAACCGCCAAGGTTCCGGCTGACCGCCGCCAGTGCGGCTGGGACGATCACGAACCCGACGCCGACGCCGACGAGGACTGCCAGCACCACCGCCACGACCAGGTCTGCCGGGACGGCGATCAGGAACGCGACCAGCCCGATGGCGACACCGGAGATCACCGCTGCACGACGAGACCAGGCCTGGTTCCGCTCCCGATCCTCGGGAAGACCAAGCAGAGGTCCCTCAGGTGGTGGCAGGGTGGCCAGCCCGCTCACCCGACGTTCGGAAGAACCACGGCGACGCTGGTTTGGACGTCGCTTGTTCGATCGCTGCCGAGACTGTGCCATGAGGACCACGCTACCCCGAGCGCCGGGAGCGACCTGCCGAGCGTGCCCGCTCGTAGAGGAGCTCGTAGTGGTCCGCAAGGGCCGGCAGCGACCACATGGCGGCCCGTCGCCTGCCTCGTTCGACCAGGTCGGGCGACGGCCTGGCGATCACCTCCCGCAGCGCCGTCGCGAGAGCCGACGCATCGCCGGGTGGCACCGTGATTCCGCACCCAGCAATCGCCTGGCGGTAGCCGTCAATGTCGGAGCACACGACCGGGGTGCCGGCTGCCATCGCCTCAAGGAGCACGATGCCGAAGGACTCGCCGCCCAGCGACGGGGCACAGAGCGCCGAGGCTGCCCGCAGGCGGCGGACCTTCTCGTCATGGCTGATCATGCCGAGGAACTCGACGCGGGCACCGGCGGAGCGCCACGGTGAACGAGGAGGGGCACCAGTCGCCCAGATCGTGACGTCGCCCGGGAGCGACGCTGCCGCCTCCAAGAGGACGTCGCGGCCCTTTCGCTGCTCGTCTCGCCCGAGGAACAGCACCGTCGGGCCCTCCGTGGGCCAAGGCACGACACCCTCGAGCGCAGCCTGGTCGATGCCGTTGAACAGCACCTCGGGTTCGACTCCGAGGACCTCGGTGGCAGTGGCCGCCGCCGCTGCAGAGACGGCGGCCGTGGCATCGAGCGCCCCCACCCTCCGATGGAGCAGGCGGCCTGCGATGCGGTAGAGCGGATCGACCCCGGATCGATGGAACGTGCCCACCACCCCCATCGGGCCCGATCGAAGGAAGGCCCACCCCAACACAGGGGTGAGGGGCTCGTGCAGGTGGACCACGTCAGCGCCCTGGTCGGCGAGCCTGGCCGCGGCCGCCCGGGCCGCCCACAGCGAGAGGGTGAGCTTGGCCTCTGAACCGTTCGCAGGCACCGACACGACACGTCCGACCCTCAGCTGGCGCACCCCGGAGCGCTCCTCGCCGTCCGGCGATCCCCCACCCGGCGAAACCAGCGTCACCTCGTGCCCTCGGTCCGACAGCTCCGCCGCCAGGCCCTGTGCCTGCTCCTGGACCCCGCCCGGAACGTCAAGGCTGTAGGGCGACACCATCGCGATCCGGAGCCGAGGGGTCATCATCCCTCGCGGTTGACGAACGCGTCGCTGAACACATGCCACTGCTCGGGGTGCTGGCGGATGAGCGTGCCGAGCTCATCAGCCACGAGCTGGGTCACCCGATGCACGTCTGCCCGAAGCCGGCCCTCCCGTTCCGTCGCCACTGGCGGGGTCATGATCACGCAGTGCTCCCGCCCCGGCCCCGAGTAGACGATGCCGCACAAGAGCACTGCCCCGCTGCGGAGGGCCAATGTCGCCGGCCCCGCCGGGACCCTCGCGGGTCTTCCCAGGAGCGACACCTCGATTCCGTCGCCGGTGATGTCGCGGTCGGCGAGGAGCCCGACCAGGCCTCCGGCAGCCAGGGTCCGGAGCATCACCTTTCCGGCATCATGGTCCAAGGGGGCGATGGTGAGCCCGATCGCTTCCCGCTTGGCGATGAACCAGCTGAAGAGCTCGGGAGGCTCGAGCACCTCAGCCACCGCAGTCATCGGGTAGCCCATCCTCGAGAGCATCGCACCACCCCACTCCCAGCTCCCGACGTGCGGCAACGCCACGACGACCCCCCGCCCGGTGGCCATCGCCGCGTCGAGGTGCTCGACGCCTTCAATGATCACGATCCGATCGTGGACCACCTCGAGCCCCGCTCCGGGGAGCGTCGCCCCCTCGGCCCAGTACCGGGCGTAGCTGGCGAACGCTCGCCGGGTGAACCGCTCCAGGACACCGGGGTCCACGGGGGTGGAGGAGCCCTGCTCGAGCAGCGCCTGGACGTTGTCCCGGACGGCTCGGCGAGCCTCGGTCTGGCGGAAGGAGACCACCCAGCCGCAAGCTTCGGCGACCCGGACAGCGAACTGCACCGGCAGCTGTTCGAGGATCGTGCCGAGAGCCTTCCAGATCAAGTACCGACGATGCTCAGCGCGATCTGCCACCGTTGGCCGCTACGGGCGCTGCGTGGGGCGGCGGCTGCGCCGCGACCGAGCGTCCCGGGAACCGACCGCGGCGTCGCGACGGGCCTGGAAGCGCTCCGACCAGGCCGCTGACCGACGGCCAGAGGCCTCCCGCTCACGCCATTCCCGCCAGCGGGAGTCCGCCAGCCTGGCTCGGCGCCTGGCGATCGCCTGGGGTGACACCTCGCTGGCCTGCTTCCAGACGCGCAGGAACCGCCCCACAGCCGTGACCGACGTCAGCACGAGGAGGATCCACAGGACCGGCACGAGGAGGACCGGCGCTAGGAACCCAGCACCGAGGAGGATCATCCGCTCCGCCCGCTCCATGAGGCCGCCCTTGGCGGTGAGGCCGAGGGCCTCCGCCTTGGCGCGCTGGTACGAGACGATGGACGTGACGCCCAGGATCGCCAATGGCAACAGTGCGAGGTGCCCCTCGCCCTCGGAGATCAGGTACCACGACACCCCGCCCATGAGCACGGCGTCCGCAACGCGGTCGGTGACGGAGTCGAAGAAGGCGCCGCGCACCGAGGAGGTTCCGGCTGCCTTTGCCACGGGGCCGTCGAAGAGGTCGTGCGCGCCCGTCAGGATGAGCAGCAAGATGGCGAGGTGCATCTGGCCGACGGCCACCGCGACGGCCGTCGCCGTGGCCGAGATGAGGCCCGTCGCCGTGAGCACGTCGGCGGTGATCCCGTGGGCCTGCAACCAGGTGCCCACTGGCGCAGTCCGTTTGTCCACCGCACCTCTCCAGCGACCGTCGAACATGTAGACCTCCATGGACCCCGGTCGACATCGCCCCCTCTCGGAGCGACGGCCGGCCCGTCCTCGGGGGCACCCGTCCTGGCACCCACACCTCAAGGGTACTACCCCGTCAATCTCAGTCGGCGATGGGCACGCCCTGCTCGATCGCCGGCCACGCCGCCGACACGCGCTCCCAGGTCATCTCCAGCGACTCCGGCAACACCCTGGTCCCTGCGATCGACGTCATGAAGTTCGTGTCCCCCGCCCACCGCGGCAGCACGTGGAGGTGCAGGTGGGCGGGGATGCCGGCACCCGCCGCCTCACCGAGGTTCGCACCCAGGTTCACCCCGTCGGGCTGGTAGGCCTGCTCGAGTGCCGCCACCGCTCGGCGAGCCGTGGACCAGATCACCCCGGACTCCTCCTCGGAGAGGCTCAGGAGGTGCGCCTCGTGGCGTCGAGGCAGCACCAACAGGTGTCCGCTCCCATAGGGGAAGGCGTTGAGGACGCACATCGACCGATCGTCGACGTGGACCACGCCGGAGCTCGCAGACGGCCCGAGCTCCGCGAGGGCACAGAAGACGCACCGCCCCGCTGCGGCATCGACGCCGACCTGTGCCGCTGCTGTGGACACATAGCCGGAGCGCCACGAGGCCCACAACCGATCGAGCACCTCAGTCAGCATCCTCAGGGGTGCCATGGCTCGCCACCTCGTGGGCGATCCGCTCGACGAACGCCTCGATGCCGACGCCGCGCTCCGGCGTGTCGGCGCCACGGCGGTTGACGCCGACCGTGCGGTCCGCCACGTCGTCGTCGCCCACCACGAGGATGTACGGGATCTTCGACAGCTTGGCCTTGCGGACCCGAGCACCGAGAGGCTCCGACGCCGGCTCGACATCGGCACGGATCCCGGCCGTGGCGAGCAGGTGGCGGACCTCGTGCGCATAGTCCTCGTGATCGTCGCGCACGGGCACCACGATCACCTGCTCGGGAGCGAGCCAGGTCGGGAGGTTCCCGGCGTGGTGCTCGATCAGGATGGCCATGAACCGCTCCACCGTCCCGAAGAGGGCGCGGTGGATCATGATCGGACGGTGCCGGGCGTTGTCGCCGCCCACGTACTCGAGTCCGAAGCGCTGGGGCAGCTGGAGGTCGAGCTGGATGGTCGACATCTGATGGGTCCGACCGATGGCGTCACGGGCTTGCACGGAGATCTTCGGGCCATAGAAGGCACCGCCACCCTCGTCCAGGACGAGGGTGAGGCCCGCCGACTCCGCCACGCGCCGCAGGGTCGACTCCGCGATCTGCCACTCCTCGTCCGTTCCGACCGCCTTGCCCTCGGGCTTCGTGGACAGCTCGAGGTAGAAGTCGTCGAGCCCGAACTCACCGAGCAGGTCGAGCACGAAGGTCAGCAGCGACTCGAGCTCGGCCTCCATCTGCTCAAGCGTGCAGAAGATGTGCGCATCGTCCTGGGTCATCCCACGCACCCGCGTGAGCCCGTGCACCACGCCAGACTTCTCGTAGCGGTAGACCGAGCCGAACTCGAACATCCGGATCGGCAACTCTCGGTAGGAGCGCTGCCGAGACCGGAAGATCAGGATGTGGAACGGGCAGTTCATCGGCTTGAGGTAGTAGCGCTGGCCGTCGTCGAGCTCCATCGGGGGATACATCCCGTCGGCGAACCAGTCGAGGTGGCCCGAGATCTCGAAGAGGTCCGACTTGGTCACGTGCGGCGTGTAGACGAACTCGTAGTCCGCCTCGACGTGGCGCTGGCGCGAGTAGTCCTCCATCACCCGTCGGATGGTGCCACCCCTCGGGTGGAACACGGCGAGGCCGCTGCCCAGCTCGTCGGGGAAGCTGAAGAGGTCCAGCTGCGACCCGAGCTTGCGGTGGTCCCGCTTCTCGGCCTCCTCGAGACGATAGAGGTGCTGCGCCAGCGCATCCTTCGACTCCCAGGCCGTGCCGTAGATCCGCTGGAGCTGGGGCCGCTTCTCGTCGCCGCGCCAGTAGGCCCCGGCGACCCGCATGAGCTTGAAGTGGCCGAGCCGCTTGGTCGACGGCACGTGCGGACCCCGGCACAGGTCGGTGAACCCCTCGGCGTTGCGATAGGCCGAGACGATCGATGCCCCTGCCGGCGCGTCGACCTCCGCCCCCCCATCGGCCACGGTCCGGATGATCTCGGTCTTGTACGGCTGGCTGGCGAACAGGGCGAGGCCCTCGTCGATCGAGTGCTCAGATCGGACGAACGGCTGATCCTCATTGACGATCTCTCGCATCGTGGCCTCGATCCGATCTAGGTCGTCGTCGCTGAACCGCTGGCCGTCCGGCAGGTCGAAGTCGTAGTAGAAGCCGTCCTCGATCACGGGTCCGATGGCGAAGTGCGCACCCGGCCACAGGCGAAGGACCGCTTGGGCCAGGACATGGGCAGTCGAGTGCCGCAGCACCTCTCGACTGCCC
>Ga0007854_10002402_pt1 | contig 11628 bp, 11 predicted proteins | sample CryBogCBH12Aug08_FD_60382 | JGI IMG/M metagenome (GOLD analysis project Ga0007854, IMG submission 60382) | Freshwater microbial communities from Crystal Bog, Wisconsin, USA - CBH12Aug08 | ecosystem: Environmental > Aquatic > Freshwater > Lake | place: Crystal Bog, Wisconsin, USA | collected... | reverse complement strand
TGGGTCGGTTGCTGTCGCTGGTTGCCGAAAACAGAATGTCTCTTGTCAGTTTAATGCAGGCATAGCCCCACTAGCTCAATTCCAACCTAGTGGAGTTTCGAGGAAGATGCGCACGAGACGCTGATTCCAACCTGGACATTCAGCCGAGTTTGTCTCTGAAATCTTCGCTATCCAACCCCAGAATGTGCAAATAGCCAAAAAATTAAGACGACGCATATAGCGGTCATGAAACGGTGCGGCGGAGCCGCCTGGCGCGGGAGTGACTGCTGGCGCCATCTCCCGCAAACGGCTGCTTTGCATTAACGTGTCGATGGCGCATATGTTAGGAATAATTTCTTATGAGCAACGCAGTATGGCAACGAAGTGGGGTAAGCAGGCAAGCCGCGTAGCGGATGCTCGCAAATTTAAATTAATAGAGGCCTCCTCAATAACCCAAGGCTCTTGCACCCTGATAAAACACAAAACTGGCAAGCCATGCAAGTACCAGCGACCAGACGATGGAAAACAGCATGAATCCGTTATTTTTGGATTCGCTGCGAAGGGTGGCAATAGTAGACAGGCAGGGAGTGTAGATCAGGGTAAATAGCATGAAACTGTAAGCCTGTACCCAATCCAATTGCAGGGCAAGCGAGTGACTGAGTGCTTGCCCGCCCAATCCGTAAATGACGGCAAGTGAGCCAATGACGATTTCTTTGGCAACAAAACCAAACAGTAATGCAATGGTGAGTTCTGCTGTGATGCCTATGGGTTTGAACAAAGGTTGCAGCCAAGCACCCAGTATTCCAGAGAAGGTGTCAGCACTGGCCGGAGCGGCGGACGGAGGGAGATGAGTGAGCAGCCATACCAGTACCACCCCGGCGACGATGAATTTACTTGCGCGATGAATGAAATGATAAACCTCGTGCCAGCCGCGCAAAACCAGTTGGCGTAGTGTGGGGAAGCGGTAGGGGGGAAGTTCCAGAACAAACGGTTCGTTGTTGGGCAAATAGCGCTTGAATAACAGCGCAGTCAGGATAGCGGTAGCGAAACTGAACAGGTACAAACTGAACAGTACCAGCGGTGCGACTTTGGGCGAAAACAGTGCCGCAGTAATGAAAACGAATACTTGCAGACGGGCTGAGCACAAAGAAAATGGAATCACCAGCATGGTGAGCAGCCGCAAGCTTCGTGATCGCATGACCCGGGTACCCATCAGTGCGGGTACGTTACAGCCGAAACCCATCAGCAGCATGACGAAACTGCGTCCGTCCAGCCCCATTTTCGCCATCAGTGCATCCATCAGGAAGGCTGCCCGCGACAGATAACCGGTGTCTTCCACAATGGCCATGAAAAGAAAAAACAGCACGATCAAGGGGACGAATGCGGCGACGGTTGAGAGCCCGTTGTAAATTCCATCCAGTAATAGCCCCTGGATGACCACGGGCAGGCTGCTCAGGAGCGGCGCGACTGCTGCGTCACGCAGCCAAGTCAGCAAGTCGCTTACGCCGTTTTGCAGGGGCTGACCGAAGAAAAATATGGCCTGGAACAGTAAATACATGATACCGAAGAAAATCGGCAGTCCCAGCCAGGGGTGCAGCATCAGCCGGTCAAGGTGATCAGTGAGATTGTCAGGGAGGCGGGAGGGAACCTGTACCGAGTGTTGAAGCACGCGCGCCATTTCCGCTTCGATCTGGCTATCCGATTTCAGTTGGTCGCGCAGGTGTTCGGCCAAACCTGGTGTGGTATAGCGTAATGCCTTGGTGACGGCTTGCAAAGCTACGTCATAGCCCGCACCATATTTTGCACTGAGCAGAAATATCGGTAAACCTAACGCTTCACTCATTTTAGCCGCGTCAATGGTAATGCCGAACTTCTTAGCTTCGTCCGCCATGTTGAGCAATACCACCATATTCAAGTTGATATTTTTGAGTTGCAGCAGCAGGCTGAGTTGCCGTTCTATTTGTGTTGCATTGAGCACGATAAGCGCAAGGTCGGGCACATTGTCGTGCAGGAAGTGACGCACGACCTGCTCGTCTTCGGAAAATCCATGAAGGTCGTAAATTCCCGGAAGATCAATAAGTTCAACAATATCTGCTCCCAGAATAATTTTTCCTGTGAGCAATTCTACGGTAATGCCAGGCCAGTTGCCCACGCGAGCCGAGGCGCCGGTCATGCGGTTGAATAAGGTGGACTTGCCGGTGTTGGGCATGCCGAGCAGTGCAATGCGCTTCATGTTTTTTTCACCAGAATTTTTTCTGCCTCATTTTGACGCAGCAGGATGTCGGTGGTGCCGATGCGAACTTGCACGGGGCCGGAGAAGCGTGCGCGGCGAATTACTTCAATTAATTTTCCGGCGCGAAAACCCATCGCCAGCAAACGCTGATGCAAAGGTCCTTCAGTGTGGATCGCAACGATAGTTGCGGTCTCGCCTGGAACCAGGGTGGAAAGTGCTACGGCAGGCATGATGCGATAAGAAGTATTGAAGACTGCATTATTCCACAGCACACTGTCTTTTGTAACGCAATCCAATTGAGATTCAGTTAAAATGCCGACTTTAATAGTTAGCAATGCTCTGGCAACAGGGCCTAAGGCGGTGTTTACCATGATAAAGGGAAGTATTGTCGCAATCGTTACACCGATGCTTGAGGATGGCAGCCTTGATTGGGTTGCTTTTCGTGCGTTGCTCGATTTCCATATCGAACAGGGCACGGATGGTATTGTGGTTGTGGGGACAACCGGCGAGTCTCCCACGGTCGATGTGGAAGAACATGAAACCCTGATTCAGATTGCGGTGGAACACGCGGCAGGACGGATACCTGTGATCGCGGGGACAGGCGCTAATTCCACCAAAGAGGCCATTGAACTGGCGCAATTTTCCAAGAATGCGGGAGCTGATGCTTCGCTTACCGTGGTTCCCTATTACAACAAGCCGACACAGGAAGGGCTTTATCTGCACTTCAAAGCCATTGCCGAAGCGGTTGATATGCCGCATATTCTGTATAACGTACCGGGGCGTACCGGTGCTGACTTGCACAACGACACCGCGCTACGCCTGGCGCAAATTCCAAATATCGTTGGCATCAAGGATGCCACCGGCAATATAGAACGCGGAAGTGATTTGTTGCAGCGCGCTCCAAAGGATTTTGCGGTATATAGCGGCGATGATGCGACTTCTCTGGCGCTGATTCTGCTGGGAGCTCAAGGCACGATTTCAGTCACGGCTAATGTGGCTCCGAAACTGGTACACGAAATGTGTGTTGCAGCGTTTAATGGGGAAGTGCTCAAAGCTCGGGAAATCAATTTCCGTTTGCTGGGGTTGCATCGCCATCTGTTTGTCGAGGCCAACCCTATTCCTGTCAAGTGGGCCGTGGCTCGTTTGGGGCGAATGAAAAATATACTACGCCTGCCGCTCACTCCTATGCTATCAACTTCGGAATTGGTAGTTGAAAATGCAATGCGCCAGGCTGGGGTAATCTAAGTGATACCAGCGTTAACTTCAAGGAATCCCATGAAAGTTTCTCATCTTGCCGTACTTTTTATCACAACGTTGCCCCTGGCCGGATGCGGTAGCATGAGCCTGGAAAACAAGCGTGTAGATTATCAGGCAGCGGCCATTAAGGTACCTTCGCTGGAAGTGCCACCCGACTTGACGAGCCCAGCCACCGAAGATCATTTCACTATTCCCGAGGGGGGCGTGGCTGTAGCGAACTACTCCGACTTTTCAAAAGGAGTAGGGGCACCTCAAATTCGGGGGGGGGCTTCCGTATTGCCCGAATCGAAGTATGTTCGCGTAGAGCGCAATGGCTCGCAGCGCTGGCTGGAAGTTAACGATAAGCCTGAAAATGTGTGGCCCACTATTAAGGCATTCTGGGTTGAAAATGGATTTGTCATCAAGACGGACGATCCACAGGCCGGCATAATCGAAACCGACTGGGCGGAGAATAGAGCCAAGATCCCCATGGACGCGCTGCGAAAAGTGATAGGCAAGGTGCTCGATGGACTCTATGACTCGGGTGAAAGAGATATGTATCACGTGCGTCTGGAGCGCAGCAAAGAAGGCAATAAAACTGAAATTTATCTCACGCAATATGGCAAGGAGCTGGTGCAGGCGGCAGATAAGACCACGACCCAATGGCTGCCGCGTCCGAATGATCCGGAACTGGAAGCGACCATGCTGCAAATGCTTATGGTCAAACTTGGGGGGCCGGATATGCAAGGCAAGCTCCAGAGCGAAGCTGTTTCTTCACTAGACACAACCGTCGCAGCCAAACTTCAAACTCTGGCAAACGGTAATAAAGTGATTTTGATAAGCGAGCCTTTCGACAGAAGTTGGCGCACAGTAGGGCTGGCACTGGAACATGCGGGTTTTGTTTTGGAGGATAAGAACAGGGCCAATGGTGTGTACTTCGTGCGTGTTGAAGAAAAATCCAAAGTAGAAAAAGATGATAGGACTTTAATCGACAAGATTGCTTTTTGGCGCAAGGATGAAAGCACCAAGCCTTCACGATATGAAGTCACTGTGCATGAAAACAGTGCAGGTTGTGAAGTGGCGGCCAATAACGGAAAGGGTGATAGCAATGCCTCTTCCCAGAAGATTATTGACGCGTTGTTCAAGGCTCTGGGCAAATAATATTGACCTTTTATGCGCTTTGCATCCCTCGGCAGCGGTAGCGAAGGAAATGCGCTGGTCGTGCAATGCGGACAGACTTGCCTGCTGATGGATTGTGGTTTTTCAGTGACCGAAACGCTCACACGGTTGTCCAAACTCGGTTTGGATATTGGGAGCATTAACGGTATTGTGGTGACACACGAGCACGGAGACCACATTGCCGGAGTAGCACGTCTAGCTCGAAAATACTCGATCCCGGTATGGCTGACCCATGGCACGAGGCGGATGCAAGGCAAAGCCATGGATGCGGTGACGAACCTGAACGAGATATCTACACACCATGCGTTTTCAATTGGCGAGTTGCAGGTGCAACCGTATGCTGTACCGCACGACGCAGCAGAGCCTGTGCAATATGTTTTTAGTGACGGGGAAAAGCGATTGGGAGTGCTAACTGATACGGGTCATGCGACGCATCATGTCGAAACAGTTCTGAATGGCTGCGACGCTCTCGTTTTGGAATGTAATCACGATACTGACTTACTGGCCCAAAGTGACTATCCTTACAGTCTGAAACAACGTGTAGGCGGGCGTTACGGCCACCTGAATAACGCTGATGCAGCCGCATTGTTAGCCAAACTGGATAACCGCCGACTCCAACATATCGTTGCAGCTCATTTGAGTCACAAGAACAATACCAGTGAATTGGCAGTTGCGGCATTGAGCACAGCTTTGAATTGTAGTGGGGATTGGATAGGCGTGGCGAACCAGCAAGAAGGATTCGGCTGGCGCGAGATTATTTAGGAATCTCTAATAATCCAATTTGCGTTGCTATGCTGCGTTTCTTACAAAAAATTACTTCTTACATATCAAATATATGCGGCGGCGCGATTTTTTGTTCGCGTCTTGCCTAGCTTGGCAAATTGAATTATTAGAGGTTCCCTTTAAATCTTAACTTTCAATCAGACAATAAAAAAGCCGACGTAGACGCCGGCTTTTTTAGTTAAAACTTGCTTACTTCTTTGTTGCGTCTGCAGCAGGAGCCATTGCAGAAGGAGCGGCGGCAGGAGCAGAAGCGGCTGGAGCGGATGCAGCGTCAGCAGCAGGAGCTGGTGCCGGTGCGGCAACTGGAGCAGGTGCAGCAGGAGCTTCAGCAGGTTTTTGACCGCAAGCAGTCAGAGAAAGAGCAATCAGGGCGGCAACTAGGGCAGAGCGTTTCATTTAAATTTCCTTAAAAATATTTAACGGGGATTGCGAGTCATAGCGGATTACTACGTCACGGGGCGGCATTCTACCAAAATTTTTATAGAAATTACAGGGGGGCAACACTTTTTTTATAAATTTTGCTGAATTTGATCTGTGCACTGCGAATTAACTGTGATTTTGAGCGGATTATCAACGTCTTTCAGTTAGCCCATACCGCAATAATTCATCCTGACTAAGGAAACGTACCGTTCCATTGGGAACTGAGAACATGGCATCGGCAAGATTGTTGGGTTCTCCCATGGAGTTTAAATAGTTGCGTATCATTTTTTTTGTTTCCGACATAAGTGCGGGTACATCATCATCTGGACCGGGGTCCCTCAATAAAAGCGGGTGATGAAGCCCAACTCGCCCCACAACGGTGCGTGTTGTACCTCCGGCAAGTATTAACACACACGCGCTGATACAAGTGAGTTGTTGCGGGATAAAAACTTCGAAATCATTAGTCCGCAACAGTCTGCCAATTTCCATTGATTCACCAACCAGGCCACCCTGCGAATGAATGAGCAGGCGCCGAATGGCATGAGCATTATCAGTTCGTTTTATCTCTGACAACAATGTGTCAACTTTTTTTGCATCACCCTTGACAATTTGTCCGGAAATAATCAAGGCAATCACGGATACATGAGGGACGCTGCCAGCCAACTCTTGTCTGCTCAATCCAATTTCAGCTGATTTGCCGGTCGATATTGATAGCAGTAATAAAACAAAAATACCGGTAAGCTTGGGGAGTAGTTTGAGACGCTTCCTTGATGCTGGGGTGTGCATATCAGAACACCTCAATGATTCCAATCGTAAGAGGCTTCTCGAAAATGACATATCAAGTCATAAACCGTGAAGATTTTCCTGAATAGTGCCTTAAAATATTTTTAAGCATGGTGGGCGACAGGAATAAATTTAGCCACTTGTTCGGGCGTCATTTGGTTCATGCAATTGAAATGACCAAGAGGGCATTCACGCTTAAAACAGGGGCTGCACTTCATTTCGAGTTTGAGTACCTTGGCGTTTGCTGACAACGGTGGTGTGAAAGCCGGGCTGCTGGAACCATATAACGCCAGCATGGGTCGATTCATTGCTGCGGCAATGTGCATTAAACCCGAATCGTTGCTTATCACCAAGTTGGCACACGACAGGAGTGCAATGGCATCCCCCAATTCGGTTGCGCCGCAGAGGTTGTGGCAGGTATCGTTGCCGAGCGCGACAATTTTTTCTCCCAGTTCTTTATCTTTGGGAGAGCCAATGAGCCAAACGTCGTAACCGAAATCGCGCAAGTATTGCGCCAATTGGGCGAAATAGGGAATCGGCCAACGCTTGGCAGGACCATATTCCGCACCCGGACAAAATACCGCTACAGGCTTGGTGATGCGTAAGCCAAACTTTTTCAGAACGTTTTCTTGTTGCCCTTCTATGACAGGCAAGTAAGGATGTGGCAAAGGACGTTGAATGGGATGATCAGGGGCTTCGGCAAGTTGCACAAAACGTTCTACCATCAGCGGTAACTCATTTTTATTGAGTTTACGCGCATCGTTGAGTAAACCATAACGGAATTCTCCAACGAATCCCGTACGTACCGGAATTCCAGCGAAGAAAGGAACCAGCGCAGACTTAAGTGAATTTGGGAGCACGATGGCCTGATCGTAATTAGAGTCGTGTAACAGTTTTCCGAGACGATAGCGATTACCTATATTCAATGCACCGTGAGGAAAAGGATTGATGATGACCTTGTACACTTCAGGCATCTGGCGCAGCAACGCAGCTGTCCAGGGAGGTGCGAGCAACTCTATCAGCACATCGGGATGGCGCTGCATGAGTCGGGCCAGCATGGGCTGGATCAACATGCAGTCGCCAACCCAGCTTGGTGCGACGACGAGAATTTTTTTCATGAAATCAAGTGTAGGTCGGGAGGCGTTTTTTATTCTTTATTTTCGATGACGCACACAAGGCACAGCTGTCATGGAAAATCAATGCGCACTCCATTGCTCCGCAGGCTAATGGTGGCCTTGGGGGAGATCTCCCTTGAGTTTATACAATGTGCTGCAATAAGGGCAGCGCGCCTCCCCCAGTTTTCCTACCGGTATGAATACCCTTGGATGTGAATTCCAAAGCGGAGTGTTCGGCATCGGGCAGTGAAGCGGTAGAGCTTCGGCAGTGATCTCAATGTGTCTTTGTTTGGAATGTTCGGTTTGCATATCAGTTTCCTTAATATCAAAAACAACAATCTAACTGCAGATAATGGATTTTATACGTGAGCCAGCCAATCAGAGTGCTGCTTGTTTTTACCACCGACACACTCAAAAAACAATGCCTGAAGGCGTTGGGTGACCGGTCCGCGTGAACCACTGCCAATGGTGCGGTTATCCAGTTCGCGGATCGGCGTCACTTCTGCCGCAGTCCCTGTGAAAAAGGCCTCGTCTGCACAATACACTTCATCGCGTGTGATACGCTTTTCAATCAATTCAATTCCCAGTTCTTTGGCCAGAGTAACAATTGAGTCTCGGGTGATACCTTCCAGGCATGAAGTTAAATCGGGGGTAAACAGCTTGCCCTTTTTTACAATAAAAATATTTTCTCCGGCACCTTCGGCAACATACCCGTCCACATCCAGTAACAGAGCCTCGTCGTAACCGTCATGAGCCACTTCCTGATGCGCCAGAATGGAATTGGTATAAGTGCCGACTGATTTTGAACGGCACATATTGATGTTCACATGATGACGGGTAAAGCTGGAGGTTTTTACTCGAATGCCTTTTGACATTCCGTCTTCCCCCAAATAGGCTCCCCAGGGCCAAGCCGCCACGGCAACATGTACACTGAGCGTGGTGGCGGCGATACCCATGGCTTCGGAACCGTAGAACACGATAGGGCGAATGTAGCAGGACTCAAGCTTGTTGACTCGCACCACTTCACAGTGGGCAGCCATCAAGGTTTCCTTGTCAAATGGTATTTTCATCTGGAAGATGTGGGCCGAGTTAAACAGGCGTTCTGTGTGTTCCTTCAAACGGAAGATTGCAGTGCCGCTATCGGTTTTATAGGCGCGCACCCCTTCGAACACCCCCATGCCATAATGCAATGTGTGGGTCAGTACGTGGGTGGTCGCATCGCGCCAAGGCACGAGTTTGCCGTCATACCAGATAAAGCCGTCGCGGTCAGACATGGACATGATTCAGTTTTCCTCAAGAGTGTCGCAAAGGATGTGATTCTAGCCTTTTCCGCGAGGTTTATGAAGGCTCTTGCAGAATCAAGACGTTTCAGGCGGTGAGACATCTGATTTTGGGGAAATTTTAAGCACTGAGAAAAATGCGATCGCCTCGGCTTCCACACGCGTTCGTTTAAACGGGGGTAGGCTCTGCCAGATCCGCTTGCCGTAATGTTTGGAAATCAAACGCGGGTCGCAGATCATCAATACCCCCCGATCAGTTTCGTCGCGAATTAGCCGCCCGGCACCTTGCTTGAGATTGATCACCGTGCGCGGCAACTGGTATTCCATGAAAGCGTTGCGTCCCTGTTTGTTCAATTGTGCAATCCGTGCCGCCAGCACCGGATCGTCAGGATGGGCGAAGGGAAGTTTGTCGATGATGACCAGAGACAAAGCTTCCCCGCGCACGTCCACACCTTCCCAGAAAGATTGACTGCCCAGTAACACCGCGTTGCCATGTTCGCGAAAACGGCTGAGCAGTTCGTTGCGCGAGCCTTCGCCTTGCAGCATCAGCGGGTAGGTGAGGCCTTTGCGGTCGAATTCGGCAGTGAGGATTTCATGGGCTCGCTGCATGGCGCGCAAGCTGGTGAAAAGCATAAACGCCCGCCCTTTGCTGGCCTCGATCAAAGGTAACGCAGCCTTAACCACGGCTTCGGTATAGCCGGGACTATTCGGCTCGGGCATTTCCTGCGGAACATACAATAATGCCTGTTCCTGGTAATTGAACGGACTGTCCCAGCACGCGGTACGCGCTTCCTGCAGGCCCATTTCCGTTTGGTAGTGGGAAAAATTCTGTTTGACCGCCAAGGTGGCAGAAGTGAAAATCCAGGTGCGCGGGTGACCGCTGATCTGTTTGGAAAAAATTTCCGCGATCGATAACGGCGTTGTGTTGAGTTGTACTGAATGATGAAATATTTCCAGCCAGCGCACAAAACCATCGCGCTCTTTGTCTCCCCACTGTTTGATTTTTAGCAACAGCTCCACTCCGCGTTGCCAGCACTTTTCCAGTCCTTCACTCCGTTGCGCCTGCCCTTCCAGGTGACCGTTGAGATGGGCAAGTTTGTCAGTAACCGCGCGAAGTGCGCCGGTAAATCCGTCCAGGTCGTCCGCAGTATTCGCAGGCATACGCCCTTCGCCTTGCTTGAATATCAACCGAAAATCACGGGCAGCCTTGTCCAACGCGTCGGTGGCGGTGGGCAATGCGGCAAAGTCATTGGCCGACGTGGCGGCTTCCAATCGAGTGTCACGTGCCAGGTCGGCAATTTGCGAAGTTGAAATGCTTTCGCCAAAAAACAGGCTGGCTGTTTCCGGTAACTGGTGTGCTTCATCGAATATCACGGTATTGACTGAGGGTAACAGCTCCGCCACGCCTTCGTCGCGCAGGATTACATCAGCGAAAAAAAGATGATGATTCACCACAACAATATCGGCTTCCATGGCTTCTTTGCGGGCTTTGAGCACGAAGCATTCCTTGTGCTGCGGGCATTCTTGTCCCAGACAATTTTCGCGCGTGGAAGTGACTTGCATCCAGATCGGCGCACTTTCTGGGACATCTGAAAGCCCGCTCTTGTCACCGGATTGCGTCACCTTCGCGTACTGGGCAATTTTCCCGAGATGACGTATGTCTTCACGCGTGGTAAAACGCCCGTCGGACTGGGTCAGTTCCAGATGATGGTGACACACATAGTTTGAACGCCCCTTGAGCAGGGCAATGGTCACCGGAGCTTTGAGCGCATCGCGTACCCGGGGCAAATCTTTCTGGAACAACTGATCCTGCAAATTCTTCGTTCCGGTGGAAATAACGACCTTTCCACCCGCTAACAACGCCGGTACCAGATAGGCGAAAGTTTTGCCGGTACCGGTTCCCGCCTCGGCCACCAGAATCGCATTGTCGCGGATGGCATCGGACACCGCCAAAGCCATCTCCCGCTGCTGCGCACGCGGACGAAACGACGCGACTTCGGTAGCAAGAGGACTTTGTTCAGAGAAAAAACGTTCGACTTCGTTGGACACAATAGGGCTGGGGAAATTTACAGCCGCTATGGTATATGAAAGTGGCCTGCCCTGCGATTTTGTTGTGTGGGTGACCGATAAGGCGGATACAACCCCTATAAATTAGCGATCCCCCGTAGAAGGATGTGGTTACGAAGGAACTGCATCGTTTGCAATTGATGCGGTTCGCAAGCTCTCTTGTCCTCGCTGACTTTACTTAGAAATAGCTCCCAAAGTACTCAACTTTAGTAATGTCGTATTTGGCGAAAAATGGCAGAACATGTTATTTAAGTCGCCACTCGTCATTGTCATGCACCATCTTTGCCAGTTCGCTGTTTAGGTTTTTCCGTTGGGTTGGGCTGAGTGACAGCATCAGTAATAGCGAATGCCTCGCTAGTGACGAAAAATCAAATAATTTGTTGTAAGCAAAATCTAATAATTGTAGTATAGTTTAAATTGTACTACAGTGATGCGCGACCATATTTATAAGTTATTGTATTTAAAATATAAAGCTGGTCGGGGTGAGAGGATTCGAACCTCCGACTCCTGCGTCCCGAACGCAGTACTCTACCAGGCTGAGCTACACCCCGAA
>Ga0007854_10002400_pt1 | contig 11634 bp, 7 predicted proteins | sample CryBogCBH12Aug08_FD_60382 | JGI IMG/M metagenome (GOLD analysis project Ga0007854, IMG submission 60382) | Freshwater microbial communities from Crystal Bog, Wisconsin, USA - CBH12Aug08 | ecosystem: Environmental > Aquatic > Freshwater > Lake | place: Crystal Bog, Wisconsin, USA | collected... | reverse complement strand
GGCCGCATCAACCCGCCGGTGCGCCGCGCCCTGCCAACCACCGTGCACCAGCGCCAGATATTGCCGGCTGACGACGCGTGCGGCGATGGCCTGAATCAGACGGTCCATCACCTCCCTGCTGCGCGCAACCACCATCAGGCCGCTGGTGTCCTTGTCCAGACGATGCACGATGCCGGCCCGCGGTACCTGCAAAAAATCAGCATGGTAATGCAACAGGCCGTTCATCAGCGTCCCGCTCCAGTTGCCCGGCGCGGGGTGCACCACCAGCCCGGGCGCTTTGTTGACCACAATTAAATGCTGGTCTTCATAGGCAATTTCGAAATCGACTGGCTCGGGCTTGAACGCCTGACTTTGGGGCGTCGGTCGCAACTCAATTTGCACCTGGTCGCCTACGCGCACCTTGGCCGCAGCCTTACCGGCCACCGCACCATTGACCAAAACCAGCCCTGCTTCCAGCATTTGCTGCAGATAACTACGCGAAAACTCCGGCACCAAATCCGCAAGCGCCTTGTCCAGACGCGCGCCGTGCCACTGCGCAGTGACCGCAAACTGCCGCAAGTCGGAATCAGGCCCGAGCTCCTCCGGATCATCAATACCGGCAGGGTTCGGGGTCACCGATATAATTCCATCGCTCTGATTCAAGAAAGTGTCCCCACAATGCTGCGTGTCAAATTATCGGTTGTTTGTACTTACCTGTTGATTGGCATCGTAACGCTCACCAGCGGTTGCTCGACAGATCCGCTGGACAAGACCGCAACCATGACGCCGCAGGCCATCTATGACGATGCCAAGGACAGCATGGGCTCGGGGCAATGGGACAAGGCCATTCCGCTGCTGGAAAAGCTGGAAGGCCGGGCTGCCGGAACACCGCTTGCGCAGCAGGCCCAGATCGACAAAGCCTACGCACAATTCCGCTCGGGCGAACCGGTGCAGGCCATTGCGACGCTCGACCGCTTCATCAAGCTCAATCCGGCCAGCCCGGCTCTTGATTACGCGCTTTATCTGAAAGGTCTAATCAATTTCAACGACGACCTCGGACTCTTTTCGTCAATCACCAATCAGGACATGACGGAACGGGACCAGAAAGCTGCAAAAGAGTCGTTTGAATCGTTTCAGGAATTGCGCAAACGCTTTCCGGACTCCAAATATGCAGCCGACGCCGGCTTGCGCATGAACTACATCGTTTCGGCTCTGGCGCAGTACGAAGTGCACGTGGCCCGCTACTATTATTCGCGCGGGGCCTACATTGCGGCAATCAACCGCGCACAGACTGCGGTGCGTGATTTCCGCGAGGTGACTGCGCTGGAAGAAGCCCTGTACATTCTGTATAAATCGTATGACGCGCTCGGCATGCAGCAGCAACGTGACGATGCACTGAAAATACTGGAAACCAATTACCCCAAGAGCGATTTTCTGATCAGCGGGGAACGCCGTCAGGAACATCCGTGGTGGCGTTTTTGGTGATCTGAACCAGTCGGTCGCGCCATTCTTCTCTGGTTTTGAGCCGCTGCATGGGCGGCAAAGCCGACATCAACTGGCGTCCGTAGGGTTTCAGGGCAAGCCTTGCGTCGCACACCACGAGCACGCCCTTATCGCTTTCGCGTCGGATCAAGCGGCCGGCGCCCTGCTTTAAAACAACCGCAGCCTGCGGCAGATTGAGATATTTGAACGGACTTTTACCCTGTGCTGTGAGGTGTGCGGCCCGCGCTTGCTGTATCGGGTCGTCCGGAGGTGCAAAAGGTAACTTGTCAATGACCACCATTTGCAGCGCCGGACCAGGAATATCAATGCCTTCCCAGAAACTGGCGGAGGCAACCAGCACGGCACCCGCAGTGCCTGCGCCAGCACCCGAACCGACACCCGCTTGGGTAAACCGTTCCAGCAACGCCCGTTTGGGCATTTCACCCTGAACCAGAATGTGCAAGCCCGCAACATCTGGCGGATTGGCACGCAACTGCGCCCCGATTGCCCGCATGGCACGCAACGTCGTAGTCAGAACCAGCGTGCGTCCGCCCAGCAATGCCGCACCTTCCCGAACCAAATCTGCAACGCAATCGCTGTGGCGCGAATCGGCCGGATCTACAAAATCAACGGGCACAAACAACGCCGCCTGTGCGGCGTAATCAAACGGACTGTCGACCTGCAAAACACGCGCACCCTGGAGCCCGCAACTGTCCACAAACCAGCTCAGGTCGGCGTCATGGCCCAAAGTGGCGGAAGTAAATATCCATGCCTTGGCGGAACTATTTTCGGGACCCTGAACCTGCAACTGCATGGCCTGCGCAACATACAGAGGTGACTGAAATAATCGCAAGTGGCGGCCCAGTTCGAGCCAGCGCACACCGCCCGCCTCAACGGGCTCAGCAAACGTGCGCACACCCTCCAGCAATTGCTCGGCGCGTGCTGCCAGGGCCCGCAATTCGGGCGAAATGTCAACCAGCGCGGCCAACGCCCGCTGCAGCGGTTGCAAAGCCTCGTGCACACGCACCAGTTGCGCAACGCCTGCGTCTCCTAATGCAGTCCAGTCAAGCCGAATCGGGCCATTGGTCTCCGGAAAACGGTGCAGCAGGTCATCAGTGGCTGCGCCGAGTCCGCCAATCAACTCGTCCCAAGGCGCATATGAACGCGCCTGCTGCAGCGTGTGGCGCGCTGCATCCTGACAAAAGCCAAGCAATTGGAAGGTTCCAATTTGTTGCCCAAGAAACTGAATGCCAATTTCATTCAGCTGGTGCGCCTCATCAAAAACGATAGTGTGCACCGAAGGCAAAAGCTCGGCCACGCCGGACTCCCGTATGCGCATATCGGCAAAAAAAAGATGGTGATTGATCACCACCACGTCCGCCGTCATCGCTTCACGACGCGCCTGATTGACAAAGCAGACCTGTGCATGCGCGCACCGTGCGCCTAGACAATTTTCGCGCGTCGAGGTGATCAGCGGAACAATGCCCGCTTCGTCATCGAGCGCCGTCACCTCCGCCAAGTCTCCGCTCCGTGTGCCTTGCGACCAAAGCTCGATGCGCGCCATCAGGACGCTGTCGCGTTGCTCATCAAAACGTGCATCGAGCCGCGCCCGCGTTGCACGTTCATGGCAAAAATAGCTGGCGCGCCCCTTGAGCATGCGCACCCTAAGTGCCAGCCCCAGCGACTGCATCAACTGCGGAATATCGCGCCCGAAAAGCTGGTCCTGCAGCGCCTTGCCGGCTGTGGACAGCAGCACACGCCGCCCGCTTAAAAGGGTTGGAACCAGATATGCAAAGGTCTTGCCGACGCCCGTTCCAGCCTCGACCACCAGTTGCCCGCCAGAGTCGATCACTTCGGCCACCGCCGCTGCCATTTCCAGTTGGCCGGAGCGGGGGCGAAACGCAGTAACTCCGCCGGCCAGCGGCCCTGTCGAATCGAAAGCAAGTGCAACACGCTGAGGCAGGTTCATTCAGGCTGCCCGGGCAAGGGCCAGAAATTGCGAAGGTTGCGAAGTCGGTGGAGATAACGAAGCCAGAAACAATGTCAAGAATCGCAACAATGGGTCAAATTGCTTCAATTTGGTTCAAATTAGGTTGACGTGGCTAACGAATCGGCTTATCCAGACTACATGCCTCGATAATACGGGCTGATAACGGTTTCGAAAAAGATTTGCGAAGTACAACATCATGGATAAATCGGGTTATCGACTCACCGCTTCCACGGGAATCCACAAAGGCGACAGGGATTACCAGCAGGATCAGTTGGGACTGATCAAGCACCGTCGCATTAACGGCTGCATATTGGCCGTTGTGGCCGATGGAATGGGCGGCCGCAGTGGCGGTCGGAAGGCGTCGGACCAGGTCATGATGACCGCCAGACAGCTTTTTGAACGCTACGATCCGGGCGCCGATGACGCAGCCGCCGTGCTGCGGCAAATCGTGCAGGAAGCCCATCTGGTGATTTCGCTGACGGCCATTTCATCCGAAGAAGAGCCCCACAGTACGCTGGCGGCTTTCATCATCAATCCGGGCGGCGACTGTCACTGGGTTCATACGGGCGATTCGCGCATCTACCATTTTCACAACACCAAACTGGTCAAGCGCACCAATGACCATTCGTACGTTCAGACGCTGGTCGATCGCGGTGAAATTACGCCTGAACAGGCTGCGGTGCACCCGCAGTCCAATATCCTGATGGGTTGTCTGGGCACCGAAACCGACCCGCCCATTGATACGCACTTTATTCCCAAGCTGCGCGTCGGCGACGTCCTGATGGTCTGCAGCGATGGCGTCTGGCACTATTTCGACAACATCGAACTTGGCGCGGTGATGGCATCGCTCACGCCACGCGAAGCCACCGAGTTTCTCATCACCAAGGCACGCGAGCGGGCACGAGGGGGCGGCGACAACCTTTCGGTTATTGTGGTGAAAATCGATTCTCTGGATTGACGCGCTCAAACGCCAACTGTGCTTACGCTATTTGCGCGGCGCGGAAGCTGCTGAAGTTACTGAAGTTGCGGAAGCAACCGTCGCCGGGTCGGGCAACGCCGGGGACGGTTTCTTGCCAGAATTCTTCAGACGCTGATCCAGTTCTTCTTTGCGCTGCTTTGCACGATCCAGCTTTTGCTGGTAGTCCGTACGGTTTTGAGCTCGCTGGGCATCATCGAGGCCGCTCGACTTGCGCGCCGGGGTCGACGCAATCGAGTCCCGTGCCTGCACAGGCTGAGCGGACTGCCCAGCCTTATTTTCCTTCTTTTCCTTTTTATCCGGCTGATCCGATGCGCCCTTCTCCTGCTGCGCGGCTTGGGCGGCCTGGTCCTGTGCATGCTGTTGAATTTTTTCTTGCGTCCGGCCCAGCGCTTCTTCACTGCGCCGTTTGCGCTCGCTGTCGTGCAGGATGGCCTCCTGACGCCTCAGTTCGGCCATCGCCTCGCGCCTGCGGGACTGAACGTCCGCCAGACAGGCGTTGACTGCAAAAAGATTCGCGCAGGCACTCTCCTGTTCATCGAGCGTGCGGGTCAGTTCGGCTCGGCGTTGCTCAATGCGCTGGTGCTCGGCCGATACATTTTGAAGTCCATCCAGCGAATCTGTTTGCGCTGGTGCCATAGCGCTCAGCAGATAGCCAAACAGGAAAACTATTGCGCCACGCAGGTCGCGCTGGACATCTGTGAAACGGCCGCCACCGGGCAACGCTGTCATGTCAAACTGGTGTCTACCACCCGCCGCTCGAGCGCCAGATATTCCCGCGTCTGCATTTCGTTCAGCCGGGAGACGGTGCGGGGAAATTCGTGGGCCATCGGGCCCTGCGTGTAAAGCTGCTCGGCCGGTACTTCGGCCGACATCACCAGCTTGACCCGTCGGTCGTACAGCACGTCGATCAGCCAGGTAAACCGGCGTGCCTCAGAGGCCAGTCGGACCGGCATGTGCGGCACGTCGCTCAAGAAAACGGTGTGAAACTGCGTTGCGATCTCCAGATAATCATTCTGCGATCGGGGGCCTCCACACAGCGTCTTGAAATTAAACCAGACGATACCGCCCGCCTTGCGCCAGGCGCGTATCTGCCGCGATTCGATGTTCAACACCGGATCTTCGTCTTCGTGCTGCTCCGATAATGAGTCAAACGCCTTCATCATCTCTGCGTCGGCGTCCGGCCCCAGCGGCGTGTGATAAAGCTGCAAGGTCTCGAGCATCAAGCCCCGATAATCGCAGCCGTTGTCAACGTTGATAACGTCCATGCGATCATTCAACAGCGCAATGGCGGGCAAGATCCGGTCGCGGTGAAGCCCGTTCGGATACAGGTCATCGGGCCGGAAATTGGACGTTGTCACCATACCAACGCCGTTCTCAAAAAGCGCGGTCAGCAAGCGGTGCAAGATCAGTGCGTCGGTGATGTCGGCAACGTGAAACTCGTCAAAACAAATCAGTTTGTAGCGCTCCGCCATGCGCCGCGCCAATGCATCGAGCGGGTTCACGGTGCCCTGCAAATCTGCGAGTTCGCGGTGCACCTCGCGCATGAACTCGTGAAAATGCAGGCGCGTCTTTCGCTTCAGCGGCACGGCGCTGAAAAAACAGTCCATCAGGAAGCTTTTCCCCCGACCGACACCGCCATACATATACACCCCGCGCGGAATGTCCGGATGGTTGATCAGCTTCTTGATGGCATTGGAGCGTCGCTCCTTGTACTTCGACCACTCCTGCGCACAACGCTCCAGAGCCTCCACCGCGCGCAGTTGCGCCGGATCGCTTTGGTAACCCCGCGAGGCCAGTTCGGCCTCGTAGGTTTGCTTGACGCTCAGACGCACCACGTGACCAAGTGCTTAGAAGTTTAAGGTGCGCTTGTCGACCGCCAGAGCAGCTTCCTTGGTGGCCTCGCTCAGGCTGGGGTGCGCGTGGCAAATGCGGGCGATGTCTTCGGCGCTGGCCTTGAATTCCATGGCCACAACGGCTTCCGAAATCAGTTCGCTGGCCAGAGGTCCGACAATATGCACGCCCAGAATTTCATCGGTCGTGGCATCGGCCAAAAACTTCACAAAACCGGTTGTGTCACCCAAAGCGCGGGCACGGCCGTTTGCCAGAAACGGGAACGAACCGGCCTTGTAGGCGCGTCCGCTGGCCTTGAGTTGCTGTTCGGTCTGACCCACCCAAGCAATTTCCGGGCTGGTGTAAATAACCCATGGAATAGTGTCGAAATTAACGTGTCCATGCTGACCGGCAATGCGCTCGGCCACTGCAACGCCTTCTTCCTCCGCCTTGTGCGCCAGCATCGGGCCACGCACCACATCGCCCACGGCCCAGACATTGGGCAGGTTGGTGCGGCAATCGCCGTCAACCACAATCGCACCGCGCTCGTCGAGTTGCAGGCCCACGGCTGCGGCTTCGAGGCCCACCGTATTGGGAACCCGGCCAATCGACACAATCAGCTTGTCCACTTCGAGCGTCTGTGCGGTGCCTTTGGAATCGGTGTAAGCCACGCTCACGCCTTTCTTGACGGACTTGATCTCGCCCACGGTAACGCCGAGTTCGATCTTCAGACCCTGCTTGACAAACGCCTTGTGCGCTTCTTTGGCCACCTGTTCGTCCACCGCGCCGAGGAATGTCGGCAGACCTTCCAGAATGGTCACTTCAGATCCCAGACGACGCCAGACCGAGCCCATTTCCAGGCCAATAACGCCCGATCCGATAAGGCCCAGTTTCTTGGGCACCGCGCCGATTCGCAGGGCGCCGTCATTGGACAGAATGTTCTGCTCGTCAAACGGGGTTCCGGCCAGAGGACGCGCATTGGAGCCTGTGGCCACAATGATGTGCTTGGCGCTGATGATTTCTTCGGTAGCGCCCGCAACCTTGATTTCGTATCCGCCTTCAACGGCTTTGACGAACGATCCGCGGCCGTGGAAGAACGTGATCTTGTTTTTCTTGAACAGATACTGAATGCCGTCGTTGTTTTGCTTGACCACGTTGTCCTTGCGGGCAACCATCTTGCTAACGTCCATCTTCAGGTCTTTCAGCGAAATTCCGTGGTCGCCAAAGTGATGCGCGGCCTGCTCAAAATGCTCGCTCGACTGCAGCAACGCCTTGGACGGAATGCATCCTACATTGGTGCAGGTACCACCCAGTGCAGGGCCGCCCTTTTCGTTTTTCCACTCATCGATACACGCGGTATTGAAACCCAGCTGGGCGGCGCGAATAGCACCCACATAGCCACCGGGGCCGCCGCCAATTACGATAACGTCAAATTGTTTGGTCATGAATATTTCCATTGATCGGTAAAACAATAAACCCACCCGACTGGCTGGACAATCTGTCAGGCCAATCCGGCGGGTTCACCCGGCAAGTGCCTTAGATATCAAACAGCAGGCGCGACGGGTCTTCGAGGGCTTCTTTCATGGCAACCAGACCCAGAACCGCTTCGCGACCGTCAATAATCCGGTGGTCGTACGACATGGCGAAATAGTTCATTGGGCGAACCACCACCTGTCCGTTTTCAACCATCGCACGGTCCTTCGTGGCGTGAACGCCCAGAATAGCCGATTGCGGCGGATTGATAATCGGCGTCGACATCATCGAACCAAACGTGCCACCGTTGGAGATGGAGAACGTACCGCCTGTCATTTCTTCCATGCCCAGCTTGCCGTCCTTGGCCTTGGCGCCAAATTCACCAATTTTCTTCTCGATGTCGGCAAAGCTCATCTGGTCGGCGTTGCGCAGAATGGGCACCACCAGACCGCGGGGCGAGCCCACTGCGATACCGATGTCAAAGTAGCCGTGGTAAACGATGTCGTTACCGTCGACCGAGGCGTTGAGCACCGGGAATTTCTTCAGTGCGTGGACTGCAGCCTTGACAAAGAAGCTCATGAAGCCCAGCTTGACGCCGTGTTCTTTCTCGAAGCGGTCCTGGAAACGCTTGCGCATGTCCATGACGGGCGCCATGTTGATTTCGTTGAACGTCGTCAGGATAGCGTTGGTCGATTGCGACTGCAGCAGACGCTCGGCAACGCGGGCCCGCAGGCGGGTCATCGGCACGCGCTGTTCCGGACGATCGCCCAGATTGAGTCCGGTGGACGGTGCAGCAACCTGCGGCAGCACCTTGGTCGGCACGCCCGTAGGAATAACGGCCGCGGTGGACTGCACGCCCGCTGCAACAGCCGCCAGAACGTCGCCCTTGGTGACGCGGGCGTCTTTTCCGGTGCCGGCAACCGAACCGGCTGCCAGGTTGTTGTCGGCCATCAGCTTGGCCGCAGCGGGCATTGCCACACCGGCCTTGCTGTTGGATGCCGGAGCCGATGCTGCGGTTGGTGCGGCAGCGGCGGCAGCAGTTGGAGCAGCAGCAGCGGCGGGAGCGCCTGCAGCAGCAGCCTTGCCGTCGGTGTCGATGCGGGCGATCAGTTGCTCGGCAACCACCGTGCCGCCGTCGCCAACAATCAGTTCTGCCAGAACACCGGAGGACGGTGCGGGAACTTCCATCACCACCTTGTCGGTTTCAATTTCAATCAGGGTTTCATCAGCCGCCACCAGATCGCCGACCTTTTTCTTCCATTGCAGAAGCGTTGCTTCTGCGACAGACTCGGACAGCTGGGGTACTTTTACATCTACGAGTGCCATGGTAATTTATTCCGTTCTTGCGTTTTTATTTGGTGAGTACGAATCCCTTGAGCTTGGCAAAGGCGCCTTCAACCAACGCCTTTTGCTGCTCCTGGTGCAGGTGTGAATAACCCACTGCGGGGGACGCCGAGGCGGCACGACCGGAGTAACCCAGACGCTGACCTTCCTGCATGTTTTCGTGCAGATAGTGCTGCACAAAGAACCAGGCGCCCTGATTTTGGGGCTCGTCCTGGCACCACACCACTTCGGTAACGTTCGGATACTTCTTCAGTTCCGCAGAAAACGCTTTATGCGGGAATGGATACAACTGTTCGACGCGCAGGATTGCCACATCGTCCAGCCCTTTCTCTTCGCGCTTTTTGACCAGATCGTAGTAAACCTTGCCCGAGCAAGCCACCAGACGCTTGACGCGCTCGGCCTTCACTTCGCGCTGCTCCGGAATAATGGTCTGGAAGCCGCCCTTGGTAAATTCTGACAGCGGCGACGTTGCATCCTTGTTACGCAGCAACGACTTGGGCGTCATGATAACCAGCGGTTTGCGCAGGTTGCGCACCATCTGACGGCGCAGCACGTGGAAAATCTGGCTTGCCGTGGTGGGCTGCACAATCTGCATGTTGGTGTCGGCCGCCAGCTGCATGAAGCGCTCCAGACGCGCAGAGCTGTGCTCCGGGCCCTGGCCTTCATAGCCGTGCGGAAGCATCAGGGTGATGCCATTGACACGGCCCCACTTCACTTCGCCGGACGCGATGAACTGGTCGATCACGACCTGTGCGCCATTGGCAAAATCGCCAAACTGGGCTTCCCAGATCACCAGCGTGTTGGGATCGTTGGAAGCGTAGCCGTATTCAAACGCCAGCACCGCTTCTTCGGACAGAATGGAGTCGATTACCACAAACGGAGCCTGATTGTCTGCCGCGTGCTGCAGAGGCACATAAGTTCCGGTGTCCCACTTTTCACGGTTCTGATCGTGAATCACGGCGTGGCGGTGGGTAAAGGTTCCGCGACCGCAGTCCTCGCCCGAAAGACGAACCGGGTAACCACTGGCCACCAGCGAGGCAAACGCCATGTGCTCGCCCATGCCCCAGTCCACTGGCGTATCGCCACGGCCCATCGCGGCACGGTCGTCCAGCACCTTCTTCACCAGTTGGTGCGCCGAAACGTTGGCGGGAATCGTGGTGATGCGCTCGGCCAGACGTTTCCATTCGGCCATCGGAATGGCAGTGTCGGAGGTGTCGGTCCACTTCTTGCCGAGGAACGGTGCCCAGTCAACCGCAAACTTGCTCTTGAAATTGGTCAGAACCGGGTCGACCGTGTGCTTGCCGGCGTCCATGGCGGCGCGGTAGGCCTTGACCATGTCGTCGCCCAGCGTGTCGCCCAAACCCTGTGCCTGCAATTTGTCGGCGTACAGCTTGCGCGTACCGGGGTGCGCTGCAATTTTCTTGTACATCAACGGCTGGGTCAGGCTTGGCGTGTCCTGCTCGTTGTGGCCGAGCTTGCGATAGCAGACGATGTCCAGAACCACGTCCTTGCGGAATTCCAGACGGTATTCCAGCGCCAGTTGTGTGGCCAGAACCACTGCTTCGGGGTCGTCACCGTTGACGTGCAGCACCGGTGCCTCGACCATCTTGACGATGTCGGTGCAATACACCGACGAACGCATGTCGCGCGGGTCGGAGGTGGTGAAACCAATCTGGTTGTTGATGATGATGTGCACCGTACCGCCGGTGGTATAGCCACGGGTCTGGGCCAGTGCCAGCGTTTCCTGATTGACACCCTGACCACCAAAAGCCGAGTCGCCGTGCACCAGCACCGGCAAAACCTGCGCACCCTTGGTGTCGCCACGGCGGTCCATACGGGCGCGCACCGAACCTTCAACCACCGGGTTCACAATTTCCAGGTGCGAGGGGTTAAACGCCAGCGACAGGTGAACCGGGCCGCCTGCGGTGGCCAGATCAGAACTGAAACCCTGGTGGTATTTCACGTCACCAGCGGGCAGGTCTTCGGGGGCAGTATGGTCAAACTCGGCAAACAGGTCCTTGGGCATTTTGCCCATGGTGTTGACCAGAACGTTCAGACGGCCGCGGTGGGCCATGCCAATCACCACTTCCTGCACGCCACGGGCGCCGGCGGAGTGGATCAGTTCGTCCATGGCAGCGATGAAACTCTCGCCACCTTCCAGTGAAAAACGCTTTTGTCCGACAAACTTGGTGTGCAGAAAACGCTCCAGGCCTTCGGCAGCGGTCAGGCGCTCCAGAATGGCCTTTTTCTTCTCGGCCGTGAAATTGGGCTTGCTGCGAATCGATTCGAGCTTTTGTTGCCACCAGCGCTTTTCAGCCTGCTCGGTGGTGTACATGTATTCGGCTCCCAGCGTGCCGCAGTAGGTTTCACGCAGGGCATTGAGCAATTCGCGCAACGACATGCGGTCTTTGCCAAAAAACGTGTTGCTGGTGTCGAACACGGTTTCCTGATCGGCATCGGTAAATCCAAACCAGGCCGGATCCAGATCGGGGATCGCAGGGCGCTCGGTGCGCTTGAGCGGATCGAGGTCGGCCCAACGTTGGCCCACGTTGCGATA
>Ga0007854_10002395_pt1 | contig 11644 bp, 14 predicted proteins | sample CryBogCBH12Aug08_FD_60382 | JGI IMG/M metagenome (GOLD analysis project Ga0007854, IMG submission 60382) | Freshwater microbial communities from Crystal Bog, Wisconsin, USA - CBH12Aug08 | ecosystem: Environmental > Aquatic > Freshwater > Lake | place: Crystal Bog, Wisconsin, USA | collected... | reverse complement strand
CAATCAGGACCGACCTCACACGGCACTCGGCGGTCAGACGCCCATGGAGCGACTCCGTCAACAACGTTGACGGGAATCACATCTAGAGCGCAGATCGACCCGGGCGATCGGGATTCGCGCAGCATGCCCGGCGATGCCGCCCTTGCGATGAGGCGTCGATGTCCCGACGATGCATGCTCTAAGGCGCCGCCCGGGTCTCGATCGCGGCACCGTGCGAGGACGGCAGGGGAGCCCCCACCGACCAGCGACGTCCGTGTGCGCTGGCCAGAGACGTGCGACCGTCCACCATGGTCCACCCAAGAGCACCTCGAGCTGCGCCTGAGGCTGCGAGCATGGCGACACATCGCGGGCGGCGCCACGACCAGCATCGTGATCTCCCCAGGCCCAACGGCGGTCATCGCCGAGGCCCCTCGGCCGAGAGGCCCTGTGGCGGACCCTGCCCTCCGTTCGAACGTTGATGGCGGTGGACCGACACACCTCGTGCTGAGCCACCGTTGGCCCTCCGAGAGAGGGATCTTCGCGTGATCGTCCGTGTGCCACCGGGTCGTGCAGCAGCCCCACCCCTGCGCCGTGGGCCGCCAGCATCGCAGCAGCCTCGAGAGCTCGCTCGCGACCGCTTGGGCTGGTTCCCTCGACCGTTGCGAGCATGCCGATGGCTCCGAGGAAGGACAATGTGCTACACATGACGTACATGAAGACCGTTGGCGTGCGCGAGCTGCAGCAGCATGCGTCGGCAGCCCTGCGCCGAGTCGAGCTCGGCGAGACCCTTGGCGTGACCGATCGCGGCCGCCTCGTTGCGGTGCTCATGAGCCCATCAGCGGTCGGTGGTGCCGCAGCGCTGGTCGCTGCGGGAAGGGTGCAGCCCGCTCGGCGCTCAGGCAAGCTTCCCGAAACTCACCGAGCGGATCGCAGCATCAGCGAGGTCCTCGACGAGCTTCGCTCCGAAGGCTGAATCAGCGGCCGATGTGGTATCTCGACACCTCAGCGCTGCTCAAGCTCATTGTGGATGAGTCGGAGACCGAGCCGATGCGCGCCTTCGCTGCAGCCCACGACGAGCTGTGGTCGTCGCGACTCGTCGTCACCGAGTCGCTTCGTGCGGGAGCCCGGCTCGGCCTCGACGCTGGCCACGTCCTCGAGCTGCTCGAGAGCGTGAGCCTGGTGCTCCCCGCAGCGAGCACCTTCCATGTCGCGGGCTTGCTGGCACCGATCGAGCTCCGCTCGCTTGACGCACTCCACCTTGCGAGCGCTCAGGAGCTCGGAGCCGACCTCGAGGCGATCCTCACCTACGACGAGCGCCTGGCGGGTGCAGCTCGACGGATCGGCATGGCGGTGCTGTCGCCGTCGTGAGCCGGCCGTCGTCTCAGAGGCTCTGATCCGCCCCGCATTCTTGGGTGCCACCTCCGGTATCGCGCCGCGGGCATGAGGCAGAGCGGAGAGCAAACCCGGGTGCGAGCAGTGTCCAGCCTGGAGGTCCGCAGGCTGCCAGCCGGCCAGTGGGAGGTCTCGATCTCCTTATCCGGAGACGTTCGGAGCGCGGATCCACGGCAGCCCTGCCGCCCGAGCCCCGTCGGTGAGCTCGACTGCGAGACGCCAGGCCGAGCCGATGAGCGCGCTACCAGGCATGCGGGTTGTGCGATGGATGGATTTCCCCTACCCTCCGCGTCGAAATTTGTTGTCTTGAATGTCGAAATAGTTGAAGTGACACCAGTTGCAAAGATGGAAGGTTGCTGTAACCACGCGCGTTTCCGCAGGCTCGAGACGTGGTGCGGAGCCTGTCTCCCCGAGAACACCTCCTCGGCATCACCCGATCCGCAACGAAACTCGACGCGAAACCCGTCTTCAGAGGGAGTGTCGGTCCGTCAGCAAGCACCATCAAGACCCACCGACCCTCATGGCATGATCGTCACTGCGTTGAGAATGCTGCTGTCCTAAGTGACACCACTCAGCGGGACGTGATCCAGGGGAGCTTGGCTTTGGCGCTGAGGAGCGCGGCTGGCTCCGGCACTCTTGAACTCGGATTGGCGGGTCCAATGCTCGATACGCAGCAGCAGCCTGATCCGCGGGCGGATTTGATGATCAAACCGCTGGTTTGGGTGCCGTTTGGTGGTCATTCGAGGTCTGTACAAGTTTTGTGACAAAAAGAAAGCCTGTTTCGTTTTGTCAGGTACTATGTACGTCGTGCAACGTGATGATCTCGTCCTTCGTGAGCTCCATCGGGCAGCAGCGGATGCTGGTCGACGGGGTATCTCAATCCCCTCGAAGGATCTCGTTATGGTCGAGAGGGTCGCTCCGAGTCGAGCGTCCGCTCAGAAGGCCATCCAGTGGCTCGTGCGGTCCGGGCGAGTAGTTCGAGTTCGCAAGGACCTCCTCGTCCTGCCAGAGACCACCGGCCACCTCGTAGTCGACATGGTTGATCTGATCGACGCTGTCGCCGGACACCCGCACCTCATCACCGCCGGGCGCGCCCTCGAGCATCACAACCTCACAGATCAGCACTTCTTCGGCCTGTCCGTGCTCACGCCCCACCAGATCGAGCCCTTGAAGTTCCGAGGACAGACGGCCAAGTTCTTCCAGACGAGCCCGGACCACATCTGGGGAGCTGGTCGAGGTCCCGGTCCGAGGTACGCGCTCCCCGAGCGAGCGATCGTTGACGCGCTGAACCACCCTCGCTACGGCGTTTCGCTGAACCAGGCCATCGATGCCCTGCTGATGGCCACCGCCCGAGACGCAAGGTTCCTCGATCGGCTACGCAAGACGGTCGTTCGATACCGCTCTCCTGCAGCAGCTCGGCGCGTTGGCCTGGTCGTCGCCCGGTTCCTCGGACCCGAGGCCGCAGCCCCGTTCCGAGACCTGATAGGCCAGAACCGATCGCCAGTGCTCATGCGACCACGAGGTAGGAGCGAAGGCGAGCTTGACGCAACGTGGCGGGTCAACGTGAACGCACTGCTCGAGCCTGAACGGGTGCGGACGTGAGTCCCTCGCAACTCCGCCGCCAGTGGGGGAGTTCAAGTTCGCTCATGGACCTGCTCGAATCGATGCCGGGAGGCCTGGTTGTCGCCGTCCGTGACTTCGCCCTGCTCACTCTTGCCGGACAGTTGGCCACGACGTTCCCAGGACAGCTGGTCTTCAAGGGCGGCTTCGTGCTGCGCCATGCGCACGGTGTATACCGCGTCAGCAAGGACGTCGACGCGACTCGGCACGCCCCGGCCAAGCACAAGCTCGACTCGGACGAGGTGGCGCGAGCCATCCGCGACGCCAGCATCCACGACGTCGTTCGCTTCCAGCCCAAGCCTCCCACGACCGACTCCGCTCGGAGCCTGGACTTTGACCAGGTTGAAGTCCTCGGCACCGAGTTCCCCGACAGTTCTGTGCAGGTCGAGGTCAGCTACCGCGAAGAACTGGTCGACGAACCGGAGTTGGCGAACATCGGCGCGCCCTTCTATGAGCCGTTCGAGATCCTCACCATGACGAAGGAGGAGATGGCTGCCGAGAAGCTCCGCGCTATTGCCCAACGTCTGCGACCTACGGACCTGGCAGACCTCTCGTGGCTTCTGTCGGCGACGCAGGCCAGCGACGACCACATCGCGGAGATTACTGTCGAGAAGTTCGAGCTGGTGAAGACCGGCCGTGAGAACAAGCTCATGCGAATCGAGAGCCGGCTCGCCGAGATGGCGGACACCTACGACATCGAGGTCCCCTCACTGTTCCCCGAAGCCCCCTCCTACAGAGAGGCGATGGCGATCGTCGGGCCACGTCTCAAGAGATTGGTCCATTAGTAGCGACTGGGCTTGGGGAGCTAGGTCATTCGCCCTGTATCGCTGGCGCCCGGACGGGCTCACTGACTCAGAGTTGCACCGGAGAGGGATCACGTCCCGCTGAGTGGTGTCACTTGGTGACTGAGCAACCGCAACGCTGCCGTCATCCTGGCATCACGTAGTCGCCAGCGTCACCTCCAGTTCGGGAGCACTGGCCGTCGGGGCCAGGAGTGCCATCGAGCCCTCGGACGTGATCGCATCATCTCGTTGATCAAGACAGGTCTCTTCTCGGCTGAGCAAGGCGACAAGAAGCTCTCGACTCGTTGCCACCTCAAAGCTGTGTTCAAGCCGACCGAGATCTCGATTGTCATAACGTCTTGCGTTCATAACGCAACCCGTTATACTTAGGCCATGCTGCAGTCGTTCGGAGACAAGGACACCGAACGGGTCTGGCCTCGGACCAGGGTCAAGAAGTTCCGCAGCGATCTTCAACGAGTCGCATTGCGAAAGCTCGAGATCCTGGACGCAGCAGAAGTGCTTGCTGACCTTCGGGTTCCACCGGGCAATCGACTCGAGAAGCTCAGCGGCGACCGAGCTGGTCAGCACAGCATCAGGGTGAACGATCAATGGAGGATCTGCTTTCGATGGACGAAGGCAGGGCCCGAAGAGGTCGCAATCACGGACTACCACCGAGAGGAACAGCGATGACGATCACCATGCCACCGATCCACCCCGGCGAGGTCTTGATGGCTGACTTCCTCGAGCCACTCGGAGTCACCCAGCACCACGTGGCCGTCTCGATCGGCGTCCCGCCGCGCCGCATCAACGAGATCGTTCACGGCAAGCGTCGGATCAGCGCAGACACAGCTCTTCGGCTGGCGAAGTACTTCGGCACCAGCGAGCGCTTTTGGATCAACTTGCAGGCTCGGTACGACCTTGAGGTCGAGCGAGATCAGCTCGGTCCAGTTCTCGACGCCATCACGCCGCTGGCTGTGGCTTGAGAAGTGGTTCTCCTGATCCGGAGCGTCCCCTGCCAGCACTTCGGGGACGCCAGCGGAACGGATCACTTTGGCCTGGAGGGCTGCGATAATGCGTTCTCCGGTCGCCGAACCTCTTCGTGCAGAATGGGTGGCGGTGACAGGTCCACACGCACTCGAATTTGGAGAGGCTGAGATTTGGAGTGGACGGCCTGTCCCACGTCGGATGCTGGGCGTGGCCGACATCTTCCTCATTCCGCTCAGCGTCCTCGTCGCAACAGCGACGCTGCTTCTGGTCAATGCAAAAGGATCAAGCGCTAATCCCGTCATGGTGGCCGGCTTTGTTGTGTGCTCGGCATATCTGCTCATCGGCCGCTTCGCGGTGAAGTACCTGATGAAGAGGGCCACAACTTATGAACTGACCAACCGCAGAGCACTCGTGATTCGGCACGGCAAGGTTGTGTCTGAGCAGCGCGTTGAAGGCATGAAGGTCCAACTCTCTGAGTCGGTGAGTCAGAAGTACGCCACAGCGACGTTCAACTCAAACCCCCTCGAGAACGTGCTCGGCATGTCGATGATAGGGAAGGAGGCATGGCTCCATGAGAACACCGGCCTGGATTTCGTGCGAGTCCTCACAGGCGGGACGGGCACGGTGAGGTTCTTCGACCTGTCCGCCGACGAAGCCAAGCAGTTGTCCGCCCTAGCTCCATCCACCTAGGCATCCAGCCCTGTCATACCTGCCACCAAACGCCGGTGAGGAGGGACGCCATCTGATCCAGTTCGGATCGAGCGTCCTCTGGAGCGACCCGCCTGCTCATTGGAGCCGGAAAGTTGGCGTTGGTGCAATTCTTCTGGGCGACGCCATTGTGCTCAGACCGACTGAACAGGGCAGAACCCTTGGTACCACCGGTGGGCCGCCCGGGTCTCGATCGCGGCACCTTGGGATATTGAATTCCAGCAAGCTCCGCCGTTTCCCGGCACCGCAATCTGCTGGCGATAGTTAATAAGGTATCATTGACCCATGGACGGGCGAGGGGTCGCAGCAACGATCGTCCGGCGTATCCGGCAGAAGAGAGCACTGTCACAACGAGAACTCGCTCGCATCGCCAGCGTGCCTCAGCCGACGATCTCGGAGGTCGAGAGTGCTCGTCGGGAGCCGAGCATCACGCTGCTCAGCAAGATCGCTGAGTCTGCGGGCTTCGCGCTTGACGTCCGACTCATCCCACTTCCTCGCCATGGTGCGATCGCTACTGCGCGCAGGATCTCAGATCGGCTCGCCGCCGATTCGAATGATGACCAAGGGGGTTGGGCCGGCGAGGACGCAGCCCTGCGAGCGATCATCGATCATCGAGATGCCCTCCGTCGGGCCACAGACGCCGATTTCCGTCGCCTGGTGGCTGCACCCCCGAGCCTCATCGGGCGGCCGAGATGGGACGCGTTCCTTGCAGGTATCGTCGAAGACGAGTGCGCCCGACGACTTCTGGCTCCGCCAACGTGGGTCGAGGACGATCGGCGATTCGTGACGCCTCCGTGGTTTCTCTCTAGAAATCCAGAGCTCCACCCCTGGGAGGCGGAGACCGCCCCTGCAGCGCTTGCGCGACACGGGGTGCTCGCTGCCGAGGACGAGCTGGAGAGCGTCTGATGGATCGTGACGAAATCGAGGCTGCACTCGAGGAGCTTGGCTTGGAGCTCGAGAGGCTCGGAGTCGAGGGCGCCAGGCTCTACCTCGTCGGTGGTGCCGTCATGGTGCTGGACTTCGAATCACGAGAAGCGACCGAGGACATCGACGGCCACATCTACCCGTCGGATGAAGTCAAGCTGGTGGCGCAGCAGGTGGGACGCCGCAGGGGACTCAACGATGAGTGGCTGAATGACGCAGCCAAGGCCTGCGTCCCGGTCTTCAAAGAGCCAGAGTGGCGGCTGTTCAAGACGGCGGGATCCCTGTCGATCCATCTCGCAGACTCCAGATCGATGCTGGCCATGAAGATCCGTGCCAGCCGCGGCCGCCGTGACGAAGCCGATCTGCGAGTGCTGATGCTGGAGTGCGGCATCACATCAGAGGAAGACGCCGTAGCTCTCTTCGACGAGTACTTCCCTGACGATGCCTTGAAGCCCACCGCACGCCCGATGATCCGCTTCGCTCTCGAGAGCGAAGGTGGAATCTGAGCGTCCTGAGCAAGGGACTCGCGAGCCAGACGGGGTCGAGTCGATCAGCGTCTGCTCAGTGACTTGGTTGTCGATCGCCTGCGATGCGCCTGCATCGCTGGAAAGCAACCAGCCCCATCAATCGGGATTACGAATCCCAATCTCCACTCGAGACTGGCAGAGCGATCGGACCTGCTGAGTCGTAAAGCGCCAGCTCGCTGAGTGACGTGGCTGCACGTGGGCGACGTGAGGTCACGAGAGTCTCGGCGGCTCAGTGCGATCGATTCGAACAAGGATGGTTGCAGGTGACCAGGCTCTCCGGATTGGAGTGGGGCCTGGTGGTCTGACCACGTTTGTGCTTCCGCATGGCGCCTTTCACCCTTCGAATCCTCGGCACGGGGCCCGGGCTCTGCCGCGGATGCCCACACCTGGCTGCATCCGCTGTGTTGAGCTGTCGGCGGCTTGACTCTTTCGGATGCTTACGTACACTTGTACGTACAGCCAGGAGGAAACCATGACGGTCAAAGACAAGCGCAGGGAAGTCCGGATCTCTTCAGCAGATGATGATGTGTTGGTCGAGGCTGCAGGACTGGCCGGCGTCTCGGTAACCGAGTTCCTTTTGGACCGTGCAATGTCTGATGCAGTGGAGATCGTTGAAACTCACCGAGCCATCGAGCTTGAGGAATCCGTCTTCTCTCGATTTCTCGAAGCCCTTGATGCCCCGGTTCGACCCCCAGAGGTCCTCGTCAAGCAGGCACGCAAGGCTCGGCGGCTCAAGCGAGTTGATTGAGTGCGTGTTGAACGTTTGAACGTCGCCCACGAGCTCACAGGCTTCTCGTGCGGTGTCAAGGCACTCGACACCTGGCTCCATGATCATGCGAAGGAGAACCAACGGAGAAACCTCTCTCGCACGTTCCTCCTGATCGATGATGCTGACACCATCGTCGGTTACTACATACTCACGATGGGTGGTGTGCGCAAGCAGTCGCTTCCAGCCAAGTACGGCCGTGGACTTCCCGGCTACGACATTGGGATGGTTCTTCTCGCGCGGCTCGCGATCGCCGACTTCCGGCAAGGTCAAGGATTCGGCCGCGACCTGCTCGTCGAAGCTGTCGAGCGAGCGGCTGACGCAGGTCTGCACGTTGCTGCGAGGTCTATTGCCGTTGACCCGATCGATGAAAGTGCTCGAGCTTTCTATACGCACTTTGGATTCAAGGATGTGGCTGGAGATCCCGAGGGAAGAATGTTCATCCGAATCGATGAGGCGCTAGCGGCCCTTGGTGCAGCGGGCTGATCGAGGATTGCACACGTCCCCGATCGCCGGCAGTGAGTCCCAGCAGCCGGAAGAATTAGTTGTATTGAACTAGGCAGAACTCATGACCCTCTGGATCGGCCATGACAACGACGATCCCCTCGGCGTAGACATGTCGCTCGCCTGTGAAGCGGCCACCGAGAGCATTGACCTCATTAATTGCTGCTTCGATATCATCAACCGTGACGTCCAAGTGAATGCGAACCTTGCCCGTTTTCGGCTCTGCCACTGCTTGAAATACGAGGCGAGGTTGCGGGTCACCGCGCTCACCCAGGTAGACCCAACCAGGTTCAGAGGACCCAAGCGGTCTGCGGAGCAGGGCGCTCCAAAACTGAGCCACTCTTTCAGGATCAATGCAGTCGATGGTCAATCCGGACCAGATGTTCGGCATCGATTGTCACTTTACGCCGGGGACTCAGCCCACTTCACCCGTCAACGGCCTGATCAATATTGCGCACGCTCCGCTAATACCGGTTAGGTGGGACGCGATCTGATCCAGTTCGGATCGAGCGTCACCTGGAGCGACCTTCGTGCTCCCTTGAGCCGGACGAATCGCGTTGGTGCAATTCTTCCGTGCGACGCCATTGAGCGCCGACAGACTGAACAGGGCAGAACCCCTGGTATTACTGGTGGGCCGCCCGGGTCTCGATCCCGGCACCTTGGGACGACGGCAGGGGAGTCCACCACCTACCACCGAGGTGCGTTTGTTCTGGTCAGAGCCTAGTGACTGTCCGCCACCTACCGCTCAGGAGCACCTTGATCTGCTCCTTAGGCTGCAGGTTTGGCTACAAACCGAGGTGGGCGCCGAGCGCGGGGTTATTTTGTCCACAGGGCCCACCGGAGTGACCGTCGAAGTTCCCATGGTGCGCTCGGAGGGCTTCGAGCCCAAACCTTCTGATCCGTAGTGAGCTCTGCTTAAGATGCGTCGACGATCGAAAGGTGCGACCTCCCTGGTAGTGGGCCTGTTCCGAGGCGCTCTAGGGATCAATAGCCGCGTGAAGCAGCATTGCTGTTGCTATCACGAAAATAGGAAAGGCGGGTTCAACCGGTCGTCGCAACGCTGACGACCGGTTGAACCCGCCGTTGATTTGGGAAATGGATTCCCCTATATTTCCGAACAATGTCAGTTCGATGGGAGGGGTTGCTTGTGCCACGTTTTCTTCAGATCGAACTGCTGTGCGCATACTTCTGAGGACAGCCAGACTCGCCTTCGCCTCCTCTCTCCTCGGCGCATCGCTCGTGCCCGTGTTGGGCTTCAACGCACGATTCGCAGCTCCAGCTGGAGCGTCGATGGATCCCTCAGTGATCGGCGACATCTACTCAGTTATCGGGACTGGCAGCTCGGCTGTGATGACGAGTAACGGAATCCAGGCAGCGATGGCGTCGATCAAGAATCCAGCCGGCGAGGCCATCGACGCGTCGGGCAACCTCTATTTCGCTGATGCGTCCGCCAACATGGTCCTCGAGCTCGCTGCTTCGACGCACAGCCAATGGGGAATCTCGATGGTGGCAGGCGATCTCTATCGCATCATCGGTCAGGCCAACGGCGTCGCTGGCGACGGTGTCGGTGGGACGGCGATGTCGTCGACTCCCCTTGATGCCCCCTCCGCCGTCGCCCTCGACTCGCTTGGCAACCTCTACATCGCCAACACGGCGGCCAACGACGTAATGGAGGTGGCAGTCGCGAACGAGAGCCAGTGGGGCCAGTCGCTCCAGGCCAATCACGCCTACATCGTGGCTGGCGTCCATGGCAGCGTGGGCAAGACCGGTCAGTTCCTCCGTGGGCCGGAGGGCGTCGCCCTTGACTCGGCGGGCAACCTCTACATCGCCGACACCGGCAATGCTCGGGTGGCTGAGAAGCCGCTCAAGGCCACGACGGCTTGGGGTCAGACCATGACCGCCAACGGCATAGAAACCATCGCCGGAGTCGTCAGCGCTCCTGGCGGATTGCCAGGTGATGGAGGTCCAGCCACCGCCGGGGCGCTCTCGAACCCGACGAATGTGGCATTCGACCAGGCAGGAAACCTCTACATCACCGATGACGCCCAGGTCCAAGAGGTAGCGCTGACCAGCGGCACGAGCTGGGGTCAGTCGATGACGGCGAACGACGTCTACACCGTGGCAGGCAGCCCGACCGGCTCGGTGGGCAACGGTGGAGTCGGCGGACCCGGCATCGCCGCCACGCTGAACGAACCTGACGGCCTGGCGTTCTCTGCCAACGGTGACCTCTACATTGCCGATTCGCTCAACAACCAGGTCAAGGTCCTGGCCAGCACCTCGCACAGCCAGTGGGGCCAGAGCATGGTGGCGAACTCGCTCTATGGGCTGAGTGGCGATGGCGGTGGCAGCGCTGGCTTCAGCGGTGATGGCGGCCCGGCAGGATCGGCCGCGCTGTCGAACCCAGACGGTCTGGCGATCGACGCGACGGGCAACGTGTTCATCGCCGACGCGGCGAACCATCGCGTGCGAGAGGTCACGGCCACCTCGGTGCCGACGATGAGCGGCCTGCCGGGGAACATCTACGCCATCGCCGGCATCGGCTCGACGGGCCTCAACGGCACGGCGCTCGAGGCCACGGACGTGGCGTCGAATCACATCCACGACGGATCCTTCGACGCCGCCGGCGACTACTACTACGCCGACACCCTGAACAATCGAGTCCAAGAGCTCTCGGCAAGCACCCACAACCAGTGGGGGATCGCCATGACCGCTGGCAACAGCTACACGATCGCTGGAAGTCCGTCGGGAAGTTCGGGTCTCAGCGGATCAGGTGTCGACCAGGCCTCCTCCCTACTCAATCAACCTCGAGGGATCTGGGTTGACGCATCTGGCGATGTCTACATCGCTGATGGGACCAACAACCGCGTCGAAGAGCTCGCCAGCTCGACGGGCACCCAATGGGGCCAGGCGATGACGGCCGGTCACCTCTACGGGGTGGCGGGCAACTGGATCGGCTCATCGGGCCATGGCGGTGACGGAGGCCCGGCAACCTCAGCCAGTCTCGACAACCCCTATGGCGTGACCATCGATCAGAGCGGCAACCTCTACATCGCACTAAATGGGAGCAACGAGGTCAGAGAGGTGGCAGTCGCCAGCGGCAGCCAATGGGGCCAGACGATGACGGCCAACAACATCTACCGCGTCATGGGCAGCTCGAGCGGCGCCAGCGGCAGCTCGGCCGACGGTGTGACCTCGAGCTCGTCGAAGCTCTGGGGTGCAGACTCAGTGGTGGCCGATGCAAACGGTGACCTCTTCGTGGCCTCTGCCGGCGACGATCAGATCGATGAGCTCGTGGCGGTGACGGGAACGCAGTGGGGCCGGTCTATGACGTCCAACCACGTCTACTCGGTGGCAGGGACCCAGCTCAGTGCTGGCTTCTCTGGAGACCAGGGACCCGCCACCTCTGCTCAGCTCAACGGACCGGTCGGCATCGCCCTCGATGCCAACGGCGACCT
>Ga0007854_10002393_pt1 | contig 11647 bp, 10 predicted proteins | sample CryBogCBH12Aug08_FD_60382 | JGI IMG/M metagenome (GOLD analysis project Ga0007854, IMG submission 60382) | Freshwater microbial communities from Crystal Bog, Wisconsin, USA - CBH12Aug08 | ecosystem: Environmental > Aquatic > Freshwater > Lake | place: Crystal Bog, Wisconsin, USA | collected... | reverse complement strand
ATCGAGTCGGCGACAGTCAGGTAGAGGTTGCCGCCCTTCATCAGGTCCCCAAAACGTCCCGAATTCTTCAGTCGAACCTCCGGGACGGCAACCGCAAGATAGGGCCGCTTGTACACGGGTCCACCCGGGCGGACCGGCTCAATCGTCGCCGATGCCTGCGCCCACAAAGTGACATTCAGCACACACGCCGAAAGCGCGAACGCAAGCGGACGCCGCAGTCCGGCTCCGGGGCGGAAGGGGGAAACCGATTGATTTTGCATGGTCTGCCTCATTGGCTCCGGCCGCCTACTTTGCGGGCACCGGCGATGGCGCGGCACTGACTTTGCCCCCCATCGCCTCACCCAGCGAGATCCGGTTGACCTCGAGCGTCGCCCCCACGGCCTGGTCCAGCGCGATCCGGGCATGACTGTAGTTGGCCATCGCCTGCACCTCCGAGCTCTGCGCGGAGGCCAGATCACGCTGATCCTGGACCACCTGGTAGGCGGTCGAGGCACCCAGCTCATACTTGCGCTTGTCGCCGTCGAAAGTCTGCTGCGAAAGCTTCCGCGCCTCCACCGCCGCCACATACCGCGCGCGCGCCTGCTGGATTCCTATCACCGCGTTCTGGACATCCACGCGGACCTGGTTGATCTGCTTCTGAAGGTTCAGCTCATTCTGCCGCAGTTCGAGCATGCTGGTTGCGTAGTCGGACTGGGCCGCCCGATTGCGCAGGGGGATGTTGAGCGAAAACCCGGCCGAGTAGTTCGGGTAGTTCCGCCGGAAGATCTGGCCGAGCGCGCTGCCGAAACCGCCGGCGAACACCGGGACACCTCCCTGGGCCGCGGCAAAGGCCGTTGCGTCGCCCGACAAACCGTTGTTGGTCAACTCGCCGAACGCCTGAAGCGTGGGCTTCAACGAATTCCTGATGCCGACCAGGTTGATTTTGTTGCTGTCCAGGTTGATCTTGTCGGTTTCAATTTCCGCGCGGGCATTGAGAGCCGCCGCCACCAACTCCTCGACAGGCTTCAGGTCATCCTTCTCGGGAATGGAGAAGCTGTCGATCGGCACCACGTGCACGTTGTTCAGATCCGTGGTTGCCACACCGGCGCGGCTGAGCACGTTCTTCAGGATGGTTTCCTGCTGCAGGAGATTGGTTTGAGAGATCAGCAGGTCCTGTCGGGCCGTAAACAGCTGGGACTGCGCCCGCGTCACTTCGATCTCCGCCAAAGTCCCGATCTGCACCTGCTTCCGATTGTTGTCGAGCAACTGCTGCGCCGTTTCGAGCGCCGCCTGGCGGGCTTTCAGGTCTTCGGTGAAACTCACCAGGTCCCAATAGATGTTCAGTGCGGCCGTGACGGTGGTGATTACCTGCTGTTTGAACTGGAGGTCGGTCACCTTCAACTGGTTCTTCTGCACCTTGATGTTCCGGGTGTTCACGGCCCGCCCGAACCCGTTCAGCAAATTCTGGGTCACGGTCAGGTCCAGGTCGGCGTTCGTGTAGGGATTCAGGCTGTAGAAGGCGCTGTTGACTTTTTGGTACTGGCTGGCGAAAGTGAGGGTCGCAGAAAGGCCGAAATCCGTATTCTGCGAGTACGAGGCCTGAAAGGTCCGCGTTCCGATGACCAGGCTCTGAATGCCGCTCAGTACCGTATTGCTCTGCGGAATCGTGCTGTGCCCGAAACTGGCGAACGTCGTGAACGAGGGATCGAGTGAAGGGATGGAAGGACCCAACTGGGTGAGAACACTCGAATTGACGCCCCCGCCCGACGTCGCCGGAGCACCGTTGGTGTTGATGCTCACGCCGGCCAGGCTGACCGAGGTCGGCCCCGCCGCCACACCCTGACCCACACTGCGCAACAGTCCGCCGGCCTGCGCGCGGCGGAGCACCTCGCGGGCGAGCAGCGGTCCATACCGCTGCACTTCGATGTCGATATTGTTTTCCAGCACCAGAGCCACCACGTCACGGGCCGAAAGGTAGAGATTTCCGGCCTTGGTGAGCGCGTCAAGTCTCGAAGTGTTTGCCAGGTTGACGGGCGGCACCACACGCGGCATGTAGTCCTTCAGGAAGCGGTTCGCCCCGCCGGCGTGAACCAAATCCGGCGCGGGATCAATGCGGATGGCGGTCTGAGCCCCCAACGGACCCACCCCCAGAGCGAAAATCAGGCAAACAGCGGTAACACCTCGGAAGCTCATGCGGGAATCGTTTTGGACCTTCATCAGTTGGCGTCTCTCAAACAGGCGGGTCAAATATCTGTAACGGTCGGATCCGGCATTCGGTTCAAAAACTTTTCGCCGACGGCCCCGGGTCCGTGACGGCCCGACCATGGGTTCAGGAAGCGCGGGAAAGGCTATTTCCAATGGTATAGTAGCGGTTGGTGACCCCGCAAGCAGGCTCTGTTCTCGATCTTTTCCGCCAGACCGGAGCGTATCTTTCCGGCCATTTCCGACTTACAAGCGGCCTTCACAGCCCGAATTACCTCCAGTCGGCGATCGTGCTGCAACACCCCCGGCATGCCCAAACGCTCGGGGAAGCGCTGGCGGGCAAAATCCAGGATCTGGCGGGCGGACAAAAAATTGATGTCGTGGTGGCGCCCGCCCTGGGCGGGCTCATCATCGGTCACGAAGTGGCCAGAGCGCTCGGGGTCCGGTTCATCTTCACGGAACGCGCCGCCGACCGCACCATGTCCCTGCGCCGGGGCTTCTCGCTTCGCAAGGGCGAGGTCGCCGCGATTGTCGAGGACGTAATCACCACCGGCGGCAGCACCCGCGAGGTGATCGACATTGTCCGCGAAGCCGGAGCGGTTGCCGTCGCAGCCGGCTCCATTATTGACCGCAGCGGCGGTGCCGTGGACCTCGGCATTCCGCGCGCCGCGCTGGAAACCTTGACGGTGGTCGCCCACGCGCCTGATACCTGCCCGATGTGCCTCGCGGGCGATCCGGTGGTGAAGCCGGGCTCGCGTCCGGTTTAGCACAACGGCTCCCCGGCTGGCCCCGCAACCGGCCCGCGGGTGGCGGGCTTGATCGGTCACGGATGCGAAACTAGAGTTTAGTGGATTTCCTCTCCGGCCTGAACCCCCAGCAACGTGAAGCCGTCGCGACCACCGAAGGACCTGTGCTCATCCTGGCCGGTGCCGGATCCGGCAAGACCAAGGTCATCACGAACCGCATCGCGCACCTGATCACCGCCAAGGGCATGTACCCCGGCGGCATCATGGCCGTTACGTTCACCAACAAGGCTGCGGGCGAGATGCGCGAGCGCGTTAACAGGCATCTGGCCGATGTTTCTCTCCCGGCCGAGCCCCTCGTCGCCACCTTTCACTCCTTTTGCGTCCGCCTCCTCCGGCGCGACGGCGCGGCTCTGGCTCAGATCCGGCCCGGCTTTACGACCCAGTTCAACATTTACGACGCCGACGATCAACTCGGCATCATCAAAGCCGCCTACAAGCGGATGGGGCTCGACGACAAGCAACTGCCGCACCGCGCCACCCAGTCCGCGATCAGCGCCGCCAAGAGCCAGAAGGAATCCCCGGAAGACCTCTACAAAAAGTCGGCCGATCCCAAGATGAGCAAGATCGCCGCCGTCTACGAGGAGTATCAGGGTGCCCTGCGGCAGGCCAACGCGCTCGACTTCGACGACCTTCTCCTTGAGTCGGTCCGCCTCCTTTACCACGACTCCACCACGAGGGAGAACTGGAACCGCCGGCTGAGCCACATCATGATCGACGAGTACCAGGACACCAACCGAAGTCAATACGAGTTGATGCGCCTGCTCACCCAGCGCCACGACAATGTCTGCGTCGTCGGTGACGAGGACCAGTCGATTTACAGTTGGCGCGGAGCCGACATCCGCAATATTCTCGATTTCGAGAAGGACTACCCGAGCTGCAAGACCATCCGGCTCGAACAAAACTACCGTTCGACGAAGAACATCCTCGCGGCCTCCGGTGCCGTCGTCGCCAACAACCTCGAACGCAAGGGCAAATGGCTCTGGACCGAGGCCGACGAAGGCGATGAAATCACTCTCTACACCGCCCACGACGCGGAAAACGAGGCGCTGTTCATCGCCGACACGACGGACAAAATTCTGCGGCAATACCCGGACCGCCGCATTGCGATCCTCTACCGAACCAATTCGCAGTCGCGGCAGCTTGAGGAAGCTTTCCGGCGCTATAACCGGAAGTATACGATCGTCGGCGGCTTCAGCTACTACCAGCGGGCGGAAGTGAAGGACATGGTGGCCTATCTGAAGCTGGCCACGCTGCAGAGCGACTCCATCAGCCTCGCCCGCATCATCAACGTTCCGGCACGCGGCATCGGAAAAACGACGCTCGAACAGGCGGATGCCTTCGCCAATGCCAACGGCCTGTCCATGTGGGAGGCGATCGGCCGCCTGCTGGCGGAAAACAAGCTGGGCACCCGGGCGCACTCCGCCGTGCTTGCCTTCCGCCATCTGATTCAGGATCTTGCCGAAGCCGTCCAGACGCTGTCGCTGCGCGACGCGCTGGCCTTTATCGACGAACGTACCGGATACCGGCGCATGCTGGAGCAGGAGAACACGCCCGAGGCCCAGGCCAAGATCGAAAACCTGGACGAACTGATGAACGCGGCGGCCGAGGCCGGGGAGCGCGGCGAAACCGTGACCGATTTCCTCGACCATGCGGCTCTCGTCGCCGATTCCGACGGCCTCGACGAATCTTCCACCATCACCCTCATGACCATGCACAACGCAAAGGGGCTGGAGTTCCCCGTGGTGTTCGTCTGCGGCATGGAGGAGGGCCTGTTCCCGCACAGCCGTTCGCTGCTGAGCGAGCCCGCAATGGAGGAGGAGCGGAGGCTCTGCTACGTCGGGATGACGCGGGCCGAAAAGCGCCTGATCCTGACCTGGGCCAAGGCAAGGCGGCGTTTCGGCGGCGGCGAACTGGAGCGCTCGGTGAAATCGCGCTTCCTCGGCGAGATACCGGAAAACCTGCTGATCAAGATGGGTGTGGACGATTCGGAGGACGAAGACTTCTCGGGCCGGGGAGTCGATCTGACCGCCGAACGCCATCAGGTCCGCCAGGACGCGCGGAAGAATCTGTTTACCGGCAAGACGTTCAACTCGGTCGACAATGTCCGCAATTTTTTCAAGGACCGCGGGGCGGCTCCGGACCCGCACCGCCCGGCGAATCCGTACCAGCGGCCGCCCGGCCAGGCGGCCCGGCCGGCCCAGCCGGCGTGGAGCACTCCGGCGATGAAGCAGGCCCCGGCTCCGCCAGCCCGCCCGGCTGCGCCTCCGGCACCGGCCCAGCGCCCGGCCGAAACGATGCCCTGGGACGATGCGCCCGCCATTCAGCGGGACCGTCCGGTTGCGGCCCCGCCGCAGAGCCGTCCGGCACAGCAGGGACTGTTCGGCAACATGGAATCTCCTTCGCGCAGCCCGCTCCGGCCACCGGCAGCCGGGGCGGCTCCGTCACTAATTCCGCCCGTAAAACCGAAAACAACGCTGCCCCAGGCCCCCCCCGCTAGCAAACGCCCTGCACAAACAGGTACAGTGGTAGAGCACCCCAAGTACGGAACCGGCACAATCGTCCGGCGCGAAGGCGAGGGCGACGATGCCAAGCTGGTAGTCAGCTTCACCCGTCACGGTTTGAAAAAACTGGTGGAAAAATACGCGGGCCTCAAGAGGGCCTGACAGTCCGAACGCATTTTCACTGAAAGCATTTTCTGAACGATGAACACGAAGAACGTTGAAAACCCCGTAGAACGCAAGCAGCTCAAGCGCGCAGCCCGCAAGGAAGCCCCTGCCGTGACGCCCCGTCCGGCCAGCGAGGCCCGCGGCTCCAACAAGAAGAAAGTCAAGGTAATGGTAAAGGGCCAAACCCGCAAGCGCTAACCAGCGCCTGCGGATTGAGTTCCACCGACGTGAACAGGCTCCTGCGCACCCGCGGAATCGACGCGCTGATCGCGGCGTCGGAAGAGCCGGGCAAGCGTCTGCACAAGACGCTTGGACCGTGGAGCCTGACCGCGTTCGGCGTCGGAGCCGTTATTGGTTCCGGCATCTTTATTCTGACGGGAACGGCCGCCGCCGGACAGAATCTCCAGTTCAAGTCCATCCTGAACGCGCCGGTTCTGGACCTGCTCCTCAACGGAGGCAACGCGGTCTCGACGATCGGACGCCTCGGGGCGGGGCCGGGCATTTCCCTGTCGTTCCTGGTTACGGCGTTCGTCTGCGCCTTCGCGGCGTTGTGTTACGCCGAACTCGCCTCGATGATTCCCATCGCGGGGAGCGCGTACACCTACGCCTATGCGACCTTGGGCGAGATCTTCGCCTGGATCATCGGCTGGGACCTCATCCTCGAATACGCTGTGTCCAATATGGCGGTGGCGGTCGGTTTTTCCGCCTATTTCAATGACCTGCTGGACGGCGTGTTCCATATCCACATCCCCAAGGCTTTCGCAGCCCCTCCCATAGTGGACGGGGCGTACACCGGCAGCGTGTTCAATTTGTCCGCGCTCGTGATCCTCATGCTGCTTACGTGGGTCCTGGTGCGGGGCGTGCGCGAAAGCGCCCAGACCAACAACATGATGGTCCTGATCAAGATCGCCGCCATCCTGATTTTCGTTGTCGGCGCAGGCAAGGCCGTCAACGTTGCCAATTGGCATCCTTTCCTGCCCAACGGGTTCTCCGGCATGCTGACCGGGGCCGCGATTGTTTTTTTCAGCTATATTGGATTCGATTCTGTTTCGACCGCGGCAGAGGAATGCAGGAATCCCCAGCGCGACGTTCCCATCGGCATCATCGGCACGCTGCTGATCTGCACAGTTCTCTACGTCGCAGTGGCGCTTGTGCTCACCGGAATCGCCCCGTGGAAGACGCTGGGCAGTGCGGCCCCGGTGGCGGACGCGCTGAAGGCCCTCGCGATGAACCGGATCCGGGGCTGGGTCAACGTGGGGGCGCTCGTCGGAATGATTTCCTCCCTGATGGTGTTCCAGTACGGCCAGGCCCGTGTATGGTTTGCGATGTCGCGCGACGGACTGCTGCCGAAAATCTTCTCCCGGGTCCATCCCCGGTTCCGCACACCCCACATCAGCACCTGGATCGCGGGATTCTTTGTGGGGATTCCGGCCGGAATCTGGGATATCGGCACGTTTGCCGATCTCTCGAATATCGGCACGCTGTTCGCCTTCATCGTGGTCTCTGCCGGCGTCCTGGTCATGAGAAAGACGCAGCCGGAACGGGAGCGCGGGTTCCGGGTGCCCTGGTGTCCGTGGGTTCCGGTTCTCTCGATTCTGTTTTGCCTGATTCTGATGCTGGCCCTCCCGCTGGAAACATGGGTTCGTTTTTTCGTATGGCTTGCGGTCGGGCTCGGAATCTATTTTTCATTCGGACAAAAGCACAGCGTCATGGAATCCGAGGCCGCTCCGCAGTGATTCTGGATGTTGGCTGCGGCATCAGGAAGACGCCCGGCTCCGTTGGAATGGATATCAACACCGCCAGCGCCGCCGATGTCGTGGGCGACCTCGACCGTTTTCCCTACCCTTTTGCCGACCGCTCCTTCGACGGCCTGCGCGCGATTCACGTGATCGAACACCTCACCGACATCGTCCGCACCATGGAGGAGTTCCACCGGCTCGTAAAACCCGGCGGCATCATCCGAATCGAAACCCCGCACTACACGGACTACAGTTCCTTCTGCGACCCGACCCACAAGCACCACCTGAACAGTTTCTCCTTCCGCTATTTCGGGCCCGACGACGGGGGTTTCGGCTATTACACGGCCGCCAAGTTCCGGCAGGTCAAGGTGCGGGTGAAACTGCTTGCGCTGTGGCGGTATCTGGGATTCGAGTTTCTCGTGAACCGGTTCACGCGTTTCCGCAAATTCTGGGAGTTCTATTTGTGCTTTGTGATCCGCGGCAAGGTGATGGAGTTCGAGTTTTCGCCGATCGGGCCTCCGGTGGAATCCCGGCGTCCGTAATCCGCAGCCCTGCGGGCAGTTAGGAGACAAACCGGATGAGCCCGCTGGCGCTTCTCTACCGCTTCGCCGACAAGCTTCGCTACAGGATCCACGGCAATCTGGGAAAGCACGGCGAAGATCTGGCCCACCGTTTTTTGCAGCAAAGAGGCTGCACGGTGGTCGCCCGGAACTGGCGGCCGCCCCACGGCGGAGGAGAGATCGACATTATTGCCTGGCAGGGACCGACGCTCGTGTTTGTGGAGGTAAAGACGCGCGCAGCAAACGCTCCGAGCGCCCCGGAACGGGCCGTCGACCCCGAGAAAATTAACTTTCTCCGCCGCACGGCGCGGAATTATGTGCGGCGGACGGACGCCGACCCGGCTAACGTGCGCTTCGACGTCATCGCGATCACCGGCGCTTCCCTTGAGTATATTGAAGACGCATTTCCGTTCTCGGCGTGATTCCCGCCCGCCCGCTATAGTGGGATTTCACCATGCCTGAACTGCGCAAAGATCCGGTCACCGACCGCTGGGTGATCATCGCCACAGACCGGGCGCGGCGGCCCGCCGACTTCGTCCGCGAGCCCGTCCCCAACAAGCCCTCCGGCCGCTTCTGCCCCTACTGTCCCGGCAACGAATCCAAGACGCCTCCCGAAGTCATAGCCTACCGGGGGGGAGGGAGCGCCCGCAATGCTCCCGGCTGGAGTCTGCGCGTGGTACCCAACAAGTTCCCGGTCCTCGGAATCGAGGGCGACCTCAATCGCGAGGGCGAAGGCCTCTTCGACAAGATGCAGGGAATCGGTGCGCACGAAGTCGTCATTGAGTCGCCGGACCACGCGATGAGCATGGCCGACCTCTCCGAGCGCGCGATCGAGCATGTCCTGTGGGCCTTTCGGGACCGGGTGCGGGATCTGAAAAACGACCGGCGCCTCCGCTATGTGCTGCTGTTCAAGAACCACGGCGAATCCGCGGGCGCAACGCTGGAGCACTCGCACTCGCAGCTCATCGCGCTGCCTGTTGTTCCAAAACGGGTAACGGAAGAACTGGAGGGAGCCCAAAAGTACTACCAGTTCAAGGAACGCTGCGTCTTCTGCGACATCATCCGCCAGGAACTGCGTAGCGGCACCCGGGTGGTGATTGAGACCGACGAGTACGCGGCCATCTCGCCCTACGCGGCGCGCTTCCCCTTCGAGACCTGGATCCTGCCCCGGCAGCACCGCTCCCATTTCGAGGACACGGAGCCGGGCCAGTTGAAGAATCTCGCCTGGGTTCTGAAATCGACCCTGCGCAAGCTCGAAAAGGTGCTGGAGCGCCCCCCCTACAATCTGCTGATTCACACCGCACCGTTGCAGGAACCCGGAACGCAGCACTACCACTGGCATATCGAAATTATTCCCAAGCTCAGGCGTGTGGCCGGATTCGAGTGGGGAACAGGCTTTTACATCAATCCGACGCCGCCCGAGGAGTCGGCGCAGTTCCTCCGGGATGCCGGCGTGGCGTAAAGAACCGCGCCGGGCCGTCGGAGGTTGTGGCGTAGGCTGTAGGGAATGCGTATTTCCCGGATTCTGACTCTCGGCGTGAGCGCCGCCGCTCTTGTCCCGGCCCAGAGCCCCTTTTATCTCAGGGACGGCGACCGCGTCGTCTTCTACGGCGACAGCATCACCGACCAGCGGCTCTACACAACGTTTGCCGAAAGCTACGTAGTGACGCGCTTCCCCGCCCTGAACGTCTCGTTCACGCATTCGGGCTGGGGCGGCGACCGCGTTTCCGGCGGCGGCGGAGGCCCGATCGACGTTCGGCTCGCGCGCGACGTTTTCCCCTACAAGCCGACCGTTGTCACGATCATGCTGGGCATGAACGACGGCAGCTACCGCGCGTTTGACCCGAAGATCTTCGACACCTTCACATCGGGCTACGAGCACATTCTGGATTCCCTTCGCGCCGGCGCGCCCAACAGCCGCATCACGCTGATACAACCCTCGCCCTACGACGATGTCACGCGCAGCCCGAGTTTCGAAGGAGGTTACAACGGGGTCCTGCTCCGTTTCAGTGACTACCTTAAAACCGTGGCCGATTCCCGCCGTCTGGATACGGCCGATCTGAACAGGCCCGTTACGGCCATGCTCCGCAAGGCCGCCGAACTGGACCGCGAGCAGGCCCAGAAGATTCTGCCCGACCGCATTCATCCTGCCGCCGCAGGTCATCTTGTGATGGCGGCGGCGCTGCTTAAGGCGTGGCACGCGCCCAGCCTCGTCTCCGAGATCGAAATCAACGCGGCCGCCGGGACGGCGCAGGCCAAGTCCGCCAGGGTGTCCGATGTCCGCACGGGACCGACAACGGCCTGGACAGCAACAGAATCGGCACTGCCGCTGCCGATTGACCCGAAGGACAAGCTCATGGATCTGGCAGTCCGGGCCTCGGATGTCGTGGACGCGCTCGACCAGGAAACCCTGAGGGTTACGGGTCTGGCCTCAGGCAAGTGGGAACTGAAGATTGACGGCGCAACCGTGAGTGCGTTCCCGGCCGAGGAACTCGCCAGGGGTGTCAACATTGCGCTCATGAACACGCCGATGCTGCGGCAGGCGCTGGAGGTACACGCCCTGACTTTGAAGCACAATAACATCCACTTTGTGGCATGGCGGACAGTTCAGACGGGTCTTGCAACCGATGCGTCACCCTACACCAAGCAGAATGCCATCCTCGCCCTGGATCAGCTCGACCATGAATTGGTGGCGGAACAGAGGGCGGCGGCGCAGCCCAGGCCCCACCACTTTGAGCTGACACCGGTGAAATAGGCCAAGTACCGCACGCGGGCGGGGAGTCCGGTATAGTGGCTGGGATGCCCCGCTTCGCCCGACTCGCACTGATCGCCATCGCCGCCTGTGGACTGACCCTCGGCCAGGACCTGACCGGTCGCTGGAGCGGCACCGCGGATACTACGGACGAGGCCGGCACGAAACGGCTGGAGAAGCAGGCATTCGAGTTCAGGATGACGGACGGCCAACTTGCGGGTATCCAGATCAGCAGTTCCGGCAAGCCCGGTCGTGCCCTGAAGGTCACGCAGGAAGGCGGGAAACTCAACATCTACGCCTTCCTCGATTTCGAAGGCGGTGAACACCTCAGGTGGAAGTTTGAGCTGAAGGACGGCAAGCTGGTCGGCACGTTCTCCGCTCTTCATGACAGCCCCAAAAAGTGGATCTACGACCGCATCGGGGCCATGACGCTCACGGCTGCAAAGCCCGACTAGGATCGGCTCGGCCGGTGCCCTGCCGCTACTGTTGCAGCCATTCGCGCAACTGGTCGAGCAGGGTCACCCAGCCAGCCTCCCTGATTGCGGGCCCGTCAGAGTGTTCGAAAAAGGCACCCTGGTGCGTCAGGACCAGTTCGGACCCTCCCCCGGCCTCCAGAATCTCCACGGTCAGCAGCGAAGCGGAAAATCGGTGGCCGGCAAGTTCCATAGTGGCCGACATCACAATCCGTTTTCCCGGCACAATGTCCAGAAAGGTGGCGTTGGAGTGCAGTTCCAGGCCCGGAAATGGTGTCCCCTCGCGAAACCGATAGCGGATCCGCTCCAGACCGCCGACCCGGAAATCCATCTCGAACGCTTCCACATCGTGGGTTCGGCCCAGCTCGGCAAACCAGCGGCGCTTCGACGCCGGATCGGAAAACGCGGCGAAAACCCGCTCGGCCGAAAAACGGAAACTGCGCTCAAGGACAAAAGTACTATGAACGACG
>Ga0007854_10002387_pt1 | contig 11664 bp, 9 predicted proteins | sample CryBogCBH12Aug08_FD_60382 | JGI IMG/M metagenome (GOLD analysis project Ga0007854, IMG submission 60382) | Freshwater microbial communities from Crystal Bog, Wisconsin, USA - CBH12Aug08 | ecosystem: Environmental > Aquatic > Freshwater > Lake | place: Crystal Bog, Wisconsin, USA | collected... | reverse complement strand
CGGTCCCGAGGTCGTCCAGGTCGTCCCAGATGGGGATGGGGGCGTCGACGCTCGCGCGTTCGCGCCGGACGTAGTCGCTGAGAGCCGCCAGCAGCGGCGCCCAGCGCGTGGACTCGCGGGTCTCGTCCCAGTGGGCCTCGAGTTCGCGCCGGGCGTCGGGGTCCACCGCGAGTTCGCTGAGCGCGTCGCCGAGCTGCGCGCGGTCGAAACCAGACACCCGACGCAGCGACTCGGGCGAGGGCGGACCGACGAAGGAGTGCATGAGGGCGAGGGTGTCGCTCACCTCTCGCGCCTCGCCTCGCCTCCGGCGTCCAGGGGCCGATAGGCCACGCCCATGGCGTCGAGGCGCGCCAAGTGGACTTCGAGCCGCGGGCGGAACTCGGCCAACTCCCCCGCCGTGCCCCAAGCGACCTCGGCGAAGGCGCACAGGCGCGGAAAGGCCATGTAGTCGAGCCGGTCGCGCGAATCGATGTACTCGGTCCACAACTGCGCCTGGGCGCCGATGACGTGATGGGCGAGCCGCGCGTCGAGCCCCTCGGGCAGCACCGAGAAGCCGTAGACCTTCTCCCAGGTGGTCACGTAGGGCCGCGGCGCGACCGCCACCGGCTCCGCCGGGTCGTCGGAGCTCAGCCAGTCGAAGTAGAGGTCCTGCATCGGAGCCATGATGACGTCGAGGCCGCGCTCGGCCGCCTCCACGCCCTTGGCGGCGCTGCGCCACGCGCAGATCGTCACCCCGTCGGGCACGTCGGCGTCGAGGACCTCGTCCCAGGCCAGCACCGCGTGGCCGTCGCGGCGCAAGGACCCCGCGAGGCGGCGCGTGTAGAGGCCCTGCAGCTGGCGCGGGTCCTCGAAGCCCTGCGCCGCCATGACCGCGCGGGCCGCCTCGCTGGCGGCCCACTCCTCGCTCGGGCACTCGTCGCCGCCGATGTGGACCGGCGAGCCGGGAAAGAGGCCGGCGACGTAGCGCAGCACCTCGTCGGCGAAGGCGAGCGTGGATTCGGCGACGTTGAGCACGTGGGTGGAGATCCCCCAGTGGGTCCAGACCTCGAGCTCCTCGTCGGTGTTGCCGAACTCCGGGTAGGCCGCCAGGACGGCCTGCGCGTGGCCGGGGAGGTCGATCTCGGGCACCAGTTGCACGTGGCGGCGAGCGGCGTGCGCCACGATGGCCGCGATGTCGGCGGCGTCGTAGAAGCCCCCGTGGGGCACCTCGTCGCGACGGTCCTCGTCCTCGTGGCCGATCGGCGAACCGCGCCGCCAGGCCCCCACACTGGTGAGTCGCGGCCAGGCGGGCACCTCGACGCGCCAGCCCTGGTCGTCGTTGATATGCAAGTGCAGCGAATTGAGACGATGCGCCGCCAGCAGATCGATGAAGCGCAGCACCACGTCCACGTCGAAGAAGTGCCGCGCGACGTCGAGGTGCGCGCCGCGCCAGGCGAAACGCGGCCCGTCGGTGATTCGCAGCGCGGGCAGGGTCCAGGTCTCGAGCGACGCGGCGCGCGAGAAGAGCTCGGCCGGCCCCATCTGGCGCAACACCGTGAGCGCGTGGGCGAAGCCCGGCGAACCGGCCGCGGTGATGACGACGCGCTGGTCCACGCGCAGGCCGTAGTGCTCCGCGGCGAGCTCCGGGTCGTGTCGCAGCTGGAGGTCGCAGGGCTCCGACGAGGCCACGAGCACGAGGTCCCAGCCGACGCTCGCCGCCAGGTCGGCGGCGAAGACCTCGAGGGCGCCACGGGCTCGGTCGTCGCAGGCGACGCGCAGCGGGGAGCGCAGCGTCAGTCCACCCTCGCCCCCCTCGACCGCGAGGGGCCGGGGCAGCAGGGACGGGTTCACGAGCCCTTGACGGCGAAGCAGGCGACGCGCTTGGTGGGCGACAGCTGCACCATGGCGGGCGTCGAGCTCCGACACTCGTCGCTGGCCAGGGGGCAGCGCGGTGCGAAGCGACAGCCCGGACCCGGATTGATGACCTTGGGCGGTTCACCCAAGTCCTCGACGTCGGTCTCGTGGCTGAGGGGCAGGCGCGGGTCGGGGGCCGTCGCCATCAAGAGCCGCGTGTAGGGGTGCGAGGGGTTGGAGATGACCTCTTCGGTGGTGCCCTCCTCGACGATGCGCCCCGCGTAGAGCACGATCATGCGGTCGGCCACGTAGCGCGCACTGGCCAGGTCGTGGGTGATGTAGAGCAGCGACACGTGCTCGTCGTCGCGCAGCGAGCGCATCACGTTGAGCAGACCGATGCGGATGGATACGTCGAGCATCGAGACGGGCTCGTCGGCCAGGATCAGCGAGGGGCGCGACGCCAGGGCCTGGGCGAAGCCCAGGCGCTGACGCTGTCCGCCCGAGAGCTCGTGGGGGTAGCGACGCAGGACCTCGGCCCCGGGGAGCAGTCCGACCTTCTCCACGAGGGTGACGGCCTCGCGCTCGCGACCGGCCTTGTCGAGCTCGGGACGGTGCAGTTTGAGCGAGCGCTCCAGGCTGTGCCCGACGCGAAGGACCGGGTTGATGGAGCCGAAGGGGTCCTGGAAGACCATCGGCATGCGGCCGCGGACCTTGCGGCTCGCCTGCTTGCCCTGACGTTGGCCCTCGAAGACGATGCTGCCCGAGGTCGGCGGGTAGAGGCCGGCCAGCACGCGCGCGATGGTCGATTTGCCCGAGCCCGACTCGCCCACCAGGGCCACGATCTCGCTCGCCGACACCTCGAAGGAGACGTCGTCGGTGGCGTGCAGGGTGCCGGCGGATCGAAAGCCCCCGACGCGGAAGTGGCGGCTGAGGTTCTCGACCGAGAGGATCGGGTCGCTCACGAGCGCCTCCTCGGATTGACCAGGTGACAACTCACCGCGTGGTTCTCGGTGGTCACGAGCTCGGGACGCACGCTGCGGCATTCGTCGGTGGCCGAGGCGCAGCGCGCGGCGAAGAGGCAGCCCTCGGGCGGGTTCACCAGCGAGGGCGGGTTGCCCGCGATGCCGGTCAACTCGCGGGCCTCGCCCACGATGGAGGGGAAGGCGTCCATCAGTCCGACCGAATAGGGGTGGCGCGGTCGGTCGAAGACCTCGCGCGTCGCGCCGAGTTCGACGAACTCGCCGGCGTACATCACGGCCAGGCGGTCGGAGAAGTGCGAGACCACGCTCATGTCGTGGGTCACGAACAAGACGGCGAAACCGAGCTCGCGGCGCAGGTTCTCGACCTGTCGCATCAAGGAGCGCTGGGCCACCACGTCCAGGGCGGAGGTGGGCTCGTCCATGATGATGAGCTTGGGTTCGAGCAACAGGGCCATCGCGATCATGGCGCGCTGACGCATCCCGCCCGAGAGCTGGAAGGGGAAGCTCTTGAGGTGCGCCACGTCGATGGACACCATGGAGAGCACCTCCGCCGAACGCTGAGCGATCTTGTCCTCGTTCCAGTCGGTGTGGGCCCGGCAGGCGTCGGCCAGCTGCGCGCCGATCGACAGCGTCGGGTTCAGCGCGTTCATGGCGCTCTGCATGACCACCGAGATGTCGCGCCAACGGCGCTGGCGCAGCTCCTCGTCGCTCAGGGTCGTCAGGTCCACGCCGTCGAAGAGCACCGATCCGCCCACCGTCTGGGCCGGGTAGGTGAGCAGCTGGGCGATGGAGAAGAGCATCGTCGACTTGCCGCAGCCCGACTCGCCGACGATGGCCAGGAACTCCCCGGGCGCGAGGTCGAAACTCACCCCGGCGACCGCCTGGGCGGGACCGGCGGGGGTCGTGTACTCGACGCGCAGGTCACGAACTTGAAGGATCGGGGTCGTCACGCGACCGCCTTGCGCTGACGCGGCGTGGCCACCGGACGCAGGGCCGGGTTCGAGACCTCGTCGAAGGCGTAGTTGAGCAGCGCCAGCGCGCTGCCGAGCAGGGCGATCATGATGCCCGGCGTCAGCGCCCACAGGGGCAGGCCCACCTGGAGGGCGTCGTTGTTCTGCGCCCAGTAGAGCATGGTGCCCCAGGACTCGGTGTTGACGTTGCCCAGGCCGATGAACTGGAGGCCGGCGGCGGTCAAGACCGCGTAGAGGGCGGCGCCCAGGAAGTTGGCCACGATGAGCGAGGTCATCGGTGGGATGAGCTCCACCGCGATGATGTACCAGGGAGCCTCGCCGCGGGCCTTGGCCGCGAGCAGGTAGTCGCGGTTGCGCAGCGACAGCGCCTGCACGCGCAGCTGGCGTGCGCCGTAGCTCCAGCCCGTCACGACCAGCACGAAGACGATGGTCCAGAAGGTGGCGCTCTTGGCGTAGGCGGCGATGACGATGACCAGCGGGAAGGTCGGGATGACGAGGATCACGTCGGTGATCAAGGAGAGCGTGTCGTCGATGATCCCGCCCATGTAGGCCGCGGTGACCCCGATCACCACCGACAAGACGGTGCAGAGGAAGCCGACCACGAGGGCGATCATGACGGACTGTCGGGTTCCGGCCATGAGCTGGGAGAAGACGTCCTGGCCGAAGCCCGTCGTGCCCAGGGGATGCGCCCACGACAGTCCCACGCCGCGCGGGTAGATCTCGGCGGCGGGGTCGTCGGGGGTGAACCAGTTCGGGAAGGCGGAGATGAGGAGCAGGACGAACAAGATGAGCGAGCCCGCGAGAGCCTTCTTGTCGCGGCGCACGAAGCGCCAGGTGGCCCGCACGGCCCCGCTCAGACGTCGCAGCATCAGTTGCCTCCCCGGGTGCGAGGGTCAAGGATCGCCGTGGCGACGTCGGCGCAGAAGATGGCGATCAGCACCGCGACGGTGATCAGCAAGAACAGGGCCTGCATCAAGGGGTAGTCCTCGGCGTTGACCGCCTGCAGGAGGAGGAAGCCGACGCCGGGATAGTTGAAGACGTCCTCGACCAAGATGGCGCCGGAGATCACGAAGCCCAGCGACATCGCGAATCCCGTCAGGTTCGGCAAGAGGGCGTTGCGACCGGCGTACTGCCAGAGGATGCGCTGGTTCTTCAGACCCTTGGCGCGAGCCATCTTGACGTAGTCCTCGGCCACCACGGTGATCATGTTGTTGCGCATGGTCAAGATCCACCCGCCGATCGACGTGATGACGATGGTGAAGGCGGGCAGGATCGCGTGGATCATGATGTCGCCGAAGGCCGGCGACGAGGTCTGGTTGAAGCCGCCCTCGTAGGGCAGCCAGTTGAGCGTGAAGGAGAAGAACCAGATGCACAGGAGGCCGACCCAGAAATAGGGGAAGGCCGAGATGATGATGAAAGAGGGCGGCAGCACGTTGTCCAGTCGCCCGCCGCGGCGCCAGGCCGCGATCGCGCCCAGCGCGGTGCCGAAGACGAAGCCCAAGATGGTGCTCAGACCGACCAGTCCCAGGGTCCAGGGCAGGTCGTGCGCGATGACGGTGGCCACCGGGGTGCCGCCCTGTGAGAAGGAGGCGCCGAAGTTGCCGGTCAGGGAGTTGCGCAGGTACTCGAAATACGAGATCAGGATGTTCTGATGCTTGCCGATGCCGAAGGCCGCTTCGAGGGCCTTGAGCGCGCTGGGGTTGATGTGGCCGTGGAACTGGCCAAGGATCGACTCGGCCGGGTTGCCCGGCATGAGTCGGGGAATGAAGAAGTTCACCGTCATGGCTGCCCATAATGCGACGAGCAAGAAACCAAGACGCCGAACTAAATACCTCATTCCCCGACTCTGCCTTAACTACCTGATTACGCCTTGGGCTTCAGGGCGTCGAGCACGTAACCCCAGTCCGGCTGGTTGTAGAGGCCGGGCTGCGCGTAGGGGTTGCTCGCGGTCGGGAAGCCGCTGATGTTGGTCGCGTTGTACTCGAACCAGTCGACTTCTTCGAGCACCGGGATGACCGGGGCCTGGGTGACCATCACGTTCTCCAGCTTGGCGACGATGGACTTCTGCGTCGCGGCGCTGGTGGTCGTGCCGTACTGGTTCAACAGGGCGTCGGTCGAGGCACTGGAGTAGCGCTCCCAGTTCGACGCGGCCGCGGTGCCGATGGGCGCCGAGTTCTTCGAGTAGAGCCACTGGCGCATCTCGTAGAAGGGCGTCGGGCCGCCGGCTTCGGCGTTGTAGGCCAGCTGGTACTTGCCGGCGTACAGGTTCGAGTAGAACGTGTTCGCGGCCGGCGTCTGCAGCGTGATCTTGATGCCGAAGTTCGACAACTCCGAACTCACGACCTGCATCGAGGCGATCCAGTCGGAGTAGCCACCATTGGTCGACAGAGTGAAGGCCAGCTTGATCTTGCCCTTGGTGTAGACGCCGTTGACCTTCTTGTAGCCGTCGGCGGCGAGCAAGGCGGCCGCCTTGGCCGTGTTGGCCGACGCCGAGAGGCCCTTGGCCGCCGAGGCGGAGACCCACGACTTGAAGGTCGGGCTCACGATGCCGGTCTGGCTGGCGGCGGGCTCGTAGCCGTATTCGCCGTTCTGCGAGATCAGGCTGCGGTTGATGGCCTCGGAGATGGCCAGGCGCACCTTGGCGTCGTTGAGGCCCGGAACGGTGAGGTTCGGGAACAGCGCGACGTTGGCGACCGGCGGGAACCAGTAGGTGTTGCCCGACTTCTTCGACACGTAGGAGCTCTGGATGCTCGGGATGAACTGCGAACCCCACGCCGACTGGCCCTGGGCCAAGTACTCGTTGCAGGTGTTGTTCGACAGGAACGCCGGCATGTTGACGACCTTGATCTGGGCGTCGCCCTTCTGCCAGTAGTGCGGGTTGGCGGTCCACTTGATGTTCTCACCCGAGCACTTGGACATGACGTAACCGCCGGTGCCCACCGGGTTCGAGATCGTGTTGGTCACCGGATTGGCGATCTTGCTCCAGATGTGCTCGGGAACGATCGGCACCTGGCCGGCCACGTAGTAGAAGTACGGCACCGCCGCCGACTTGAAGTTCATCGTGACCTTGTCGCCCGACGCGGTGACGCTCGAGAGCACCGACCAGACGGCGTTGAGGTCCAGCGCGGAGTTCTTCTTCAACAGGTTGAAGGTGTAGGCCACGTCGGCCGCGCTGAAGGGCGTGCCGTCGGACCACTTGACGCCGGAGCGGATCGTGAAGGTCAGGGTCTTGTTCATGTTGCTCCAGGCGTAGGCCGAAGCCAGCCACGGCGTGACCTTCCCGCTCTCGAGCGCGTTCACGAAGTCGAGCGACTCGTAGGTCAACCCGAAGGAATAGGGCAGCGATGACGGCACGAAGGGGTTGAACGCGCACGACCACAGCGTCCCCTGCTCGTTCGCCAGGTTGAGCGGCGCCTGCGACGGCGACGCTCCCGCGGATGCGATGCCAACGGCCGTCGGACCCACCATCGTCATCGTGGATGCCACGAGCACGAGAGCGGAGGTCGCGAGACCCACCTTGAATTTATTCATCTCAACAACTCCTCCCAGTGGGAACCGCACGAGTCCCCCGTTTCACTGTGCCACCGACGCGACCCGGAGAAGGCGCCGCAACGCCCCGCCGCCCCGCCATCGGACTCACGAGGTCACATTATGTGAATTTTTAACATCAATCAAACAGTTTCGTGAGAATATTTCACATTTTTGCGAAATTAATCCACACGTAACGTCGGAGGTCCAGGACCGCTCGACTCCCGAGGGCCCGACTTCCCTCCTAGGCCGACAAGGTCACCTTGGACAAGCGCGGCGAGGAGTCGATGCCGCGGCCGCGCAACTCACCCAGGCGCAGGGCGATCGCCTGGCCGACCACGACCTCGCAGAGTCCCACCACCCAGTTCGCGCTGCCCTCGGGCAGGACGATCTCGGCGTCGCACTCGAGCGCCTCGCGATGCGCGGGACGGATGACGACGACCGACATCCCCGAATCGCGGCAACCCCGCCGCAGCTCTTCGAGCACCGCGTCACTGAGTTCCTCGGTCACCGCGATCACCGCGGTGCAGCCCTCGCCGTCGGCGCCGATGGGTCCGTGCAAGTAGTCGGGCGCCGCGTAGGCCTCGGCGCGCACGCCCGTGACCTCGCGCACCTTGAGGGCGATCTCGGCCGCCACCGCGTAGCCCACGCCGCGCCCCAGCATCGTGAGACCCGCCACGTTCAGGAGATCGAGGGGAAGTTCGGTCGATAGCGCCCACTGGGCCACCCGCCCGATCACCTCGGGGACCTCGTCCATCTGCTCGAGCGCCCTTCCGCTGAGGGCCTCCACCAGCTGCGCGAGGGCGTGCCAGGTCGCCGAGAAGGTCTTCGACGAGGCGACGGCGCGCTCGGGCCCCACCCGCAGACCCAAGACGGTGTCGCTCGCCTGGGCCAGGGGGGAATCGGCGCTGTTGGTCACGCAGGCCGTCGGCACCCCCTGGGCGCGGGCTTGGGCGAGGACCTCGAGGATGCCCGGTGAGCGGCCGGACTGGGAGATCCCCAGGACCCCCGCCCCCGCCAAGCCGATGCGACCCTCGTTCTCGTAGAGCGACGGCGCGGCCAGCGCCACCAGCGTTCCCGTGGTCTGCCCGGCCAGGTACTGGAAGAAGAGGGCGGCGTTGTCCGACGAGCCCCGAGCCGCGACCACGAGGTGAGTGCACGACGAGAAGGAAGCCGCCGCGCGGGCGGCCTCGCGTGCTCCCTCGAAAGTGCGTTCGCGCAACAGCGCGCCCTGGGATCGGATCTCGTCTTCGAAAGCGGTCATCGCCCTACCTCACTGATGTCGCGGCGGCTCGCCACGGTCCGTAGCGTAGTGGGCTAGGCGCGAGTGCTCGGAGCCGGCGGAGCGAAGAGCCGGACCGCACCGCGCAAAGTCCCTTCGTTGTCGTTGAAGAGGACCGGACAACCCACGGCGGCCAAATCATCGTGCGTCAGGTGCCGCGCGTTGCCGCCGCCGACGTGCACGCTGTCGGCGGCGAACTCGTCGACGAATTCGCGCAGCGCCACCACGAGCCGCGAACGCCACTCGCCCATGTCGCGGGCCCTGGCCGGCTCGCCGAAGACCTCGTCGTAAGTGCCGAGGTCGTGGAAGTTCGCCGCGCCGACGTCGCGGATCTTCTGCCACTGGCCGTTCACCATCAAAGAGATCCCGAAGGCGGTGCCCAGGGTGATCACCAGTTCGCGCCCCTCACCGGTGGCGTAGCCGTGCGCGGCCAGCGTGGCGTCGTTCACCACGCGCACCGGCACCGCGCAGCGTGATTGCAGGAGTCGCTCGATGTCGCAGCCCACCCACAGCGCGTGGATGGCGGGGTCGACCGGGGTCAAGATGCCTCCGGCGCGAGAGAGATTCCCCGGTTCGACGATGACGCCGTCGAGCATGTCGCCCGGGAAGCCCACGCCCGCGCGAGCGCAACCGCTGGCGTTGACGGCCCGAGCTATCACCTCCACCAGCACCTCGGGCAGGCAGGGGTAGGGCGTGTCGACGCGGGTCACCTCGGCGAGGAGTTCGCCGCGCTCATCGACCGGACAGAACTTGATGGAGGTCGCCCCGATATCGACGGCCAGGGTCGCGCCCTCTAACGTGGTCCCTGAATCGGCCATGGGCGAAGTGTAGTGAGCATCACGACACGCGTCCGCCAGTCGCCAACGACGAGGAGACCACGTGTCCAACCAGCGCCAAGAGACCACCGCCCTCACCCAGGTGGAATTGACGGGACCCGCCTTCGCGAATCTGACCGGCGTCTTCATCCTCGTCGGTGCCTCGTCTGCGCTCTTCGGTCCTCTCCTCGTCACGCTCTCGCATCACTTCAACGTCTCCCTGGCCCGGGCGGGCACCGTGCTCAGCGTCTTCTTCGTCGGCGGCTTCGCCGGCGTCCTGCCCGGCTGGTTCGGCTACCGGCGCACGGCCGGGCGCTACGTCCTCGCCGCATCCCTGGTAGCGGTCGCGGTCGGGATGACGCTGAGCGTCGCACTGCATTCGTGGGTCGTCTTCCTCATCGGCATCTTCATCCTCGGCCTCGGATACGGCGCCCTGGACATGGGGCTCAACGTCTTGTTGTCGCGGACCCGTGAAGAGGGGCGGGCCCATCGTCTCAGCATCGTCAACGCCGGATTCGGGCTCGGCGCCGTCGCGACGCCCCTGGTACTGGTGGTCGCTCACCCGCGGAACTTCGCCGCGGTCTTCGTCACGATGGGCGTCCTCGCCCTCTGCCTGATCCCCCTGACCCGCGGGGTGCACGCTCCCGCCTTTCGCGGCGAGGAACTGCAAGCGCGCATCAAGACCTCGCCCCAGCGTCGGCCGATCCTCGCGACCTTCGTCGCGGCCTACATCTTCTACATCGCCGTGGAGACGAGCGCCACGGGCTGGATGGCCTCGCAGTTGCAGCGCGGAGGCGGTTTCTCGGTGACCACGGGCAGCGTCGTGACGACCCTCTTCTGGGTGGGCATGACGATCGGGCGGTCGTCGGGCGGCCCGCTGCACCGGCGCATCAGTGAACAGCGGATCATCTTGGGCGGACTGGCGCTCGCCATCCCCTGCGACCTCGCGGCCACCTCCGACCACCTGGCGCTCGTGGCCTACCCGCTACTCGGACTCCTCTTGGCGACCATCTTCCCCATGGGACTGCTGTGGTACAGCCACCTGCTCCCCCACGACAGCGACGGCATCTCCTTCATCATGTTCGTCATGATGATCGGCGGCGTCGGCGGGCCCGGCATGATCAGTCTGCTCGTGGCCCACTTCGGGGTAGGCGTCATCCCCTACGCCTTCGCGTCGCTCGCCGCGGTGACCCTGGCCATCTTCGCCAGCGCCCGGCGCTTCGACCCCGTGCGGCTCGACTGACCCGGCCCGCCGGTGGCGGACCGGGTCGGTCCGATTAGAGGTTCTGTTCGATCTCTATCAGGATCGCGTGACGGTCCTCCTTGGCCGGCATCGTGAAGTAGGGCGCCTTCTTGAAGGCGTACCAGGCCATGGGGATGAGGCCCAGCGCCATGGACCCCAGGCCCACGATCTTGGTCGTGGTGTTGAGTCCGGGGATGACCTTGAAGAAGACCACGGTCATGAACACCGCGCCGACGAAGGGCCACAGGCCCATGAAGATGAAATTCTTCACCGACTTGAAGAGCTGGCGGCGGTAGAGCACGATCACCGAGAATCCGGCCAGGGCGTAGTAGATGCAGATCTGGATGCCGATGGCGGCGTAGCCGTCGTTCAAGATGTTGGACACCGAGCCGATGTACTGGCTGCCCACGAAGAGGGCCAGCGAGATGATGGTCACGACCATGGTGGCGACGATGGGCGTGCGGCGCTCCTTGTGCACGTGGCCGAAGGACGCCGGCAGCGTCTTGTCGCGTCCCATCGAGAAGAGGGTCCGCGTGACCTGGATCAGGGTCGTCTCCAGGGTGGCGATGGTCGACAAGAGCACGCCGACGACGATGAGCTTGCCGCCCCAGCCGTGCCAGACGTCCTGTCCGAGGACGTAGAGGATGTCGGCGGAGTTGCCGCCGTCGTTGAGCTGACCCTTGGTCAGCACCATGTCCGAGGCGATGGTGAAGACTTCGAAGAGCAAGAAGACCACGATGGTCCCCAAGATGCCGCCCATGCCCGAGGTCGTCGACGGGGCCTTGACGACCTTGCCGGAGTTGGACTTGGTCTCCTCGTTCAAGTTGGCGGTGACGTCCCAGCCCCAGTAGTAGAAGGCCGCGAGCAGGGCGCCGGCGAAGAAGGTGTTGCCGCTGTGGCTGGAGAAGATCGACGGGGCGAACCAGTGCCAGGAGAAGGGCGTGGCGTGCGCGTGGAAGATCGCCAGCAGGGCGAAGAGCAGCAGGAAGAAGATCTCGACGCAGGACATGAT
>Ga0007854_10002386_pt1 | contig 11664 bp, 8 predicted proteins | sample CryBogCBH12Aug08_FD_60382 | JGI IMG/M metagenome (GOLD analysis project Ga0007854, IMG submission 60382) | Freshwater microbial communities from Crystal Bog, Wisconsin, USA - CBH12Aug08 | ecosystem: Environmental > Aquatic > Freshwater > Lake | place: Crystal Bog, Wisconsin, USA | collected... | reverse complement strand
CCTCCCGGTTGAGGAGCCCGGAGCATGGTGCGCCGCCGGATGGGTGGTCGGGTCGGCACCGCCGCTGCGTCGCGGAGCGCTGCGCGACGCCATGGTGGCAGTCGACGCCATGGTGGCCGCCCACCTGCGGACGGCGGCTGCGCTCGCGTCGACCGCCCCCGACGTGGAGGTCACCTGGCTCGCCAGCACGGGGGTGGCCCAGGTGGCGGAGCGAGCGGTGCTCGGCCTGCCCGTGGGGACCTCGGCCACGGGGCGAGCCATCGCAGCTCTTGCGAGCAGGGGGCCGGGCCTGGCCGCCGGCCTCCGCGCTGAGGGCCTCGTCCAGGGGGTGTCTCCGATCCTTCCGTTCGGCGATCGCCCACCCTCGCCGACGGGCCCGCTCGAAGCGGGCTGCTGGGCAGCAGGTCGCGCCCTGTCACCGCCGGCGACCACGGTGTCGGAGGCCCAGGAGGCATTCGGGCCCGGGCCAGCCGGCCTGCGGTTGCTCCACACCTGCGCCACGATCGACGAGCGCGGCCGGGTCAGCGGTCTGCGGGGGCACCACCGCGTCGCGCAGATCGAGGGCGCGCTCGCTGAGATGTCGAGCCGGGCGCCAGCCGGGCGGCTGGTGGTCGGCGAGGCGTGCGACCGGTGGCGCTGGGGCTCCTATCGTGCTCGCGAAGGGCTCTTCGGCGTCGACCGGACGCGCGGGGCGCGGGGCTACGAGCTCCTCCCCACGGACTCGGCGGGCATCGACGTGGCCTCAGCCCTGGCCGGGATCCTCGCCGGATGAGCCGCTAGTCGGACGCCGGGCCGTCGAGCCGCTCCCGGGCGGCAGCGAGGTCCTCGTGCAGGGCGAGGTCCTCGTCGACGACCTCGAGCTCGAAGGCCTCCTCGATGCGCCCCTCCTTGATCCGGCCGCGGATGAAGAGCCCGGCAGCGACGAGCACGATGACGATCAGCAGGGCCATCGAGACCCAGCTCGCGTACTTCTCTGCCCGGTGGTACGCGTTGCCGAGGAAGTAGCCGAGCAGGGTGAAGGTGACGCCCCACACCACACCGCCGATGGCGTTGGCCGCGAGGAACGTGCGGTAGTGCATGCGCGAGGCTCCCGCCAGGCCCGGGATCACCGCGCGGAGGAAGGCGGTGAACCGTCCGAGGAACACCGCGATGCCGCCACGGCGTCGGAGGAGGTCGAGCGCACCGTCGATCGCCCCGCGCCGCGACTCGAGGAGCTTGACCTCGAGGACCCGATCGCCGAAGGCGTGGCCGACCCAGTACCCGACCGAGTCACCGGCGATCGCGCAGACCACCACGAGGCTGCACAGCGCCACGATGTTGACCTGGCCACCGCTGGCCACGACGCCGCCGAGGATGACGGCGGTCTCGCCGGGGAAGATGAACCCGAAGAACACCGCCGCCTCGGCGAAGACGAGGGCGCCCACCACCACGAACACCAGCCACGGGGGCAGGTTGAGGATCCGGTTGAGGATGTCGGTGATCAGGGGCTTCGCCAGGATGATGGCGATGACCAGGGCGGGCACGACCACGAGGAGCGCCACGAGCTCGCGGCGCTTGAGCCCGAGGGTGGTCGATGGGGACGTCGGCATCGCCACATCCTTGCAGGTCATGTCCGGCCTGCGGAGCTGGCGATGTGCCACCATGGGCGCCATGAGCCGAACCGCCGCCACGCCGCCCTCGAGCCCCTCGCCCTCCCTGCTGTCGCCGCCACCGAGGGCATGGGCCCTCGCCGGCTGGGCACTGCTCCCGCTGCGGGTCTTCCTCGGCGTGACCTTCCTCTTCGCCGGCATGCAGAAGCTGGCCAACCCGAACTTCTTCGACCCCAACAGCCCGTCGAGCATCCAGGCGCAGCTGATCGCGTCGGAGCGGTTGAGCCCGATCCACTTCCTGACCGGCCACCTGCTCGAGTTCGCGACACCTCTCGGCGTCGTGATCTCGATCGGAGAGATCGCCATCGGGCTCGGCGTCCTGCTCGGCCTCTGGACCCGCATCGCAGCCCTCGGGGGCATCGTGCTCTCGTTCTCGCTCTTCCTCACGGTGAGCTTCCACGCCTCGCCCTACTACACGGGTGCCGACCTGGTCTTCCTCTTCGCCTTCACGCCGCTGCTCATCGCCGGCGCCGGCGGTGCCCCCTCGCTCGACGCGTGGATCGCTCGTCGTGCCGCCACCGAGAAGGGCGTCGGCGACCCGACCACCTACGCCATTCCCTTTGCCGCCGTGCAGGACAGCTGTGGGAACTACTCCAGCGGGCGGTGCTCGGCCCAGGGCGGGGCCGCCTGTGGGCCGGTCCGCTGCCCGGTCCTCTCGGGGGGACGCTCCTCGGCCATCGAGCGGCGGGGAGCCGACGAGGTCGATCGTCGCGCGGTGGTCATCGGGTCGACGGCCGCCGCGGCGGCCGGCGTGGCCGGCCTCGTCATCGCAGGCGCCACGGCAGGCCTGGGCCGTGCCATCGATGGGGCGCCCAAGGCCAAGAGCTCGACCACGGACCTCAACGGCGGGGGCTCCTCCGGCACCACGACCACCACGAGCGGTGGTTCGACGGCGCCGAGCGGGACCGCCATCGGTGCGGCCTCGGCGGTGGCGGTCGGCGGCGCCGCCACCTTCACGGCCCCCAACGGCGACCCCGGCGTGGTGCTCCAGCCCACCGCGGGCGAGTTCGTCGCCTATGACGCAATCTGCCCCCACGCCGGGTGCACGGTGGCGTACTCGAAGGCTGCTGACCTGCTGGTCTGCCCGTGCCACGCGTCGGAGTTCAAGGTCTCGAACGGCGACGTGATCGCCGGGCCATCGCCGACGGGCCTGACCAAGTGGAAGTGCGCCAAGGGCCCCGACGGCCAGCTGTACATCACCGTCTGATCGCTCGTCGCGCCGAGCGGCCCAGGCGACGGATCAGTCGACGAGGCGGAGCCGGCGGACCTCGGGAGCGATCTGGCCGGCGCGGCCCAGGACGTCCTCCACGAAGGCTTGGCCGGTGGGCATGTGCTTGAGGATGTCGCGCTGGCCGGATGGCCGGGCGAGCATCCACGAGTGGCCTCCGGGGACCCACTGGATCTCGACGCCCGTGATCTCGCTGAACTGCTCGGCCGTCGCGGCGTTGGTCAGCCGGTCGAAGCAGCCCCACTCGGCGAGCACCGGGATGCCCTCGCGCATGACAGAGACGACCTGGGGCGTCTGGTCGACCTCCATGAGCATCGAAGCCACCGGGGCCGTGCGGGCCAAGGTCTTGAGGTTGCGTCGCAGGTCGGGCAGGAGCGACTTGATGGTCGACAGCATCCGGCCCACCATCAGGTCGGGGAGGTCCAGGGCCACGGCCGCCACGAGGTCCGCCAGGGGGCCGACGTCGGGGGCGACGGTGGAGAACGCCAGCGGGATCACCCCATGGCGCTCGTGCCATGCCGGCGTCGAGACGCCGGCTCGATAGATGACGCCGAGGACGCGCTCGGGATGTCGGGCGGCGAACTCCATGGCCACGCCACCCCCCATCGAGTGCCCCATCACGAGGGCGTGCTCGACCCCGAGGTGGTCGAGCAGCGCCTCGATGCGCTGGGCCAGGGAGGGCATGGAGATCTGGCTCCAGGAGAGCGGGTCGCTGCCGCCGAACCCGGGAAGGCTCGGGTTGACGACGCGCCAGCCCATGGTCTCTGCGAGGTGCTGGCTCTCGCGGTGGTACATGGCACCGCCGGCGAAGTAGCCGTGGATGTTGACCACCCAGAGCTGGCCCGGACCCTCGTCGTTGTCGGACACGGCGAAGTTGAGGCGCAGGCCGTCGATGTCCATCGAGCCGGGGACCATGGCGACGTCGCGGGTGCCGCGCACGTGGCGCTTGTACTGGCGCACCGCCGTGCCGACGGCGCTCTCGGCGCCGTGGCGCACCCCATCGAGTGACTCTCGTGCGTACGCGGTGCTGAACACGACCATACGATCCCCCCGATCTCGGCCCGATCTCAACGTAGCCCCTGGACCACGGCCGTTCGGGGCATCGTCGCGGTACCCTCGACCATGGCTGAGATCCCTGCCCCGGTCCGTCGGTCCTGGCTCAAGGCGCAGCTCCTGGTACGGGAGTACACGGCGCTGTCGCCCGCCACCATCAGGGCGGTGACGGCGAACACCCTGCGGATGGCCAGGATCGACCGCCGCGATCGCGCCGTCGAGGCCCGTCCGGCCTCGGCGGTCTCGTCAGGACGGTTCCTCTCCGGGGTGGCCCTGGAGGTCGACGGCGAGGTGGTCGGTGCCTCGGTGGCCTACGAGCGGGCGACGCTCGAGGTCGTCGTGGTCGCTCCCGACCTCGTGCGGCTGTCCTGGGGCCCCGACGACGAGCCCATCGGGTGGGCCGTGAGCCCCGTGCCACAGCTGCCGGTCCGTGGCGCGGTCACGGTGGTCGTCGACGACGGCTCGGTCGTGGTTGCCACGGACGCGCTCGAGGTGCGGGTCGATGCCGCCGGGGTGGCCATCGTTGATCCGTCCGGGGCGCTGCGCTACCACGAGCTGCCACCGTTGCGGCGGGGGGCGAGCCGGACCTACCGACGACGCCTCCGGCCGGCGGAGTCCCTCGGCGGCCTCGGCGAGCAGGCCGCCGGCCTCGACCTGCGCGGGACATCCCTGCGCCTCTGGAACCGCGATCCTGGAGGTGCCTGGGGCCCCGGGCAGAACCCCCTCTACGCCTCCATCCCAGTGCTGCTGTCCCGCAGTGCGGCCGGCGCCACGCTGGTCTTCATCGAGAACTCCTACGACGGCCAGTTCACGGCGGGACCCCCCAGCGACGCGTCCCCGGTCGACGTCGAGGTCCGCTTCGTCGGGGGCATGGTCCGGACCTGGGTGGCCATCGGCGACCACGCCACGGTCCTCGAGCGCTACACCGGGCTGACCGGCCGCCACCCCCTCCCGCCGCGATGGGCGCTCGGCTACCACCAGTGCCGGTGGGGCTACCGCACCTCGAGCGAGGCGCGCGAGGTGCTCGACGGGTTCGCCGAGCGGGGGATCCCGGTCTCGGCGGTGCACCTCGACATCGACTACATGGACCACTACCGGGTCTTCTCGGTGAGCCCGGAGCGCTACGGCGACCTCCCGGCGCTGCGGGAGCGTGCCGGGGAGACCGGGACCCGCCTGGTGACCATCGTGGATCCGGCGGTGGCCAGCCGGGAGCACGATCCGGTCTACGCCGAGGGCATGGCCGAGGGGCACTTCGTCGTCGAGGACGACGGCCGGGTCCACGTGGGCACGGTGTGGCCCGGCTGGGCGGTGTTCCCCGACTTCACCCGCCCCGCCACGCGCGACTGGTGGGCCGGCCTGTATCCCCGCCTGCTCGACCAGGGCATCGACGGGATCTGGCACGACATGAACGAGCCGACGTCGATCACCCTCACGGGCGACCGGACCATCCCGCGCTCGGCACGCCACGACAACGAGGGCCGAGGTGGTGACCACCGAGAGTCCCACAACGTCTACGGCCACCTGATGAACCGTGCGGGCTTCGAGGGCCTCCGAGCCGCCCGTCCTGATCGTCGGCCCTTCATCGTGTCGCGGTCCGGGTGGGCCGGGATGCAGCGCTACGCCTGGAACTGGACCGCCGACGTCACCTCGACGGCGCCGGGCCTGGTCCAGCAGGTCACCACCTTCGTCGGCCTGGGCCTCTCCGGCGTGGCCTTCACCGGCTCCGACATCGGAGGGTTCAGCGGGATCCCGAGCCCTGAGCTCTACGTGCGCTGGCTCGAGCTCGGCATCGTGTCGCCGTTCGCCCGCACCCACTCCGTCCTCGGGGCGCCGCCCCGAGAGCCGTGGCGGTGGCCGGCGCCCTTCGCCGACCAGGTGGCCGCGCTGATCAGCCTCCGCTACCGGATCCTTCCCTACCTCTACTCGGTCGCCGGCGAGACGGCGAGGACCGGGGCGCCGATGCTCCGGCCGCTGTGGTGGGGCCAGCCCGATGCCGATGCGCCCGACGGCGGCAACGACGACCCTGCGATGCTCCTCGGGCCGGACCTGCTCTGCGTCATCAGCGGGGAGGCCAAGGACGCGGCGGTCTCGGTCGAGCTCCCGCCGGGCGGATGGTGGCGCTGGCGGGCCATCCCCGGCGTGCGCCCTGGCCGGCTGGGGCCGGCCGAGCACCTGCCCGGTGGCCAGCGCGTCGAGCTCGAGGCCGTCCTCGGCCAGCCGACGTGGTTGGTCCGGGCTGGTGCCATCGTGCCGCTCGATGACAGCTGGGCCCATGGACAGCGGCCCGCCGACGGCCTCGCGGCCGACCACGCTCCGGGCCTCCTGGCCTTCCACGTGTTCCCCGACGCTTCGGGCACGGCGTCGGGGTCCTGCTTCGACGATGCCGGCGACGGCTTCGGGCCGCAGAGGACGGACCGCCTCGACCTGTCGGACGGGACGCTCACGTGGGAGAGCGAGGGGAAGCACCCTCGCCCTCGCTCGGTGGTGGTGGTCGTCCATGGGGCGACCCTGCGCGGAGCGGAGGCCGACGGCGTGCCGGTCCCGGCTGAGGACGTCAGCGTGTCCGACGGCGCGACGACGATCCGCCTTGGGTCGTTCCGCTCGCTGCTGCTCAGGCCATGAGGTCGTCGGGGAGCAGGAGGTCGGCGGCGATCTCGAGCTCTCCGTAGACCCGGTCCACGCTCGACCAGCCGTTGACCCAGCCGGTCATGGCCGAGTACCAGATGTGGCCGATCATCCGGCTGCGCTCCTCGACCCCGTCAGGCGCCGGCTCGCCGATGGCCGTCGACACGATGCTCTCCATGATGGAGGAGATCTGCATCTGGCTCTCGACGGCGGCCGGCTCAGACGATGAGAGGGCGGCGAAGACCGCCGTGCCGAGCTGGGGCTGGCGAGCGAGGGCCCGCAGCGCCCGGCCGAGGACCTCGGTGACGCGCTCGGCCGGCGTGGCGCCGAACGCAGGCTTGGTCGAGAGCCTGACCTCGAGCTGCTCGACCCAGAAGACGGCCGCGGCGGCGAGCAGGTGGTCCTTGGACGAGAAGTACCGGTAGACGGTGCCCATCGCCACGTCGGCCCGCATGGCGACGTCGCGCATCTGGACCGCGTCGTACCCTCCCTCGAGGGCCAGCTCCATCGCTGCGGCGATGACCCGTTGGCGGCGCGCCTCCTGGGCGGCGGTCAGCGGGCGGTCGGTTCCGGTCGGCACCTCCCGAAGGATATCGGGGTGGGCACCCTCGGCACCGGGGGGACGCGGCGGTAGCCTTGCCGAAAGGGCCCGTCGGGGGCTGAGAGGCACGAGGAACCATGACCCAGACCGCAGACGAGGGGCAGGTCGCCACCACGACCGACGGGCGCAGGCCGGGCCAGCGCGGCCAGGCCACCCGACAGCGGCTCCTCGAGGCGACGGTCGAGCTCCTCGGCTCCACGCCGTGGCGCTCCGTGAAGGTCATCGACATCGCGCGGACCGCAGGGACCAGCCCCGCCACCTTCTACCAGTACTTCGAGAACGTGGAGCGGGTGATCACGGTGCTCGCCGAGGATGCGGTCGCCGACGCGGCGGGCGTGGCCGACCTCGTCGACGGGGACTGGTCGCCCGAGCGGAGCTGGGAGCAGGCGCTCGCCGTCGCCGAGGGGTTCCTGGCCTACTGGGAGAAGAACCGGGCAGTGTTCCGGGTGCTCGAGTTCGGGGCGGACGACACCGACACGGGCCTCAAGGGCCTGCGCGTCCGTGCGCTCAACGCCATCACCGTGGCGTTGGCCGGGGCGATCGCCACCTGCCAGCCCCCGACCGACGGCCCCCGGGGCCTGGCGACATCCTCGCCTGCTGGCTCCGACCCCATGGCGGTCGCCGGCACCCTCGTGGCCATGATGGCCAGCGTGGCCGCCCATCGGTTCGGCTTCGAGTTCTGGGGGATCCGCACGGCGAACCTCGTCGACTCCCAGGCCCGGCTCATCCACTTCGCGGTCACTGGTCGCTCAGGCCCCGAGGGGCTGGTCGGGCGGGAGCCCGCCGTCCCGCCGGCGCGGCCACGGACCAGCCCGGTGGCGGGCGTACCGGTCGCCCAGCGCGGCAGGACCATCCGCTGAGGAGCCGAGGCCCCACCGGAGCCCACCGGTAGCCTCGGGGCGATGCCCTCCACCTCCACGGCCGCGCGCCACCGGCGACGCCGGCTCCTCGTCGTCCCAGCGTCGCAGCCGCTCGGCCCCGGAGCGTGGAGCCGTCGGTCGGCCGGCACCACCATCGTGGGGCTCTACGTGGTGGCGAGCCTGCTGGTCTGGACCCCGCTGCTCTCGGCCGGCATCGCGTCGGCGATCCACACCGGCGGCGACACCTACTTGAACCTGAACTTCCTCGGCTGGGTGCCCCGGGCGATCGGGCACCTCGAGAACCCCCTGTTCGACCCGCTCCTCAACCACCCGGGCGGCCTCAACCTGCTCGTCAACACGAGCCAACCGCTCCTCGGGGTCGTGCTCTGGCCGATCACGGCCCTCTTCGGGCCGGCGGTGAGCCTCAACATCGCGGTGCTGGCCTCGATGCCGCTCACGGCACTCGGGTCCTACGTCCTGGTCCGGCAGTTCGTCGGGTGGCGGCCGGCGGCCTTCGCCGGCGGGGCCATCGTCGGGTTCGGCCCCTACGAGTTCCAGAGTGCCGCGCACTTCCACCTCCAGCTCAGCGTCACCGTCCTGGTGCCGCTGCTCTTCGTGGTCCTGGTGTGGCTGGCCCGCGGGCAGATCCCCCCCGTCTCGGGCGGCGTGCTCCTCGGGGTGCTCATGGTGGCCCAGTTCTTCGTCTCGACCGAGGTGTTGGCCACCGCCATGCTCGTGGCCCTCATGGCCGCGTGCGTGACGCTCCTCGTCTCGCGGCGCACGAGGGAGCGTGCCCCGGTGGCCGCCCGGGCGGCCGCCGTCGCTGCGGCCCTCGCCGGGGTGGTGCTGGTCTGGCCGATCTGGTTCCTGCTGCGAGGCCCGGGCTCGATCCGCGGGCCGGTGCAGCTGGTGGCGCAGGCCTATCGCAGCGACCTGCTGGCCCTCGTCCTGCCCCCGGCAGGCCTGGCGCTCGCCCCACGTCCGCTCAGCCACCTGACCAAGGGGTTCTCGACGCTGCCCGGCGAGAACGTCGCCTACCTCGGCGTGCCACTGCTCCTCGGAGCGCTCGCCGTGGTGGTCTGGCGTCGGCGCGAGCGCACCGTGCAGGTCGCCGGGGCGATGGCCGTGCTCACGTTCCTGCTGGGCCTCGGCGGCGCGCTCGCCGTCCGGGGGAAGCCGGCGATCGGGCCGGGCGGGGCGGCCACCGGTGGCGTCTGGCTGCCCGAGTCGCTCCTCGGCCAGCTGCCCATGCTGAAGAACCTGATCCCGTCGCGCTTCGCCCTCTACACGGCCATCTTCGTGGCCATCGTGGCGGCCATCGGTGCCGTCCGCCTGCGCGCCGCCCTGCGTCCGGGCCGGCTGCGCCGGGTCCTCCCGGCGGCCCTGCTGGTGCTCTGCGTCGCGCCCCTGGTGCCCGTCGACCCGGCCCACAAGCCCTTCCACCACCTCGACAGCATCCCGCGCTACTTCTCGAGCCCGGCCTTCCTCGCCCATCGGTCGGGGAGCGCCACCGTGGTCTTCCCCTATCCGGCCGATCCCCAGCCGGTGGCGATCCTGTGGCAGGCCCAGGCCGGCTATCGCTTCGCCATGCCCTCGGGCCACGCCAAGATGCCCGAGGGGCCTGACCACCACGTCGCCTACAACCCGCAGATGGGCTACGCCACCAACTCGGCCACCGGGCAGTTCGGCGCCGCCCTGAACCGTGGTCGGGTGCCGGTGATGACCGGGGCGGACCGCCGGGCGATCCTCGCCGAGCTCGCCCGTTGGCACACGGAGTCGGTGTCGGCATCCCTGAGCTGGATCACGCACCCTCGCCAGGCGTCGGCCGAGCTGCGGTGGCTGCTCGGCCCGCCCACGGGCCACGTGGGGCACACCCTCTACTGGGACGCACCCTTCCGAACCCCGTGAGCGGGGCTAGCGCAGGGCGACCGGGGTGAGCGCGGAGCCGACGGCGCCGGTGAAGCGGAGCGGTGAGGCATCGAGCAGGAACGTGTGGCGGCCGTCGGCCGACGCGGCGCGAGCCAGGTCCTCGAGCATCCAGTTCTGGCCCTGGGTCATGCCCATCTCGACCAGGTGGAGCACGTGGACGGGGAGGAAGTCCTCCTCGTTCTCGCAGGGGTAGGCCTCGAAGACCATGGTGTCCGTGGCGACCAGCGCCACGTCGTGGTCGTGGAACCAGCCGGCGGTGGCGATGGTGAGCCCCGGGGACGGCCAGCTGTAGGCGAGCAGGTCGCGGGCCGGGTCGTCGAGCGGTCGGCCCGGGGCGAGGTGCACCATGTGGCCGGTGCGGATCAGCACGGCGTCGCCGGGCTCGGGCCGCACCCCTGCGTGGGCGACGGCCTGCTCGAGGTCGTCGACGCTGATCTGGTGGCCGGCCGGGAGCAGCTCCTCGCCGCGGGCCCGCGCCAGGTCGAGCAGGACGCCCCGGGTCACGATGGGGCCGACGTGGTGGATGCCGAGCCGGGCCGAGCCGGACGCGTCGATCTCGTCGGCGGGGTAGCCGTTGTAGAGGTGGCCGTCGACGCTCACGTGGGCCAGCCCGTCGAGGTGGGTGGCGCACTGCATCGAGAACGTCACGAGGTCCTCGTTGAACCGTGGGCCGTCGGGCGCCATGGCCTCGGCCACGTTGATCCGGGTCATCGTCATGGTCGGGTTCTGCCGACCCTTGATGAAGCCCAGCTGGATCCCCTCGGCCTCGGAGAGCGGGAGGCTGAGCGACAGCACCTCGGCGCTGACCACGGCGTCGACGGCCCGTCGGCGGGCTGCCTCGTCGATCAGGTTGAGGGTGCCGCGGACGTCGTCAGCACCCCATCGACCCCAGTTGCGTACCCGGGCAGCCATGGCGTCGAAGGCGGGGGAGGACATCGTGCGCCTCAGCGATCGGTGGCGTAGGGGGCGGACCGGTTGGCCGAGCGCTCGTCGCCGATGGAGCCGACCACGACCGCCAGGTCGGAGAGGAAGGGCTCCACGGCGGCTGCGCTCCCGGCGTGGACGGTGAGGTGGAGCGCGTCTGGGTCGGTCTGGCGGTCGAGGTACCACCCGCCGAGCTCGGCCATGCGGTCGGCCACGGCGAAGACGTCCAGGGCGCTCCCCTCGGCGGCGGCCACGGCCAGGACGGTCATGTCCGGATCGCCGAGCACCGCAAGGCCCTCGATGGCTGACACCCCGTCGACGAGCCGACGGGCGGCGGCCCAGGTCTCCTCGGCCAGACGCCGGTAGCCGGACCGGCCCAGGTGCTGCATGGTGGCCCAGGCGGCGGCCACCGGACCGGCCGGGCGGGTCCCGGCCATGACGGTGGACGCGTAGAAGCCCCCCATCCAGTCGGTGGTGACGAAGAGCTGGTGCCGCGCGAGGTCCGCGTCGTTGTAGAGGACGACCGACACCCCCTTGGAGGCGTAGCCGTACTTGTGGAGGTCGGCGGAGATCGAGGTCACGCCGGGCACCCGAAGGTCGAAGGGGACGTCGACGTGCCCGGCCTCGACGAGCCAGGGCAGCAGCAGCCCGCCGAGGCAGGCGTCGACGTGGAGCAGCAGCCCACGGTCGAGGGCGAGCTGGCCGAGCGCGCCGATCGGATCGATCACCCCGTGGGGATAGGACGGGGCCGAGCCCACGAGCATGATGGTCGACGCGTCGATCGCCGCCGCCACC
>Ga0007854_10002383_pt1 | contig 11668 bp, 11 predicted proteins | sample CryBogCBH12Aug08_FD_60382 | JGI IMG/M metagenome (GOLD analysis project Ga0007854, IMG submission 60382) | Freshwater microbial communities from Crystal Bog, Wisconsin, USA - CBH12Aug08 | ecosystem: Environmental > Aquatic > Freshwater > Lake | place: Crystal Bog, Wisconsin, USA | collected... | reverse complement strand
TATAAGCAGGTGGTGTATAAGCAGGTGGTGTATTAGTTGTGGCTGGCAACTTTACATCCATTTTTTCTGCCGCTGGTGGCAAATTAACAGGCGCTACTGGCGTATTTTCTGGTACAATTTGCGCTTGTAAAAAACCGGCTTTAAGGCCCGCAAAGCCTGCCTTCATGATACGTGCAATGTAAAAATCGCCACTTAAACTGACTGTTTTGCCGCTACGAACCAGGGTATCAAACTCCTTAGCGCCAGTTTCAAGCGCAGTCTTAATTTTACCGTTTAAAACTCTAGTTACTTCGATATTTTTACCAAAGGCAGTTGCTAAGCTTTTAATAGCAGATTCCATTTCGCTAACAGCGCTATCAAAGTCTGCCATAGTTAGTGCTTCATTAAATGCTGAGCTAATTGCTTCATTAATTTGCATTAATTCGTTCTGTGCAAAACCCATAAACATTTTTTGGGTAATTTGCGCCATTTGCATTTGGAAATTAACCGCTGGTGGTACATTATTGTTTGCTGGCACTGGTGATGGCATAGTTGCCTTAGTAGGCATAGCCATTTTATGATTTTCAGCCGCCAAACCAGCTGCCTCATCTTCTGGATGCGGCAAAAAACCATGCTCAGCCGGTATATCACTAGACGGTGGCATAGTTGCCCCCAATTTATTAGCCCCAAAGGCATACATGTGCAAAGCGACGATCACTAGACCGGTCGCCCCTGCCAACACTAACTTATTCATAGAAATCCTTCCCCAAAAAAGCCTTTTTTTATTAACTATCTATCAATAAATTACTATATCCAAATAGCCATTTTAAAATAAAGACAATTAAAAAATAAGCTAAAAAAGGGCCCAGAAAGTAATTTCTGAGCCCTTTTTTAGCTTATGATCATTAAGAATCGATTAATACATACCACCCATGCCACCCATATTAGGGACAGCTGGAGTTTTTTCGGCTTTTTCTTCTGGCAAGTCTGAGATCATGGCCTCAGTTGTTAACATTAAGCCGGAGATCGAAGCTGCATTTTGTAATGCTGTTCGCGTTACCTTGGCAGGATCGATAATTCCTTTTTCTAACATATCTACAAATTCACCAGCTTTGGCATCAAAACCAAATGAGTCCGGTGTTTTACTGCGAATATCATTTACAATCACCGATGCTTCGAACCCAGCATTAGCCGCAATGATTCGTACTGGCTCTTCTAGCGCGCGGCGTACAATTTGTGCACCCATGGCTTGATCGCCAATTAATGTTAAGGTATCGATCGCTTTTTGGGCACGTAGTAGCGCAACTCCACCACCAGCTACAATACCTTCTTCGACAGCGGCACGTGTTGCATGTAGCGCGTCTTCGATTCGATCTTTTTTCTCTTTCATTTCGGTCTCAGTTGCAGCACCTACTTTAATAACAGCGACGCCACCAGACAATTTAGCCAGACGTTCTTGTAACTTTTCTTTATCATAATCAGACGCGGTATTTACCACTTGTGATCTAATTTGGGCTACACGACCGGCAATTGCATCTTTTTTGCCAGCACCATCGACAATAATCGTATTATCTTTGTCGACGACTACTTTACTAGCACGTCCCAAATCTGCCAAGGTTAAACCTTCTAGATTTAAACCTAAATCTTCGGTTACCATCTTGCCACCAGTTAAAATCGAAATATCTTCTAGCATCGCTCTACGACGATCACCGAATCCTGGTGCCTTGACAGCTGCTACATTTAAAGCACCGCGAATTTTATTTACCACCAATGTTGCTAGCGCTTCGCCTTCAACATCTTCGGCAATAATTAAAAGGCAGGCTCCGGTTTTAGCAACTTGTTCCAAAACTGGCACTAAACTTTTCATAGTGCTAATTTTTTTGTCGTAAATTAAAATATAGGGGCTTTCCAACTCGATTAACATTTTTTCGGAATTAGTTACAAAATAGGGCGATAAATAGCCACGGTCAAACTGCATTCCTTCAACTACTTCTAATTCGCTTTGAATGCCTTTAGCTTCCTCGACCGTTATAACGCCATCGCGGCCCACTTGCTCCATAGCTTGAGCAATTTGGCTGCCAATTTCTTCATCTGAATTCGCAGAAACCGTCGCAATTTGTTCGATCTCTTTTTTATCACTAACTGGTTTAGCGCTTTTTTTAATGTACGCCACTACCACTTCGACCGCTTTTTCGATCCCTTTTTTAAGTTCCATCGGGTTGGCACCGGCTGTAACGTATTTATTACCTTCGCGGAAAATGGCTTGGGCAAGTACAGTTGCAGTAGTTGTTCCATCGCCAGCAACATCGGCTGTTCTGCTAGCTACTTCACGCACCATTTGGGCACCAGCATTCTCTAACCTATCTTGCAATTCGATCTCTTTGGCAACACTTACACCATCTTTAGTAATAGTTGGCGAACCAAATGGTTTTTCAATTACTACATTACGACCTTTGGGCCCCAGAGTTACCTTAACAGTGTCTGCTAACTTATTAACACCATCTAAGATTTTTTGGCGAGCATCTTGGCCAAATGAAATTCTTTTAGCTGACATTTTAACCTCTTTTCTTAAAATCTCTACTTGTTAATCGTACCTAAAATATCATCTTCACGTAAAATGACATAATCGTCCCCAGCATCGGTGCCAACATATTTACCAAAAAATACAATGTCACCTTTTTTGATGCGTAATGGGCTAACTGCACCATTTTCACTAATACGTCCTTCACCTACAGCAACTACATCGCCGGTTTGGGCTTTGTCTTTGGCAGCATCTGGGATATATAATCCGCCAGCGGTTTTAGTTTCTTCCGCTCTACGTTTAATTAGAACTCTGTCATATAGCGGCTGAATTTTTTCGAACATTGCTCGCGCTCCTTACATTAATCAAGTTATATTATGATTATAGCCCCAAAGTAAAATTTTTCAATGCAAAATCTACATTAGAAGACTAAACTTTGTTTAGTGCCTAATTGGCTGAATGGAGGCTTTTGACAGCCCTAAATTTTAATGTTATTTTCAAATTGAAATAATAATTATATAGGGGATTAATCGAAATGACAGCTAATATAAACGCAAATGCTAGGTTTAGGCCTGCTACTATCACTACTTTCCCCTTAGAATTACCTAAACCTAAGGACTAGGACCCGCTTAAAGGAGATTTAAAATGAAAAACCTTAAAATTTTACTATTAACCACTATTTTAATAGCGGGGTTACCGGCCCAGGCTTTAGATTTGGCTAAAATTAGTCGATTTGCTAGCCAAAACAAGCTACTTACCGCCGGAATTATAGCTGGACTCAGTCTAATAGCCTATTATTGCTTTAAAACAGAATCAGAAACTACCGATACTAATCATTTAGACCAATCTCATGAAACAATATCAACAGAACAACAAACTAAGTTCCAAAAATATTGTAATAAAATAGAATTAGGCTTTTGTGGCGATGAAATTACTTTAAAAGCCATGGCAAACATTCTTAATGTTAGTATCAAAGTATATGATTACGACCATACAAATAAATATGAAGAAGATCATTTAGCTGGCACGTTTACGCCAGAAGATGACAACAGCGATATCGATATTAAAATAGTAATCGATCAATATAGTAACATAGTTAGATATCCAGGAATCCTAACCCCAATTAAAGGTTATGAAAAAGCTTATAAAAGCTATAAAAACGCCCAATTTGATTGTGTAATTGCGGCTCTAAAATGTTGCAATATTAATACAACACATAACGTAGAAGAATTGCGTGCACAAGTAGCACAACATATTCGTAACAATCGTAATCTAAAAAAATATTTTATTTCAATATACTGCCAAAATAGTACCAACTTAAGTTAGTCTGTGTTGGGCTAACCGCTTGACCAGAAACAACCCTACCTGCATCAACCGCAGACAAATTTGCAAAAAACAAGGCCTTACCGCTCTTAGAAAAAGGCACATCGACACTAACTTTAGGATCTATACCAAATAAACCTTTAAGCTCAGAGCTTGCTATAACCTCTGGCAAATGAGGAATATTGCCGTCTTGAAACATAGCCCATACACTTAAATTCACACTAGTTAATAATATTATTAAAAAATTTTTATACAAGTTAAACCCCTATAATCTGTTATTTTATTACTAATAAGAATTATACCATAGAAAAACAGTTTTGAAATAAATTGCCTGAATATTCACATTATCTTTTTTTTTGGCTAGGTTAACTACTAAAAATAATGGATCTGTTTAGGGGTAAAAAAGATGCGCTTAAATTTACGGATTTTAGTTTTAATAGTAGCTTTAAATTTAAACCAAACTAGCCAAGGTAGCACAATTGAACAAAATACAGGTTTTGATTTTTCACCAATTAAAACAGAACTTGCAGAAATTTTTTACTATACCCAAAATATGACTACCATTTTACCGCAGTTAGTGCTTTTTTTGCCAGAACTACAAATCATTATTAGCCAAATCCCCAATTATACACGGGAGAAACAGCTTAGTGCCTATATTGCTACCACGTTATCGCTAGTAATGTATCTATATTATACTACCAGCGGTGACACTGCTAAGGCTAAGTTCTTGGCATTAATTGCTAATGATATTAGCTATATTTTACCAAATACCCAGTCTATTGTTTTACTAGTTCCACAAATTTATACCGCCTTACAGCAATTAGCACTAGTAGATTCTAATATCAATGTTACTAGCAGTAGTAGCCTACAAGACCAATTAGTATATATCTCGATGGTTTTTGGCTTTTTAACTTATTTTGCTTATATTGAAAAACCTTATTAACAAAAAAGGGATTCTAACATGCAACTAAAATTATTATCACTTTTTCTTGCTTTAAATTTGGTAACGCCGTATTCTCAAGCTACTTTTGAAGACCATCAACACGATCTTAAGTCTCCTACTGTTCCAACTATGGACCAGATCCAAGAACTGATTAGCGCTGTCCAAAATATAGAACATGTCGCACAAAACGTCACAACTGCAGTCAATGTAGTAGCGCCTGAGGTTGAAAATGCTGCGAATGCAGTAGAAAACGCAACCGTTACTATAGATAATGCTGTTGCACCAATTATACCGCAAGTACAGTCGCTTTCTGATTTTATTAGCCAAAATAAAACTAAAGTAGCAATTGTGACTACCGCTGCCGTAGTGGCAGTTTGTTTACTAATTAAACAAGGTCAGCTTGGTAAATAATTAATTTTGCATGACCTTGTCATGCACCAACATCTGTTCTGCAATTTTTTCAAATAATGGCGCCGCAGTATTGGCGCCATATTTTTTATGTGGATTTTTAACATTTTTAATACAAGTTACTATCACTCTGCTATAACTACCTTTTTGCACAATGCCGGCGAAACTAAAAATTAAATGATCTTGCGAATAGGCGCCATCCATGGCTAAATTGGCAGTTCCAGTCTTACCCATAACATCGTAACCTCTAATTTTGGCTCGTACACCGGTACCATGTTGTACGGTATCACGCAAAATATTTTGCACAGTATTTACCACATTAGTCTCATAAATTTTAACTGAAGCTAGATTCTTTTGACCTAAAATTAATTTTGGTGTCACCAAATTACCGCCATTTGCAATTGTCGAAAAAGCCCGTGCTACTTGCAATAAAGTAGCGGCAATTTCGTAACCAAAAGAAAGCGAAATAATAGAGCGTTTAGACCATTTGGTAGGATGCGAAACATAACCAGTTTGCTCGCCTAAAAAATTTAGTCCGGTTTTTTTACCAAAGCCTAATTTAGTGTAATGATCATATAACTTTTGGTTTAAACGTTTAGCAACCTTTACCATACCAATATTATTAGAACGAGCCACTACTTCTGAAAAAGTAATTTCACCATTCACAGACGATTTGGTAGTAGTAAAATGCATACCATCAATTTGGGTCTCGGCCTTATTTTCGCAATCAATTAACTCATCTGGTTGCACAACACCTTCTGCCAAAGCTGCCAAAGCAACAAATACTTTCATAATCGATCCGAATTCATAACTATCAGTTACTGGAACTAATTTAGTAACAGCTTGGTCTAGCTCTTGCGTACTATTTGGGTCAAACCCAGGATAGCTTACCAAGCTTAAAATTTCGCCATTTTTAGGATCCATTACCACTACGGCACCTAGTTCGGCTTCTAACCGAGTAACCGATTCAGCCAAAGCTTCATATGCCAAAAATTGTAAATCGCTATCTATGGTTAAATAAATATCATTACCTTGCTCGCCATTTTTTTGCAGATCACGTTTAAAATAAAAATTGGTAGCACGCGCATCTTTGTCCAAGGCAATTTTGGTCGGTTTACCAGCCAAAAGTTCGTCGTAAAGCTGCTCAATGCCAAAAATACCGTGGTTATCAATATTAGTAATACCAACTAATTGCCCCATAGCCTCATTGGGGTAAAAACGACTAGGCTCTTTCATAAATTTTAGATCAACCACTTCTTCACAATGCGCTTGGTCGCAAAGTTCGTCTGGCAAACGACGGGCTACATACATAAAATGTTTATCTTCAAACCGTGGCAAACGAGCTTTTGCCTCGGGAAAATATTTTTGTAAAAATCTAATTAAACCTTTTTTATCTTGTAATTGGCGTGGTAAAATAAAGGCTGAAACTGTTTCTTTATTCACGGCTACTGGCCGCCCATGCCGATCTAAAATTTGGCCGCGAATCGGATAATTAGTAAGCTCAATATGATACTGACGTGAAGCTAAGGCATTAAAAAAATCGGTCTGTAGAATTTGAATAAAATACAAATTTACTAAAATGGCCAAATACAAACCTAAAAATAAAATAAAAATTAAGGTAGTGCGAACTTTGCTAATTTGACGCATTTTTACTGCTCGATTTTATGAATCTGCGCAACATTGGTGTCACGCATACCTAATTTATCGCTCGCATATTTTTTAACGGTTTTGCTGCTTTGTTGTATATAAAGCTGGTGAGTTAGCTCGTCACGTTTTTTTTCAAGCTCTGCTCGCTCTTTTTCTAGACGTTGGCGCGTATATGATAATTTAACAAATTGGCTTTGTTTATGAATCTGCAAAAAGATAAAACACAAATTTGTAACTATAAAAATAATTACTACCAAGCTAGTTAAAGCTTTTTTATTAGTTAATATCATTTCGCTAGCCCCACCAAAAAAAGCAATCTAGTGTAAGTAAAGCAGGGTCAGACTGACAATGTCAATATGACCCTGCTATTTTCTAGAATTCGCGATAAGTACTAAAGTTTACTTCCATATGGGGCTCGCCTTTACGACGATCTAATTTTAAACCCCAATCGATTTTAATTGGCTGCGGCTCTAACATACGAATACCAAAACCAACCGCATGCCTAAAGTCAAAACTATTATTTACAATTAAAGATTTTTCTAGGTCTGTAAATTTATTGTACCCAGGGGTCGACCAACCAGCACCACCATCATAGAAGAAGGCACATTTCATAGACATATTAGCAGTAACCGGAAAAATTAATTCGGCGTTTACAAAGAAAGCTTTGGTGCTGCCAATAGATGCCATTTTGCTAGCATCTTTACCAGTTATAATATACGGCCCAATTTGCCCATATAAAAAGCCCCTCACGCTTTGCGGTCCACCAATATGGAACATCTCCTTATACGGAATCTCCTGTAAACCCAAACCAGTCACCGCACCAGCATGGCCATGTAAACCAAATACTAAATCAAACTCGCCAATTAAAGGTGTATACCAACTTGCGTCAGCCTCGATTTTAGCATAACCAATATCACTATCACCTACCCCAAAACCTGCTCGTGAAATTAATGACCATTGATAACCAGTAGTGGGGTGTTGCGAGCTGTTTCTAAAATCTTGACGCATTAACGTACCTAAAACAAGTAGGCCCCCTTCACGAAAACGTTTGTCTAATAATGACTGTAAAAGATTTTTCGCAGCATCATTACTAGTAGAGTTAACCTTAGGACGGTTATTGAAGGTAATATCGTCAAAAGCAATCTCCATTTCTAAACTAGTTTCGCGAATTCTGCTAGGGCTTAATACAAAACCAATACCAGCACTGGCACCAATTCGTCGCTCACTGAAAGTATCTACGGTTTTTAACTCTTCGTCATAATCTGTTTTATTAATATGAAAATCGATTTTACCCATAATAGGGCGATCAAATAAATATGGATTAGCCGCTAACGTATTAATAGTCCAAGCCTCTTTAGACCATTCGCCCGCGCATTTTAACAAATAGCCTTGCCCTAATACATTGGTGTCATAAACCTCTGCCCCAATTCTAAATGAGTTGCTAGCAGACATAGATTGTGCACCACCACCATAGCCCATATTAAGGCCACCGCGACCAGTTTTTTTCTCCTTTAGTACTAAGTCTAGATCTGCCCATTTATCGTCTAAACGATGTGTCTTCCAATTTACGCCATCACGCATATCAAAGTAGCCTAATTGCAAAACTTTGTTCTTAGATACATCCATGCGCATTAAAGTTAGCAAATCGCCTTCAGCAATCGCTAATTTACGACGAATTACTTTATCACGTGTTTTTTTGTTACCAATTATGTTAATTCGATTAACATAAACTTTATCGCCGAGCTCGATATAAAAATTAATACTAACAGTTTTATTAGCAGTATCTGGAACAGTAATTGGACTAACATCACTAAAGGCATAGCCATGCTCGCCCCAAATAGTGCGCAAAACCTCGATTGCATCGCGCACATCTTTTTCCGAATAAATATTACCTTTTTGAACTGGTAAATGTGCTAGTAAAAACTCATTAGAAATTTCTGGTGTACCACCTTCGATTGAAACCTGTTCCACGGTATAACGATCGCCCTCTTCTACCGTAAAGGTTACGTCAACTTGCTTGGTAACATCGTCCATTTTAACTTGAACATCAGAAACATTAGCCATTAAATAGCCGTTAGATTTATAATAACTTTTAATAAAATGCTTGTCGGCCATTAGATTTTCAGGACGGTAACTACCTGCTTTATTTAGCGAGCCTAACAACCAATCTTCTCGCGTGTAAATCAAATTACGCAAACGTTTGGCAGGAACATGATGATTACCCTTAAATAATACCCGCCTAACTTTACATTTTTTACCTTCAGTAATATTTAAAATCAGTTTATTTTGGCGTATCTTTTTGGCATTTTTTAGCTCTGCTAATTTAGCTTCAATCTGCACAAAGTGATAATCTTTACTGCGATATAGACGTTCTAATTTTTTAATTACAACAGATAGGTCGCCCTCGAAAAGCGCATGAACATTATCTATTTCTAGCGCTTTTTTAATATCTTGCTCCGACACATTACTATTACCAGCAATTTCAACATCTACCAAAAGCGGTTTTTCATAAGTATTAATTATTAAATTCATTTGCCCGTCATCTAGCATTTCGCCAGATATAACTACTTGCTCAAAATAGCCAAATGGATGGCCTAAAGCATATAATTTCTTAATTAATTTAGTAGTTTTACTAGGAGTAAATTCTTCACCTTTTTGATAGGTAAAACAGTTTTCAATAATGGCATCTGTTACATAATTATTTTTATGATTTCTTTTTAAAATTACTTTTTTAATAATTAGTCCAGTAAAATCTTCAATTGTTAGCTCTTCTGCTTGAGCTACTTCTTGCTGGTCTGACTGATTTAAACTAACAGTTTTATCGAGCGCATTGGATACAAAACTAAAACTAATGAAACTCAGGCTAATTGCTAAAAAAATAAACTTATTACGCCAAACCATCGTGCAATGCTCCTAAATCAAGCCTAATATTACGACTTGATATTCTCTTATCTACTCTAAAATAAAAACGTCTTGGACCTATTATAATCAAATCTTACACACTATTTAAGCGCAAATTTATTGGCGCACTGAATTCGTATTTAAATTTACTATACAATCTAACCCGAATCACCCAGTTTATCTAACTTTTTGTTTTATAAAAATTATCCAATTTTCGCCTAATACTAGTTTTTAAGCTAAAATTGTTTTATAACTCAAAAAAAATTTACGTTTATTTAAAAAATAAAGTTTATTATGTCAAAATTATTTATTACTAACACACTTACCAAACAGCTAGAAGAATTTAAGCCCCTGCACGAACAACAAGTCTCTATGTATGTTTGCGGTATTACACCCTATGACTACGCACATATTGGCCATGGAAGAGTTTATGTAACATTTGACATCTTATACCGTCTATTAAAATTTTTAGGCTACAACGTAACTTATTGTCGCAATTTTACCGATATCGACGACAAACTACTAAATAAAGCTATAAATGAATTTGGTGACAAAATGCGTTACCACGAAATTGCCGAAAAATTTATTCACGCCTACCGCCAAGATATGGCAGAGTTACAATGTTTACCGCCAGATTTTGAACCATATGTCACGCAAACTATCCCGGAAATAATAAGTTTTATTGAAGGCCTAGTAGAACGAAAAATGGCTTACGTAGTAAATGGCAACGTTTATTATAGCGTTAAAAAATTTACCGATTACGGCAAACTATCTAAGCAAGACTTAACAGCGTTAGAAGCTGGTGCACGTGTCGAAGTAGCGACCGAAAAACATGACCCGCTAGATTTTGCACTTTGGAAAAATGAACCAGAAAATAGTTTTTGGCAAAGCCCTTGGGGCTGGGGTCGCCCAGGCTGGCATATTGAATGTTCTGCCATGGCTAGCAAATATCTAGGCAACCATATCGATCTACATGCTGGTGGGCAAGATTTAATTTTTCCACATCATGAAAATGAAATTGCTCAGTCTGAAGGGTTACATGGTGCCCCTTTTGCCAAATATTGGATGCACAATGCGTTTGTACAGGTGAATAAAGAAAAAATGTCTAAGTCGTTAAATAATTTTTTTACGCTTAAAGATCTTTTTCAAGAAATTGACCCCATGGTTTTACGCTATTATTTTGCTAACCATAATTACAATACACCGCTAGATTTTAATTTAGAAGAGTTACATAAACTACAAAAAGGTTATAATCGGCTATGCTTAGCACTGGCACAAAACGATGCTAAAAACATTAATCTAGCAGAATTAAAAAGCTCTGCCATAATACAAAAATTATTAACTTGTTTATGCCACGATTTAAATGGCTCTGGCATGTTTGGTATAATTTTTGAAAACATTAGCAGCCTAAGTGATTTAGAAAAAACTTATTTAAAAGCTTTTTTACAGCAAATCATTGGCCTAAAAATGATATACTTGCCAGAAAAACAAGCTGCCATTACTCCAGAAATTCAAGCGCTAATCGACCAGCGTAATGCTGCTAGATCTGCCAAAAACTGGGCACTAGCAGATCAATTGAGAGATAAGTTGGTTAAGATGGGTGTGGTGATTAAAGACAAATAAATTAGTTGGGGTTATGGAAATTTCCATAACCCCAACTAATTTAAAGCATCATGCCTGAGGCAATTAATTTTTCACGCTTTTCCTCAAAATTCCACAATAAAAGGTCACTATAAATATCTTCGGGGCTCTCGTCAGTACTAATATAATAATCAAAAAGCCGTTTTTCAACCTCTACTAGGCTACCATCCCAAACATCTTCACTTGCTGCACTATCACTAGGCAGTATCGACATTCAAATTAACCATAAATAAGAACAGGCTAAATAAATGCAAGCCTCGAAATTAATTTGTATTTTCTCAAATCTGGTAGCGATTTTTCTAAAG
>Ga0007854_10002380_pt1 | contig 11676 bp, 12 predicted proteins | sample CryBogCBH12Aug08_FD_60382 | JGI IMG/M metagenome (GOLD analysis project Ga0007854, IMG submission 60382) | Freshwater microbial communities from Crystal Bog, Wisconsin, USA - CBH12Aug08 | ecosystem: Environmental > Aquatic > Freshwater > Lake | place: Crystal Bog, Wisconsin, USA | collected... | reverse complement strand
GAAGCACCTCCATTCCAATGGCTTCCAAGAATTCTCTCATCTCGTCAAGAGGGCCTAATCTTGGGTTGGGCCACCGCGCGTCGCCGCACAATCATCTTGACAAACGCCGAATTCATGGACAAGTCGAAGGTTTTATGTCATGAAAATCTATGACGCAAAAACGACGACTGAGTTCAAAACATAGGGTGAGTTACTCTATTGGCAAGGCGATGTGCCAGTGGATGATCTACCCTGAGTGATTCCAATCAACTGTGCGCGAAACCGAGTAAGCGTCTATAAGTCTGGTTCGTACGTTTCCCCTCGCGAGGGAAGCGCCAAGTCAGATGAGATTGCGGCTGTGAGCGGATGCAATAGTAGCTGTAATCGATTGAGACACATCGCCTAAATTCCCTTTACTTTACGGATCGAAAGAACCGTTTCACCGTGCCTGAGTCTTCGACTTCTCTGGGTGCCAGTGTAAGTAAGGTCAGGATGCGATTTTTGAGTCGATAGACCAAAAGTGATCCTTTTGCCTGGGTACCAATCGTAAAGTCACTGCGTTCTCCTGAACTGTTACCTGCGATGAATGATGAAGTTCTGATGCCCGTCGCATGAAATCCACTCAAAACATAGGATCCAACCGTTTTGAGGTTCGGTCCAGGTTTTCCCTTCGGGATGTCTTGGTAGGTGACCATGAAACTTCGGGTGACGAATTCCGAAACATACGAGTGAAGTGTGGATCCATCTGCATTCTTTGAATCCCTTTCTGCCGGTGCATGGGGGAAAGACGCACTCAGTCCTGATCGTCCCAAAGGAAATCGCATGAGCTCGGGTCCGAGGTCCGAGCTGGGTCCCCTTTCTTTCACCTTGAGAGAATCAAGAAACCGATTGATGTCACTGGAGCCTGAATCTGAAGCCGGAGCAATCACGGCGAGTGTCACGAGCCTTTCTCCGATTCGGAAGGACTTTGAGATCGTACGCGAGCCGTCGCTCTCCTTTACGGAAAGGAGCACACCTGACCAACCCGACATTTGGACGTCACGCATCTTCTCTAAACGGGAGTTGGGTCTTGAAACGCTTTGAATGACGGTTGCCGATAGTATCGCGTTGGAATCTCCTACCGATACCTTTTTGGTCGTAGTCACGCTTGCGATGAATGTGCGGTTTCCAACCTTTCCGCCCCAATCATCGATGTGTAACACGCGAGGGTCTTGAGGTGTTTCGTGGCTTAAAGCCAAGTTGCTCGGGGCAGAAATCGTGATGCCAGGTGCTAACTGAATGTTAGCCCAACTACTCAGATTGGCTTTTACTGAATGAGATTGTAGAATCGTCGCAAAAAGAATGCTCATACCGGGTTGATCCAGCGAATTCTACCAAGTTGTCATCTGGCTACCTTGGGTACCCTCAACTTTTGGCGGACCTGCGTTCAGGTTACATGCCGGGGAATTATGGCGAACAAGATTAGAGTCACCGTTTGGGGCGAAAACGTCCATGAGCACCGCAACGAAAAGGTCGCGGCGAATTATCCGACTGGAATGCATAACTGCATTGCCGATGGCCTTAAAGAGGACCCAACGTTTGAAGTTCAAGTCGCCACTCTGGACATGCCAGAGCATGGATTGACCGATGAAGTCCTTGCCAACACCGACGTCATGACATGGTGGGGACACATGGCTCATCATGAAGTTGATGACGCGATTGTCGCCAAAGTGAAGAAGCGCGTTTTGGAAGGAATGGGCCTGATCGTCCTACACTCTGGTCACTACAGCAAAATCTTCCGCTCCTTGATGGGTACGACGTGCTCCCTCTGCTGGCGAGAAGCGGACGAGCGAGAACGAATTTGGATCACCAATCCAGGTCACCCGATTGTTCAAGGCATCAACGCTCCGTACTTTGAAATTCCTCAAGAGGAAATGTATGGGGAACCGTTCGGCATACCTGAACCCAATGAAACGATCATGATCGGTCATTTCGAAGGCGGAAACGTGTTCCGCTCAGGATGCGTCTTCCTTCGAGGTAATGGATCGGTGTTCTATTTCCAGCCTGGTCACGAGACGTATCCGATTTATCATCACGAGACCGTGAAGCTGATTCTCAAGAACGCCGCCAAGTACGTCGCACCTCGAGGAACAATCTGGAAGGATGACTGTCCCAACGTGCCAGAAGATCAAGCTCCAGATCCGATTTCCAAGAAGGGCTGATAGGAAAATGCCAGATCTGATCGATTGCTTGGGCTGCCTGGCTACAACCCCTTCTCCGCGATTTTTGGGTGATACCAATACATCGGTGGCTACTACAAACTGAGTCTAGAAGGAGATTTCCGGAATCTCTTTCTCCCGACTTTCTCCATCAAGTCTTCGACGTTGACAGGGAAAGAAGCCTTAATCCAATCCTCGCCTTCGGCGAGGATTGGATTAAGGGAATGCGCGGCCCGTGGAGGGCCCAACAAACGATCAAAGGCGACAGCCTTAGAACATTCTCGTTTGGAGCCGAGAATCCGGTAGAAATTCCCCATTCCCATTCTGCTGCCATAAGTTCTGTAGTGAACTTGGGCTGCTCTATCCCGACGCCGTTCTTCAGAAAGGGGAGAAGGGGCGGAACGGGGCGAATGGCAGAAGGGTCGGAAACACGTCATGATCCCATCGGGATCACAGATCATTAGCCCCGCGTGAGCCGTAGGCGACACGTGGGGTACGAGCAGTTCAGTTCAATCCGACTCCAGCCTGGGAGCCGTAGCCCTTTGGGCGAAGGATGCGGGAGTCGCAGAAAATCAGAAAGCCCGGACGTCAGGCCACGCTAGCAACTATCAAAGGCGACGGCCTTGGCACATTCTCTCTTGAAGACGAGAATGCCCGGGCCGGGTAGGCCACCATATATTGTTCAATGGCGACTTAGCATGCTCGTCCCAGACGGGCGAGCGACCTAAGGACGGGGTCAAGTCCCGGGCAACCAGTCCCGCAAAATCCCAATCCCCGCAGAGGCATCCCAACCTCAACGCACGGAGTCATGGCCGATTCCAGTAGAATCGGCCATGACTCCGTTCCTAGCTCTGGCAACGATGGCAGGAGGCACTCGCCCCATGGAATTAAATTGGATCTCAGTGGCTCCCGGTATTTGGAGAGCTCATGTCGGTAAATCCGACCTCCCAACCCTTTTGACCGCAGCCCATGCGGTCCCCCACGTTGACGGTCTTCCCAAGGCGGATGCTCCATTCGAGCTTTCAGCCGCTGCTGGAGAGGTCTCGAACGAATTTACGTCCGTTCGAATACCCCTGGGTGAGGATGAGAGGCTTTTCGGACTCGGAATGCAGATGCATGGCTCAGATCGACGAGGTGAAGTATTCCATCTGCGAGTCGACCATTATGCTCAAGGCAAAGACCGACTTCATGCTCCCGTGCCTCTGTATGTCAGTAGCAAGGGTTACGCGGTTTTCTTTGATACGTCTCGACCAATCTCCATCTACGCAGGAGTTGGAAACCGCCGGGATGCGCACAATCCGCAAGAACGAGACCGTAACACGGATTCACATTGGGATGCTCAACCTCCCGCTGATGCGGTTGAGGCAAGCGTCCAAGGTCCTGGACTCGATGTTTACCTCTTTGCCGGTCCAAGCCCCAAGCAAGCGGTAGAGCGATACAACCTGTACTGTGGTGGCGGAACCTTACCGCCGCGATGGGCACTTGGCTTTTGGCATCGAACTCCATCATTGGACACTGCAAAGGACGTGGAATCGGAGGTTGCCGAGTTCAAGAAGCGCGGATTCCCGATCGATGTGCTTGGTCTAGAACCTGGATGGCAGTCCAAGAGCTATCCATGCACCTTTGATTGGAGCAAAGAGCGATTCCCGGATCCTGCCGGGTTTGTGGGACGATTGAAATCCCAAAATGTCCACGTCAACTTGTGGTCCAATCCTTACGTCTCTGAGGATTCACCTATCCGAAAGGCGTTGGAGCCCAACTATGGCTCACACATGGTCTGGTTGGGACCAGCACCTGACCTCATGGTTCCCAGTGCGGCCAAGACGATTGGAGATTTCTTTACCAAGACTCACCTAGACATCGGAGTAAGTGGCTACAAGATCGATGAGATCGACGGGTTTGACAACTGGCTTTGGCCCGACCATGCCACGTTCCCGTCTGGACTGAGCGGCCTTCGCATGCGGCAGATTTACGGTCTGCTTTGGCAACGGGAGTTGGATGAGATCTATCGAAAGGCGAATCGTCGAACCTTCGGCTTGGTTCGAGGTTCCAATGGTGGGGCCAGTCGATTCCCGTTCGCCCTCTATAGCGACACATACGATCACCGGGAGTACATCACCGGCATGGTCAACACAGGTCTTGCGGGAGTCCTATGGTGTGCGGAAGCTCGAGACGCAGCCAACGGAGAGGAGTGGGTTCGCCGAATGCAAACGGCAGCAGTCTCACATATCGCTCAGCTCAACGCTTGGGCATCGGGTACCAAACCTTGGAGTTTCCCTGGCTATGAAGAAGTGGTCAAGTCAGCGATGCTTTTCCGAACCCGATTGGTTCCTTATCTTTACACTGCTTACGCCCATTATCACTACTCAGGCACGCCCGTGATCTCACCCATGGCATTGGTGGATGGTGGCTCAGAAACCGACCAATACCTTTTGGGGAATGATCTGCTTGTTGCGCCGATGCTCACCGGGCAGAAGTCTCGTAAAGTTCGACTACCCAAGGGAATCTGGTTCGATTTCGATTCGGGTGAGCGGATTGAAGGCAATCAAAAAATCGAGATCAAGCCTGCCTTAGACAAGATTCCGGTTTACGTTCGCGAAGGAGCCGTCGTGCCGGTCTTGGGCGGTGACGTAACCAATTCGACCCTCACCAAGGACTCTGAATTGCAGATTCGGCATTACGGCACCGGTCCAGCTAGCTCGTTGTTGTATGAGGATGACGGCGAGACCTTCAGATACGAAAAGGGCCAGTCCGCATGGCGCAAGTTGTCTTGGATTGACGGCAAGGGAACCATCTCAACCGAGAAGGGAGCTTATCCGACCGCCTTCCAAAACGTCGTCTGGAAGCAGATCGGTTAGCGAATAATGGGAGCAAGACCAGGCGAGGTTGGAGCTTGGCTTCGAACTGGTCGGGTGATGCGGGTTCTGCTTGACAACAACATTGAATTCAGAGTTGATGCTTAATATTCATGAGTCGCATCATGATGCTAAAATGTTTTCATGCGCACAACGATTAACCTTGAGCCAGAGGCATATGAATTAATCAGAGCCTTGGCGGCCAAATCACACCGGTCACTTGGTGAAGTCGTGAGCGAGGCGATATTAAGCCGATACCGAGCATCGACACCTTCTGAGTCCTCTTTCTATGTTGATGAATTGGGCCTTCCAGTTTTCAGGTCAGGAAAGCCTGTAACCAGCGAAGATGTAGCCGAGGCTATTGAGGAAGATTGACCTACCTGCTAGACGCCAATGCATTGATTGCATTATGTGATGCAGATCACATCTTTCATTTGAGTGTGCGTAGGTGGCTTGAACTCCACCCAAAATTTGCAATATGCCCGATAACCGAGGGAGCTCTAGTTCGCTTTCTCTGTCGCAGTCGCCCAAGAGAAAGAGACTTGCCTTTAAAGGTTCTAACCTCACTGCATGCATTCGCTAATTGCGAGTTCTGGTTTGATGATTTAAGTTACCGATCCTGCGATCTTAGCCAAGTAGCGGGCCACAAGCAAGTCACCGATGCTTACTTGGCAAATTTGGCGCGATCAAAGGCAAGTAAGCTGGCAACATTCGATCAACTCATCGGTTTCCAACACCCTGAAGATTGCGAACTCATCCCGATCATCCCAACATAGAGCCAGCACTACAGATCGTGTGGATATGGCAAGTATTCGTTCTGGACTCCCTTTCCTCGCGGATGAATCGTAATGGCTGAACAGACCCAGCCCTTTCCTCTTGGAGCAAATTCGTAAGCAATTCCGTTGCTGGAGTCATCGTAAAGACGACGCTTCCCGGTGTTCTCAATGAGGCTTTGAGGGTTGATGAACCGGTTGAATCGCTCCAAACCGACCCCAACATGGAGTCCATTCTCGGTATGAAATGCTGGAGAGGTGAGGCGAATCTGGCGGACAAAATTTTGCGGCAAGCTAGCCGAATCTTCGGGCCCGCGAACAGTGTAAACATCCAACTCATGCCCGTTGTTACCGGGCCAAATGGTCCAGATATGACCCATCGCGGCTTCGCCCTCCATGCCTGAAACTTCTTTGGGTTGACCCAAGGTCTTCATTACATGGGTGAGTTCGTGACCAAGCTGCACTTTGCCAACTGATTTGCCCGGCTCAATCAGCCAATCATGGTCAATCGACTTGAGTCCACCAATCCCATGGAAGAAAAGGGCCGATCCAGAGACAATCGTCATCGCAAGCATATGGACAATGACGGGTTGAAAGGGGCTGGGTTACAGACCAATTTGAAAAATTGACCAAGTTTTTATCCACTTGGTTCGTGCATTATCTGCTCAATGAAAGCGCTTCAGTTGGTAGAGTACGGTCGCTTTGAACTGGTCGACCTTCCCATTCCAGAAATCGGACCAGATGAGGTCCTCATCAAGGTTCGAGCTTGTGGGATTTGTGGAAGCGACGTCCATGGAATGGATGGAAGTACGGGCCGACGCATACCACCCATTGTGATGGGGCATGAGGCTTCTGGGGACATTGTCGATATCGGTGCTGATGTTACCAACTGGGCCATTGGAGATCGCGTGACATTTGAATCGGTGATTTTCTGTGGCAAGTGTGAGTTCTGCGTAGAAGGGCATCCCAATCTATGTGATCATCGCCAAGTTTTGGGGGTCTCTTGTGCAGAATTTAAGCGGCAAGGTGCCTTTGCGGAGTTTCTATCTGTCCCGGCTCGCGTTCTTTACCGCCTTCCTGAGGGGCTTACTTATGAGCAGGCCGCCATGGTCGAACCGGTCACGGTTGCCCTCCACGCGGTGAATCGGGCGAAGATCAAACCCGGTGCAAGAGTTGCCGTGATCGGAGCAGGCATGATCGGACTGTTTGTAGTCCAAGTGCTGAAAGCCAAAGGGGCAGGCGAAGTCATCGCCGTCGATATCAACCCCGAAAAGCTCGCAATGGCAGCCGCTCACGGTGCCGATCAAACGTTGACTTCCACGCTTGGAATGGAGCTTGATTGCGCTATCGAAGCGGTTGGAATCACTCCAACTGTTGATATGGCGGTTCGAAGCGTTCGAAAGGCAGGAACAGTTGTCCTCATCGGGAATCTGTCATCCCATGTCGAATTTCCGCTCCAAGAAGTTGTCATCCGCCAACTGTCGGTTTACGGCACTTACGGATCAGAGGCTGACTATCCCGAGTGTCTGGAGTTGATTGCTTCTGGCAAGGTTCGAGTGGACAAGATGATCTCTGCAGAGATTACGCTCGATGAAACCGCATCGTACTTTGACCGGCTTTACAAGCAAGAGCCAGGGTTGATGAAGGTTGTGGTTCATCCATGAACATGTTTGACCTAACCGGCCGAACGGCTTTGGTAACCGGTTGTAGCCGGGGGCTGGGACAAGTCTTTGCTCGTGCTTTGGCGGATGCCGGAGCAGATTTGATCATTACCAGTCGAAAGGGTTCAGATCTGGAAGACTTTGCCAAAGAAATCCGGGCTCTCGGACGAAAATGTACTTCTCTCGACTGTGATGTTCGCGATTACGACTCCATCCAACAGATGGTCAACCGAGCCTATGACGCGGTTCCAAAAATCGATATTCTAGTGAACAATGCGGGCTGCAATGTCCGCAAACCAGCTTTGGAAGTGACTTGGGATGATTGGAACCTCATTCTCGACACAAACTTGCGCGGTACCTTTTTTGTCGCACAAGCGGTTGCTCGGCGAATGGTGGAAGTGGGTTACGGGCGCATCATCAATGTCGGATCGCTGACGAGTGTTTCAGGATCGGCCGGCCTTGGACCCTATGGAGCCAGTCGTGGAGGCGTCAAGCAACTTACGATGAGCCTCGCTGACGACTGGGGCAAGTATGGAATTACCGTGAATTGCCTGGCTCCTGGTTGGTTCAAAACCGCCCAGAACGCCGTAATGTATGGCGACGAGGAATGGGTGTCGTATCTCAGCGACCGCATTCCGCTCAAGCGCCCCGGCAAGCCCGACGATCTTCGCGGTTTGGTGGTATTCCTGGCCTCCGATGCCAGTGAGTACATCACCGGGCAGACGATTCTTGTTGATGGCGGCATGTCTACTGGTGCAACTCGAGCTTTGCCGAAGAAGAACTAACTACTTCGGATACAGCGGAATCTTGCCGAGCGAGTGCCACTTCTGATGCCAAGCAACCAGTCTGATTTTGCCGATATGTTCCCTCGGAATATTCACGTCAAATGTCGCTAGGTTGGACCCAGCACTCGGAATCATACTGCCAGCTGAGACATGGTTATTGGGGTCGGAAGTATCTTGGATCTGCGCTTCCCAAACCATTCCCAGCGCCTTCTTTGGCATTTCGATCGTGACAATTGTCTGCCGGAATTTCTCCTGTTTATTGACCCCAGATGGCATAAATCGGGACTGTTGAATTTCAGGACCGACCGCTGTTTTGATGTGCAAAGATTTGTCATCCAAAGCGCCTTCGGCGACGGTTATGATCGGTTCCTCTGGAGTAGACCATTCGATCACAGCTTCTTTCTGTGATTTCACAACGATCATTGGCAACATGAACAGGGTGTTTCCATCTACTGATTGTCCCGTTGAGCCGGACACCGCTTGATGATCTACTCGGAACCTCACCTCACTGACCTGGTCAGGTGACGAAAGCTTCTGAGGCGTACGGGCCTGAATGAACACGGTAAGCATCCTCTTATCGCCAAATGAAATTGCAGGCGTCGAGTTGTAACCTCCCATATCGGTGCCAGACAGAGTTTGTTTCTTTCCGCCTACGGACCAAACTTCATCCACTTTGTTAACAAGCCCCTTGATGTGGAGAACTTTGAACTGAGCTTTCGACCAATCAACTCGCCCGCCAGCAGCGGCTTGGTGCTGCATTGGATTACCACCATGGTCTGACTGAAGATACAGGCCCGAGGCACTCGCGGTGACACCAATCAGTGATAGGATTGAGGTGAATATGGCCACGCGTGAAGTGCTGGCTGACGGGGAAGTAGATAGGATGCGTTTCATTCGAGTATTCAATCTCCGATTTCCTACTATGGAAATGCCGGTAAACAGGGGTGGTGTTATGGGGTTAGCAAAGGTTAGGAGCACCGATGCGTATTGCGATGGGCGAATTCCTGATCGAATGACCGCTTCGTCAGCGGCCTCTTCTGCGATCACCAAGGCTCGTGACCGAACCATCCAAACCATGGGATTGAACCACTGGATGACACACAAGAGGTTCATCAGTTGCAACCAAAGTCCATCTCGGGCTTGGATATGGGCCATTTCATGCGTTAGGGCGACTTGAACACGCTCCAAGCTCCATTCGTTGGCATCATGAGGGAACAAGATGACTGGCTTCAAAGCCCCAACTGCTATTGGGGTGGAAAGGTAGGAATCCGAGCTCAGGAAGACAGCTGTCCCAACATCCATCTTGCGAGCCTTACGCCGTAATCGATGAACTTGGAGATTTAAGATGCCCCAGCGAGTGATGAGAATGATGACTACGAACAGATAGATAGCGCTTCCCACTTCGACTGGGTCAGGCAAAGTTGTCCGTGAAGGTGGGACATATGTCTGTGGAATTTTCTGGACGGCTACCGTGCCGTTAGTGAAGCTGTGAACAGCTGTTTTCCAACTTTGTTCAAACTTGATGGAATTGACTTGAATAGGGATTGTTACGCTGGATTGAGAGGATAGCCATGCCGTAAAAGGCAAAAGGACCATCGCAATCAGACCCGTGCGCATCACGATCATTCGTCCGGTTGCCGATCTGCTATTAAGACCAATTTCAATCGCCAAACATGTCAATCCGACCAAGGTCAAACGGACACTCCAAAACAGAATCCAAGTGAAAATGATGATCATCTTCCTTCCTTCTCTGCCCGTTCGACAAGGCGTTTGATCTCAGCGATGTCACCCGGGGTCAGGCGGTCGCGCTCCTGATCGATCAAAGCGGACACAACGGCGGTAATCGACCCACCAAAGAAAGTGTTGAGGAGTCGTCCCACTTCACCTTTGGCGACATCATTTCGCGGTTGTGTGGGTTTGTAAAGAAACCTGCCACTCTCCTCATTGTGGAAGAGGAACCCTTTGGCCTCTAGTGTTCTTAAATGCACCCGAATGGCGGAATTCGATGGGGAACCGGGAAGGAGCCTTTCCAGGTCGCCTGAGCCAATGGATCCATGCTCATACACCAGGTCCATGATCTGGTGCTCCCGTTTGCTTAAATTACCACCTAGTTTCATATTGTGCGTTAGTATTCTAACGCACAATGACTAAAATTCCAAATGGGAAAGTTAGTTTTTTAACCTGAGTGCACGAGCATGGTGGATTATTTCGGATACAGCGGTATCTTGCCCAGTGAGTGCCACTTCTTTGACTGTCCCTGAAACTCGACCTTTCCGATATTCGCCATAGGGATGTCGACTGGCATCGAAAACCGTTTGGGAAACGACTTTGAGACCTCCAATGGGAAAGAGTAGAGCCACTGAGTGCCATCTTTGGTGAAGACCTTCAACCGACAGACTTTGCCGATGGAAGAAGTTGGAATGTCGAATTCAAGATCGGTGCGGTTGTTGGTGACTGTGGTCGTATGCCCGCTTGAATCTGTTTCAGAATGGACCATTTCGGAGCCTGACTTAGCCCTGATGTGCATAGGGTTTTTCTCTATCATCCCTGAGGCAAGAGTAAGGAACGGTTCTGTCGGCAAAGAGTAATCCAGAGCGGCCGTTTTGGCTCTGGTTGGGACATGAAAGTGACAAAGGCACAATGCCGTGGCGTTTCCTGAGGTCAGGGAAGCATTGCTAGGCTTTCCGTCAAGCCTGAACACAAGTGAACGAAGAACATTTGGATCCGTAACATTCGGGAAATTCTTGATTTCGAAAAGGATGGAAATCTTTCGATTATCGGTTGATGCAGATGGAGAAATGAAAACGCCATCAAGATCAAGGTGAGAAGCGAGTGTTTTGCCATGTACGTCCCACGCATTTCGGTCCTTTTCCTCAGTAAGTCCGATCTTTTGAACCGACAAAGTAATGTGGTTCCAATCATAGACTGGATCGGGTTTTGAGACCGAATGAAGTTCTCCAAATTGATAGGGTGAGGCCGCAGAGGCCATTGTGAGGCCACCAGGAATTACGAGACAAAGGGATGCGAATCGATTGAAAAACTGTGCCATGGTAATCGATCACCGTTTGGTGAAATTGTCCTAAATGTCAAAAGCAACTATCGAATGATCTGACGTCAAATGGAAGTGCAAAAGTTTGAGTCACGTTGGTTGTTCGTGCGAGAACGCAAACTGATAAACTGCCTCAAAGGTCTAATGCCTACTCCAACCAAATTTGACTCGTCTGCACTTAGAGCCCATGTCGCGGAGCGGATGGCTGAGCTATCTGTCCCATCTGTGGCGATCGGTATCTGGAAAGATGGCGCGATCCTCTTTGAAGAAGGATTTGGACTTGCAGATGTTGAGAATCAGATTCCGGCAACCCCTGATACCGCCTATTCCATCGCATCAATCACCAAACCAATGATCGCAACGTTGGTTGCCCAGG
>Ga0007854_10002379_pt1 | contig 11681 bp, 12 predicted proteins | sample CryBogCBH12Aug08_FD_60382 | JGI IMG/M metagenome (GOLD analysis project Ga0007854, IMG submission 60382) | Freshwater microbial communities from Crystal Bog, Wisconsin, USA - CBH12Aug08 | ecosystem: Environmental > Aquatic > Freshwater > Lake | place: Crystal Bog, Wisconsin, USA | collected... | reverse complement strand
GTGGGCGGGCTCTTGACCCTGGTGGACCCCGGGGTGAACGGTCAACTGGTCGCCCAGCGCGACCCCGAGGTCTGGGCCGACGCGGTGGACGAGGTCCTCGAGGCCAACGTCGATCACGCCATGTCGAACTCCGCGGTGCTGCGCGCTCAGCGCTACACCTGGCGCTCGGCCGCCGAGTCGCTCGAGGGGCTGGTGGCGCGGATGATCGCCGACGGACTGGTGCGCTGCTAGCCACCCATCGTCGACGCCGGTCGGATTTCGGGCGTCTTGTAACCTTCGACCATGTCCTATGAACTCGTGGTGATCGGTGGCGGACGCATGGGCTCGGCCCTGGTCGAAGGCCTGTTGAAGGCGAACTGGTGCGACCCCGCGGCCCTGGCGGTGGTCGAGAGCGCCGCCGAGCAGCGGGCGTCTTTGCAGTCGCGCTTCGACGCCGTCAGCGTCGTCGCGAGTCTCGAGCTCGATCACGTCGGCCCCGGGACCGGCGTCGTGCTCTGCGTCAAGCCCGATCACGCCGAGGGCGCGGCGCGCCTCGCGGCGGCCTGCGGGGCGACGCGTCTGCTCTCGGTGGTGGCGGGTCTCTCGACCCAGCGCATCGAGGCCGTCTTCAACTCGCCCGTCGCCGTGGTGCGGTCCATGCCCAACACGCCGGTGCTGATCCGCCAGGGCGTGAGCGCGATCGCCGGCGGCTCGCACGTCACCTCGGCGGACCTGGACTGGGCTGAATCGATCCTCGGGGCCGTGGGCACGGTGGTGCGCGTCACCGAGCGCAACCTCGACGCGGTCACGGGTCTGTCGGGCTCGGGTCCGGCCTACTTCTTCCTGGCCGTGGAGGCCATGATCGAGGCCGGGGTGCACCAGGGCCTCTCGCGCGAGGTGTCGCGCCAATTGGTGGTGGGCACCTTCGCCGGGTCGGCGGCCCTGCTGGTCGAATCGGGCGAGAGCCCCGAGGAGTTGCGCGCCCAGGTGACGAGCCCCGGCGGCACGACGGCGGCCGGTCTGCGCATGCTCGAGGGCCGCGCGGTGCGCGCCGCCTACCTCGAGGCGGTGGCGGCGGCCGCCGAGCGCTCCCGCCAACTGGGCCGCTAGAGCGTGTCGCGGTCCGGCTCGTCGCCGCGCATTGGGTAGCGTGGGGCGATGGCGACCCCTCGTCTGCGTCCGCGTCGGCTCTCGGAGCCGACCATCGCCCGTCTGCCGGTCTATCAGCGCATCGTGGAGGGCTGGCAGCGCCGCGGCGAGTCCAACATCGACTCCAGCCAGATCGGTGAACTCGCTGGCGTGACCGCCACGACCGTGCGCCGCGACCTCGCGGGACTGGGCACCCTGGGTACCCGGGGTTCGGGCTACGACGTCAACGTGCTGGTCCAGCGCATCGGCGAGGCCCTCGGCCACGACCGCTCGTACCAGGTGGTGCTGGTCGGCATCGGCAACCTGGGCCGCGCCCTGGTGAATTCGTCGAACTTCCTGATTCGCGGGGCCCAGCTCGCCGCGCTCTACGACGCCGACCCCCGGCTGGTGGGACAGGAGGTGGGCGGGCACGTCGTGCGCTCCATCGACGAGGAGATGGTCCCGGCCACGGTGGGGGTCATCTGCGTGCCGCCCGAGGCGGCCCAGGCGGTGGCCGACAAACTCGTCGCCGCCAACGTCCACGCCCTGCTCAACTTCGCCCCCCAGGTGCTCAGCGTGCCCCTGGGCACCGCGGTGCACTACGTGGACTTCTCCATCGAGCTGCAGATCCTGATGTACCACCTCAACAACGGCACCGGCCCCCTGGGCGGCGGGGTCCTGCACTCCCTGGGCATCTCGGCGGCCAACCCGCTGCGTTCGTCCTAGAATTTCACGGGTGAGGGACGCGACATGGCACTGATAGCGGTCGGCCTCGACCACGAGCACGCCAGCCTCGAGCTCCTCGAGCGAGCGACCGTGCTCGAGCACGAGTGGGTCAAGGTCCTGCGCACCCTGGTGAGCCACCGCAACATCCACGAGGCCGTCTTCGTCTCGACCTGTCTGCGCACCGAGGTGGTGGCCGTCATCGACCGCTTCCACGGGGCGATCGAGGAGATCACCGCCACCCTGGCCGAGGCCACCGGACTCGCGCCCGCGGACTTCGAGGAGCACCTCAGCGTGCACTTCGACCGCGGTGTCGCCAAGCACCTCTTCGCCGTGGCCTCGGGGCTGCGCTCGGTGGTGCCCGGCGAGTTCGAGGTGCTGGGCCAACTGCGCCGCGCCCTGGAGCTCGCCAGCGACGAGCACGTAGCCGGGCCCAGTCTGAGCGAACTCTTCCAGCGCGCGCTCACCTCGGGACGCCGCGTGCGCCACGAGACCTCCATCGCCCGCGGCACCACCTCCTTCGCGCACGCCGCGGTGGAAGTGACCCTGGGAGCGCTCGACCCGTCGCCGGCCGCCGTCGTGGTGGTGGGCGCCGGACAGCTGGCCTCGGGCGTCGTGCGCAGCCTGCTCGACGCGGGCGAGCGCGTGGGGACCGTCGTGGTGTGCAACCGCACCCTCGCGAGCGCCCAGGCCCTCGTGGAGTCGCTGGGCGACGAGCGCGTGAGCGCCGCACCCCTTGACGCGGTGCCGCTGCACGTCGCCGGCGCCGACGCGATCATCGTGGCCGCCGAGGTGCCCGAGCCGGTCCTGGACCTCGCCAGCCTGACGGGGCGAGAGAGGAGCCTGGTGGCGATGGACCTTGCGGTGCCTCACGGGGTCGCGCGCGAGGTCGAGCAACTCGGGCCCGTTCGCCGTTTCGACATCGACACCCTGCGCCAGCGCGTCGAGCAAGCCCTCGACGGTCGCCGCGAGGCCGTGCTGGCCGCCGAAGCCATCGTCGAACAGGACGTGGAGAAGTACCTCGAGGACCAGCGCGCCCGCGGCGCGTCGGTCATCGTGTCGCAGTTGCGCGGCCACTTCGATCAACTGATGGAGGCGGAGCTGTCGCGGCGCGCCCACGAGATCGACGCGCTGTCCGATGACGACGCCGAACTCCTGCGTTCGGTGCTGCGCTCGGTGGTGGCGAAGATCGCGCACCGCCCGACGACGGCTCTCAAGGAGTCCGCGGGCACCGACCAGGGAGCGCGCCTCTTCGAGGCCGTGCGCACTCTCTTCGACCTGTGACCCTGCGCCTCGCGACGCGGCGGTCTCCCCTCGCCCTCGCCCAGGCTCGCTCCGTCGCGTCGCGACTGGCCGCGCACGGCGTGGCCACGCGACTGGTGGAACTCGAGACGAGCGCCGACGTCACCCTCGACGTCCCCCTGAGGCAACTGGGCGGGCAGGGCGTCTTCGCGGTCGAGGTGCAGCGGGCGCTGCTGCGCGGCGAGGCCGACGTCGCGGTGCACTCGGCCAAGGACCTGCCGAGCACGACGCCCGAGGACCTGGTCCTCGTCTGCGTGCCCGAGCGGCGCGACCCGCGCGACGTCCTGGTCGGGCGCTCCCTGGCGGGCCTGGGCCCCGGGGCCACCGTGGCCACCGGTTCGCCGCGGCGGCGCGCCCTCTTGCACGAACGCCGACCCGATCTGCACATCGTCGAGCTGCGCGGCAACATGGCGCGACGGCTCTCGGCCGCGGGTCGCGACGGGGTCGACGCCGTCGTGGCCGCCGCCGCGGCGCTCGAGCGTCTCGAGGAGTCCCCCCGGGTGGCCGAGTTCTTGGACCCCGACTGGTTCGTGCCCCAGGTGGGGCAGGGGGCTCTGGCCCTCGAGGTGCGCGCCGACGACGAGGAGAGCGCGCGGATCCTGGCGGAGATCAATGACCCGGGCGCCTTCGCGGCGCTCGGCGCCGAGCGCGCCTTCTTGCGCGAGTTGGGCGCGGGCTGCTCGATCCCCGCCGGGGCCTTCGCCCGCGCCGACGGCGACCTGCTCGACATCTCGGGGGTGATGCTCGCCGTCGACGGGAGCGCGAGCGTGCGCCACCGCCTGGTGGGCGCCGACCCCGAGGCCCTGGGCCGCGCCCTGGCGCGTCACCTGCGCGACGAGCTCGGCGGGGCGGCCCTGACGGGATGGCGGAGTTGACGTGCTCGTCGCGCTGACGCGCGAGCGCGGACGCAACGACGCGCTGGCGCGCCTGGTCGCGTCGCGGGCCGAGACCGTCGAAGTGCCCCTGACCCGCACCGAGTATCGCGACGTCGCGCAAGTGGCCGCTGACGCGCTCGCCCTCGACGGCGCGCCCTTTCGCGCCCTCGTCGTCACGAGTTCGCGCGCGCTGGCCTACCTCGACGCGGTCTCGCCGGTGCTCGACGCCGCCGCGGCGATCTACAGCGTGGGTCCGGCGACCTCGGCGGGCCTAGGGGCCGCGGGTCGGGCGGTCCGGTACCAGTCGTCGGGGACGGCGCTCGACCTCGCCCCCCACCTCGAGGAGGAGTCGGTCCTGATACTGGGCGCGCGCGGCGGTCGTGAGGAGTTGCGCGACGTCCTGGTCGCCCAGGGGCGGCGCTGTGAGCTCCTGGGGTGTTACGAGACCCTCGAGGTGGACCTCGACGAGGAGGACCGCGCCCTCTTGGGACGCTGCGACGCGGTCTTCATCGGGGCGCCCTCGGCCTGGCGGGCGGCGCGCGAGTGGTTGCGCGAGGACGTCTGGGTGATCGTGCCCGGGACGACGACGGCGGAGGCGGTTCGCGCCGACGGACGACGAGCGGTGGTGGGCTGGGGCGACGACTTCGACGCCGCTTGGGCCCACGTGGTCGGAGAGATTTAGCCGGCGAAGCGTTGCATTGGCCCCGGCGAGGGTTTACCATTCGCGTGACTGAGTTCGGGGGGAGTGTCGATGAGCCACGTGGTGGGTGCCGTACCGGAACATAGTGGGGTGCACGAGAGGCCGAAGATCGCCATCGTGCCCGTGAAGGGTCTGCCCTTCGCGGCCCTGGGACTGATCATCGTCCTGGTGGCGATCGCCACCAACTGGAAGTGGTTGTTGATGTTCTCCCACGTGGCGGCGGGCGGTCTGTGGACGGCCATCGACCTCTTCGTCGGACTGGTGATCGGGCCCATCATGGGTCGTCTCTCGATCCCGGCGCGCGCGGAGTTCTCGGCGAAGTTCATGCCGGCGATGGTCATCATCATGCCCACGCTGGTGACGATGAACCTGGCGTCGGGCTTCCAGGTGGCCCGTCTGCTCGGCAACCTCGATTCCGCCAGCCCCAACCACCCCTGGCTCATCGTGTCGATGTGCGTGGTCGGCGTGATGGCGGTCATCGCGCTGGGCGTGCTCGAGCCCGCCAACATCGCGGTGCTCTTCGAGATGAACAAGCCCGTGCCCAACGGCGAAAGGATCGGACGACTGATGAAGCGCTTCATCTACACCGCGGGGATCACCGGCATCATGCAGGTGGCGACCCTGGTGATCATGACGAGGGTGGCCACGCAATGAGCGAGAACCCTCCCATCGCGACGCCGGACCGGCCCTTCCCGCCGGTGGCCTGGCTCAGCACCCTGGCACTCGGCACCGTCATCGTGGGTGGCATCGTGATGTCGTCCTACGCGCCGCGTCCCGCCCCCTTGGGCATCGTCGGAGCCCTGCTCGGCGTGGCCGTGGTCCTGCTCGCGGCGGTGGTCGTCATCTTCTCGCGGCTGCGCGACTTCGCCTGGGCGACCTTCGGACGCGTCTTTAAGTGGGCGCTGCTGGCCTACGTGATCGAGGCCGGCGTCATCGAGTTCGCCTTCTTGCACGACCACGTCTCGGGGGCGGCCCTCGCCATCTTGAGCGCGATGCTGGTGGTCTTCGCGGTGAGCGTGCCCACGACCATCGCCTTCACCGTCGCCCGCTACGCCGATTGAGCCTCCCCTCACCGGCCCCGCCTGAAGATTTCTCAGGGTTCGCGCGAGGCGCGCCGGGGGCGCGGTGAGTAGTTTCGACTCTGGAGTCGACCGGTGGGGGAAGAGATGTCGCAGCGAAGCGCGGTGAGTGACGCGGTGTTGGCCGAGCGGCCCTGGTGGGGCTCCTTCGTCCACGGGGCCTTCCTCGAGGGCGAAGGCGACTCCTACGAGGTCCTCGAGGCCGCCACGGCGCGCCCCCTGGCGCGCGTGGCCAACTCCAGCGCCGAGGTCGTCGCGGCCGCGGTGGCCGACTCGCGTCGGGCCTACGAGGAGCTCTGGCGCGACCTCTCGGCGCGCGAGCGCGGCGCCTACCTTCGCCAGGTGGCGGTGCTGGTGCGCGAGCACGCCGACGAGCTGGCCGAGCTCTGCGCGCGCGAGGTGGGCAAGCCCAAGCGCGACGCCGCCCGCGTCGACGTCGTGTCGTGCCACACCAACTTCGACTACTACGCGGGCATCGCCGACACCGTGCACGGCGAGCTGATCCACCAGGGCCCCGTCGAGGCCCGGGTGGCCTACGAGCCCTACGGGGTCGTGGCGGCCATCTTGCCCTTCAACTGGCCCGTGCAGCACCTGGCGAAGAAGTGCGCCCCGGCCCTCGCGGCGGGCAACACCGTGGTCGTGAAGCCCGGCGAACAGGCGCCGCTCGCCATCCTTCGCCTCATCGAGCTGGCGAACCAGGTCCTGCCCCCCGGCGTGCTCAACGCGGTCAACGGCCTCGGCGCCGGTCCGGCGCTGCTGGCGCATCCGCGAATCGAGCGGGTCACCTTCACCGGATCGACGATGACCGGGCGGCGCGTGATGCAGGCCGCGGCCGAGCACCTGACCTACGTCACCTTGGAGCTCGGCGGCAAGAACGCCCTGCTGGTGCTCGACGACGCCGACGTGGACGCCGCGGTGCGCGTGGCCATCGAGGGCATGTTCTACAACAACGGCATGGCCTGCACCTCCACCTCGCGCCTGGTGGTGCACGACTCGCTCTACGACGAGTTCGCCGAGAAGTTCGTGGCCGCCGCCGCCCGGCTCAAGGTGGGTGGGCCGCTCGAGCCCGACACCGACATCGGGCCCCTGGTGGACCGGCGCCAGCAGGAGCGCGTCGAGGGCTACGTGGCCACCACGCTCGCCGAGGGCGCGCCGCTGCTCTTCGAGGGCGACCTGCCTGCCGAGCCCGAGTGGTCCGAGGGCTTCTGGGTGCGTCCGCGCATCTTCGGCGAGATCACGCCGTCGAACACCATCGCCCGAGAGGAGGTCTTCGGGCCCGTCGCCGCGCTGATGCGCTGCCGCGACGACGACCAGGCGGTCGAGATCGCCAACGGCACCGACTACGGCCTCACCGCGGCGATCTGCACGCGCGACGAGACCCGCGCCGCGCGCCTGGCCGCGCGACTCGAGGTGGGGATGGTCTTCGTCAACCAGTACACGCGGCGCACCTTCATCGGCTCGCCCTTCGGCGGGGTGAAGGGCTCGGGATACGGCCGCGAGTACTGCGCCGAGACCTTGAAGGAATTCGTGCGCGCCAAGAACGTGCGCTTCCCCTCGGGTCACGGCGAGGTCCCCAGCTGGCCGCCGGTGGCCTCGTGACCAGCCTCACGCTGGGCACATACACCCCCAGCTTCCTGGTGGAGCTGGCGCGGCGCGAGGGTCGCTTCGACGCGGCCGACCTCAGCGTCTTCGAGGCGCAGGTGACCTCGTCGCCCCAGCAGTTCCGCTCACTGAGCGCCGGGGAGTACGACGCGGTCTTCACCAACCCCGACAACGTCCTGGCCTACCAGTTCATCCCCACCAACCCCCTGGGCGAGTTGATGAGCCTGCGCATCCTCGCGGGCATCGACCGCGGGCTCGGGCTCGGGCTCTACCGCCGCCACGGCGTCGACCCCGAAGAACGCCGGGTGCGCCTGGGGGTGGACGTCGCGGCGTCGGGCTTCGCGCTCATCGCCTTCGAGATCATGGCCCGCGAGGGCTTCGACCTCGCCGAGGTCCAGGTCGACAACTTGGGGGCCACGCCCCTGCGCGCCGAAGCCCTGATCGAGGGCTTGTGCGACTACACCATCTTGAACGCGGGCAACGAGCAGCGCGCCCTCTCGCACGACGCGACGCTGGTGGCGCCGGTGGAGAGCATCGGCCCCTACCTCGGCACGCTCCTGGCGACCCGCGCGGACCTCGACGAGGAGAGGGCCGCCGCGGTCGAACGACTGCGAGACGTGCTGGCGGCCGTGGTGGCCAGCGTCCTGGCGGGGGAGCGCGACGAGGAGGTGCTCGACGCGGTGGCGCGGCGCCTGCGCCTCGACGAGGCCGCCGCCGCCCGCCACCTCGAGGTCATCAAGGATCCGCGTCGCGGACTGGTCTGGGACCTCGGCGTGGACCGCGAGTCCATCGCCACGGTGGTGGGGCTGCGCGAGCGCCACCTGCCCGACCCGGCGGTGGCGCGCATCCTCGACGAGCTCGAGAGCTTCATCGACCCCGCGGCCCTGCGCTGACCTCGCGGGGCGCGCCGCGTCCTAGGCTGAAGCCGTGTTCCCCATCGAACGTCCCCGCCGTCTGCGCCGTAGCGCGGCCCTGCGCCGCCTGGTCGCCGAGACCAGCCTCTCGCCCGCCGATATGGTGGCCCCGCTCTTCGTCGCCGAGGGCCTCGACGCCCCGCGTCCGATCACCTCGCTGCCCGGCCACTTCCAGCACTCGGCGCAGAGTCTGAGCGCCGAGGTCCGGGCCCTGCACGCCGCCGGGGTGAGCGGCGTCATCCTCTTCGGCGTCCCCAGCATGAAGGACGAGCTCGGCTCGGGCGCCTACGACCCCGACGGCGTCGTGCAGGTGGCCCTGTCGCGGCTGCGCGACGAGTTCGGCGACGAACTCGTGATCATGGCCGACCTCTGCCTCGACGAGTACACCAGTCACGGCCACTGCGGCGTCCTGCGCGCCGACGGCACCGTCGACAACGACGCGACGCTCGACCTCTACGCCCGCGCCGCGGTCGCCCAGGCCCGCGCCGGCGCGGCCGTCGTCGCCCCCTCGGGGATGATGGACGGCCAAGTGGGGGTCATCCGCGAGGCCCTCGAGGCCGAGGGCTTCGTCGACACGGTCATCATGGCCTACGCGGTCAAGTACGCCTCGGCGCTCTACGGGCCCTTCCGCGAGGCGGTGGGCGTGGAGATCGCCGACGGGGGAGACCGCCGCAGCTACCAGCAGGACTACCGCAACCGGCGCGAGGCCTGGCGCGAGGCGCGCCTCGACGTGGACGAGGGGGCCGACATCGTAATGGTCAAGCCCGCCATGACCTACCTCGACATCCTGGGCGACCTGCGCCGCGAAGTCGACGTGCCCCTGTGCGCCTACCACGTGAGCGGCGAGTACTCCATGGTCAAGGCCGCCGCGGCCCAGGGCTGGATCGACGGCGAGGCGGTGGCCCTCGAACAGCTCACCGCCCTGCGCCGCGCGGGGGCCGACTTCGTGCTGACCTACTTCGCCCGCGAGATCGCCGAAGTGCTGAACCCGTGAGCACCAACCAGGAGTGGTTCGACCGCGCCCTCGCGGTCATCCCCGGCGGTGTGGACTCGCCGGTGCGGTCCTTCCGCTCGGTCGGGGGCACCCCCTACACCGTGGTCAGCGGTTCGGGCGCCTACGTGAGCGACGTCGAGGGGCGCCGCTACATCGACTACGTCCAGTCCTACGGCGCCTCCCTGCTCGGCCACGCCCACCCGGCGGTGGTGGAGCGACTGCGCGAGGCGGTGACCCTGGGCACGACCTTCGGCGCGCCGACGCCCGGCGAGGTCCTGCTCGCCGAGGCGATGACCTCGCGGGTGGCCGGTCTCGATCAGGTCCGCCTGGTGTCCTCGGGCACCGAGGCCGTCATGAGCGCGGTGCGCGTGGCGCGCGGCTACACCGGGCGCGACCGGGTGCTGAAGTTCGACGGCTGCTACCACGGACACTCCGATTCGCTCCTCGTCGCCGGGGGCAGCGGCGTCGCCCAGCTGGGCCTGCCGGGCTCGGCGGGCGTGACCGCCGGGGCCATCGCCGACACCCTGGTGGCCCCCTACAACGTGGTGCCCACCCTCGACGAGTCGGTGGCCGCCGTGGTGGTGGAGCCAGTGGCGGCCAACATGAACTTCGTGGCGCCGCGCGAGGGCTTCCTGGCGGCGCTGCGCGCCGAGTGCGACCGCGTGGGGGCGCTGCTCATCTTCGACGAAGTGATCACCGGCTTCCGCCTGGACTACGCCGGGGCCGAGGCCTACTTCGGCGTCACCCCCGACCTCTACTGCTTCGGCAAGGTCATCGGTGGGGGACTGCCGGTCGGGGCCTTCGGCGGACGCCGTGAGGTGCTGTCGGTCCTCGCGCCCGCGGGACCGGTGTACCAGGCGGGCACCCTCTCGGGCAATCCCCTGGCGACCGCGGCCGGCGCCGAGGTCCTGGCGCGGGTCGCCCCGGCGGACTACGCCGCCTTGAGCGAGCGGGTCGCCTCCTTCGCCGCGCGCCTGGAGGAGGCGGTGTCCGCGAGCGGTCTGCACGCGCGCGTGCCCGTCGCGGGTCCGTTGTGCGGCCTCTACCTCTCGCGCGAGCCCTTCGAACTGCCCGCGGACTTCACCCAGGCCCAGGCGCTGTGCGAGAACGGCCTCTACCGCCCCTTCTTCCACGCCATGCTCGAGCGCGGCGTCGCGCTGGCGCCGGGGGCCTACGAGGTCCTCTTCGTCTCGCTGGCCCACCGCGACGAGGAGCTCGAGGCCACCGTCGACGCGGCCGGCGAGGCCGCGCGGGAAGTCGCCGCGCTCTCGTGAGCGCGCTGCGCAGCGAGGGCTGGAGCGTCAGCCCTAGTTTCACGCCCCACGCTCCGACCTCGCCGGTGACCCTGCTCTTCGACGACGCGGGCTTCACGCAGCTGGCCGGCGACCCGGCCGTCGCCTGGCAGGTCCCCTGGAGCGAGGTGAGCGGCCTGCGCCTGGCGCGCCTGCGCCGCGGCGCCGTCGTGGTGATGGTGATCGCCGGTACGACCTACCAGTGGCGTCGCGCCAGCGCCCTCGGTCGCGACGAGGCCGACGCCCTGACTGCGGTGGTGAGCGGCCACGGCGGCCGCGTCGCGCCGCGCCTACGCCGCGTCGCGCCCCTGGCGGTGGCCGGGGCCGTGGTGCTCGCCTCCTTCGGCGGCTACGTCGCGTCGCGCCCCGCCGCGCCGATCTCGAACCCGGTGGTGCGCGCGCTCGAGGCGCTGAACCTGTCGGCGAGCGACGTGTCATCGACCTGGGCCTCGTCGACCTCGGTCAACTCCTCGCCGCTGCAGCTGCTGATGACGCCGCCCGGCCAGGTGCTCAGCTCGAGCTCGGCCACCGCGGCGGCCGCGGGCAGCCCCTACGCCCTGGCGGCCTTCCACTTCGACACCTGCCTCGCGGTGAGCAACGCCGAGGACCGCATCTTCGGCGAGAGCGGCCAGTCTGCGCTGTACCAGGTGTCCTCGCCGGTGTTCTCGACCGCGAGCGAGGGCGGGCTGCAGGTGGAGTCCTCGGCCCAGTACTACAGCTCGAGCGCGTCGGTGGCCGCCGACGTGGCCGAGATGTCGCGACCCGACTTCGGGCGCTGCTTCGCGCAGGCCATGGCCGACCTGTTGGTGGGCGCGAGCGGTTCGACGACGCCCGACCTGCGCGGCGCGACCCTCTCGCTGCACCACTACGCCCAGGGCTGGCTGCGCGCCGGCGAGACGGCCCTGTCGCTACCCCTGGCCGGCGTCGCGCACGCGACCCTGGTCGTGGTGATCGAGGCGGCCGACCACTACGAGGTGACGCTGATGGCGCTCGCCGACACGCCCGGCGCGTCGCGCGCGACCGTGGCGAATCTCGCCAACGCGATCTTGGTGCGGGTCACCTCGACGCCGGCGAGCGCCGCCTAGTTGTAGTG
>Ga0007854_10002374_pt1 | contig 11699 bp, 9 predicted proteins | sample CryBogCBH12Aug08_FD_60382 | JGI IMG/M metagenome (GOLD analysis project Ga0007854, IMG submission 60382) | Freshwater microbial communities from Crystal Bog, Wisconsin, USA - CBH12Aug08 | ecosystem: Environmental > Aquatic > Freshwater > Lake | place: Crystal Bog, Wisconsin, USA | collected... | reverse complement strand
GCCATGTCGTTTCCAATCATACTCACGCGAGTCAAAGCGTCAGGCCCGTTGCCAACTAACGTGGCACCTTTGATTGGATACATTAACTTTCCATTTTCCACCCACCAAGCTTGACTTGCGGAGAAGACAAACTTACCAGAAGTAATATCCACTTGTCCGCCGCCAAAATTACTGGCATAGACGCCCTTTTTAACGCTAGCAATAATCTCTTCAGGTGTTTGCTCACCTGAGAGCATGTAAGTATTGGTCATCCGGGGCATGGGTACGTGTGCATAGCTCTCACGCCTTCCGTTACCCGTTGGAGAGACGCCCATCAACCTTGCGTTCATAGTGTCTTGGATGTAACCTTTTAATATTCCGTCCTCAATCAAAACGTTACTTTGAGTCGTATTACCTTCGTCGTCAACATTTAAAGAGCCTCTTCTATCAGACAAAGTACCGTCATCTAGGACGGTCACGCCCTTAGCAGCAACCCTTTGACCAATTCGCCCAGCAAAAGCACTTGATCCTTTACGGTTAAAGTCCCCCTCCAATCCGTGACCTATTGCCTCGTGCAACAAAATACCTGGCCAACCAGAACCCAGTACGACAGTCATCTCACCGGCAGGTGCCGCTTGTGCCTCCAAATTTGTAAGAGCTGCTTGTACGGCCTCATCTACATACTGCTCTAAAAGTGCTTGGTCAAAATAAGCGAGTCCAAACCTTCCCCCTCCACCGGATGAGCCAACCTCGCGTCTTGCGCCTTGCTCTGCAATCACGGTGAGGCTTAAGCGAACAAGCGGGCGAACATCGGCTGCAAGTAAACCATCTGCACGGGCAATAAGAACTACATCGTATTCACTGGCCAAACCGGCCATAACTTGAACGACTCGAGGGTCTTTGGCACGCGCCATTTTCTCGATTTTCTCAAGTAGCGTAACCTTCTCAGCGCTCCCCAAGCTAGCGATTGGGTCATGCTCCAGGTACAAACTTCGAGTTGCAGGAACCGTATTTTTAGGGATTTGAACAGATTTGTCTTGACCAGCCTGTGCAATGGTTCTGACGGTATTTGCCGCGTCCAGTAATGCACTCATTGAGATGTCATCTGAATAAGCAAAAGCGGTTTTCTCACCACTCACTGCCCTTACACCAACGCCTTGATCGATGCTGAAAGAGCCCGTTTTGACGATACCCTCCTCCAAGCTCCACCCCTCTGAGCGGGTGTACTGGAAATACAAATCTGCGTCATCGACTTGGTGCGCTCTAATTTGGGCAAGTGCTTGACTTAAATGTGACTCATCTAAGCCGTATGGGTCAAGCAACAAGCGACGAGCTATGGACAGGCGTTCTAGGGTGGGTTCTCTTGATATCATGAAACCATTGTAATAGCATGTAAATTGACACTAAGCTGGGCAGGGAATTGACCCTTTTATGTCAAAAAAACGAAACTTCGTTAAGACTTTAATTTAGGCTCTCTCGCACTATCGCGTAAAAAAGTCAGCATCGCCGCGTCATCACGCCCCGACAGTCCAGCCGCGCAAGCTTGGTTGAAAGTTTCCACCGTTTTAGAGCCAAGCGGGCCGTTGTAGTCGACCTCATCGCCCATTTGTAAAGCCAAGCCTGTGTCTTTGGTCAAGAGAGTCATATGTGCGAGAGGTTCTAGTTGAAGAGGGTCCGCATGGATCGCACGCCTCATGCGCTCAGATCCAATCCAACTTTGCCCACTCGAGGACTCGATAACGTCTAGGGTCTTTTGTAAATCGAGCCCCATTTTTTCTGCTAAAACCATCGCCTCTGCACTCGCTACCAAATGAACACCGGCAAGCAAGTTGTTGATCAACTTGGTGGTTGCTCCGTCCCCAACCCTGTTACTTATATAAAAAACTGGGTCAGCCATAGTGTGTAGCAAATTATCATTGGCTTTAAGCACGTCTTCAGTGCATGCGACCATCAGGCTCATCTTACCAATTTGCGCCCTTACAGGACCGCCAGACATGGGTGCATCTATAACACTTGCACCCCTTGCCTGGATTTGACTTGCAAAACCTTTGACATCTGTTGGGCCGATCGTTGGGCACAAAATAACGGTATGCCTTTGGTCTAGTTCACTCAGTAATCCTAGTCCTGATTGAGTTTTTTCAGGTTGATCTGTACCCTTTAAAACGTCCCCGACCTGGGATGCGGTCACAACACAAATAATGATCACACTTACTTCGTTCGGTAATTGTGAATAACTATTTATAGATTGAGCACCCAATTGAACGAGGGCTTGAGTTTTCTGGTGATCTATATCTTTAACATAAACAGTGTAATTTTTTGAGAGCAAATTTTTCGCAATCCCTCCCCCCATATTTCCTACCCCAATAACAGCGATACTGGGCATGCGAAGTGATTGGACTGTGCTCAAGATTGCACCAATTGTTTTGCTTTTGCAACTGACATCAAAATACCAATACCAAAGCCTAAAGTCACCATGGCAGTACCTCCGTAGCTTATGAAAGGGAGTGGTACACCAACGACTGGCAAAAGACCACTGACCATGCCCATATTAACAAAGGCATAGGTGAAAAATATCAGCGTGATGCTTCCTGCAAGTAAGCGGGCAAACAAGGTAGGACCTTGCTGTGCAATCGTCAAGCCACGAAGAACGAGAAAGATAAATCCACCTATCAAGAGCAAATTACCAAATAATCCAAACTCTTCTGAGTAGGCGGCAAAAACAAAATCTGTTGTGCTCTCAGGTATGAAATCAAGATGAGCCTGCGTGCCTTGACCAAAACCTTTACCCCAAAAACCGCCTGAGCCAATTGCTATCATGCCTTGGATAATGTGAAATCCTTTACCTAAAGGGTCTCGCCCAGGGTCTAGCAAGGTACATATTCTTTGCTGCTGATAGTCGTGTAATAAAGGCCATCGAAAGCCGTCTGCACAAAGTGTGGGTTCAAATACCACGAGTAAAGACACACAGACCAGACCAATGAGAACGGGGGGAACAATGAGCCACCAACTAAGACCAGCAAAGAAGATGACAAATAAACCAGCCGATAAAACCAAAATAGCAGTCCCTAGGTCAGGCTGGCGAATGATGAGAGCAACGGGTACTAAAAGCAGTGCACCGGCAACAAGGAAATCAAGCGGCCTGAGTTGCCCCTCTCTTTTTTGGAACCACCAAGAAAGTGCCAGTGGCATCGCTATTTTTAAAATCTCGCTGGGCTGAATGACAATGCCAATGTTTAACCAACGCTGAGCTCCTTTTTTTGTAAGCCCAAAAAGTGCAACCGCAACCAGCAGTGCAAGTCCAACTGTGTAAAGAGGCATGGCAAAAGTCATCAACCGCTGGGGAGGAATTTGCGCTACACAAAACATAATAACCGTAGCAAGCACCATGTTTCTGAGATGGTCCCAAAATCTTTGACCGTCTCCGTATCCTGAAGAGTAAATCGTAATTAGCCCTGCACAAGCAAGCATAAAAACTGCCAACGCCAAAGGGCCATCAAAGCCCTTTAATAATGGCGACACTCTGTAATAAAAATTAGGTCGATTGAACTCTGTCTGCATAGGTGCTCATTATCACTCAGGATGTTTGCTAAAAAAGACATTTTTGGCGTCTACACTCAACCCAAATAGGACTAAGGATAAAAAAACACCTTATGATCACACACCTTTTGTATTTGCACGGATTTCGTTCTTCGCCGAAGTCATTTAAAGCGCAGTATCTAGCTGGACTTATTCAAAGAGATTTTCCCGAAATTAAGTGGCATTGTCCTCAGCTTCCACCCTCTCCAAAGGGAGCAAGTGAACTAATTTTGGATATCTCCAAAGATTGGCAAGTCGGAACAAGCGCTTTAATTGGCTCCTCATTGGGCGGTTTTTACGCTAACTGGTTAGCGGGGGTCAAAGGGTTTAGAAGCGTTCTCATCAATCCAGCAAGCTACCCGGCTAGGGATCTTGAAAAGTATATTGGAGAGCAAACGAACTGGCAGTCGCCGCAGGAGTCTTTTTTCTTCAAAAAAGAATATCTAGATGAATTATTATCGTTATATCCCAAGCCGTGTGATGAAAGATTAAAGGACGAGGAAATAGTGGCACTAAAAGAGCAACAACTTGTCATGGCATGCACTGGGGACGAGGTACTTGACTGGAGTGAAATGATAAAGGCGCATCCTAACTCAGAACACTATGTTGTAGAAGGCTCTGATCACGGGATGTCAGATTTTGACAAACATGCGCCTTTTGCTTTGAGATTTTTGAAAATATTAGATTTTTAAAAATAAATGTAATGATTTTGCAAGGAAGCAAAATTACATTTTCTATCCATGGGAGAATCTACCCATGTACGCATTATTCGAAGACTCTGGAAAACTAGGCACTGGGCGCATTTTGTCTCAGGCTCAGGCATCAGCACAAATTGAACTTGAAAGCGGTAAGCGCATCAAGGTAAAAGATGCAGCTATTTTGTTAAAGTTTGAGGCTCCCCGTCCAGAGGAGCTTTTGGCTAGCGCAGAAAAGGTTGGATCAGAGATAGATATACAAATAGCTTGGGAATTTGCCCCCGTTGAAGAGTTTGGATTCCACGATCTAAGCATTGAGTATTTCAGTGCGTCGCCCTCGCTCAGTGAACAAGTTGCAATCCTCAAAACTCTTTTTGATGCGCCCCATTACTTTAGACGTGCTGGCAAAGGAAGATTCAAAAAAGCGAGTGCTGACATTATCCAACAAGCGCTGATAGCTATTGAGCGCAAGAAGGAGTTGTTAGCGCAAATAGATGCCTGGGCAGCTGAGCTTGCAGCGGGTACTTGTCCCAAGCCTATTTCTGACGATATTTATAAGATACTTTTCAAGCCAGATAAGAATTCTTCCCCGTACAAGGCTGTAGTTCAAGCTGCCAAACAAACACAAATGCCAGCAATGGCTTTGTTGACAAAAGTCGGTGCAATTGCATCTGCATACGAATTTCATTGGCAACGATTCTTATTTGATCAGTTTCCAAAGGGTGTTGAGTTCGCTAATAATTTACCTGAACCCACGGTGGCTCAACTAGAAAAAATCCATGCCTCACTTCCCTTGTCTAGTGCTGTTGCTTACTCAATTGATGACTCGCATACAACTGAAATAGATGATGCCTTGTCCGTACAAGGTTTGGGGACAGATACAGTTACTGTGGGTGTGCATATTGCAGCCCCTGCACTTTGGATTAAATCCAATGATGCTATAGATACAGTTGCTCGTGGACGTTTATCCACGGTGTATATGCCTGGCTCTAAGATTACGATGCTCCCCAAATCAGTTATTGAGTACTTTACACTCAGAGAAGGAACAGCGTGCCCTGCGCTCTCTTTGTATGTCTTATTCAACACAGAGAGCCTGGAGATCACTGAGACTTACACACGTATTGAACGAGTAGACATAAAGAAAAATTTAAGACATGATCAACTCGATCACATCGTCACTGCCGATTGGCTGAGTCCGGAAAATGAAGCAAAACAAAATCAAAATATACCTTCCAACTCTGACTCGCCAGTTGACTTATCAAATGAATTACCAAAAGCGGAGCTTAGTTTCCTCTTTAAATTAGCTCTTCACTTAAAAGCTAATAGAGAAATAGTACGCGGCAAACCAGAAAACTTCAATCGACCTGATTTTAATTTTCAGATTGAAAAAACTATCGATGCACCTATCACAGGCAAGGAGCATGTTCGCCTTCAGCCTCGCCACCGCGGTGCGCCACTTGATTTGATCGTGGCGGAGGCCATGATTTTAGCCAATAGCACTTGGGGCCAATGGATGGCCGACCTTGGCGTGCCCGGGATTTACCGTAGTCAAGCAAGCATGGCACCAGGCATCAAAGTACGAATGAGTACAAAGGCACTTCCACATGCTGGAATCGGGGTATCTTGTTATGCCTGGAGTACTTCACCACTTAGACGGTACACGGACTTGGTCAATCAATGGCAACTTTGTGCGTGTGCAGAACACGGAGCAACTGCTGCTCTCGTAGCCCCTTTCAAGCCAAAAGAAACTGATCTCATGGCTATCATCTCTGCATTTGACTCTACATACACTGCTTACAATGCATACCAATCAAGTATGGAGCGGTACTGGACGCTAAAATATGTTGAGCAAGAAAATATCCATGAGCTCACCGTTAATGTCTTTAAGACTTATCCAGGCACCCCTCCCCTTGCTCGTGCGGACACATTGCCTTTAGTTCTAAGTATCAATGGTGCTCCAGAATTACAACGGGGTGCACAAATTAGGGTACGTTTGTCTGGAATTGACTTGATGAGCTTGGACATTAAGGCAGATTTTCTTGAGCTTTGTCAGGCGTCATCAAACACCACTCATGAAAGCACTGAAATTCCGGAATTTGAAGATGATTTTGAAGATTCTGAGTCTGGACAAATACCTCAGCCTATCGGTTTGGATCTTGATCTAGAGGTGGAGACGGAGATGAAGATGGAGACCGAACACACTAAACAAACAAGTGAGGTTGATACTCAAAAAGATAATGCTTCTAGTGATGAAGATAGTAAATTCAACTCAGCATCTACAATTAATTCTTCCCATGAACCCCAAGCTTAACTAATTTGCATAGACGTTGAGAGCCCAGTATAAATTTTTCGTTCTTATTAAAAATCTTCGCCCTATTGAGTGGGCGCTAGCTACTTCGTTGGTATTTCATGCCACTGTATTAAGTATTAAATTTCACGCCCCCGAACAGTTTGATAGATTGATACAAAACACCAATTTGCCGCTCATCTTGGTCAACATTCACCTTAAAGCTGATACAAATTTAAAAGCCCATGCACTGGCGCAAAGTAATTTAGAGGGCGGAGGTGAGGAACTCAAAGGTCGAATGACTTCGCCACTTCCAAGTGCAGCCCATACCAACAACGCTCAAGACGCCGAGGATCTTAATCAAGAAGAGGCCTCACTCAAAGCACTCTTTGCCCAGCAAAACAAATTACTTGCCCAAGTCCGTGCTCAAATGGCTGAGTTAAATCTTACTCAACCAGATCCGAGTAATCCCGAGCGCGAGAGCAAAAGACGACGTATGCTTGAGATGTTAGCTGAGATAGAGGCAAAAATTGAGATATCCAACCAAAGGCCTCATAAAAGATACTTCTCCCCTTCCACCAAGGAGAGTGCATTTGCAATTTATTATGATGAAATGCGCAGAAAAATTGAACGCCACGGCACTCAAAATTTCCCGTCCCTGGCGGGTAGTAAACTTTACGGGACATTGACCATGATGGTCACTGTCAACTCAAGTGGTCAGGTATTGTCGGTCGAAATTATTCAGGGATCAGGGAGGCTTGAGCTAGATAAACGAGCTCAAGCAATTGTATTAAGTGCAGGTCCATTTTCTGTATTCAATACAACTTTAAAATCAAAAGCAGACCAAATTGCGTTAGTATCCAAATTTATATTTTCTTCCGATGGGACCCTAAACACCCAACTCCAGCCTACCGAATCAATGTCACAATAATCAGAGTGACAAGAATAAATATAAAAGAAACATTAACTAACGTTTTGATTAGGATGAACCGCAGATTAATTGCATGAGCAATAATGATCTTGAATTTTATGAAAAAACAAATTTTCAAAATATTTATTACTTCAATACGCCGTTATGTTGCATTGCTGTTTCTTGGTTTTTTAGCGCTTCAACTTTATTTCTTTTTACAAATTTCCCTTTTCACTTTTATTAACCCAGTCAGTACTACTTTTGAGCGCTCTGAGGCCTTACGGATTGGTAAAGCCTCCTTTACTTCCTCTCATAACGGGATATTTTTTAGATTACCTTGGCTTCAAGAATGGCGACCTAACTCTCTACTATCAAACAATATCAAACGAGCGGTAATTGTTTCTGAAGACGACGTTTTTAGCACCCACAACGGGGTTCAGTGGGAGGCGGTTGAGAGAGCTTGGGCAAATAACTCCAAAGCTACTGAAGCTGCTGAGTTAAATAAGAAAGGCTCTCACAAACACGTGAAAATTGTGGGTGGTTCCACCATAACTCAACAACTGGCTAAAAATCTATTTCTGTCTAAGGAAAGAACCCTTCTCAGAAAAGCTCAAGAATTAGTTATCACCATTGAGTTAGAAACACTGCTTTCTAAATCTAGAATTTTAGAGATTTACTTAAATCACGTGGAATGGGGTAGCGGAGTCTTTGGGGCCGAGGCTGCAGCAAGACATTACTTCTCCCACCCAGCCTCTAAGCTATCAGCCGAGGAGTCGGCAAGACTTGCCGTCATGCTACCCCGTCCCAAATATTTCGAAAGAAATTTGGGATCCGTTTACTTGAACGAACGCGCTCAAGTGATTGCTTCACGAATGAATAGCGCAAAACTTCCCTAAACTTTATGCCCATTGTTCAACCGACTGCGAATAAACGCATAATTTTAGGCATCGATCCAGGTCTTCAAACAACGGGGTTTGGCGTGATCAGTTCTAACGGTATTAATTTGCAATACGTTGCCAGTGGCACCATCAGTACCAAACACTTACCCACTGGAAATCTTCCACCCAGATTAAAAGTTATTTTCTCAGGTATTAACGAGATCGTAGAGCGCTATAAACCAACCGAGGCAGCCATCGAAATCGTTTTTATGAACGTCAATCCCCAGGCATCCCTACTCCTTGGACAGGCCCGAGGGACCTGCATTGCCGCGATCGTTCACAACGAATTACCTCTCAACGAGTACACTGCTTTACAAATGAAAAAAGCAATAGCAGGTCACGGCAAAGCAGCTAAAGCACAAGTTCAAGAAATGGTTAAAAGGCTATTGAAGCTACCCCAACTACCTGGCCCAGACGCTGCGGATGCGCTTGGTCTTGCTATTACTCAGGCCCATGCAGGTGAGGGTATCGCAAAACTCATGCACCCCAGTGGTGACGCAAGGCGAGCTACTGGTATGTTTGTAAAAGGCAGAGCTCGCTAGTGGTTAATTGGGTGTGCCAACGAAACTATGGCATCTCAAGTAATTAACTTTGGTTTACCAAGCAGGTGCTAATTGGGCCAAACCTTTAGGGGCAGAATTTTCATCTTCAAAGGTAGCGACTTCATAGGCCAGGGGATCGTTCAACAGCTCTCTGAGAAGCAGGTTATTTAAGGCATGTCCGGAGCGAAATGCACTGTAAGCTGCGAGCAGGGGTTTTCCAAGTATATACAGATCTCCCATCGCATCAAGAATTTTATGCTTTACGAACTCATCCCCGTACCTAAGTCCTTCAGCGTTCAGCACCTTGTAATCATCCATTACGATTGCATTATCTAAACTCCCCCCCAATGCCAATCCTTTAGAGCGCATCATCTCGACATCTTTGGTAAATCCAAAGGTTCTCGCTCTAGCTATGTCTTTGGTATAAGTACCTGTGTCCATATCAAACTCAACACTTTGCCCTGTTGAGTCGACGGCTGGATGTTGAAAGTCGATCTCAAAGTTCAACTTAAAGCCCTCAAAAGGTTTTAAAGTTGCCCACTTTAAATTCTCTCCTGATCCCTCGGTCACATGGACCTCTTTTTTTACACGAATGAAACGCTTAGGGGCTTCTTGTAAAACGATACCCGCGCTTTGTAGCAAAAACACAAAAGAGGCAGCTGAGCCATCAAGTATTGGGACCTCTTCTGCTGTGATATCCACATAAAGGTTATCTATCCCTAAACCACTACATGCGGACATCAAATGCTCAACCGTCAACACTTTAGCCCCATTGGAGGAGATGGTTGAGGCCAGACGTGTATCTGTCACCGCTTTAGCGTTTACGGCAATTTCTACGGGTTTAGCAAGATCCGTTCTCCTAAATACGATTCCTGTATTGGGGGGAGCGGGTCTTAGAGTTAACTCCACGCGCTGACCGCTGTGAAGGCCTACGCCCACAGCTTTGGTCAACGTTTGAAGAGTTCTTTGTTTTAACACATCCGTATTTTAGTCGGCTTGCTTACGAAGGAAGGCTGGAATTTCATAATCATCCATTCCGCCTGAGGATAATGCATCCACCTTTGCTGCAGCTTGGGTACGATTTGTACGCCAAACACTAGGTACTGCCATACCTGTGTAATCTGGCTGAACAACTGGGGCAGGCGCCGCATTCCCAGCTCCAACCATAGATGTAGGCATAGAAGTCGGCATCGATGTGGGCATGGATGTTGGCATCGATGTGGGCATCGAAGTTGGCATGGAAGATTGCATCCCGCTGGAGTTTGATTGAACGTTGATGGGCATGTTATCGGTCCCCGTTCTCAAAACTTGCAGGGTAGGTGCATGACGACGACCCGCTTGTGCCAAGCCTGTTGCAACAACAGTAACGCGGATTTGGTCACCTAGGCTGTCATCGTAAGCTGTTCCGTAGATCACGTGAGCTTCGTTGGAAGCAAACGCCCTGATGGTGTTCATAGCTTCTCTAGACTCGGAGAGTTTTAAATCACCCTTAGCAGCAGTGATGAGTACCAGCACTCCTTTTGCTCCAGACATATCGACACCCTCTAGCAAGGGGCAGGCCACTGCTTGTTCAGCTGCGATGCGCGCACGGTCTGGCCCACTTGCAGTAGCAGTCCCCATCATGGCCTTACCTTGCTCGCTCATTACGGTTCTAACGTCCTCAAAGTCGACGTTCACCAATGCTTCAACATTGATGATCTCTGCAATTCCGCCCACTGAGTTGCGAAGCACATCATTTGCAAATGCAAAGGCCTGGTCCTGAGATACATCGTCTCCGAGAACTTGTTGCAGCTTCTCGTTCAACACAACGATAAGTGAATCCACATTAGCCTCTAGTTCAGCCAATCCTGACTCGGCATTTGTCATGCGTCTACCGCCCTCCCAGTCAAAAGGTTTTGTGACCACGCCAACCGTTAAGATTCCCATCTCACGCGCTATTCTGGCAACCACGGGGGCAGCACCTGTTCCAGTTCCACCGCCCATGCCGGCGGTTACAAACAACATGTTTGAGCCTTTTAGTGTTTCACGGATTTTCTCAACCGCCGCCTCTGCTGCCTCTTGTCCACGCTCGGGTTTACTTCCAGCGCCTAGACCGCTATCGCCTAGCTGAATTACTTTCTCTGCACTTGAGGACTTTAGAGCTTGAGCATCTGTATTGGCACAAATGAACTCAACCCCTCGCACACCGCTTTTGATCATATGCTCAACAGCGTTACCCCCGCCCCCGCCTACACCGATTACTTTAATTTGTGTAACAGGTGTAAATTCATCAGTTTCAATCATTTCTATAGTCATAGTTCACTCCATTATTTAAATTGTTGCAGTTGCCTGAAATATTTTTCAATTTAGGGTTTGATTTTTTGTTTTTCCCTAATTTCACTTTCCTACCTTATGGGTCTATTCCTTGTAAATTTTTTTCTTATTTTTATCAACCTTGTCTTCGACTCATCGCGCTACTTTAAGTTTTATGTTCTCATTTATTTTCGCTTCATGGTGGCGCTCCTCTACAACAAGGACGCCATCGTCGCTTGAGGACTGCTGGTGGACCGCATTGATAGTTCAAAATCTTTGAACTATCTTGTCCAAGATTAATGTCATAGTTATTCATTAGAAATTCCCAACAAACCAATCTTTTAATTGCCCCAAAGTGGTTGAGAAAGACCCACTCTTTTGTGCTACTTTAAATCCTCTCATACGCGCCATTCTTGCTTCCTCCAACAGGCCCATAACGGTTGCTGCTTTAGGATGTGAAACCATATCTGATAAAGAGTT
>Ga0007854_10002369_pt1 | contig 11717 bp, 9 predicted proteins | sample CryBogCBH12Aug08_FD_60382 | JGI IMG/M metagenome (GOLD analysis project Ga0007854, IMG submission 60382) | Freshwater microbial communities from Crystal Bog, Wisconsin, USA - CBH12Aug08 | ecosystem: Environmental > Aquatic > Freshwater > Lake | place: Crystal Bog, Wisconsin, USA | collected... | reverse complement strand
GCGCCTCAAACCCGGGAGTCAGCGAAAACCTTTGACTCCCGAGCAACGCAGAGCAAAACCGCCTGTGTCCCATCCGGTGGTCATGATGCACCCCATCACGAAAAAAGAGGTTTTGTATTTGAACCCAGGCTATTCGATTCGGATCAACGAGATGAGTCAGCTAGAGAGTGATGAAGCTCTTGCCTTTTTGTTTGAGCATCAATTGAATTCAACCTATAACTACAAACACGAATGGAAAAAGGGTGATGTGTTGATGTGGGACAACATGGGCACCATTCACAACGCGGTAGCTGATTATTTGCCCTCTGAACATCGTTACATCAAGCGCTGCCAAGTCATGGCTACTCGGTTTTTTTGAAATCATTTGCGCCTCTCTGAGATGAGTCACTCAATACCCATTCGACTTGAGGATTTTCTCTTGAAGGGTCAAGTTGCCTTGCTCATGTGGGACATGCAAAATGGTTTGGCTGGAAAATCCATCAACATTGAGAACATCAAACCAAATGCTCACCGATTGATTCAAGCTGCAGACGCATTGAAAATACCTGTCTTTTGGAGTCGGCATGTGCTCCCACCCTTGGACCTGATCTCTGGACCTTTTAAACTTTTTTTGATGAAAAAACAAAAGGTTAGCGACCCAAGTCATCTGGCTGAAACCATGCGAGAGGGTGGAGAGGACGTTGAGTTTTTGGAGGGCTTTAAGCCTGCAGCCCATCACATCGTGATCGAAAAAAGTCAGCCTTCTTTGTTTGTAGACACATCTTTTGATCTGCGACTCAAGACCTTAGGCGTTAAAACTCTCGTGATAGCAGGAGTTGCAACCGATATTGGAGTCGAGTTCAATTGCAGGCATGCGGCCGCTCTGGGTTATTACAGCGTGGTGGTGGAAGATGCTTGTGGCTCCTACACCCAAGAAGCGCACGATAGGAGTATTGATTTTCTAAGGAGTTGGATCACTCAAGTGGTCAGTACGCAAGAGGTGCTTGATCATTGGAGATGAAGTATCGCGCTTGGTCAAGATATCAATAGGGGGGTGAATAATACGCAACTTTCAGCACTTCCCAGGATAGGTGATTCGCCCATCTTCTTCGGGTTTGATTTTGAGTGCCTTGGTGAGCAAACCATTTCCATAATAACTGGACACAGTGACAGAAATTTCAACAATCTCTTTGGGTGTGAAGAACTTGGCAAAGTCGTTGAATGTCGCATCACTGACTTCTCCCATGTGAGTCATCTCATCCACGTAAGCCAAGAGGGCTCTTTCCTTGGCGTCGAATTCAGTTGAATTGTGCCAATTTTGTATGTTCTGAATTTTAGCTTGAGGATAAGCGCACGCCTTGGCCAAGCCATAGTGTTGATTGAGTTCGTAATCGGAGCCAACGACACCAGCTGTTCGGATGATTGCAATTTCACGCAGTAAACGCGGGGTCTCTGCATCAACTCTCAGAGCTTTGGCCAAGCTCAATGTTCCCATCATGATTTTGGGTGCATGACCTGTCGTCAGTTGCAAGTTGATGATTTGTCCACCCGCAGCGATCCGATCCTCTTGCTCTTTCTTTAGGATTGGATCTACAGCTGGGTTGGGGAGATCGGGTAGTCTTGAGTAGCTCCCATCTGCCCAAACATGGGAAGAGTACAGATTTAGTAAAAGGAAGAATGCAAGCAATCGTTTCAACATTTAAAGTTTCTTTATGAATTGAATTTATATGGCAAGGATAAACCATAACTTATGGGGGAACTACGATTTTGTTAATGGGGAATTACCTTGGCATTTGGTCTAATCAATTTACCATTCATCAAGAAAAAGACATGCATTGCCTGTTTAGTCGATGAAAACCCTGATGCAATTGTTTTTCGAAAAGAACAAACTTTAACTTTAATTTTTCCAGGATTAGATCTAAATGACGCACAATGCAAACCCACCAGAGCTCACTTTTGTCGAACGCGATTTAAGATGGGCGAAAGTTAGAGCTTTTATGAGTACACATGGGGTTCAAGCGCTACTAATAGCTGGTTTTCGTTCGAGAGAAATGTATGAGAGTTACGTGAGTGATGATTACAACGAAGGATGTGTTCTATTCCCATTGAAGGGTGAACCCATTGTCACAACTTGGGCACAGTTGCGAGTCATGAGGGCTCGTTGGTCTGAGGAGCAGGGTCATCCACTTTGGATCAAGGATTACCGTGTCGCTCATTCAGGTGCTTCGGTTGCTCAATTGTTTCATGAACTCGATCTAACTCACTCTAAGATCGGTGTTGTAGGCCTTACCTCGCAAGCGCCTACGGAAATCTATGGTGCCATTCCAGCTAATTTTTGGCTTCAATTGGTTCGTGAATTACCCAAAGTTGAATTTGAAGATTTGTCCGAAGAATTTTCGCACTTGATGCTGGTCAAAAGTTTGGAGGAGCTCAATCAGATTCGTTACGCGGCCAAAGCGGCAGAATATGCCTGCTCTGTGATCGCAGATATTGCAAGACCTGGCGTAGGTGAAGAAACTATTTTTGCTGAGGCCAGTCGTGCCATGTTGAGTTTTGGAATAGGTATTCGCTATCCCGCTTTGGTCATGAATTCAGGTCCAGCAACGCTTTCTTGGGGGCCTCCTCGCTGGTCTACACGTGCAGAAAAACCTAGGGTTCTTCAAAATGGTGATTTATTGCAAACCGAACTCATGCCTATGTGTGGAAATCAAGAAGTTCAAGTTCAAATGACTGTTGCACTTGGCCCGATTGGTGACATCAACCTAAAGTGTGAAAAAGTTGCAAACGAGGCTTATGCGCAAGGCATAAAAATACTCAAGCCTGGCATTACTTTTGATGAGTTGGTTCAAGCCATGGAGGAGCCTTTGAGGGCTTCTGGGTGTTGGGCTTATACACCACTCGTGCATTCTATTTCGCCTCATTTTTTAGCTGGACGATCCAAAGTCAATACTGAGCATTTGGACCTAAAGGTATCGCATTTGGGAGCCCCATCTGCGCCAATTCGAAAGGCTGTGCTTAAAGCTGGAATGGTGTTCGCGTTCGAACCCAATGCTTGCATTGATCATCACAGGGTCAATATTGGAGGCACAGTAGTTGTCACAGAAAATGGTTGTGAGGAATTAAACGTAATTCCTTGCAAAGTTACACATATTTAAATGAAAGGAGAAATAAATTGATTGCTGTTTATTCTCGTTCCAAACTGCTGTTGATCTTTTTTATCTTTGGCGTTTTATTTAATCATATTTGTCAAGCTCAAGGTTACCCCAAAAAACCTATCGTCATCATTGAGCCAGTACTCGCTGGAGGTGCGCCAGATGTGAGGATGCGCCAAGCTGCACCAAAGATGGCCGAGTTTTTAGGTCAACCTGTCATAGTTGAAAATCGCCCTGGAGCCAATGGCGCAATTGGTGCAAGAGAGGTTGGCAAAGCACAAGCTGATGGGTATGTTCTTTTACATGCAAATATCAGCAACTTACTGAACGATGTCTTTGGCGGTGAGAAAGGCACTCGGGTGAGCGAAGACTTCATCCCCATTGGTGACATCGAATATGGTGCTTTAATTATGGTTGTCAATCCCAATGTGAACGCAAAAACATTGAAGGAGTTGATGGAGCTCGCTAAAGCCAAGCCTAATGTTCTGACTTATGGGTCTGGTGGTGCAGGGGGATTGATCCAGTTGTTGGGTGAGAGAGTGAAATTGGCTGCGAACATTCAAGTGCTCGAAGTTCCCTACAAATCACCTGGAGCGGAGGTGCCTGATTTATTGGCTGGACATTTGGACATCGGATTTGGGGTTTGGGCCAATATGGGAACTTTGATCAAGACTGGGAAATTGCGAGCCATTGCTGTAGCGAGTCAAAATCGCCTGCTGACTTTGCCTGAGGTGCCGACCATGTTAGAGGGCGGACTAAACAACATGGAGACCACTGCTTGGAATGGGTTATTTGCGCCAATGGGCACCCCTCCAGAGGTGATTTCACAACTCAATAAAGCCATTGCTTATGCAGTGGCTAGTAAAGATGTGAAAGAGCTTTTTTCCACATCTGGATCTTCCGCTGGAAATAAATCTCCTGAACAATTTGCCGAGTTTGTTCGCTCAGAGAGAGATAAATGGTCCCAGGTTGTTAAAGCTGCAGGGATTAGGATTCAGCCTTAAATTATTTTTTTACAGGATGGGCGGAAATCCTCGCCGTTCACTGCGCGGATGATGTCAAGCAGGCTTTTGAACCCATTGCTCTCTTAGTATGCTTGGCATGTGCGCAATGTCCCTTTTCCCATGTCCGCAAGCGACCGCACCTGAGAGTGTGGTGACCAAAGATGAGGTGAGATCCATGGGAACTCCTTTGGATATTCCTGTGACCATTGCGTTGAGCATATCCTTTCTAAGGCTTGCAATGTCAAGGGTTACTTCATCACTTGGATGAGTTAGCTCTGAGCCACGAAATTTAAGCCATGCATTTGCACTTGGAGAGAGCGCTAAAACATCCAAAACCGCTTTTAACTCCAATCCCTCCTGGCTTGCCAAAGCCAAGCCTTCCGCAAGGGATTGAATGTATGCCGCCATTGTCAAGTTTGAGATCAATTTGACCACATGACCCGTGCCTAAGGGGCCAATGAGTCGAGTTTCACTGGCGATGAGATCCAAATAGGGTTTTGCTCGAATTAGGTCTGCCGGTTCTCCACCTATTGGTAAAAAGAGTGAGCCGTTCAAGGCAGACACAACGGTTCCCATCATCGGAGCACCGATTAGATGTCCTCCCATTGCTAGAACACGTAGACCCAAGTCTCGAACGGTTTGAGGTTGTATGGTGCTCATTTCAATGAATACTTTATCTTTGATGTCTTTTGTAAGAAGACCTTTTTCTCCAAAGTAAAGTTGATGGATTCCAGCGTCATCGTTAATGACGGTCATCACCATCTCTGAGGCTTGACACACTTCTGAGGCGTCATTTAAAACCTTAAGGCTGTTTGCTCGGGCTCGATCTTGTGCCAAAGCATCTCTGTCCCAAACAACCAAATCATTGACTCCTTGAGACTTTAGTCGCAATGCCAAACTCATGCCCATTTTCCCTAAACCAATTAGACCCAATGCCATGCTTGCCCCTTTTTCTAACGAACAATTGAAACTCACTCTCAATTGGATAAGGTTTAACAAACTTTTATTCTAGGGATAACGATTAAGTTCATTCAAAATTTACTCCACTATGATTTGCCTCATAACACTTTGGTACACCATCATGCAAAATCGACGTAATTTTTTGAAAATCACGGCTCAATCTTTAACGGGCTTGGCGTTTTGCAGTTGCGGGCTCGAGCACGCAGTTGCTCAAGGTGAGTCAAAGGGCAGGGGAGCCTTGTTCCCGGTGAGCGTTGGTGGCAAACGCGTTAAAACGGTAGACGTGCATGCACATTGTCTGTTTCAAGAATCGATTGACTTGATGGGGGAACAAGCCAAGAACGTTTTGCCACCGACCAAAGGTGTCAAAGAGCACTTCATCGTGATCGAGGAGCGAGTCAAAGCCATGCAGGCTCAGGGCATTGACTTGCAGGTGCTCAGCATCAATCCATTTTGGTACAAACAAAACCGAGAGGTGGCCGAGCAAATCTGCAGAATCAACAATGAGGGTTTAGCTGCTTTGTGTGCTGCTGAACCCTCTCACTTCGCGGCTTTTGCAAGCCTGGCCATGCAGTTCCCTGATTTGGCCGTGAAACAGCTCGAGCATGCTGTCAAAGTTCTTGGCTTAAAAGGTGCGGCCATCGGCGGGAGCGTTGCCGGACTTGATTTTTCGGACGCACAGTTTCGACCTATTTTGGCCAAAGCTGAGGAGTTGGGAGCGGTGCTTTTCATTCACCCACAAAGCACACCCGAATTGGCCAACCGTTTCAAAGGAAATGGGTGGTTATCCAACACCATTGGGAACCCTTTGGACACCACTTTGGCTCTTGAGCACTTGATCTACGAGGGGGTTTTGGATGAGTTGCCCAATTTAAAGCTACTAGCTGCGCATGGTGGTGGGTATTTGGGTTCCTATGCGCCACGCATGGATCACAGTTGCTTTGTATCTCCGCAAAATTGCAATTCCAATATCGTTCTCAAAAAAGCCCCTTCGCAATATCTCAAGCAGATTTATTTTGACAACCTGGTCTTCACGCCAGAGGCCCTGAGGCATTTGGTTGCAGAAGTGGGATCGTCTCAACTGATGCTTGGCACTGATCACCCCATTCCTTGGGAGGAGCATCCTGCTGAATTGGTTTTGAATACAAAAACGTTGACCAACGCTCAAAAAATAGCCATTTTGGGTGGAAATGCTAGAAAACTGCTCAATCTTCTCAACTAGATCTCTTGCGAGTTCTAAGTTGTTCAGCTTGAATGCATCTCAAGTAAGCCTTAAGGGGTGTTTTTCGCTTCGGGTTAAGGCGCAGTCAAAGTGTAAATTGCAGGAGTAAAATAACAAAACCCTTAGGGCCAATCGATGGCTCAAGACTCAAAGGACTGGGTTGGACAGATCATTTCCAAGCCTTTATTTCATCTCATCATCAAAAAGTAACGCATCAATGTCTACTGAACACTCCAAAATCATCTACACCTTGACCGATGAAGCCCCTTTGCTGGCGACGGCCTCATTTTTGCCTTTGATTCGCACTTTCGCTGCTCCTGCGGGCATCGAGATCGCTGAGAGCGATATCTCTGTGGCTGCTCGTATCTTGGGAGAATTCCCTGAGTTCCTCACCCCTGAGCAGCAACTCCCTGATAACTTGGCTCATTTGGGCAAGCTCACCTTGGTGCCTGAGACCAACATCATCAAGTTGCCCAACATCAGTGCATCTGTTCCTCAACTCAAGGCTTGTATTCAAGAGCTGCAAAGCAAGGGCTATCAATTGCCTAATTTCCCTGAAGACCCAAAAACAGACGCAGACAAATCCATTCGCGATCGTTACTCCAAGTGCTTGGGCTCTGCAGTGAATCCAGTCTTGAGAGAGGGCAATTCTGATCGCCGCGCCCCGCTGGCCGTTAAAAACTTTGCACGTAAAAATCCACACAGCATGGGCACTTGGAGCATGGCTTCTCAAACCCACGTGGCTACGATGAAGCACGGAGACTTTTACCACGGCGAGAAGTCCATGACGCTTGATAAAGCGCGTGACGTCAAAATGGAGCTCGTCACCAAGAGCGGCAAGACCATGGTCTTGAAGCCCAAGTTGTCTTTGCTGGCTGGAGAGATCATTGACAGCATGTACATGAGCAAAAAAGCGCTCTGTGAGTTCTTTGAAGAGCAAATGAACGATGCCAAAGAAACTGGTCTCATTTTCTCTCTTCACCTCAAAGCCACCATGATGAAGGTCTCGCACCCCATCGTTTTTGGTCATGCGGTGCGTGTGTACTACAAAGATGCTTTTGCCAAGCATGGCAAACTCTTTGACGAAATTGGTGTCAATGTGAACAACGGCATGGTCAATCTCTATGAGAAGATTGAAACCTTGCCGGCGGCCAAGAAAGAGGAAATTTTGGCTGACTTAAAAGCCTGCCGCGCCAATCGCCCTGAGTTGGCCATGGTCGACTCCAGCAAAGGCATCACCAATTTGCATGCGCCCAATGACGTGATCGTTGATGCATCCATGCCCGCCATGATCAGAATTGGCGGCAAGATGTGGGGTGAGGATGGAACAGCCAGGGACTCAAAAGCGGTGATTCCTGAGAGCACTTTTGCTCGCATCTACCAAGAAACCATCAACTTCTGCAAGACCAACGGCAAGTTTGATCCCGTCACCATGGGAACCGTGCCCAATGTGGGCTTGATGGCTCAACAAGCCGAAGAATACGGCTCACACGACAAAACTTTCGAGATTGCCGAGGATGGAGAGGCACGCATTGTGGACTTGGCAACAGGTGAAGTGCTGTTGTCACAACACGTTGAGGCAGGGGACATTTGGCGCATGTGTCAGGTCAAGGATGCTGCCATTCGCGACTGGGTGAAGTTGGCGGTCACCCGTGCACGCAATTCAGGCATGACAGCTGTATTTTGGCTCGATCCCTATCGCCCACATGAGGCAGAGCTCATCAAGAAGGTCAACACCTATCTCAAGGACCATGACACGAAGGGACTCGACATTCACATCATGTCCCAAGTCAGAGCCATTCGTTTCTCTTTGGAGCGTGTCATCAGAGGTCTTGACACCATTTCTGTAACCGGCAACATTCTGCGTGATTATTTGACCGACCTCTTTCCCATCATGGAATTGGGCACGAGTTCCAAAATGCTCTCTATTGTGCCCTTGATGGCTGGTGGTGGACTGTATGAAACAGGTGCTGGTGGCTCAGCTCCCAAGCACGTCAAACAACTGGTTGAGGAAAACCATTTGCGATGGGATTCTTTGGGCGAATTCTTGGCCTTGGCGGCCAGCATTGAAGAGTTGGGCATCAAGACCAACAACAACAAAGCCAAAATATTGGCCAAAACCTTGGATGCAGCCACGGGTAAATTGTTGAACAACAACAAGAACCCCTCGACCAAGACCGGCGAACTCGATAACCGAGGCAGCCAGTTCTATTTGAGCCTTTACTGGGCGCAAGAATTGGCCGCCCAAAGCGAGGACAAAGAGCTGCAAAGTGCCTTTGCGGGTCTTGCCAAGTCACTGAGTGAGAACGAACAAAAGATTGTTCAAGAGTTGAAAGAGGTGCAAGGTAAGTCTGTGGACATCGGTGGTTACTTCTTGCCTGATCGCAAGAAAATGGAAACCGTCATGCGTCCGAGCCAGACTTTCAATCAAATCATTGATCATCACAAAGTCTAAACAAACGATAGCACCCTGTGTGCTAGCAGATGTTTGAAAGGGCCTCATGAGCATTGCCAAAGATGGCAAGTTCATGGGGCTTTTCTACGTGTGAGCCTTATTTGTGATCCGGATATGTGTCTGCAACCACAGCCACCACTTGAATTTCAACCTCGATACCCGCTCGCGCAAATCCAGCCGCCGTGATCAGAGAGCTGGCTGGGAAGTTATTGTTTTTGAAGAGTGATTTTCTGATTTCTTGGAGTTTTTCTCCATCTTTGGAGTCACGCACGAAGACCATCATCTGCACAATATCTCCCATGCTCGCTCCAGCATCAGAGAGTATTTTTTCAATTTGCTTGAAGACTTGTCTGGCTTGAGGCTCGAATTGATTGCTGATGTCTCGTCCATCTGCGTCGACCAGAGCGGTTTGCCCAGATACCCAGATGGTTTTACCGCCTTGGGTAATGACACCCGGAGAGAATGCATGTTGAATTTGAAAGGGTGTTTTGTCCATGAATTGAGCGCAATGGGCATTCAATTGGGCTGAAAGGGCTAGGAGCATGCATAGACCATGCTTTAAAAAGCCAATCTGATGGTTATGTTGGTAATTCATTTCGTACTGGTTGGATTAATTTTTTATGGGTTCTAAGGCTGCATATTTTCCGGCTATGAAACCTTGCGTAGTCGCTCTTGCAAGGCCGTGCATGCTAAAACCGCCTGCAGACTCTCCACCACAATAGAGCCCCTCAATGACCTGTCCCTTCATGTCACAGACCTGCGCTTTTGAATTGATTCGAACTCCAGCTCTAGTGTCATGCAACACTGGGGTGGCCCATGCGGCATAAAAGGGGCCTTTCTCAATTTTGTATTTAGGCTTGGGTTTGCCGAAATCGCTGTCTACGCCTTGATCAACAAAGCTGTTGTAGCGCTCTACGGTTTTGATCAGGTTCTCCGCTGGCATTGGAACACGTTGATGTTCCATTTTTATTTTTTGGGCCAGTTCAAGCAAACTATCGGCTTTGAAGAAAAATCCACGCTCAGCGTCCACGTTGGGAGGTGTGGGATCCCATTTTTCGCGCTCGAGGGCTGCTTGATCAAAAATCGCCCAAATTGGACCCCCTCCGTTATGCCCATCTCCAATGCCGGCCATGGCCGCATTGAGGTAATTGTTGGGATTCCATTTTAAGTTTTTGGCGTTTAAATAAGACCCTGGTTTGTAATTGGGATTTACGCCGTAGTTGTCTGACTCGTATTGAGGTCCAGTTTCATCGTAAAAACGTTGACCAATCATGTTCACGGTGATTACATTTTGCCAGTCTTTGACGGTGAGTCCGATTGAGCGTGCTTTATGAAAGACCTCGCTACCAGGATAGAACCTTAAATTGACATAACCAAACTGTCCACCGATGGAGCCAGGTTTGGTGATGCCGGAGCCAAACTCACCTGTGTTGTTGAAAAGGCCCCAAAGGGATGCGCCAATTTCCATGGCTGCAAGCTCACCACTTGCATCTTGGTATGACCAAGGTGTTCCAGCTACACCGCAGTACTCCTCGGTCAGGCGAGGATCAAACATGCGTCTAAATTGCACGTTGGATGTGGATCCTCCGGTGCCTAAAATCACTGCCTTTTTGGCTCTGACATGAATCCTTTGTCCTTTGTGAATGGCCTCAATGCCTTCGACTGGACCGTTGTTACCATCCTTGCGAATGATTTTTTCCATTTTGTGTTCAGTTAAAAAAACAATCCCCAAATTTTTGGCTGAAGCAATCAATGGGTGCATCAGGCCATTTCCAGTGGACATGGATTGTCGAACCTTTGGATCTGCAGGTTGGCCCGTTTGAATCAATGGCCAATCCATGGGAGCGCAGTGCATCTCCCTGGGAATTGAAGATCCCACAGAGTTGCCACCCCTTGTATCGGGTGCTTTGTCAACCACGACAACACCGTGTTTAACCAAAAATTCAAAGGTGGGTGCACAATGATCTGCAAATGCCCTTATCACCTCACGGTCGTTGTAGCGGTAATCTGGAAAGCCATTTGCACTCACCACCGACCAGTCTGTGAGGTCATTGAAAACTTGATCGGGTGAGTCTTCGATACCCCACTTTTTTTGATAGCTTGTGCCGCCTCCCAGGGGTAAATTGCCACCACTACAAATGGCGTGTCCTCCGAGATGCGACTCGGCCTCAATCACGATTACGGAGCAACCTGCTTCTCGGGCCTTCAATGCAGCGGGAAGTCCAGTTGCGCCCGATCCAATGACCACAACATCCGCGGTGTGTATCCAGTTCGTCGATGAGCGCTTGGTTTGAGATTTGGCCATCGAGTCTGTGGCTAAAAAGCCTGCCAATGTGGTGCTAGCTCCTTTGATCAAGTGTCTGCGTTTCATGGATGACTTTTCCTTTTTAATGGGAGATGAAGAATGGTTTGAATTCCGTTTTTTTCTGCATTTCAATATATAGGTAGTGCCAATTTTTAAACAGGGTGAAAGGATGTATATTTAATGTAAATTAGCTAGTGGTTTTTACTAGCTACGAGCAGCTAACTGTTTATGTTCATCTCAAATTATCGGGGCATTAACAAGAGAGTTGCCCTTGAGTTTGGGTAAATGCAAAACAATGATTGAACTTTTCGCGAAAGCATTTGATGAGTGTCAAAGACAATAGATTTCAAAATCAACTGCTTGAGCCCGCTCGTCTCACGCCCATTTGGGGTGAATATGATGTGGTGATTCTTGGCGGTGGACCAGCGGGTATCGCTGCCGCAACCAGTGCTGCCAAGGAGGGCATGAAAACCTTGCTGGTTGAACATTATGGTTTTTTAGGAGGGATGGGAACTGCAGCTGGGGTCACCAATTTTTGTGGTCTTCATGCCAAAGTCAAAGGTTCCATTGAAGTGGTGGTCAAAGGCTTCGCCACTGAACTATTGGATTTGATGAGGTCGTTGGGTGGTCTCAATGAGCC
>Ga0007854_10002368_pt1 | contig 11718 bp, 8 predicted proteins | sample CryBogCBH12Aug08_FD_60382 | JGI IMG/M metagenome (GOLD analysis project Ga0007854, IMG submission 60382) | Freshwater microbial communities from Crystal Bog, Wisconsin, USA - CBH12Aug08 | ecosystem: Environmental > Aquatic > Freshwater > Lake | place: Crystal Bog, Wisconsin, USA | collected... | reverse complement strand
ACGCCGTGGAAAGGGCTTCGAGACGGGTCTCGTCGTCGAACGAAAGACCGGCGCGGAGAGCCTTGAGGGCCACAGCCCGGTACATGGCACCGGTATCAATGTAGGTGAAGCCCAAGGTATCGGCCAGGTTGCGGGCGATGGTACTCTTGCCTGCTCCTGCCGGGCCGTCAATAGCAACTACCGTCGGCATCCGTTAGGCGTGACGGCGGGCGCGGCCGATCCCTTCGTAGACAAAACCGGCGGCACGGACCTTGTTCGGGTCGAAAAGATTGCGCCCGTCAATCAGGATGGGTTGAGCCATGCGGGCGGCGGCGGCGGCCAGATCGAGGGAGGCAAATTCCGGCCACTCTGTGATGAGGACCAGAGCATCGGCATTGTCGAGCGCACTCATGGCGTCCTCCGCATAGTGAATGTGGAGGTCGGGGTGGTGGGTACGGCAGACATCGACGGCGACGGGGTCAAACGCCTTGACGCGGGCGCCCATGCGGATCAGCTTGTCGGCGATCAGCAGGCTGGGCGCGTCCCGCAGGTCGTCCGTATTCGGCTTGAAGGAGAGGCCAAGCAGAGCGATGGTGCGGCCTTTCAGGATGCCGAGTTTCTCCTGCAGGCGCTGGATGATGATCTGGCGCTGGTTGTTGTTGACAGCGAGAGACGCCTGGAGGAGGTGGGCATGATAGCCGTATTCGGACGCGGTGTGGAGAAGCGAGCTGACGTCCTTGCCGAAGCAGCTTCCGCCCCATCCGAGGCCGGCATTCAGGAATTTGGCCCCAATGCGGGAGTCCAGACCAATTCCCTGCATGACCTCGGTCACGTCGGCACCCACGCGCTCGCAGATGTTGGCGATTTCGTTGGCGAAACCGATTTTGACAGTCAGGAAAGCGTTCGCCGAGTACTTGATCATCTCCGCACTGGTCAGGGTTGTCGAAACGACCGGCACCAGGCCCATGGTTGCGGGGCGTGCGGCAAAATCCGGCTCTTCGAATGCCTGGGTCGAGAGGGGCTCGTAGAGCTTGCGCATCAGGTCCAGAGTGCGGGATTCCTCGGCACCGAGCACGATGCGGTCGGGATAGAGCGAATCGTGAATGGCGGAGCCTTCGCGGAGGAATTCGGGGTTGCTGGCGACGCCGAATTGGATCGGCGCTTGCTGCGGGGAAGCGCTCTCCGCAATGCCCTCGCGAATTAAAGTCTGCACCAGGTTGCCGGTGCCCACCGGCACCGTGGACTTATTGACGACCACGCGGAACTTCGACGCGTCCATCGAGTTTCCGATCCCGCGGGCGGCGGCTTCGAGATAGGCGAGGTTGGACTCTCCGGTGGGCAGAGGCGGGGTGCCGACGGCGATGAAGATTACGTCGCTTTCGCGGACCGGGAGCGTCAAATCTGTCTGAAAATCAATGCCGCCGCGGTTGTGGGCGAGGGCTATGAGGTCTTCCAGGCCCGGCTCGTAAATGGTCGGTTCACCGGCCCGCAGTTTGGCGATTTTGGCGTGATCGGTATCGACGCAAGTGACGCGATGGCCGAGAAACGCAAGGCAGGCTCCGGTGACAGTACCTACATATCCGGTTCCGATTACAGTGACTCTCATTTGCTTCTACCAGTTTAGCCGGACACCGTGGTGCGGCCAATCTGTGCCGGGGAGGCACGGCACACTGCGGGGACCGTTGTTGACTGCGCGGTCCCCGCGGTTCCCGGTGTTTAGACGTCGAGGTTTTTGACGTCGAGCGCGTTTTCTTCGATGAAGCGGCGGCGGTTTTCGACATCCTCGCCCATGAGAGTGGTAAAGATGAGGTCGGTGGCGACCAGATCTTCGACGCGAACCTCGAGGAGGGTCCGCTTGTCGGGATTCATGGTGGTGTCCGCCAGTTGTTCGGCGTTCATTTCTCCGAGTCCCTTGTAGCGCTGGACAGAAGCGTCCCGCTTGCCTTCGCTCTTCACGTGGTCCAACAGGGCGCGCCAACCGGCGATCACGTCGGTGTGTTCATTCCGTTTGACGGTAAAGGGCGGTTCGTTGTACTTGGTGATTTGCTTGGCGATGTTCCGGAAGCGGCGGTATTCGGGCTGGTGGGAAAGCTCGGTGTCGATGGCGCGGGTCGCCTGGGTCGAGTCCTGATAGGTGAGGGTATAGACCGAGTGCTCCTCGTCGAACCTTACTTCGCTGGGCACGTTGGCCTCCGAAAGTGCGGCGGCCAGGGCATCGAGATTGGCGCGGTCGGAAAAATCGGCCTTGGTGTCCAGGGAGAGGTTGTAATTGCCCAGTACTTCCACAACACGGGGGTCGCGCATGCGGCGCTCGAGTTTGTGAAAGAGTTGCTGGAAGTCGTCGAGGGCCATCAGGAAGGCCCGCAGTTCGCCGGCTTCGAGGACGGCACCGGATGCGACCGACACGGTGAGGTTTTCCGTGGCCCGGCGCATGATTTCCTTGGTGAACTCCGCCTCGTTCTTGATGTACTTCTCGCTCTTGCCCCGCTTCAGCTTGTACAGTGGCGGTTGGGCGATGAAAACGTGCTGCTTTTCGATCAGCTCCTTCATGTGACGGAAGAAGAATGTCAGCAGCAGGGTGCGGATGTGGGAGCCGTCGACGTCGGCGTCCGTCATGATGATGATCTTGCCGTAGCGGAGCTTGGCGGCGTCGAAATCATCCTTGCCGATGCCGGTTCCCATTGCTGTGATCAGCGCACGGATTTCCTCGTGGCCGAGCATGCGGTCATACCGCGCCTTTTCAACATTGAGAATCTTGCCCTTAAGAGGAAGAATCGCCTGGAAACGGCGGTCGCGGCCCTGTTTGGCGGTCCCGCCTGCGGATTCACCCTCGACGAGGAACAATTCACACTTGGCCGGATCGCGCTCCTGGCAGTCGGCCAGCTTGCCGGGCAGGCCGCCCGAATCAAGCGCGCCTTTGCGGCGGGTCAAATCGCGGGCCTTGCGGGCCGCTTCCCGGGCGCGGGAAGCATCGATCGCCTTGGAGACGATCTTCTTCATGATGCCCGGATTCTTTTCAAAGAACTCCCCGAGCTTGTCATTGACCAGTTGCTGCACCTGACCGGCGATATCGCTGTTCAGCCGGCCCTTTGTCTGGCCTTCAAACTGGGGCTGGGGTACCTTAACGCTAATGACGGCGGTGAGACCCTCGCGGACGTCGTCTCCGGTGAGGTTTTCCTTGACGTCCTTGAACAGGCCGGCTGACTGGCCGAACGCGTTGATGGTGCGGGTGAGAGCGCTCCGGAATCCGCTGAGGTGGGTGCCGCCGTCGACCGTATTGATGTTGTTGGCAAAACTGAAGAGCGTCTCACCGTACGTGTCGTTGTACTGCAAGGCGATTTCGATGCCGACAGTGCCGCTCGGCCCCGGCTTTTCACCCTCTATATAAATGGGATTTTCGTGGAGGATGGCCTTGCCGCGGTTGAGGTGCTTGATGAACTCGGCGATGCCTCCCTGATAGAGGAATTCTGTCTTTTTCTCCGGCTCCTCGCGCTCGTCGCTGAGGTTGATCTTGAGACCCTTGTTCAGGAAGGCGAGTTCGCGGAGGCGCTGGGCGAGGGTATCGAAGTTGTACTTGGTCGCCTCCATGATGGTCGGATCCGGCTTAAAGGTGATCTTCGTGCCGGTTTTCTTGCCCGCCCTGCCCGTAACGGTGAGCGGACCCATGGGAACGCCCTTTTCGTAGTCCTGTTCCCAGGTTGAGGAATTCTTCTCGCCTTTGACCGGGCGCCAGATCTCCAAATGGAGCTTTTCCGAGAGCGCGTTGACGCAGCTGACGCCGACTCCGTGGAGGCCGCCCGACACCTTGTAGCTGTTGGAATCGAACTTGCCGCCGGCGTGGAGCTTGGTCATAACGACCTGCGCCGCCGAGACACCTTCTTCCTCGTGCATATCGGTTGGGATGCCGCGGCCGTTGTCGATGACGGTAATCGAGTCGTCGATGTGGATCACCACATCGATTTCCGAGCAGTGGCCTGCCAGGGCCTCATCAACGGAGTTGTCGACGACCTCGTAGACAAGGTGGTGCAGGCCGGCCTCGCGGGTCGACCCGATATACATAGCAGGGCGCTTCCGGACCGCCTCCAATCCCTCCAGAACCTTGATGGAACTGGAGTCGTAGACGGACGGATCAACTTCATTAGCCATAGTTTTCGTAGTGCCGGCGTGCTGCGGCCGATGCGTCAGATCCGCATCGGCATCACCACGTAGCGGTAATGCTCGTCAATCGGCGCTTCGGCTGCGGGTACGGGCTGCAGCTCTCCGGCGCTCTTCTGGTCTTTCAGGTGGATTCCGATTCGCTCCTGCGGAACGGCCCGCAGGAAGTCCAACAGGTACTGCGCATTGAAACCGATCTCCATATCGGGACCGGTGTATTCGCTGGGGACGCTCTCCTCGGACTCGCCGCTTTCGAGCGACGAGGAAAAGACGCGGACCTCGCCGGTGGTGAACTGCACGCGGACGGCGCGGGAACGTTCATCGGCAAACTGGGCCACGCGTTCAATTGCGCCCTTCAGTTCATCTTTCAGGAGCACGGCAACGTGGGTGTTTTCGAGCGGCAACACACGCTCGTAGTCCGGAAAATTTCCGGTAAGCTTGCGGGTGATGAGGAGGCGGGGGCCAAACTCAAAGAACAGGTGGTTGTCGTCCCCGCCGAAGCGGACCTTGCCCTGGGGATCATCGGAAAGCTTAAGAATCTCTCCCATGGCCTTGCGGGGTACCAGAGCGCGATAGGAAGTGAAGCCTGCGCCTTCGCCGCTGGGGCGGTTCACATAGGCCAGGCGGTGCCCGTCGGTCGAGACCATGGTGAGACCGGACTGGGAGAGCAGCAAGAGCGCTCCGTTGAGCGTGAAGCGGCTTTCCTCCATCGAGATCGCGAACATGGTGCGGGAAATCATGGCGGTCAGCTTGGCCGACGGAATCTCGGCCACTGCGTCCGGCATGGGCGGCAGTTCGGGGAAGCTCTCGCGGCTCATACCGGCAATGCGGGTTTTGGAACGCCCGCAGGTCAGCGACGCCCAGTGGTTTTCGGCAAACTTGACCGTGATCTCGGCGTCGGGCAGAAGGCGGACATAGTCCAGCAGCTTCTTGGCCGGGATGGTCCCGGAGCCCTCCTTCTTAACGCGGGCCGGGCAGGACGTCTTCAGGCCTAGTTCCAAATCGGTCGCGGTAATGAACAGGCGGTCTTCGCGCGCCTCCAGGAGGACGTTCGAGAGAATCGGGATGGTGGTCTTCTTCTCCACCACGCCTTGGGACAAACTCAACTCGCGGACTAGGTCCGCCTTGCTGACAGTGAACTCCATTGGGGGCTCCGGTTTCTCTTATTAGTTCGTCTATTGACAAACACAGTGCTCAACACCGTATTCGTAGGCGCTGTCGAAATGTGGAAGACTCTCTAAATTATACAAAACTTTGGGTCTTGCTGCCATTTCGAGTTGTGGGAACCGGGTGCGGCGCTTTGGCGCAACCGGCCTTGCAACGCTTTTTACACAGAGATCCGAAGGATTTCCTTGCGGGGGTCTGTGGAAATCTACATAAAGTTATTGGAATGAATCGGTTACGTTGTTGATCAGTTTGTTGAGATCCGGGTCTGCCGAGCGCAGCTGACGAATTTTCTCGATCGAGTGCAGAACCGTGGTGTGGTGTTTGCCTCCGAACGCCCGGCCGATGTCCGGCAGAGAGGCGGAAGTCAGTTCCTTGACAAGGAACATGGCGACCTGGCGCGGCGTTACGATCTCCTTGCGGTTGCTCTTTTCCCGGAGTTGCGCCGGTTTGATCCCGTACCGTTCGGCGACCGCTTTTTGAACGGCGTCGATTGTGATCTTCTTCTCGGTCTTCTCGAGCAGATGGCGCAAAACCTGGCGGGCCATCGTGAGAGTGATGTTGGTGTGCGTGAGGGAAGAATAGGCCAGCAGCTTGAGGAGCGCGCCTTCCAGTTCCCGGACGTTTGATTTGGTTTTTTCGGCGATGAAAGCGAGGATCTCCGGCGCAACCACTGCGCCCTGGAGTTCGGCCTTGCGTTCGAGGATCGCCATGCGTGTTTCGAGATCGGGCGGCGCAATGTCGGCCATCAGGCCCCATTCAAAGCGGGAGCGGAGGCGGTCGACAAGACCGTGGATGTCTTTCGGGGGACAGTCGCTGGAGATGACGATTTGCTTCTGCGCCTCGTGCAACTCATTGAATGTGTGGAAGAACTCTTCCTGCGTGCGGTCGCGGGTGCCGAGCGACTGAATGTCGTCGATGAGCAGAATGTCGGCCTGGCGGTAGCGGTCCCGCAGCTGGGACATCTTGCCGAACTTGATGCCGCTGACGACTTCGTTCGTGAAGCGCTCGCTGGTTGTGTAGATGATGCGGGTGTGACCGCTGTTGAGCAGAGAGCGTCCGATGGCGTGCATCAGGTGGGTCTTTCCCATTCCGACTCCGCCGTACAAATAGAGAGGGTTGTAGCGCCGCGAAGGGGCGTCGGCGACGGCCTGGGCCGCTGCGTGCGCGAATTGATTGCAGGCGCCCACCACGAAGGTGGAGAAGGTGAAGTTCGGGTTGAGTGTGATGGGCGATTCGATTTCGGGGAGCTGTTCCGAAATGGAGCCCGGCTGTCCGGGAGTCTGCGAGGCCGACTTGACAACGAATTGGACCCGGTCGAAGCCGAGGGCGAGAGAGCGGGCGGTCGCGTCGATTTGGTGCGTGTACTCGTCCTGGAGGTACGCGATGGTGTTGGCGTCCGGGGCGGAAACCAGGAGCGTGCGGCCGTCCGCGCCCGCATAGTCAGTCCTGGCAATCCAGTTTTCGTAGCTCTCAACGCTGAGTTTGCGTTCGAGTTGGCGTTTGATCTGGAGCCATGGGTTCGTGTTATCGCCGTTCACAATAGACAAAAGTACTCCTTCGGAGTGCGAAAGCATTCCTTGGGGGGAGGTGCCTTGGGGGAGGTGACAGCCTCGGCTGGCGGGTCTGCCTATTGCCGACGGTCTTGCATGTCGCGGGCAGCCATTTCGTTCGACAGGTGCAAGTCTAGCACAGGAATTGGGAGTTGCAAGGGGTGCGCACCGGCGCGGGTGCAGCCGTTGGATCTATGTCTATGAGAGCTTTGGGATTTGACGACATGTTGCGGCTTAGGGCTTCGGGGGACAGGGCATGATCCGGGTTTACCGGAGGATCATGGCGTCCTCAAAGAGTTTGGCCAGGTCGTCGGCCGCCGCCGGACGCGGTGACAGTTTGGTGACGCGGTGCTGAGGCAGGGTGCCCTGGACGAGGTCCGGGATGTCGAACGAGGTGTATCCCAGACTTCGGAGTCCGTTGGGCAGATTGAGGTCCGCGATGAGGCGCGTGAGTTCATCGGCGAGAATTTTTCCTGCGTCGTCGGGCTTACTGCGGGAGGTGTTGGCTCCGAGGATCCGGGCGGCGTCGAGATGTCGTTCGGGTGATGAAGGTGCCGTGAAGCGGAAAACCGCGGGCGCGTTGAGTATGACGGAGATGCCGTGCGGCACCATGGGATGGTCGACCGCAGTGTAACCGACGGCCCGGAATTGTTTCACAAGACCGGCCACGGGATACGACATGCCGTGCGGAAGATGGACGCCTGCGTTTCCAAAACCGATTCCGGCATAGGAGGACGCGAGCATCATGGCCGAACGCGCCTCTTCATCCGAGGGATCGGCATAGGCGCGGCGGATGTATTGAGCTGTGAGGCGGAGTGCCTCCAGGCTCCACATGTCACTGATGGGGTTGGAACCTTGATACGCCGGTCGGAGGACGGGCCTCTCGGGCGCTTGGCGCTCGGTGAAAGGAATGGCGGTCCACGATTCGATGGCGTGGCAGAGCACGTCGAGGCCGGATGAGGCGGCGACTGCGGGGGGCAGGCTGAGGGTATTGTCCGGATCTACGATACCGAGGTAAGGTTTGAGGCGCCGGTGCGCGATTCCGGTCTTGGCGCGGAGGGGTTTGTAGTCGAAGATGGCCACACCGGTGGTTTCGCTTCCGGTGCCGGCCGTGGTGGGGATGGCAAAGAGGGGCTTGACGGGTCCCGGCACAGGGAGTCCTTTGCCGATGGGCTGATTTACGTAATCGAGTAAGTCGGCGGGCCAGCACGCGAAGAGGTTGGCGACCTTGGCGGTATCGATGACCGAACCTCCTCCCACCGCCACCACGGCGTCGTATTCACGGGTCGTGGCGAAGCGGATGGCTTCCATCATGGACTCATCGGAGGGTTCCACGCGGCAGCGGTCGAAAACTTCATAGGGCACGCGGTTGGATTCGAGGGATTCCACCGTGGTGAGGAACGGGCGGAGGTTGCGTAGATTCGGATCAGTGAAGACGAGGGCCCTGCGGACGCCCAGTTCGGCCAAATCCGCGCCAATCTCGCGTGTTGCACCTGCTCCGAACCGGATTGCGGAGGCAGCCATCTCGAAGGCGTATTCTAGAGTCATAGCGATTTGCGCAGGGTGTTGTTTGCATTCGAGATTTTATCGGATTGGCAAACGCGGAACACTCCTGCTAAGATTGTGTTTGACAACAGGCCATCATCTGAGAGAAGATGGAAGTTTCCACGAAGCGGGAGTAACTCAGCTGGTAGAGTGCAACCTTGCCAAGGTTGATGTCGCGAGTTCGAATCTCGTCTCCCGCTCCAAACGTTCTACGGTCCACTCGGACCGCTCCTCATTCCTGAAGGCACAGGTATAGCGCTTGGCGGCCCAGGATCTTATTCAATCTGCAATTGCCGAATTCGGTGCCTCACTTGCAGTTCTAACCAGTTTCCAGCGGGAAGGAGTCGCCATCATTGACATGGTGATGCAGGCCGATCCGCGGGTTCCGATTCTCACAATTGACACGGGCCGGTTGCCCGCCGCCACTCACAGGATGATCGATGCTGTGGAGAAGCGGTACGGGATCCGGGTGGAACGGGTTCTTCCGGAAGCTGCCGAGGTGGATGCGATGACGGCGGCTCACGGACGGGATTTGTTCTACGATGCCGTGCCCAAGCGCATGTTGTGCTGCAACGTGCGGAAAATAAGACCGTTAGCACGCCGGATGGCGACTGTCTCCGCGTACTTCACCGGTCTTCGGAGGGAACAGGGCGGTGATCGCGAGGGAATTGCGGAGGTGGACCGCAGCGGCACGCCTGTAAAAATCAGCCCGCTTGCGGACTGGAGTGCCGGCGATGTGGAGCGGTACACGCGCGAGCGGAGTCTGCCTGTTCACGAATTGTATGAACAGGGATACACGAGCATCGGATGTGATCCCTGCACGCGTGCGGTGCGATCGGGCGAATCGGAACGGTCGGGCCGGTGGTGGTGGGAGGACGATACTGCCAAGGAGTGCGGCCTTCACTTCACGCCGGACGGTCGGGCCGAGCGCTCCGTGGACGTGCTGTTGCGAGAGGTCTTGACGAGGACGGCCAGCGCGTGAGTACACCAACTTTTTGCCATCAGGGTTTCACTTTGTGGTTGACCGGGATGTCCGGTGCGGGCAAAAGCACGATTTCCGATGCGCTGATGGCGCGTTTTCGTGCAGCCGGGGCCAGAGTGGAATTGCTCGACGGGGACATTGTCCGTACGAACCTTTCACAGGGACTGGGCTTCAGCCGCGAGGACCGGGACACGAACATTCGCCGAATCGGGTTTGTGAGTGAATTGCTCTCGCGCAACGGCATTATCGTTGTTGTGGCTGCGATCTCTCCCTACCGTGCGACCAGGGAGGAAGTGCGGTCGAAGATAGCGAACTTTGTGGAAGTGCATGTCGATTGTCCGATCGAAGTCTTGGCGGCGCGGGATGTTAAGGGACTCTATAAGCGGGCGCTCGCCGGTGAGGTGGGGAACTTTACGGGCATTTCGGATCCGTATGAGCCTCCCGTGAATCCCGATGTGCAGGTGCGAACGGACTTGGAGACTCTGGAAGAGAGTGTGGGCAAGGTCTGGGCGGAGTTGGCTCGAAGGGGTTTGATTAGTCAATGATTGATCTGCACAGCCACACGAATCAGTCAGACGGTACGTTCAGTCCCTCGGAGCTGGTGGAAGAGGCGTGTCGGATCGGATTGGAGGCGCTGGCGATCACTGATCACGATAGCTTCCTCGGTTATGACAAGGCCGTACCCTTCGCAGCACAGGCTGGATTAGAGTTGATATGCGGGATTGAGATCTCCACGAAGTACAACGGTTCCTCGGTCCATCTGCTCGCGTATTTTCCGGGTCAGGCACCGACCGCCGGGTTCAGGGAATGGTTGGAGTTGCTGCTGGAAGGCCGCAGAGACCGTAATCGGCGGCTGATTGAGAAGCTGCAGTCCCTGGGGATCAATATCACGCTGGCGGAGGTGGAAGGCAAGGGGCGTACGCTTACCGCGCGTCCGCATTTCGCGGCGGTTCTGGTGGAGAAGGGTTACGCGGGGGATATTCAGGATGCCTTCGACCAGTATCTGGATGAATCCGGCAAAGGTTACGTGCAGCGCCAGGAAGTTCCGATCGAGGAAGGGATTCAGCGGGTGTTGAGTGCGGGCGGTGTGCCGACTCTGGCTCATCCCGTACGGATTTATAAAGGGGACCGCGAAAGACTGGAAGGCTGCGTTTCGGACCTGGCCGGTATGGGTCTCAAAGCGATTGAGGTTCTGCACAGCGACCACTCCGAGGAGAACGCCGCGTTCTACCGGGGTTTGGCCTTGCGCTTCGGCCTTGGTATGACCGGGGGCTCTGACTTCCACGGCCTGAACAAACCTCTCATCTCACTCGGAACCGGCCTGCGCAATAACCTGTCTGTGCCGTATTCGATGCTGGATGACTTGAAGTCCCTGGCGAAGCAGTAGGAGGGACCGGGTGGTGGGCACGGGCAGATTCGAACTGCCGACCTTCCGCTTAGGAGGCGGATGCTCTATCCAACTGAGCTACGTGCCCGACAGAGTTAATTGTACCTTTTTAGTCCCTTGGCTCCAATGTCCCTGCGGAATTGCATGCCGCTGAAGCAGATCTTGGAGACCGCGGCGTACGCGTTGTCGATGCTGTGCTGAAGGGTTGTGCCGGTGGCGGTCACGCCCAGAACGCGTCCGCCGGCGGTCACGAAGCTCTCGCCCCTTCGTTTGGTGCCTGAATGGAAGACAACGGCGTTCGAGACGTCTTCCAGGCCGGCGATCAACTGCCCGGATTCCTGTGATGCCGGATACCCCTTTGAGGCCAGGACCACGCAGGTGGCAGGGTCGGGCGACCACTGCAGGTGCTGCTCCGTGAGTCGGCCGGTGGCGGCGGCGAGGAGCGCTTCGCCCCAGTCACTGGTGAGTCGCATCATGAGGGGCTGGGTTTCGGGGTCTCCCATCCGCACGTTGAATTCGAGCGTACTGGGGCCGTTGGGAGTCATCATCAGGCCGGCGTAGAGGAAACCGGTGTAGTTTGTCGCGTGGACAACGGGGTTGATGATGGTTTCGAGGATCTGGGAGCGCTGGGCGGAGGTCAGTAGGCGGGAATCGGAATAGGCACCCATGCCGCCGGTGTTGGGACCCTCGTCGTTGTCGAAGATGCGCTTATGGTCCTGCGAGGGTTCCAGGGGCACGGCCTTTCGACCGTCGCAGAGGACAATGAAGCTGACTTCCTCGCCTTCGAGGAATTCTTCGATCACTAGCGGGCATGGCAGTGTGGCCACCGCCTCGGCCGCCTCGGAGTAACTTTGCGCGATGACGACGCCCTTTCCAGCCGCCAGGCCGTCCGTCTTGAGAACAACAGGGTAGTGAAAGTCCTGAATGGCTTCCAGTGCCTCTGCGGGTGTGGC
>Ga0007854_10002366_pt1 | contig 11721 bp, 12 predicted proteins | sample CryBogCBH12Aug08_FD_60382 | JGI IMG/M metagenome (GOLD analysis project Ga0007854, IMG submission 60382) | Freshwater microbial communities from Crystal Bog, Wisconsin, USA - CBH12Aug08 | ecosystem: Environmental > Aquatic > Freshwater > Lake | place: Crystal Bog, Wisconsin, USA | collected... | reverse complement strand
GGCATGCATAACGTACTGAATGCTTTGGCGGCTATTGCAGTGGGTTTGGAGATCGGCGTGGAGGAGGAGGCAATCGTTGCCGCGTTGGCTGAGTTTCAGGGAGTGGGACGGAGGTTTCAGCGGTATGGTGAGATTAGGCTCCCTGGCAACGACCTCCTCACTAACCCTCCACCGCAGTCCGAGAAACTTTTGGCCGGGCACCCGGGAGAGGGGACAAACGTTTCCTCTCCTGAAAGCGCGAGAGGAAGCTTTACGTTAATCGACGACTATGGTCATCATCCGGTTGAAATGGTGGCAACGCTTTCCGCAGTGCGGGGTGCATTCCCGGGGAGGCGGCTGGTGCTGGCCTTTCAACCGCACCGCTACACTCGCACGCGCGATCTGTTCGAGGATTTTGTCAAAGTGCTGGGTACGGTGGATGTTTTGTTGCTGACAGAAATTTATGCCGCCGGTGAGGCTCCGATCGTAGCCGCGAACGGACGTGCGTTGATGCATGCATTACGTGTTGCCGGACAAAATGAGGCCATGTTTGTCGAGCTGATTCAGGACTTGCCGCAGGCGATTCTGAAAATGGCCCAGCCGGGTGATGTGGTGATAACAATGGGTGCAGGATCGATTGGAAGCGTTCCGGGCCAAGTGTTGAAAATATCACAGAGTGGGGCATGACTATGGCCGAACCGAGAGAATTCACCCTAAATAGTTTGCGCGGAACAATGCGTTATAACGTAAACATGAGCCGCCATACGAGTTGGCGGGCAGGGGGCTGTGTGGAACGCTTATACCAGCCTGCAGATTTTGACGATTTACGGGCATTTTTACGATCCCTTCCTGTTGATGAGCCTTTATTGGCGGTGGGGTTGGGCAGCAATCTGCTGGTGCGTGACAGTGGCTTGCGCGGTACCGTTTTACTGATGCATGGTGCGCTGGGTGAGCTAAGCATGGGTGAAGATGGCCTAGTCTATGCACAAGCCGGTGTCCCAGGGGCCAAACTGGCCCGATTCGCGGCCTTGCATGAATTAAGCGGCGCGGAGTTTTTTGCAGGTATTCCCGGTACCGTGGGTGGCATGCTGGCGATGAATGCAGGTTGTTACGGAAGCGAAACCTGGGAAGTTGCAAAACGTGTGCATGTGTTGAATCGTGCCGGAGAGCTTTATGAGCGCACATCCGAGGATTATGAAATTGGCTATCGGGCGGTTGCAAAACGGGAACCGTCTGTCTCAACTCACCTCTCCCCGATAAATTTGAAGCAGGAAGAATTTTTTGTCGGTGCATGGTTTAAATTTGCTTCTGGTGATGGCAATGAGTCACGTGAAGCAATCAGGGCATTGCTGAATAAGCGCATAGCCAGCCAGCCGTTAAATTTGCCGAATGCCGGTTCGGTATTCCGCAATCCAGAGGGTGATCACGCAGCGCGCTTGATCGAATCATGCGGTTTGAAAGGAATGCAAATCGGGGATGCACAAGTATCAACCCGGCACGCGAATTTCATTGTCAATCTGGGTGAAGCATCGGCAGGCGAAATTGAGAAGTTGATTACCGAAGTGCAATTCACCGTGGAAAAAATGACCGGCATCAGACTCCATCCGGAAGTCAGAATTGTGGGTGAGGCGGTATGAACACGGTGCGCGAAGCGGCGGTGCGGGTAATGCCGCAAGCCACCGAAGCCGCACACTTGTGTGAACTGCGTCCAGGTAATGAGGTGGCGGTATGAAAAAATTTGGCAAAGTGGCCGTGTTATTTGGAGGACGTTCGGCTGAGCGTGAAGTATCCCTGAAGAGTGGTGCTGCAGTGCTGGCCGCCCTGCAGCGCAGTGGAGTGGATGTTCATGGTTTTGATCCCTCTGTCCAGGATTTGCACATGCTTCTGGATGAGGGTTACCAAAATGTGTTTATTGCTCTTCACGGTCGGTACGGTGAGGATGGCACGGTACAAGGTGCGCTTGAACTGATGGGTATTCCTTACACAGGTAGCGGTGTCTTGGCATCTGCGCTGGCGATGGATAAGTGGCGTACCAAACTGGTATGGCAGGCAGCCGGATTGCCGATCCCGGCCTATGAATTGCTGACTGCAGAAAGTGATTTTGATGGGGTTGTAGCACGATTGGGTTTGCCGCTGTTTGTTAAGCCTGGTAATGAGGGCTCAAGCGTGGGCATCAGCAAAGTCAAGCAGGCAAGCGATTTGCGCGCTGCTTACGAGGAAGCGGTCAAGCACGACAAGCTGGTAATAGTGGAAACATTCATTGGCGGAGGCGAGTATACCGCGGGCATCCTCGCAGGTCAGGCGTTGCCGGTAATCAAAATCGAACCGGCTAACGAGTTTTACGATTATGAGGCGAAATATCTGCGTGATGACACGCGCTATTTATGTCCCTGCGGGTTGAAACCCGAACAGGAAGCTGAAATGCAGCATCTTGCGCAACAGGCGTTTGCCTTGATCGGGGGGGAAGGCTGGGGGCGAGTTGACTTTTTGATGAATGAAGCCGGCAAACCCTATCTGCTGGAAATTAATACTTCGCCCGGTATGACCGACCACAGCTTGGTGCCAATGGCAGCACGCCAGGCCGGTTTGAGTTTCGACCAGTTGGTGTTGCGTGTTTTGGAGTTGACCGGAGTTAAAAATTGTCCTTCACGTTTGCTCCCTCGCCCGCAAGCGGGAGAGGGTTGGGGAGAGGGCAATGTGGGATAACCCGCAGGCATTACGGCAACTGGCGAATTCGCTTTTTGGCATCAGCTTGCTGTTATTGCTGTTTGGTATGGTGCATTACATGCTGCACATGCCCGATTTTTCGCTGAACGTGGTGCAGTTGACCGCGCCGCCACTGCGGGTGGATCCCGCTTTAATCGGGGACATTGTAAGCAACGAACTTAGGGGCAATTTTTTTACTCTCGACATTGAGGAAGTGCGGAAGTCATTCGAAAAGTTGCCCTGGGTACGGAAAGTGAGCGTGCGCCGCCGCTTTCCGTGGATGCTGGAAGTCGAGATTGAAGAACATGAAGCATTGGCACACTGGAACAATGACGAACTGGTGAATACGCACGGCGAAGTTTTTTCGGCAGAAAGCGGGCAGGTCCTGCCCAGGTTTATCGGACAAGCCGAAACTGCAGACGAGATTACTCAAATGTACAAGGTATTCGGCGAACAACTCACCCCGATCAAACAGAAAGTTGTGCAAATTAGTTTGTCGCCCCGTCGGGCATGGCAGTTGCGTTTGAACAATGGGATGGTGTTGGAGTTGGGTCGTGAACAAGCGCAGGAAAGGCTGGCGCGTTTTGTTGCAATTTATCCAACCAGTCTTGCAACGTTGACACGCACGATTAATTACGTTGATTTACGTTATAAAAATGGTTTTGCAGCCTACCTGCCCGGTGGCATTTCCGGCAGTCAGGCCAATCAGGGCTAGAAAAGTAATAAGGTATTGGAGATGGCAATGAGCAAGAACAGAGAAACTAAAAATTTGATTGTCGGTTTAGATATAGGAACATCCAAGATCGTCGCAATCGTCGGGGAGATTAAACCCGAAGGAACACTTGAAGTAATCGGCGTGGGATTGCACGAATCTTCGGGCATGAAAAAGGGTATGGTCGTTAATATTGATGCGGCCGTCAGTGCAATACAACGTGCGCTGGGCGATGCCGAACTTATGGCCGATTGCAAAATTCGTGAGGTATTTACGGGTATTGCCGGTAGCCACATCAAAAGCTCGAATGCAAACGGCATGGTCAAGATCAAGGACAAAGAAGTTTCGCAGGCTGACATTGATCGCGTCATAGAAACTGCCAGTTCAATCAGTTTGCCCGGTGACCAGCAGACCCTGCATATTCTTGAGCAGGAGTTCAGCATCGATGGTCAGGAGGGAATCAAAAAACCACTGGGTATGAGCGGCATGCGTCTTGAGGTTGAAGTACACATTGTCACCGGTGCAGTAGCAGCAGCCCAAAACATTATGAAGTGCGTGCATCGCTGCGGACTCGAAGTGAGCAAGATGATTTTGCAACCGCTGGCTTCAAGCAAGTCAGTTTTGGCGGATGACGAAAAGGATTTGGGAGTTTGCCTGGTAGACATTGGCGGGGGGACAACCGATGTGGCCATCTTTACCGGTGGCGCAATCCGCCACTCGGCAGTGATTCCCATCGCGGGCGATCAGATCACCAACGACATTGCTATGGCCTTGCGCACACCAACCAAGGATGCTGAAGACATCAAGATTAAATACGGCTGCGCACTGCGTCAACTGGCAGATGATGCTCCTATCGAAGTTCCCGGTGTTGGCGAACGCGGAACCCGCACTTTGTCGCGGCAAACATTGGCGGAAGTTATTGAGCCGCGCGTCGAGGAATTGTACTCGCTGATACAGGCTGAATTACGGCGCAGCGGATTTGAAGATTTATTGTCCTCGGGGATTGTGATTACCGGCGGCAGCAGCGCCATGCAGGGTATGGTCGAGCTGGGTGAAGAAATTTTTCATATGCCGGTCAGGCTGGGATTGCCACGCTACGTGGGTGGGCTGTCGGACGTGGTGAAATCACCACGCTTTTCAACCGGCGTCGGTTTGCTGCTTTATGGTTTGGAGCAACACCAGCGTCATGAAGCCACTCGTGCCAACTCTGGCTCATTCAGTGATGTGATGGACAGGATGAAAGCATGGTTCCAGAATAATTTTTGATTTCAATAAATTTAGATAAAGCAGTACAGAACAATTTGGTTTGTTATCGGGTATTTTAATTTTGTAATTTTAATGAGGGAGAAAAGCGATGTTCGAAATTTTGGATGCACAACTTCAGGATGCAGTCATTAAAGTAATCGGTGTCGGTGGTTGCGGCGGCAACGCAGTGGACCACATGATCGAGCAAGGTGTACAGGGCGTGGAGTTTATCTCCATCAATACCGACGCCCAGGCGCTTAAACGCAATAAGGCACGTACCCAACTTCAGATTGGCGCAACCATCACTAAGGGCTTGGGGGCGGGTGCCATTCCGGATGTCGGACGTGCAGCAGCCGAAGAAGATCGTGCACGTATTGCCGAGATGATTAACGGTGCCAATATGGTTTTCATCACTGCCGGCATGGGCGGGGGAACCGGCACCGGTGCTGCACCTATTGTCGCCCAAATTGCCAAGGAACTGGGCATTCTGACCGTGGCGGTGGTGACCAAGCCCTTTGCCCACGAAGGCAAGCGTATGAAGTTGGCCCAGATCGGAATTGAGGCTCTGGTTGAACATGTCGATTCACTGATTATCGTCCCGAACGAAAAATTGATGACCGTGCTGGGCGAAGACACCACTTTACTGGATGCTTTCCGTTCATCCAACAGCGTGTTGCAAGGTGCGGTGGCAGGTATTGCAGAAGTAATCAATGTTCCCGGATTGGTGAACGTTGACTTCGCAGACGTGCGCACACTCATGTCTGAAAATGGCATGGCCATGATGGGTTCGGCTTCCGCCACCGGACCGGATCGTGCAAAAACGGCCGCAGAGAAAGCCATGTCCAGCCCCTTGCTGGAAGATGTAAATCTGGCAGGTGCGCGCGGTGTGCTGGTAAATATCAGTTCCAACAGCAGTCTTACCCTGAAAGAATACCGTGAAGTGACCAACAGTGTGCAGTTTGCCGTTGAGGATGCCACGGTGATCGTCGGTTCGGTGTTCGATGACAGCATGGGCGAAGAATTGCGTGTAACCATTGTGGCGACCGGGCTGGGATCACCTGTGGAACGCAAACAATCCAAGCCAATGCTGGCGTATGAAGAAAGCAAACGCACCGGCACCCATGATGAGCCGATGTCTATAACCAACTATAAAGAACTGGAAATGCCAGCCGTCATCCGTACCGGACGTCATCGTGAAGCGGCAGTCAGAGCCTTGGAAGGTTCGGGAATGGACATGCTGGATATCCCGTCGTTCTTGCGCAAACAGGCAGATTAGTCGATCCCACAATCCGGGTAAGGTTTGGGTTGCATTCGCAGCCATGGTAAACTTTACCCCTGATTGTGATTGGTTGAATTTGATGCGACATGGTTAAACAGCGCACTTTAAAAAATCCTGTGCAGGTCACAGGGGTGGGGTTGCATACTGGAGAGCGTGTCGATTTGGCGCTTCGTCCGGCTCCTGCCAACAGTGGCATTGTGTTTCGGCGTACCGATTTGACACCAGTGGTGGAGATACGTGCCGAAGCACATGCAGTAAAAGACACACGTCTGTCTACTTGTCTGGAAACGGAACAAGGCGTACGAGTATCCACAATTGAGCACTTGATGTCGGCCTTTGCCGGGTTGGGCGTGGACAATGTGCTTGTCGAGCTTAGTAGTGCAGAAGTGCCGATTATGGACGGAAGCGCGGGGACGTTTATCTTTCTGGTGCAATCCGCTGGAATCGCAGAACAAGCTGCAGCGAAAAAATTCATCCGCGTCAAAAAAGTGATTGATGTTAAAGAAGGTGACAAATGGGTGCGCTTTGAGCCCTTCAATGGTTACAAGTTGGACTTCACCATCAATTTTGCCCACCCGGTATTTGCCACGACAAGACAAAATGTGACAATTGATTTGGGTGTACATTCGTACATCAAGGAGGTGAGCCGCGCCCGCACTTTTGGTTTCATGCAGGAAGTTGAGGCGTTGCGCGCACAGGGTTTGGCCTTGGGCGGCAATCTGGATAATGCCATTGTGATGGATGAATATCGTGTCATCAATCCGGATGGCCTCCGATTTGAAGATGAGTTTGTCAAGCATAAAGTACTGGATGCCATAGGCGATCTATATTTGCTCGGTCATCCTCTGATTGGAGCATTTTCTGGGTACAAGTCAGGCCATGCACTCAACAATGCTTTGCTGCGTGCGTTGCTGGCCGATGAAAGTGCCTGGGAGTTTGTCACCTTTGACAAAGACGAAGAGGCTCCGGCATTCTTGCGGTTACAGTTGCAGGCTGCTTAGTCATTTTTGCCTGATAAACTGAATTTTCAGTAACACTTTTTGTCGTTCCAACCGCAAGGGATATCCCATGCTCATCTTGCGTCTGTTATTTTTCTTTTCTGCATTCGCCATCATTCTGACGGGAGGCATGTATGTGTTCACGCAAAATCGCCGTTACCTTGGACTAGCTTGGCAAATCGCACGTTTCGTTGGATTTGTGGTGCTGATCTTTGCAGTGCTCTTTGTGTTGGAAAGGTATGTGCTGATTGGCTGGGGAATTTTGCTGTAACTCAATCCCGCTTAAGTCACCTGACACGGCACAAAAATTTTACTTTGTAGACATTATGGAGCAACCGCGAGGTAGCGTATCCATAGGGCGCTTGTATTTCTAAATGATTCGATATATATTTCGTATTAACTCGAAATAATGTTTTTGATTAGTGGCTGCCAACTTGGAAAAATATCAAACTCCTCATGGATGACATCATCAAAGCTTTGGCACACCCGGTACGAAGGGAAATACTTGCCTGGCTTAAAGAGCCGCAAGTGTCCTTTCCCAGCCAGATGCATTCGTTTGAGTTGGGTGTTTGTGCGGGAAAGATTTTTGAAAAAGCCAACCTTTCGCAGTCGACCATTTCATCCCATTTATCGACTTTACAACGCGCCGGTCTGGTTACTACAAGAAAAGTCGGGCAATGGATTTTCTATTCCCGCAATGAAGCTTTGATCAGCCGATTTCTGGATCGAATCAAGCATGAACTTTAATCAACCTTAGAGAAAAGGAGCAACAATTGAGTAATCTGATTAATCCCCTGCAAGTCGGTGAGTTAAACCTGCCCAACCGCGTTGTGATGGCACCACTTACCCGTTGCCGTGCCAGCGCGGGGCGCGTGCCGAATGCCTTGATGGCGGAGTATTATGTCCAGCGCGCCAGTGCCGGATTAATTCTGACTGAGGCAACTTCAGTTTGCCCGCAAGGAGTGGGATATCCCGATACACCCGGAATTTGGTCGGATCAACAAGTTGAGGGCTGGAAACTTGTCACCAAGGCGGTTCACGCTGCTGGAGGACGTATCTTCCTGCAACTTTGGCATGTGGGACGCGTTTCTCATCCCGCCTATCTGGATGGACAATTGCCTGTTGCACCAAGTGCCATTGCTCCGAAAGGACATGTCAGCCTGCTGCGTCCCCAGCAGGAGTATGTTGTACCTCGCGCGCTGGAAACAGCAGAAATACCAGCAGTGGTCGAGGCATACCGCAAAGGTGCAGAAAATGCTAAAAAAGCCGGTTTCGACGGGGTTGAAATTCATGGAGCCAATGGTTACCTACTGGATCAATTCCTGCAAGACAGTACCAATAAGCGCACCGATGCATATGGTGGTTCCATAGAAAATCGTGCACGCTTAATGCTGGAAGTCACCGATGCCGTGATTTCAGTTTGGGGGGCGGGTCGGGTCGGGATGCACTTGGCACCAAGAGGCGATGCCCACTCGATGGGGGATTCAAATCCTCTGGCAACCTTTGGCTATGTGGCTGAACAGCTTGGCAAACGCGGTATCGCTTTTATTTTTACCCGCGAATCTCTCGGGGAATACCGTATCAGCCCCGAATTGAAAAAGCGCTTTGGAGGAGTTCTGATCGCAAACGAGGGTTTCAATCGCGAAACAGCGCAGCAGGTAATTGCTGCAGGCGAAGCCGATGCTGTTTCCTTTGGTAAAGACTTTATCGGTACGCCCGATTTACCAAGACGCCTGCAACTTAATGTAGCACTGAATTCATATCATCCGGAGACCTTCTACGGCTATGGAGTGCCTGACCCCAGAACGGGATATACCGATTATCCAAGCGTGGTCGCTGAAATCGGATAGCGCGGGATTGGCAGTGAAGTGACAGCCAGTTGTACTGGCCGTCACAACCCAAAAATAGTTTTGACTGAAGCATTAGGAGAATATTCATGTCGACACAATACTCGCGCATCGCGATCATTACCGGTGCCACCTCCGGCATTGGTGAAGCGACAGCAAGAAAACTGATTGCCAATGGCTATGGCGTGGTGGGAAATGGCCGCAAAGCTGAAAAGCTGCGTACTCTTGAAGAAGAATTCAACGGGGCATTTTGTGGCGTTGCGGGTGATGCGTCAGAAAACTCGGTCTTGGAAAGTCTCTTTACTTCGGCGATCGCTCACTTTGGCAAGGCAGCCGATATTGTGATCGCGAACGCCGGACGTGGGCTGGGCGGGTCGGTCAAGGAAGCGGATCTGGGCCAGTTAGAGGAAATGTTCAAAGTCAACGTAACCGGGACCCTGCATCTGTTGCAAAAAGCAGCACGTAAAATGACTGATGGAGTGCAATCTGATTTTCCAAAACGAGCGTCAGATATCGTGATCATTGGGTCGGTTGTAGGGCGCAATATTTCTCCGTTCGGAGCTGTTTACAGCGCCTCTAAATTTGCAGTCCATGCACTGACTGAGTCACTTCGCCGCGAGCTGGGACCCAAAGGAATTCGAGTATCCTTGGTGGAGCCCGGTGTTGTAATCAGCGGGTTTCAGGAAGCTGCCGGCTACGGTAGCGATCTGGTGCGGCACTTCGACGAAAAGTTTGGCCCACTGCTGAAAGGTGATGACGTGGGCAACGCAATCCACTATATCGTCAGTCAGCCACCTCATGTGCATATCAGCGATATCGTGATACGCCCCACACGGCAGGATTATCCCTGAGATTTTGAACTGTCTTGCATCATGACGACGAACTAGTAGCACTGAAATGTCGACAAGACTAGATCACCCGGAAAATTGATTATGTTGCGATCATTAAACCGTCCCGACATTTTGGTCACCACTCTGGCGGCAGCCGGGATCATGATGATATCAATGGGAACACGACAGTCGCTGGGGTTATTTATCGGCCCGATAGCCGCCTCAACCGGAATTGGTATCGCCTCAATCAGTTTAGCTTTGGCTATCGGACAATTTAGCTGGGGGGCAATCCAGCCGATTGCCGGTGCAGTGTCGGACCGTTTTGGTCCTCGCGCGGTATTGACCGGGGGGATGGTATTGCTGGCTTTGGGCAGCGCGATCACACCCTTTATCGGCTCGGGTTTCGGGCTGATTATTTCGCTTGGACTTCTGTCTGCAATGGGCTCCGGTGTTGGTAGCTTTTCCGTTTTGTTTGGAACTGCAGCAAGTCGCATGCCGAACGAAGCGAGAGGTGCAGCTTCAGGGGTGATTAACGCTGGCGGTTCGTTTGGGCAATTCATTATTGCGCCAATCATGCAAAAACTTATTCAGTCGGTCGGCTGGATGGGGGCAATATGGTCGATGGCAGCAATTGCACTATCAGCTTTGCCGCTGGTAAACAGGCTCACTCGTCCAATAGAGACACCGATCAAGCACACAGATCAGGATGTCGGTATATTCAAAACCATAGCGATTTCCATGAAGGATCGCAGTTATCTGTTCTTGCACGCGGGTTTTTTTACCTGCGGTTTTCACGTGGCTTTTCTGGTGACCCACTTGCCGGGTGAAGTGAATCTTTGCGGGCTTCAACCCTCGGTTGCAAGTTGGTCGATCGCGATCATTGGGTTATCAAATATATTCGGGAGCTTGTATGCCGGGTGGTGTACATCAAAATATCGCAGTAAATATATTCTGGCGATCATGTATGGTTCCCGCACATTACTGATCGCCTGGTATTTATGGATGCCGCATACCGAACTGGTATTTTACATTTTTGCGGTGGGACTCGGCTTAACCTGGCTGGCAACCGTGCCCCCTACCGCGACTATTGTCGGTAAACTATTTGGTATCCGCTATCTGTCGACGCTGTTCGGACTCACCTTGCTGAGCCACCAGATAGGAGGATTCCTCGGCGCTTATTTGGGGGGCTTGGTTATTACCCGGTTTGGGGACTATGGATGGATGTGGTATGCGGATATGGCCTTGGCTGCCATGGCTGCGCTGATCAATCTGCCCATTCGCGAAGCACCTGTAGTTATGCCAATGACAGCGCACTGATTTTCATATTGATGAGGAGTTGAGATTGTGACGATCCAGCCATCCGGCTTTGCAAATGCCATCAGTCCTGTTGCGGCACAGACGATCACCACTGACAGCCATTTACTGTTTTGTGGGGAAGTCAAAATACCTGCTGCAGATATAGAGTTTTCTGCCTATCTTGCACATCCCGAAAAAGGTGATCGTTTTCCGATGATATTGGTGGTGCAGGAAATTTTCGGAATTCATGAACATATTAAAGATGTATGCAGGCGATTGGCCAAACTGGGTTATTTGGCAATTGCTCCAGACTTGTTTTCGCGTTACGAAGATGTCACTTTAATGACGGATATTCAGGAAATATTTACCCGTGTAGTGAATCAGGTTCCCGATGCGCAAGTGATTGCTGATCTGGACGCCACGATTGATTATGTCAGCCAGCACGGCAAGGGAGATGCGAGTCGGATTGCCATTACAGGATTTTGCTGGGGAGGACGGATAACGTGGTTGTATTGTGCCCACAATCCCCGTATTAAAGCCGGCGTGGCCTGGTATGGAAAACTGATTGGCCCGGTGAGTGAACTGCACCCGGTGCATCCATGCGATATTGCTGCCAAACTCAAGGTTCCCGTGCTGGGGCTTTACGCGGGAAATGATGCGGGTATTTCGCTTGAAAGTATTGAGCAGATGCAAAACTCGCTGGCACAAACAGGCAGTAGTTCACATATTCATATTTACCCAGATGTGCCACATGCCTTTTTCGCAGACTACCGGCCCAGTTACCGCAAGGCTGAAGGTGAGGATGGCTGGAAGCGTTTACAGGACTGGC
>Ga0007854_10002364_pt1 | contig 11726 bp, 13 predicted proteins | sample CryBogCBH12Aug08_FD_60382 | JGI IMG/M metagenome (GOLD analysis project Ga0007854, IMG submission 60382) | Freshwater microbial communities from Crystal Bog, Wisconsin, USA - CBH12Aug08 | ecosystem: Environmental > Aquatic > Freshwater > Lake | place: Crystal Bog, Wisconsin, USA | collected... | reverse complement strand
ATCCCAAGCGTAAGCTGGGCCGATTTTTTGGGGAATTAGGAGTCGAAGCTTAGGAGGACAGGGGCTTTCTTTTTCTTATCCTCTTTTTAAAAATAGCATTGGGGCGCTGGGCGGAGCCGGCGACGAATTTCTAGGAGATTAGGACGGGGAGCTCATGAGAGAAGCTCCTTTGATTTTCTACCCTCTTGTGACACAAGCGGTGGTTTAGATGGAAACACATTGACAGTCGCCACAGATTTTTTTCTTTCACGTTTCAAAACAATGGAAGAAAAGAGTGTTTCTAAATCTTTAGTGGTCAATGGAGTTCTTGAATTCTAGAATCATATTCTTGAATGAGTTGTTGCTCGCACTTTGTGGGGTCATAAAGACAAGCATGGTTTTTATTTAATCGCGCATTTCTCTTTTTTAGCCATTCTTTTTGGGTCTTTAAGAGTTTTGTTTTTTCAGATCCGTTGAGACTTTTTGATTTTGTTTTATAAAGCTCTACGAGCTGTGAATCTTTATTTGAAAGCTCTGATGAACGACAAATGGCGCGTTCCATTACATTCGAACCCACCTTTAAGCAATCAAAAGAGGGCCTAGGATCTGTTTCTTTTTTCAAAAAAGAGTAGGTGACCAGGGAATGATAGTCTGATCCATTTTCGTCACACCAATTTAATTGATTGGGTGTGGTACTACAGCTGGTCCAAACAAAAGTTAAGTCCGGTTTTGTTCCTTGAAAACTAAAACGAAAGTAGCTTTTGCTTCCTATTTCATGAAGAAAAATAGTTTTAAGATCTAAGCCTTTGAAGGGAATGAGTTCAAATGGGGTGTGGGTTCCACTTTGAATAAATTCATTTTCTCGCAATATCAATCCGACTGCATTGCGCTCCATTTGTGATTCAGGCAAATAAACACCAATAAATTCTGTTATTGGAGAAGCGAATACAAAGGTAGAGAGTGTTTTTCCAGGTAAACAGAAAAGACAACAATAAAATAGAACGGAAAAAATACAGTTTGACTTTATTTGTTTAAATAAAATTAAGAATGACCTTTCCATTTTTGATGAAAATCATTAAATGAATCAGCAAGCTCAGGGAAAAAATCGTTTTTCCTGAATTTTACAGAACTAAAGTCTTTGGGATCGGACTCTTTTAAGTGTTTGCACATGCGATAGATGGGACCCGCAATACGATGAGAAGAATAAATACCAAATCCTACAATTATCACAATCGCAATCAAGGTGGTTATCAAAAAAATCAAATTCATGCGATACTGTTGTTGGTTGATGAATTTAAAATAGAGAGAATTCACAGATAAATGCTGACTCACTCCGAGTGCTTTTAGATTTGAAAAGAAGACAAAATTTGAAATAAAATAGATAAAAGACGTTGCAATCGAGAGTATTGTCATCCAGCGAATCATTTTCCATTGAAAATTAGGGTTGATGAGATAATTTCTTCTTGTTTTTTTATTATGAATTGTATCCATTCTTATTCCTCTTTATTTTGTTAGTGCATTTCCATTTTGATCAAATTTTTGAATTCGGCTCTTTTGGGTGTCAGCAATATACACATTCCCTGAATGATCAATAGCGATATCATTTGGATAAGTCAGTTCACCGAGATTAGGGCCGCCAGAGTTGGCGAACATTAATAAGGGTGATCCAGAGGAGTTGTATTTAAAAACACCGCGCATGCAATCCAAAATATAAATGTTATCAGAGGGGTCGATTGAAACGGCTATAGGAGAAACAATCGTTTGAACACCATTCAAGTCAAAACCACTGATTTCAGATAAATACTGGTAACTGTTCCCGCTTGGGGAAAAGATTTGTAGTCTTGAATTATTAGAGTCAGCGACATAAAGGTTACCCTTTGAATCTAAAGCCATCCCCATTGGCGCGTTGAACTGACTATTTCCTGTACCAGCAGTACCAAACTGACTTATGAAATTTCCATTTGTATCAAACTTTAAAATCGTATTATTGCTTTGGTCCGAAACAAGTATGTTGTTTTGATGATCAATGAGTATCTTGTCAATACTTGCAAATCTTCCTAATCCGATCTGACTTACAAAAGAATAGGTTTGACCACTTAATGTGAATTTTTCAATTCGATCATTGTCTGCAACATAAATGTTTCCTGAAGAGTCTGATGCGACTGAAGCAGCAATTTGAGTGGGGGCAGGATTTGAAGCTTGAGAAGTAATTAAGTTTATAAATGTCCCGTTGCTGCTAAAGATTTGAACACGCTTATTATAAGTGTCCGCAACTAAAATATTCCCAGAAGAATCAGTGTTAATTCCTTTTGGGTTATTTAATATCCCTTGGCTATTGATTGAGGTTCCAAAACTTGAAAGAATATTTCCTGTTGAATCGAAAACTTCTATCGTAGCAGGGTCAGCATAAGTTGTATAAATATAACCATTTTTATCGATTGCTATACCATTTGGTGGGTATTCATAATTCGTCTTAAAGGTATTTATGGGTGCTGTTAAATCACCACTGTTGTATTTAAGAATGTTTCCCCAATTTCCAGAATAATAATTATTCTTTGAATCAAATGCTATAGCGAGACCGGTATCATTTTGTGGGTATGTATTTGATAAAGTATATTTTCCGTCATTATTAGTATATTTACTGATTGATGTGCGATCGTCTAAAATAACAAAAATATTACCGAATGAATCAAAAGCTAAATCGATTGGAGGATTTTCTAGCGAGTTTGGAACCTCAATCGTTTGTATGAGTTGTCCACTTGAATTTAATACATCAATATTTTCACCGGTAAATGTATCTTCAATGAACATTACATTATTAGAATTATCGATTTTAATGTTGGTTGCTACGAGTTGTACGCCAGGATTAATGCTGATTGCGGATTTGAAATTTCCAGATGGATCAAAAACTTGGATGTTATTACCGCTGGATACATAAAGATTTCCTGTGGTATCAAAGGCAACTCCGTCTGGATTCATAAAATGTCCATTCGCTTCTCCGAAACTGCCTATAGATTTTAAAAAATTTCCTTTTGAATCAAATTCAATCACATGTTGCATCTCTGTATCAGCAACATAAATATTTCCATTTTTATCTAAAGCAATTCCCTTTGGAAAAGATAATATTCCAGTCGTAGTAGCAGGTATAGGGAAGCCAGAACTTAATGGGATGCTTGCACCTGCTGTAGGAACAACTTGTCCATTTCCTGTTGTGGTGAATCCAGGTAATGTATCATTAGAAGAATCGTTTATTGTTGGATTTCCTGAACTAGGGGTAACATTATGTTCTGAGGGAGAAGAGTTCACTCCAGGAGTGGTTTTACTTTGTAAACATGCGGTAAATAAAATTCCGATAAAGATCAATTTTACTGTATTGAGAGTGTAAGTTAAAAATTTTTGCATGTTTCTTTACCTCGGCTAGCTCTATTTTTGATTGACTGAAGCTGAATCTAGGATTCCATCATAGAATAGCAAGAATGAAAGGTAAAAAAAATGAGTATAAATTGACGCTTTGATATTAAGTGTTTACAAAAAAGTTTCATTTAATTTTTTGAGACATCCAAAACTTCAGAAGCTAACGATTTCGTGAATATTACAAGCGAAGACATAATCGAAAGTTTTATGGAGGTCGCACAAACCATGTTTATAGAATCAAAAGATTGACAGGACTATTAAGAGCTGTTTCGGGCGGAGAGATTTCTAATACGGGGGGAAATCGCGCACCTATAGATTGGAAATTGATTACTGACTTGCCAATAAAAACGGTATCCGATGCAGCTGAAAAACTGCACTGGTATTCATTACGATTGAAAATTGAGGTATTTTTTAAGATTTTAAAATCTGGATGTAAAGTAGAAGATGCGAAACTCAGGTCGGCGGAATCTCTTTGCAAGTTGATTGCCATTTACAGCATCGTGTCTTGGAGAGCCTTTTGGATGACTATGATCAATCGGGAATCTAAGAGTTTGTCGCCGACACTTGCTCTCTCGAAAATAGAAATTAAAATCCTGGATCACCTAAAACCAGATAAAAATTCCAGCAAACGTAATCTTTCAAAATACATCTTAAAAATCGCAAAACTAGGCGGTTCCCTGGCTAGATCATCAGATCCTTGAGCGGAGCCGAGCCGCGGCAGCGGAACCATTCATAAGACAATCCCAAGCGTAAGCTGGGCCGATTTTTTGGGGAATTAGGAGTCGAAGCTTAGGAGGACAGGGGCTTTCTTTTTCTTATCCTCATCGATGGTCCTTACTATAATTGGTTTAATCGTTATTGTTCTGTTACTGGAAGTTTTTTAGCAATCAATCATTAAGAAGCAAGATGTCTTGGCAAATTCCTCGGTGAAAGATTCTACTAAATCTCTAAGGAAATTCGTATTCACAACACTAACAAAACCTAGACGTTCGAGCCCTCATTCTCTACTGAAGATGGGGGGCTTTTTTTGACAATATTTTTACGGAAAGAACTCTCACTCATCCGCCACCAAATCTCATGTAAATATTGCGACATTCGATCAGTTTAAATAACGCGCGACACCAAATAAGGTTAATGGTTTCAGCGCGCCTATCTGATTAAGAATTTACAAAAAAACTCTATAATCAGTTCCAAAAAAATCAGCAAGCTTTTGTGCCATTTTCTTTCCAAGTGATCGCTTACCGCTTTCCCATCCTGAAATCCAAGATTGCGGGCATTCAATTTTCTTTGCCAACTCATTCTGACTTAAATTCTCACGAATACGAAAACCACGAATAGCGGTTCCAGAACGGCCATACTTGGAATATAGATCGGCAAACACTTCGTCAGCAGACACAAAGTCATCCATTCGATAATCATTAAGCAATGACTCCAAGCCATCGGCCTTTTCTTTTGGCACAAGATACAAGGTGGTCTTCTTGCCAGTGGTAAAGGTCACTTCAATTGCTGCCCTAGTACGGGGCGTTTTCATGGGAGCCGACATAGTAAACCTCCAAAATTCGTATTTTTTTATCGAGCACTTCCCAACATACAACGTAAGTTGGGCGTCCTGATTTTACATGACAGTGATACCGCTCACCCTGACCACGAAGTTTCCCAAAATGCTTCCATTCTGGAACCGCTGGCCCTCTAACCCTCAAGTCATCCTTGAGGGCCGAAACGGCAGCCTGAATATCTTCAGGAATTTTTTTTAATTGTTTCTCCGCTTTACGCGTAAAACCTACCGTCCATGTCATATTAAAAGTGTATACTAAAAATTAGTATGTTACAACAATTATTTGGTATGTCCGTAATTTGCGCTGAGATACCCCGCAAACATTAGGGCCCGTTGAAAAACCCCCTGAACTCGTTTTTATCGACCCCAAAGCCCTTCAAATCGTGCGGCCGCAACTCTTGTGTACCGAGTTGTATGTTTAGGGTCTCGGTGCCCGAGGTAATCTTGAATGAGTCTTAAGTCGTATCCGGCGTTGGCCAAGTAAAATCCACACGAGTGCCTAAGCATGTGGGGGTGCAAGTGTTTCAACTCCGCGCGAGCGGCAGCCACTTTTAAAATATAATTACCCGATTGACGGGTGAGCGGGGTATCCCGCTCACTTAAAAAGAGCCAAGGGAGTTTTCCCGTGCGGTCACGCAAATAGTTTTTGATAGCCCTAAGCTCATCACCCGCAAGCGGGTGCTCGGTTGAGAGTCCACCTTTCAATCTGCTTACCCAAACACGAGCACGTAAAAGATCAAAGTCACCAATCCGCATGCGCAAGGCTTCAGAAATCCTAAGCCCATGCCTGAACATCAGAAGACAAAGAAGATGGTCTCGCCTCCCATAGCGTCCGCCCTTGGCGGCCTCTAGTAGTTTTTTAATTTCATCAGGACCTAAAAAATCTTTTCGTCTTTCGTGCGAATCGGTGGCGGTGGAAGAACGTGAATTTTGACTTTTTACCTTACGCTGGCTGGCAAGAGACTTTTTCATTAGCAGTACTCCTTGGATTTTACTTGAATCTTAACCCTACTTTTTACAAAATACACGTAATGTAAAAAGTTATTCAAATAAAATACAGGGAGATCTTTGTTCCATGAAGGGAAAGAAAGAATTTATGCCCGCCTTTCCGGTATTAGTGAATCTAGAAGAGCTTGTGCCGAGCACGCATTTATTGAGAAGACTTAACGATCTCTTGGATTTTGCGTTCATCGGTCCAATGACTGACCTCCTTTACTGTCAGACCAACGGCAGGCCCTCGATTGATCCAGAAGTGTTTTTCCGAATGACGCTTGTCAGTTACTTATACGGGCTCCCCTCGGATCGCGTGCTGTGCGCAGAACTGCAATTTAATTTGGCGTACCGATGGTTTTGTAGATTCACGTTGAGCGATAGTATCCCCGATCACTCCTCCATGACCAGGATCAGGGATAGGCTTGGAGAGAGAATTTTCAATGATATATTTAACCAAATTCTCGAACTTTGCCGCGCAAAAAAGCTTCTGAAAAATAAGGGAGAAGTCCTGTTCGACTCCTCACACATTCAAGCCGATGCGTGCGTAGATTCGATTGTCAAAAGAACCAAAGAGACTGCTACGGGCGTAAACCGCCGGAAAGGGTCAAAACTGAAAAGTGAAACATACAGAAGCACTACTGACGAAGATGCCGCCATGTCAGGAAAGAAAGGTGTGCCCCGCGGCCTCTACTATAAAGTTCATACTGCGGTGGATGCTGAAAGTATAATCATCCTTGAACCACACGTTACCACCGCCAGCGTTCACGACGGTAAAGCGCTTCTTCCCCAAATCGATTCTCTGAAATTAAATCGCAATTTCGAAGTGGAAAGCGTGGTGGCTGATCGAGCGTATGGATTCGGTGAAAATTTACAGGAACTTAAAAACAGAGATATTGAGGCATTTGTCGGAACGTTTCACAGGGATGTGGCCGCCAAGGTGGAAAATCTAAATTATGAGCCAGTGGAAGACAAGCTCCAATGCCAAGGCGGGCATTGGCTTTTCGGGAAAAAGAGCGAGGCCGAAAAAAATACTACCTACTATACTTTCAAGGAGAAGCCCTGCAAAGGTTGTGAACACCGCGAAAGTTGTCCGTTGATTAAGAATCTTCGCCATGAAAAGTATTTTCGCATCAGTTCCTTTCACCAAGTCATGAGTAAGGCTGCGGCATTAGAAAAGACCGATGTATTTATTAAGAAGCTGGGTCAGCGCATGTGGAAAAGTGAAGGTCTGTTCGCAGAAGCCAAGGAAAATCATTGTCTCCGTCGCGCTCGGTACAGGGGTCGCGCCAAGGTGCAAATCCAAGCCTACATGATTGCAATCGTCCAGAACCTCAAGCGACTCTTAAGTCAAGCAAGTCGAAGTCCTCCAACCCCCATTCTTGTTTGATGGTTTTTCAACGGGCCCATCTGATTTCGGGGTATAGACGAAAATAAAAAATTCATTCTCCTTCTGATGCTTCTTTCAAAATCAAAAAGAGAATGGACTTCATTTACAGCAAGCCCAGTATTCGGTGGCTTGCTAAATTTATTTTTTTGACTCCTTAAATCCTTTTTTTAGAAGTTTAAGCTCAGGGGCAAGCTCTTCTAGGCTAAGAACTTCGATTCCTAATACCCTTCCTTTAGAATCAAGATCAATTAGAATGTTTTCCATTATCTCTACGGTTTTTATTGCCGAGCCTTTTCTAAATTGAACATAGGCCACATCTATTTTTTTACTCTTACTAACCTTCATTGTGAAATGACTTAGACGGCTTTCCTGATGTGTTCAAAAGAATAATTCTCTTGTGATTTTTTTTCATAATTTAATACTTCAATACCGATAACTTTTCCTGAAGCATCTTTCATGTGAACAACTTCATCAGCTGTCTCTTCTGAAATTACTTCTTTGCTTGGGTCATCAAACCATATTGTAAGTGTTTTTCCGATTTCATCGTGAATGAACTTTATTTTTTCCATACTACCTCCCCGACTTTAATAATGTCTGTCGGATACGTTGTTATTAAAAACCCATAACCATCTTCTTTTTTTGCGACTGCGACAATCCACCGAGGATGTTCACCTCGATAAAACAAAAAAACATTTTGATCTTTTTTACTTATTCGAATTTCATCTGGATTACTTAAAGCCTGCTTTACTTCTTCAATTTTATCTTTCATAACTGGATGCTTTTCAGTGGAAATAAATACCCAGTACGAGCTTGTGCAGCGAACCGAAAAGCCAAGTGGCGTGCTAATTTCAAATATAAATTTTGATTCCATTATTGCAACGCCCTCCAAACGGCACCTTTAGATATTTTAAGCTTCTTTTGAATAGATTGATAGCTGTTGCCTAACTTCCTTAATTCTCTTATTTTTTTATCGTTTCTTAACTTCGGACGGCCTAAAATAATGCCTTTTGATTTTGCATTTTCTAAACCCATAATCACGCGCTCTCTGATTAATTCTCTTTCAAACTCCCCTAGTGCGCCAATCACTTGAATAAATAAACGCCCTGATGGCGTGGTCATATCGACTTGATCTCTCACGGCGATCAGTTTTACTCCTAAGGCTTCAAATTCTTCCAAAGTGGCAATGAGATGTTTTAGTGACCTAAACAGACGATCCAATTTTAACACCACCACCCCATCGATCTCACGTCTCTTCACGCTCTCTAAAATTCGTTTTAAGCCCACTCGATCTTCAGTTGACCCCGAAGCCTTATCGGTTACAGAAAAAACGATCTTAAGGTCACGGGAAGCGCAATAGCGGTGAAGCTCTCGAAGTTGAAGCTCTGGATTCTGTTTATCTCGTGTCGATACTCGTGCGTAGAGCGCTACTCTCATGGGTTTGCACTCACAGGAGGTCTTAGTGGGTTAATAAGTTCTTCATTTTCAGTTTTTAGAATGACTTTTTTGAACTCTAAAAATACAAACTCTTCGAGAAGTGGGCCTTTAAAGCCAAAGCTTGAAACTTTTGATTCAAGGGTTTTGTAATCTTCTGGGGTTTCTGTTTTAAATTTTTGAAACTCTTCCCACTCTTTTGATTCTTTTTGCTTGGTTTTTTCTTCAGTTGTTTCTCGTTGCTCTTGAATAAACGGCTTTAATTCCGATTTTAAAACTTCAATGTATTTGGCTGAATTATAACTACCGTTATTTTTTATGGCACCGATTAAAAGTCCTACAGGATTACTAGAGTGTTTTAGTGAAACAAGTTTATTGCGAAGATCATAAGCAAAGGCATCGAGACTCAGTTGCAAATCGGATTCGGTAATTTTTCCAGAAGTTACGAATTCGGAAAGTTGGCGGCGACTGACCTTGCCGGTGAGTTCGATAGGGATCACAAAACAAGGCTCCTCCCCTGCTTCTGTATTAGTAGTATTTAAAGAATTAGAAGATACTACTACTATAGGAGCACTTGTTGTCGGTTCTGTTGCCGGTTGTGTACTCAATTTGTTATCGGTTTGTTGCCACTTTGTTTCTAGTTTGTTGTCGGTTTCTAATTGGAGTAGTTCACGATAGATGTTCTCGGTAAGTTCAAACCTTGCCCATCCTCCACGGCCATTTTTAGATTCAACTCTACTTAAAATAGATTTTTTTTCGAGTCTTTGTATTGTTACTTTTGCCGAATTTTCAGTTGTTTTTATAATTGAAGTAAGAAATCCAAGAGATATTGGACCGGTAGATTTTGAGCGAGAAACTTTGCACTGACTGTAGATGAAGATAATGATTTCACGCTGTAACCCAACAAGTGAAGAAAAATGACACTTTGTTGCCAGTTTGTTATCAGTTTGTTGTCGTTTTGCTTCCGCTTCTGTTGCCGGTTGTGTACTCGGTTTGTTGCCGGTTTCATTTTTATGGTCAGTTTTTGTTGCCACTTTGTTATCAGTTTGCTGTCGGTTTGTTGCTTCTTCTGTTGTTACTTTGTTATCAGTTTGCTGTCGGTTTGTTGCTGGTTTGTTGCTGGTTTCATGTGTTTTTTGTTCAAATTTTTCAGACAATCCCTCACCACGAGCAATATGATCGGGCCTTATCCCGCGACTGAATTTTTTCTTAGCTGGTGATATTTCAGAGTTTAAATCTGTTGCTATACTGAGAAGGGTATTTAAATCAGGCATTGATTATACCTCACGCATTTCCTTGTAGTTCTTTACGCCAACCCAGTAATTCCCTCGCTACTAAATCAAAATCTTCACGAGCTGGCGCTCTAGGGAAATCAAAAATAGATTTCTTTTGGTCAATAGCATTTTTAACGTCGGTATTACGCTTGATAACTGTTGAAAGTAAGCGGTCACGATAGGTTGAGCCATATTCAATTAAATATTTTTGAGAGGAAGACTCGCGTGCATCATAAAGCGTGTAAAGAAGACTAAATTCCATTGGTTGTTTGTAATCAACTCCAACGCGTTCAAGTTCGGTGATTGTTTTAGCAAGGCCACGTTTAGAAAAACGATCAGGGTTTACCGGGATTACAATCCGATCAGAAGCTAGGGCAATTGAAATATTTAAAGAGGATAGGGCAGGGTTGCAGTCAATAATGATGAAATCATATTTATCTCGTATTTTATCAAGTTCTGTTCGAACAAAGCTGGCCAAGTTTTTTCGTTTTGAGCTGAGTTCATAATCAAGAGTCGAGTTCTCAAATTCCGATGGTATTAAGTCTAAACCCTCACAAATTGGGATAATCGTTTCTTCGATTGTTGCCTCGCCACGAGCAATATGAATGAAAAGTGCGTGATCTTCAGTTACCTCAACACCTAACGCGTCTGATAAATTTCCTTGCATATCAAGGTCTACACATAGAACTTTAGCTCCATATTGATTTAGGCGAATTGCGAGATTAAAGGCACTAGAGGTCTTGGTAGAGCCCCCTTTTAACATTTGGAAGGCAATTACTTCTTTTGGGTAGGTGAAACCGCGTGCTTGAAGAAATTTTCTAACTGCAAAAGGGGAATAGGCACTTTTGTTTTGTTGGCGATAAGGTTTAAGTTCAAGTTTGCTCGCGTAAATTGAGGCCGCTTGCGGCGATATTTCAAGCAATGTAGCAATTTCATTTTGAGTTAAATAAGTCCTAGGTGATGGTTCAGGAACTATTCTACTAATTGTTTTTTTATCTTCAGATTGTTTCAATTCCATACTTGAGCCCCACTTTACGTATTTATATAGATCTTAAGAAAAAGCTTAAAGTCATTTTTTTGAATATGGAAGATAAAAATCATTGATCAGACTGAACTTCGTAAGTGGGGCTCTTTTGATAAAAGCAGAGTCATGCGTTGTAACGCAAGCCTCAAAGCTTGCTATACACTAATCCCTAAGGAATTAGGGTGAGGACTAAGAGGGGATTAATAGCTTCTTAGATTCCGCTTAGACACGGTTGGAAAACACGCAAGAAGGCACTCGGAATGTCACGCGGATGTAGTTTTGATTGTCCGTGTGGGTTCTATTTTAGAAACATTTGAATACAAAGAATAAAACAAGTTTTTCTACCGAAAAAACACCCCATAACTTGCGAGCACCTATCATCGTAGAGGGTGGGTGCTCGCAAGTTATGGGGTGGTGTAGGGGAGTGGATGTTGATGGGTGATTGGTTTTGTGGGTTGTAGGTTTAGTTTTTAGAAGGGGTGTAAGGGGTTATTTTTTGATTTGAGTGAGTTTTTTTTGGTCATGGTTGTTATTGGCTTTGATGGTTTCAAGGGATGAGTTTTTAATCTGATGCCCCTCAAGAGTAGGGTCAGTGGTGACTATGGAGGGTTCTTTATGGTTGTTTGTTATCAACATCAAAAGGTGTTCCTAAGGTACTTCCGGAGCGGA
>Ga0007854_10002362_pt1 | contig 11727 bp, 2 predicted proteins | sample CryBogCBH12Aug08_FD_60382 | JGI IMG/M metagenome (GOLD analysis project Ga0007854, IMG submission 60382) | Freshwater microbial communities from Crystal Bog, Wisconsin, USA - CBH12Aug08 | ecosystem: Environmental > Aquatic > Freshwater > Lake | place: Crystal Bog, Wisconsin, USA | collected... | reverse complement strand
GATGCCATCCGTAATCGTGTAGCCAATCGTCGCCGTGCCGAGGAAATTCAGCGTCGGCGTGAACGTGACGTTCGTCCCGCTGATGACCGCCGTGCCGTTCGTCGGATTCACGGCGATGATACTTAACACACCGCCGGACGTCTGCACCACGTCGTTAATCAGCGGGCTGAATATATTCGTCGTGTTCTCGGTGATGGCGTAGCTGTCGGGATTCGCGACCGGCGGAATGTTCGTCACGGTCACGGTGATTAAGCCGGTGTTGGTGCCGCCAATGCCGTCGGTGATGGTGTAGCCGATGGTCGCTGTGCCGACGAAATTCAGTGTTGGCGTGAATGTGATGTTCGTGCCGCTGATGACCGCCACGCCATTCGTCGGGCTGACCCCAACCAGGCTTAATCCGCCGCCCGGCGTGCCCAGCGTGTCGTTAATCAGCGGGCTGAATGTGTTTGTTGTGTTTTCCGTGATGGCGTAATTGTCCGGATTCGCCACCGGCGGAATATTTTTCACCGTCACCGTGATGAGCGAAGTATTTGTCCCACCAATGCCATCGGTAATCGTGTAGCCCACCGTCGCTGTGCCGACAAAGTTCGGTGTCGGCGTGAACGTGATGTTCGTGCCGTTGATGACCGCCACGCCGTTCGTCGGGCTGACACTGATGATGCTCAATACTCCGCCCGGTGTCTGCGCGGCGTCATTGAGCAACGGACTGAACGTGTTCGTGCTGTTCTCACGCACCGCGTAGCTATCAGGATTCGCCACCGGCGGAATATTCGTCACCGTGATGGTGATGAGCGAATGATTCGTCCCGCCAATGCCGTCCGTAATCGTGTAGCCAATCGTCGCCGTGCCGAGGAAATTCGGCGTCGGTGTGAACGTGATGTTCGTTCCGCTGATGGTGGCCGTGCCGTTCGTCGGCGCCACCGCGATGATACTCAAGATTCCGCCGGGCGTGCCGAGCGTGTCATTCACCAGCGGACTGAAACTGTTCGTGCTGTTTTCACGCACCGCATAATTGTCCGGCGCAGCCAGCGGCGGAATGTTCGTCACCGTGATCGTGATGAGTGAATGATTTGTGCCACCCACACCGTCGGTGATGATGTAGCCGATCGTCGCCGTGCCGAGGAAATTCAGTGTCGGCGTGAACGTGATATTCGTCCCGCTGATGACCGCCGTGCCGTTCGTTGGACTGACATTAATTATGCTCAACACACCGCCGGACGTCTGCACCACGTCGTTAATCAGCGGGCTAAATGTATTCGTCGTGTTCTCGGTGATGGCGTAACTGTCCGGGTTCGCCACCGGCGGAATATTCGTCACCGTGATCGTGATCAGCGAATGATTCGTGCCGCCAATACCATCCGTAATCGTGTAGCCAATCGTCGCCACGCCGACGAAATTCAGTGCTGGCGTAAACGTGACGTTTGTCCCGTTGATGATCGCCGTGCCGTTCGTCGGCGCCACCGCGATGACGGACAACATTCCGCCCAACGTCTGCAGCGTGTCGTTCCCCAGCGGGTTCAAAATGTTAGTCGTGTTTTCCGTCACCGCATAAGTGTCCGGATTCGCCACCGGCGGAATATTCGTCACCGTGATGGTGATGAGCGAGGTGCTGATGCCGCCGATGCCGTCGGTGATCGTGTAGCCGATGGTCGCCGTGCCGACAAAATTCGCTGACGGCGTGAAAAAGACATTGGTGCCGCTGAAGCTGGCTGCGCCGTTCGTCGGGCTGACCGACGTGATGTTCAGCACGCCGCCGGGTGTCCGCAACGTGTCGTTGACCATGGGAGAAAATGTGCTGGAGATGTTTTCCGGTGCAGAGTAGCTGTCGGGATTCGCGACCGGCGGAATGTTGGTCACGGCCACTGTGATTAAGCCGCTGCTCGTGCCACCCACACCGTCGGTGATGGTGTAGCCGATCGTCGCCGTGCCGAGGAAATTCGGCGTCGGCGTGAACGTGATGTTCGTGCCGCTGATGACCGCCGTGCCGTTGGTCGGATTCACGGCGATGATGCTCAACACACCGCCGGGCGTTTGCGCCGTGTCATTAAGCAACGGACTGAAAGTGTTAGTCGTGTTTTCCGTAATCGCGTAGCTGTCTGGATTCGCAATGGGCGGAATGTTCGTGACCGCCGTGACCACCGGCGGCGCGACGTTGTTCGTCGGAATGGGATCGCTCGTCGGACTGCCGGCCGTCGCAATGTTCGTGAGGGAGCCGCGCGCAGTCGAAATGACCGTCAGCGTCAGATTTGTGGTCGCGCCGGAAATCAAATTGCCGAGGTTTGTCCAGACGACCTGGCTACCATTCGTCGCCGCTGCGGGCGCGGCGCTGACAAACACCAATCCCGCCGGCAGGCTGTCCGTCACCAAAATTCCCGCCGCCGTGGACGGACCGAAGTTCGTCACGGAAATCGTGTAATTAAAATTCGTCCCGAAAACGATTCCCGCCGGGCCGGATTTGCCAATCGCCAAGTCCGCCTGCGGCGTGACGCTGGTGATCACCGGTGGCGCCACGTTGTTTGTCGAATTTGGATCGCCTGTCGGCGAACTCACGCTGGCCGTGTTCGTCAGGCTGCCGCTGGCGGGAGCCTTCACCGTCACAGTCACGTTGGTCACCGCGCCGTTCGTGAGGCTGCCGAGATTCCACGTCACGACGCCGGCATTGGTCACGCCGTTGCCGCTGGCGCTGACAAATGTCACATACGCCGGCAACACATCCGTCACCACCACGCTGCTCGCGGTGGACGGACCAAAGTTCGTCACGGAAATCGTGTAAACCAAATTGCTCGTCGCGGACACCAAACCGGCGGCGGATTTGCCCAAACCGAGATCGGCCACCGGCGTAACGCTGGTCGTGACCGGCGGCGTCACGTTGTTCGTCGGATACGGATCGCTCGTCGGCGAGCCCACGCTGGCGGAATTCGTAAGCGAACCGCTGGCGGGCGCGGTGACGGTGACGGTGACGTTGCTGACCGCGCCCACGGCAAGGTCGCCGAGGCTCCAAGTCACGACGCCGGCGTTGTTCACGCCGCCGCCGGTGGTGCTCACAAACGCCGCGCCGACCGGCAGCGCGTCCGTGACCGTGACGCTGCTGGCGAATGTCGGGCCGAGGTTGGTGACGGAAATTGTATAAACCAAATTGCTTGCGGCAAACACGGACGCCGCCGCCGATTTGCCGACGGCCAAATCCGCGAGCGTCGTGACGTTGACCGTGATGGTGTTCGTCGCCGTGCCGCCGTGCGCGTCGGTGATGGTGTAGGTGATGGTCGTCACACCGAGATTCGTCGGCGTGAAGGTAAGATTCGTGCTGCCGGGATTGATGACGACAATGCCGTTGCTCGAAACCGCGCCGCTGATGGTCAGCGCATCGCCGTTCGGGCTGACGTCATTCGTCAGCGGGCTGATGACCGTCGCGACGGCAAAGAGCGCGGCGTTGGTGTCCGCGACGGCGGTGGGCGACAGGCGCAGGAAGAAATTGTTCGTGCTCGAAGTGATGCCGTTGGTGGTGGTGACGATGGCGATCTGACCATTATTTGGCGGCTGTGAATCGCCGGACGAGTAATAGCCATACGGAACCGATTCCTGAATCACATAACGCCCTTCGGTAACCGCGCTGAAGAAATAGTTGCCGTTCGCGTCGGTCAGGACGCTGCCCATCAACGGCTCGCCCACATCAACGACGCCGTTGGAATTAATGTCCTGAATGAGTGAAACGGAGATGTTCGCCAAGCCGGCCTGGAGCGTGTTCGTGCCGAAGCCGTTGGTGTCGTTTAAAATTTTTCCACCCAGCGTGGAATAACTGACCGCCGGCGGCTGGTAATCAAAAAAGTTATTGTTCGGGCTGTTGGTCAGCGCGCCCAGATTGACGGGCAACTGGTTGATTCCCGGCGACGTGCTGTCGTAACCGGGCAAATGATTTTCCACCACGACAAAATGTCCGGTGTTCAAATTAAGGAATTCATAATAGCCGTTGGCGTCCGTCGTCGTGATTTGCACCAGCGTGCCGTCGGAAGGATTGCCGTCGCCGTTCGGGTCGGTGAACAACCGCAGCGTGACGCCGACCAATCCGGGATCGCTCGGATTATAGGTGCCGCTTTGGTCAATATCGTTGTAAACATGGCCGCTGATGGAGGCCGCCGCTGTCACAACATTCGTGCTGCCGGTCGCGGTCGGCACGGGGTTGCCAAAAATATCCGTGGCGTAATCCACGACGGCGGTGTTGTTCGCCGGATTGCCCTGACCAACGACTTTCATCGTCACGTCGTTCGTGATGATGGCGTTCGTCGCAAGGCCGGCACCGGCGATGTTCGTCCAAATCAGCGAGCCGAAGCCGGAACCGTTCGCGGGAATCGTCGCGGAAACATATTGAAAATACGCGCCGCTGAAGTTGTCCTCAAACGGCAGGTAGGTGATGACCGTGTTGCCGACGTTCTGGAACGTGATGCGGAAAACCACATTGCTGCTGACCGCGACCGGCGTGTTGGTGGGGCTTAACAAAAATTTCACGACGTTCAGCGCGGCGTTGTTCACCGAAATGGTGACGCTGTTGGTGTTGTTCGCGGTGGTGCTGCCGGCGGTCGCGGAGTTGGTCGCCGTGCCGGTGGCGAGCGTGGTGAAAATCACGGTGATGTTCGTGCTTTGGCCGGGCGCAAAGATGCCGAAGTTCGTCCACGTCAGCGTAGTCGCCGTGGTGAGATTCGGCGTGACGCTCGCGGAGGTGAAGCTCAAGCGCGCCGAGCTGAACGTGTCGGTGACGGAAACATTCGTGAGCAAGGTGCTGCCGACATTGACGACCTGCAAATTATAGACCACCGGCTTGCCCACGCCGACTTGGCCGCCGGTCGGCGAGACGATGGTTTTGTTCATCACGATGCCGGGGATGCCGGGCAACGGCTTGACGGTCGCGGTGGCGCTGGTGTTGTCCGTCGGGTCGGTCGGGTCGGAATAATTCACCGTCAAAATATTGCCGACCGGCGCGACGAGCGTGGTGCCGTTGCCGAGCGCCGTGCCGGTGTTAGTGGTGGAATTGATGCAGCCGGTGAAGACGCCGGTGTTGGTGCCCGTCTCGGTGAGCACGAGATTTTCCACGTCGCCGTAGGAACTGCTCACCGCGACATTGATGAGCTGCGCCGTGGTCGCATTGGTGTTGCGGTTCAGGTCGGTCACGCGGACGCAAATGTTCGAGTTGGCGAGGTAGGCGTTGGTGTCGGAACCGTTGTTGCCGCTGGTGAATTCCGTGAGGCTCGGCGTGCCGAGGTCGAGGTAAATCATCGTGATGCTGGCCGTGGCGTTGGCCTTCACGCCTTCGCTGCCTTCGTTCGCCGTGGCGGCGATGGTGTAACCGCCGGTCGCCGGGCCGGTGTTCCAGACGTATTCGTAAGTTTTCGTCGAGGCGTTCGTGAACACGACGCTGGAATTGGTCAGCGTCACGGAAAAATTATTGTTTGTGCTCGGCGCGGTGAACGCGAGGTCGAGGCTGCTGATGTCGTAGCTGCCGAACGGATCCGTGACCGCCGCGCGGACATAAAGCGTCGTGCCCGCGATGGGCGTCGCGACCAGATTGCCGCCCGGATATGGCGCGTCATAAACGCCAAACGCGCTGAACGCGATAACTGTGGACGCGGGCAGCACAATTTGCGACGGGCTGTTGGTGCTGTCGTAATTCACATGGAACGCGGTGCCGACGATGTTGTTCGTGATGACGTAGGTGATGACGGTATTGGTGGGCAGCGTGTAATTCGTCGTGAGCGTGCCGCTCCAGACAAGATTCGTCACGCCCGCCGCGCCGGTGTAAACAGGATTGGTGAGCGTGAGAAAATTCACGCCGTTGGTCTGCAACGTAGCGGTGATATTCAAGTTGCCGGTGAAACTGCCGGCGCCGTTAGTAATGGTGATGAAATTGGTGATGCTCACCGCGCCGCCCGCCGGCATGGTAAATGGCAACGCCAGCGCGGGCGTCTGCGCGAAGGACGTGGTGTTGGTGGACGCCCCGCCTCCGATTGTTGTCTCGGCGCCATCGGTGTAAAAAGTGGATGGCGAAGCTTGATTGGTATATTCGGTGGCGATCCAGTCCGCCGAAATAACGCTGGATGAATACCGTGCTTCGTTGAGCGAGCCGTTGAAGTAGCCGTCGTTGGCGCCTGTCCAGCCGGTCAATTTGTATGAGCCCATGCGCCACCAACCAGTGTAGCTCTGGATGGTGCTGATGGCAGCGGTGCCCAGCAAAACACCATCGAGGTAACAGGCAAGGGTGCCGCTGGAGGCCGATATGTTGGTAAAAGTCAGCACGGCGTAATGCCAATTGCCGTCGTTCACTGAAACGGTGGAAGTCACAGTGTGGATCGCCGTGTCATAAATACCGGCGACGAGTTTGCCCGAGGTGTTCACGTAAAGATGGCGGTCATAATTCGCTGAACCGGTTCCCGTCTGACTGGACTCCAACCCGATGATTTTTGTGCCGGCGGTGGAAGTGGTTTTGAACCAGGTTGAAATCGTCAGCGGATAGGGATCATTGTAGCTGGCCGTGGTGGAAAGATAACCGCTGGAGCCATTCAACGTGACGCCGGTGCCGATTTGGCCAGCCGCGCCGAGCGTGACGCCGCCCTGCACGGTGGCGTTGTTGCCGGTGCTGGTGGAATCATTTAGCGTCGTGCCCGAAGTTTGCGAGAGATGCCACACGGCTTTGAAATTGGAATTCCAAGTATTTGTCGCCTGTTGCTGGTCGGCGGCGCTGGCGTTTCCGTAATACATGTAAATGACCGTGTCCACGGTGTGACTGAGATTGGGAATTTTCACCCAGGCCGCCAGCGCGCCGGTGGCGCTCGTATATTTTTCACGCTCGTAAGGGAGCACGGTCACGCCGTCGCTCGCTGTGAAATAGATGTCGCTGCCGCCGGCTTGGGCGTGTGCCGCCAGGCTGGCATTGGTCAGGTTGAGCAAAACTGGAAAGTTAGTTTGATCCGTGTTGCTGACTTTTAAGTGGTTAATCGTGATGGCCTGCCGGTATTGCCACGCACCACCGGCCAAACCGATATCAATGCTGTTGTAATTCGTGCCGTGACCAGCGGTCGCCACCGGGTTGACGCGGTTCAAAAACTGGTTTCCCGGCGTGCCGTTGGCCGTGAGATAAAGCTGCTTGTTCGGCGCGGGAACCTGGATCGCCGCCGTGGCGCTGCCGCTGTCGAGGTAAACCGGGTCGGTGTAACTCACGCTCAACGTGTCGCCGGGCGTGACATACAACGTGCCATCCTGCGCGACCAAACCGGACGTGGACGAGGAAGGCAGTCCGCTAACATTGCGGAAAACTCCGGTGTTGGTGCCGGTCTCCACGAGCGGAATGGTTTCGGCGTCGCCGGTGTTGGTGTCCGTGATGGTGACGGAAATTGTCTGGACCGTGTTGGAATTGGAGTTACCGACGGCATTGGTCATCGTGACAAAAATGTTCGCACCGGTCAGATATGAGGCGACGCTGACGCCGTTGGTGTCGGTGAAATTCAACACGACGGACGCGCCGTTGGTCGGCGGCGGCACGAGGGTGGTCGCGGTGAAAATCGTCGTGCCCCCGATGTTGACGCTGTTGCTGACGATGCCAGCCGCGTTGACCTTGACCATGTAGGTGAACGTGCTGGTGCCCTGGCTCAAGATGACCGGAATGGTGTAGCCGGCGGAGCCGAGACTATCGAGCGGGAAGGCTGTGTTGGTGGCATTGTAAGGCCCGACGTTGTCCGGAATCGAAGTGCCGTTCCACGTCGTCGAATTGGTGAGATACGTCAGGTTGGTGGTCGGCGTGTCAATGATCACGGTGTTGCCCAGCGGCAGCAAACCGCGATTGTCCACCTGCACCGTGTAGAGAATGGTGTCGCCGATGCTCAAGCCCGCCGGCGCGGTGTCGGTGACGATGACCGCCGACTTGAACAGGATTGGCGTCGGGAACGGAATCACCGTCGTGCCGGCATCAATATAGGGATTGCCCGGCGACGCCACGTCCGGGTCTTCGCCCCAAGCCGCCGTCAGCAAAGTGCCGTCCAGTGTGAACACCCGCATCCCGGTCTGATTTTTGCTCGGGTCGTAAATCTTCAATGTTTGCAGGGCGGAAACGGTGAAATTGGTGTCGTAATATTGTATGCTGCCATTATTCGTGTAACTCAACGGCCCGGCGTGGTCGCCTTTGTAATCCACATACACCGTCGTGTTCGCCAGCGTCGTCACCCAGACCGGGCTGCCGTCCACCGTGCCATCCGCGCTGCCCGGCCCCCAGCCGACCGCCGCCTCCGTCGTCAGCGCAGCCTTGGGCACGAGCGTAAAACCCCAGTTGAACGAAGTGTCCGCCGTGTTGTTGGCCGCCACGGTGCAAACGGCAAAAAATTGCTGGCCGCCGGCGCTCACAAAGCTCGCGCCGGAACCGATGGGCATTTGAAATTGATAAACGCCGTTCGTGCCCGGAACCGCAAAGCTGCCGCTGCCAGCGCGCGTGGTGTAATTGATGGTGATGGCGTTGGTCGCCGGATTGAACAAATAAACATACGCCGGCTGCGAGCCGCTCGCCGCCGAACCGACCGGCGTGTAATAGGAATTATCCCATGCTGAAACCGGATACAGCGTGAACCAGTCGCTCGCGTAACTCGCGCCGACGTGGCCGATGATCAAGTCCGCCTGGATGGGTTTGCTCGCGGTGACCCGGCCGCCTTTCTTGATGCCGCCGGCAATCAAATAGGATTCGCCTTGATTCAACACGATGTTCGTCGTGCCGACACCGGTGCCATTCGGATCAAGCGTGACGGCGGTGTTGTTTTGCGCCGCCATGACGAACATCCCGACGTATTTGAACAAATTATTCGTCAAATCCTGGCCCACCGGGCTGATGTAATTCGTTCCGTAATCCATCGTGGATAACACCCCCACCGCGCCCGCGAACACCGGCCCGGTCGGGATCGGCCACGCCGCCCGCGAAACGACCAGCGCCTTGTTGGCCGCGATGCGGTCGCGTGCGTCATACAAAATCGTCGAGGGATTGCGCGGCAACGGCACGTTGTTCGTGAGGGTGATGACCGTGCCCGCCGTCAAGCCGAGCGGGTTGTGCGCGAACCCCGGCGGAATGCCGTGCGCGTCATTGCCGTCACCCCAGATTTGCGTGGTCGGCTGCGTGGGATTGCTTAAATCGGTTTCGTAGCCGTCCTCCCATTGGTCGTAATAAATCACGGTGCCACTGCCGGTGACCACGATGGAGAAAGTGGAGAAATTCGTTGCACCGGTGCCGGCGACGATGGCGGAATTCGCCTGATAAATCTGCTGTTCCGGCATGGGCAGGTAAAATTCCTGCACCAAATTCACCGCCCAGGCAGATTGGGCGGCCACCAGACTTGTTATCACCGCCAGCAAAAACACAAGCCGGCGGCACACCAGTTCCTTACGCATATAATTCATAGACACAATGGATTAGGTCAATCAGGCTGAAGCCTGTTGACGGCGTTGCGGTGAGGAACCGGTTATGTTCTGAATTAGCATTCGCACCCATTTAAGCAATAACGACGCCATAAACAGCGTTTACTGCAAAAATAACTACGCTTGCTGCGATGACTTTTACAAAATCAGGACAAATTGCAAGAAAAAATGTGAATAACTTGTGAGCATCAACCGGATTTTGCTGATAACCAGCTAAATAGAGAAAATCAAACCGGTGAATAATTCTTATTCTATCTGCCAGCTAATCCCACAGCCGGTAAGGCAGACCGTTTTTTTCCATGAAATTGCCGCAGCGCGGGCAGCGGCCCGGATCGCGCCACGGCTCGACGAAATGTTTGGCCGCCGCCGGACAGGCGAGGGTGAATTTCTGCCAGACCAACCGTTGCGGGGCGGAACCGTCGCGCAAAATCACCGGAGGGATTTCCGGCCGGAAAAAGGCGGGGAATTTGATCTTCTCCGCCGCACCCGCGCACCGGCGCACTTTGCTAAAAACATCGAACAGCTCCCGGCAGTCGCGGCACACCACGGTCTGCACCTCACAATGGACGCCGCTGTCCGCCCCGCCGGAAACTTTGGCGCGGTAGTGACATAACGGACATTCAAAGTGATACGTCCGGCCCATGGATAAGCATGGAATACAATTCCCGCCGCCCGAATTCAAGCCGGTAATGGCGCAACCGCGCCGTCCGCTGCGCGCCGTCAGGAGGTGGGGACATGCGCGGAAGTCTGCGCGGGAAATCACGCGGGGTCAAAATCAATTTGGGAGATGGCGGATAGGAGTTGGTGCGGGCAGGTTGATTTTCCTCCTTGCCAAGCAAGGGCATTCGGCGGGCAGAGGACCGCCCGCCCTGCCTCGTCCCAACCGGCTGGCTTATTTCCCACGGCCTGTGTCCAATTTTTATGCGCGGGCATCATGCGGATTCAGATGGGTGCAAGAAATTCGGCGGGATGAGCAAGTCAGGCTTGAATACCAGTTTCCGGTCGCCAACGACCGGCCATTCATCCACACCGCCCGTTCACAAGCCGGCACAGACCAATTATTTGTCTTTGACGACCAATGGCTGGTCGGCGGCAACCAGTCACTGGTTGTCACCGGCCAATGACTGGCGGGAACGTGCCCGCGGGCGGGCGGCACGGCCAAGTTGGCAGTATTTATGCTTATCAAAGTCAGGCTTGTTAATAAATTCGGCCCGGTCGTCAATGTTCAAGCCATGGGCGTGAATCAGCGGGAAACGAAAGGCACTTTTATGTCCAACAACGGTGATTTCATTCCGCGTCCGAAGCGGGACGCGACCAGTTACGGCGCGCTCGTGCATCGGGTCGTTGCCGCCGCCGGTTACGACCCGGCGAAGCTGGGATTGACCGGCAATGACGTGGCCGAGCTGGGCGACGCGGTGTCGGCCAACCAAACCCTGCTGGCTGAAATTGACGCGCTCAAGCAAACGCTGATGGCCAAGACGAAGGAATTGAGCGGCGTGAACGGCAGCCACCGGCGGCTGGTGGCCAAGCTCCGCAACATCGGCAACAAGGCCCGCGCCTCCGACGCCACCAATGACGAGCTGGCCATGATCAGCGTCCGGCGCAAGAAAACCAAGCCGACGCGGCGGAGTGCGCCGGCGGAAGCGCCGGAATTCTCGCTGGGCGGCGCCCTGCCGGGTGTTATCCGCCTGCGCGCGCGGGAGTCGGGCAGCGCGTCGCCGCGCGCCCGCGCCGCCAATGCCAATGGCATCCAGATTGCCGTGGTGGACGCCGCCAACCCGGTGGCCGATGCCGAGGCGGACAACGCGCCCATCAAGTCGGTTTCACACAGTCCGATGCAACTTAAAACGACCGGCTGGCCGGCCAAGGTGCGGTTGTATGCGCGGTGGCAGACGCAACGCGGTGAGGTGAGCGGCTGGTCGTTCCCGCTATCGGTGACAGTGCTGTAGTGGCAGCGCCACCTGCCGGACCTTCCGGCCACCTTCTCCCCCTTGGGGGAGAAGGCCGGTTGAGGGGAATTTTTTTACCGGCATCAAGATGGCGGCAGCCGTTTGCCGGACCGTTCAATGGTCGCGGGCGCAGGCGACAAATTTTTCCGCCGCCGCCGTGAATTTCTCTGCCAGTTCGCCGCCCGCCTCCCGCCGCCAGATGGCCGCCACCGGAATCGGCGGCAGCGCGGGCCGCAGCGGCAGCAGCTTCAGCCGCGCGCCGACCATGCACGCCAGACATTCCGGCACCAGCGCGACGCCCTGACCGGATTCCACGGCGGCGATGAGGCTGGTGCCGCTG
>Ga0007854_10002358_pt1 | contig 11745 bp, 12 predicted proteins | sample CryBogCBH12Aug08_FD_60382 | JGI IMG/M metagenome (GOLD analysis project Ga0007854, IMG submission 60382) | Freshwater microbial communities from Crystal Bog, Wisconsin, USA - CBH12Aug08 | ecosystem: Environmental > Aquatic > Freshwater > Lake | place: Crystal Bog, Wisconsin, USA | collected... | reverse complement strand
GAACCATTTCCCACGCGCGAAGAGCGGCCTCCAATTCCCCGGACCGCTCGAAATACAACGCCATGGCGCGCAATAGATGCGAAGCTTCCAGGGGTTCCATCCGCCCGTTGAGCAAAACCGAGCACTGTCGTGCAACCGAGGCGGCATCTTTGAGCCTTCCAAGAGCCAACATCGTATCCATGGCAAGCGCGAGATCGCGGGGGCTTTCAAGATCCCTGAAAGCAAGAAACGTTTCGGCCTTTTCATAATCCCTCATCGCCGCGTATACTGAAAACATCGTGATCCGAGCGGGACCACGCTTTTTTTGGGGAATTCTCTGGAAAGCCGCATCAAATTTCGCTCCCCAGCCCCGCGGATCATCAGCCATCATCATTACAGCACTCAACGCGGATTCCAGATCCACCGCAGAAATATTTGGCAGCGCCAGCAATTTTTCGGCGACCGACAGACCTTCCGCGGCCATCCCTATGTCGAGGTAGCCATCCAATTTCTCCCGGAGCTTCCCAGGCGATTGTTCCCTGCCACGATGCCGCCGAGTCCTCTGCCTTTTCTGCTCTGTCATTCGGAAATTCAACCAGAGCCACACGGACAAAAACTGTCCTACCCTACAATTCTGGACGAGATTCTCGTGCAGAAAAACTAAATCCTCTGTGGATTATAAAAGGGTATGACCGCCGTTGTCCGTGCGATCATGTTGAAATGCTAGAGTCTCTGGAAAACCGGTTCCGGATGGTTTGGCGGTGGGAACGGCGGATGGCGAGGCGCGGGACGGAGCCGGTTTCCAGGTGACTTCAGCACACGGTTTGTACCGCAACAGGCGTGGCAGAATAATAATCCTTCAGGATATTGATCATTTTTTGACCGTGCTCGATGGACGCTTCTGGAGTCCATTGAACGTCCTCTCCCTTCGCAGCAACGAACATCAGGAGAAGCTTAATACTCTCCAGTTCGTTCCTGGCTATTTTATCTGTCATGCGGCCAAACTTGGTGCCCACACTATCATTGCTCTGTTGAGAGTTAAAACTCGCTGAAATCATTGCCAGATTCCCAAAAGAATGGAGATGCTTCTCATCCCAGGTCATATCCGAGGTTTGGGGATGAAGATGTTCGATGGAGCGGTTGCGTCTAAAAATATAAAACTTAACCGCGGATGCTTGAACATCGTTAAGTTCTCCTAATTGCTCCTTCTTAAGTGCTTTTTCCCAGAGAATATAGTCCAGCTTCCAAAACCAGTAACGGTCGATTTGTCCATACGAAAACGCCGAAAGCTCATCGTCGCCAAAGTTGAAAGGATGCCGGTCTGCATCTTGCTGTTTTAAAGTGGCAAGAAATTCCTCTTCGCCTTTTTCCGGTGATTGATTTTGTAAAAACTCTTGATAAGCGTCCAACACCCAACCCTGCCTTTCACTGCCGCTCACATGGAGCATCGACTGAAACTGCCAAATCGGTTTGGGAGTGTATCGGTCGGCCTGGTCGTCAGATTGTTGGTAAGGGGGGACAGGTCGGTCATCTTCAATGTGAATAATGTTTCTGTCCATCCACTTGCGGTATTCCTGCATTACCTTAACAAAAGTTTCGGCAAAAGATTGATCCTTGCGGTTTTCTTTCCACCATGCCTCCGCTTTCTTGAACGTAGAGAGCAGATGTTTTGGCTCCCAGAATCCCTCTTCAATAATTTCCGTTTTAGCGGTTGGAATACAGATGCTTAAAGAATGAAGCAGAAATACAGGAAAACTCATCACCAGCCGGGTGGAATCAGACGTAACATTCTCTGTATCCGGCTCGTCTTTGTCTGAGAATTCATCAGAATTCGATAACAAACTTTCCAAGGTTAAATCACTGAGATTTATTTCCTCATCATCCTCCGATTTAAAAGCCTTACTCCCGTCAGCAATGGCATTCCAAAGAGAGCTATACGGACCAAAGTAACGGCCCTTTAGAATTTCATGCGCTTCAAGCTGTTTTCCTCCCGCGTTCATCTTCTCAAAATAGAGATTTAGGTCTTTGAGTTTGTAGCTGTCAGGTAAGAATGCCACGAGCACAGTGGTATTCTCATAAATAAATGTGCTGAATTTCGATAGATCCTTCAGAAAAGGCTGTCCCTCCCTTGGGCGATTCAAAAACCGCTCGAACACATCATTAAATCGCCTCATGTTTGGGTTCGCTATGCCACCACTAGGATTGAACCCTTCCGTCCAAATCTTTCTCAAATCTTCCTGATCATGGGGCCGTGCGAAATATTGTATCCGACTATCCTTTCCGTCCCCTTTAACGATAAAAGGCGCCCATAGAGAATCCTGATTCGTCCTGTGTGAAAAAGCTGCCCCAAGAAGGGTTAAAACTGTCATCCGTTGCTGCCCGTCCACCAACTCCCATTTATTTTGTTGTTCGTGGTCTCTCCTAAACACGGTCAGTGTTCCGATAAAGTAGGGTGTGTTGGTGTGGAAGGCTTGCTCCAGGTCTTCAAGAAGCTGATTAATCTGCTCTTCCTCCCAGACAAAAAGGCGCTGGTAGAGTGGAACAAGAAGTTCAACACCTCTCATCCACTCAACAGTTGAAAATGAAGACGGTGTAATTCCGTAGTTAATTTTGGCGAATTTATCAGCCTCGGGCCAGTTCATTGATCGTCTCCTGTTGCAAAAAGCTCTGCACGTTGTTTTGATTGCTTCACCAGCACAATTGGGCACTCCTGCAATTCTGTATAAAGGTTATTAAGCGCACTCCAATACCATTGCCTTGTTCTGCCGCTTTTCTCTGGGTTGTATTGCCGCTCCGGTAACAAACACCAATCAAAAAACTGGCCAGGATCGAGAGACGTATCAAGGGCGTAAATACATTCCTTAAACAGATCATTACGGATCTTGCTTGAACCGATCCGATCTTCATTTCGCAACACGGACACAACATCCGCAATGCAAAAAAGTGCATCATTGAGGTAGCTTCTTCCAAACTTGCAGTAAAATAAAAACAACAGAGCACCGATACAGTCCCTAAGAATATCCCTACTGTGCCCGGTAAGATGCCTGGTTAGAGCGGTGCAAGCCTCGGTTTTCTGAAAATCCTGCCAAAATAAGCGATACTGTTCAGCGTAATGGAAGAATGGTGCGCCGCCATGAATGGCTGAGTTGAACTGGATCGCGAGTGGAGTGAAAAACACGCCGTCAGCACTTGATACTCTCGCGGAGAAGTGCGTGAACAGGTTATGTCCGTCTTGCGCGTTGAATACAGGGTTGCTATAGCGACTCCACATTCTCAGGCGATACAATGTTTTATTCAGAACATCGTCATACCCCTCGGCTCCGGTGGCGTCCCAGCGTTCTGCCATGCATTTAGCGATAGATTCATCACCAATAAATCGGAGATGATGCGCTTTGAGCAAATCATAGTCCGATAATTTCTTGCCCGACGAATTGACTGCATTAAAAAAATTATACGCCAAGTCTTCTGACGCATCGTTTGGCAAAGTGACGACGCTGAATCGGATTTGGTTCAGCAGATCCTCAATTACTTCTTTCTTAATGCTAAATGTATTTAACCACTCATCAATTGTTGTCTGTGCCCAACGAAGGTGCTTTTGTGCGGATGCAGCCTCGTTCGATGATCCCTTAAAAGACTCCTTTAGCAGCGGCAGAGGCCAATCCTCCTTCCTCATACGAAACCCAAGTATTGTGAGCGTCAGCAACCGCTGTTGGCCGTCCACAATAGACAGCTTTCCGCCATCGTCCTTCAGAATTATTGCACCCAAATGTGTGTCGGGAGTGTCCAGGCCAGAACCATTGTAAATACGGGTTCGGAGTGTTTCTAACAGATCTGTCACGTTCCCCTTCCGCCAGCAAAAGCATCTTTGATAGTCGGGGATGTGCAATGGCCTGCCGAAAAGTTCCTTAAGGGATTGTTGCCGACAAGTCACTCTTGTGCTGTTCCAGGTGTCCTCGACAATCGGCTGGGTAGCACCCGGAAATTCGGCAAGTTTTTCCTCGGCCCAAGATGCCTCGACCTCTTTAACAACGGCAAACTGGCCTGCTCCTGCCTTCGTAGCCCATTGAATGCCGTAGTGATGAACACCGCTGGCCGGTGCCTGTTTGTCATACTGCCGCCAATCGTCAACGCTGACGATACGGTTCCATCCGTCATTATACTCGGGGGGATGCTCGTGAACCGGACCTGTTGCCACCCCCCATGCAACCAATTGATTCTGTAATTTTAACAGCAGTGTGTCGCCTTTTTGAATTTGTCCCAGTGGCGACGGCCATCGAGCATCCCGATGCAGTTCATATAAATTTTGGGATAAACAGGCATTCAGAATCTCAAACTGATCCGAATACTCCTCAAAATTGCCAATTGTGCAGACGAAATATCTCATATCATTCACTCTGATCCTTTAGGGAAGCAGGGTTTGGAACAAGGAAATTCGCGGAGGAAACAAAGTGTAGCGTCCGTCTCTGGCGATTTTCATTTTTTGCAAAATTCTCATGCATGGGCACTTTTTCCGGGACGAGTCGTTTGCGGCTGACCGTTTTAGGCCAAAATTTGGATGTCTCTCAAAACGTCAATTGCTGCGGTTTTGTTGTGATCGCGCACCATTCCATGAAGCCGGAAGATGTCGATTAGCCACCAAATCCCGAATCCGCCACAGGTGAGCCAAAAAATGATGAAGATCATCCACTTGCCAAAATAGGCGTAATGAAAGCCGAAGAGCCAGAAGAAGCAGGCTACATTTGATGATTTGCATTTCTTTTTGAATTCCGAGAGGAATGCCTCCTGGTTAATCTCGTCCATAGCGGCGACCTTGCGCTGAACCGCCTCTGGAATTTGCTTCCCAAGCTTTTTGATCTGTTCTGGTATTCCCATGTTCTCCTTTTCTGGTTTTTGTTTATTTGCGGAATCGAGTGTGGCCCCCCGTCCTTTGACCGTAGATTAATAGGCCGATTGCGGCTGAAAATTGGGGATTCTTGGCGGCTGCGGAAGCACCTTCCATCGCCTGCGTGTGAGGCAGATGCACCGGCATTTCAAAAATCCGCTCTGCGAGCTGTCCGATACCTTTGACCAAGCTGATACCGCCGGTGAGGAAGATCCCGGCTTGTATCAATTTGAAATCCTGTTCCCCAGCAATCCTCTTTCGCAATGCGATTAGCGTTTCCCGGATCCGGGTGTAAATAATAGCGTTGAGAGTTTTTCTTTCGATTTCCCTGCCGGCAAACCCGAACTCACGCTTCAGGACAATTGCATTGTCTGACAGGTTTTGGTCCATCATCACACTCCCTTCATCAATGTTGAGCTTTTCAGCGATAGCCAGCGGGGTACGCAATCCCGTCGAAATGTCAGTTTTGATGTCGTCGCCCCCCACGGATACCACGCCGCTTTGCTTTACAACGCCGTCCGCATACACGATGTAATCCGTGGTTCCGCCCCCGAAGTCGATCACCACCGCGCCCAGATTTTTCTGGTTCTGGTTCAGAATCGCCTGTGCTGCTGCATACGGACCAAAAACCACGTCTTCCACCTCAACGTCCAGTTCGTTCACACACCGGATCGGGCTTTGGATTCGTGTCCGGACGCCGTGAATGATGTGAAAACCGGCCTCCAGCAGGCTCCCCATTAGTCCTACGGGGTTGAGGATTCCCTCTTGGCCGTCAATCCAGTAATGCTGGAGAATCGAATGGATGATGTTGTTCTGCGCGGGAAGGCTGACACCCTTCGCGCTTTCCCTTACCCGCTCGCAGTCCGCGTCCCCAATTTCTTCCTGCTCCTTTGGAATGATGGCCGACACCCGGTTGTTTAAACTCGAAATATGGGAGCCGGTGATCGCCAGATAGACATTCTTAATCATCACGTCGCACTTTTCCTCCGCATCAACCAACGCCTTGACCACAGATTTCTGAGCACTGTCAAAATCGACAATCTCCCCCTTGCGAACACCGCGCGACGGAGCTTGGCCGACCCCCAAGAGGTTCAACGTGTCGTCAGGCTTGATCTCGCCGACAGCCGCGCAAACTTTTGTGGTGCCGATTTCGAGTCCTACAATGATCAATCTTTTTTTATCGGGAAGCGGGGGAGAGTTCGGCGCAGTGGCGTTTTTCATTTCCTGCAAAGCATCCACCTTTTCCGCCCCACTGATCAAAGGAACTGAATGTCCCCAATGATTGTCCCAAATTATTCAAGCCGAGTCGCTCGCGATTGACTCCACCAATTAGGTCCTTTTAAGAATGGTCAGTTTTCCTTCGCAGAGAATGGCAGCGACTGAAGCATTGTTCACATCCAGGCAATAATTCCTGCTTTTTGGCGTCGTCTTCATGCGCACAATATTATCCGGGGTGTGTCCTACCACTTGGTTGATGCCGGGAATCGGCAGTAAGCTGCCCCAGTCCATCCAGAGCGGCCCACCATATCGCTGGACACCGCCGCGGTCCTCACCCATTCCAAGAATCGGATCCACAACCCGCTTTTTGGCCCTCTTCATCGCCAGAGCGCATCGGTCAACGATTCCCTCAACAGTCGGATTCTCCATCCAGACCGGGTGAAATCCGGCGTGGCTCATGAGCCAATCCTGTTCAGCATGCGCAAGTTGGAACCGCGCCCAGTGTCCGCGGTGAAGGATTTCGTGAATGCCCTTCGCTTTCGCCTTGGTAAAGCCCGGACAATAGAGGTCAGCCGAATTCGGGAACAAGTAGGCTGCATCGTGATTTCCGAGCAGGAACACATCATCGGGCCGCTCCATGCGATCCCGAAGCCACATTGCGGTACGGCGAGCATCGTTCACGTCGTCCCCGAAATTATCAAAATAATCACCGAGGAAAACGACCCGATCAAAACGCTGAGTTTCAAGCCAGTAGTCAGCGTTTCCAGTCTGATGGTGAATATCGGGTATAATCAATGTTCGCATGCTGACAGATACGTTCTCAGCGAAGCATGTGCATTACCTCTCTACGATCAAGGGAACTTGTTGTCCCCAAAGATTGTCCGAATCCCTACTCCCCCGACAGTTCTTCAGTTCGGTAATTTTTGAATTCCGTGCGCAACCTACTGATGCGCTTCGGACTGGTCCCCGGCACCCATCCAAGCCCGGCACAAATAAATTCGTGTTTTTTATCCCCTTTAAGCCCACGCTGCATTGCCTCCCTGTCGAGATGTAGAAGTTTTTCGGCGTCATTTTTCCTTCCGGCAACTCCGAGGGCAAGCTTTTGGCCTTGTTTGCGCACGCCTCGTGCATTGTGCAGTTTGGTGATCGACTGCCAGTTCAAATCGCGTTTCGAGTCGAAACTCCAATACGCCGGGATAAAAATCATAGTACCGAACGGCGTCAGGTTCGTGGTGAGCTTCAGCAGCAGCGGCTTATCCCCTTCCATTCCGTAAAGATTCCAACGCTGGCAGAAGGCATCGAACACCGCTTGGAAACGCCCGGCTTTGGTATTCCATCGAATAGACGTGTCATTTCCCATATTCCGCTCGGTGACCAAGCGCCTGCGGATGATCTGTTTGTGATCCTGAAATTTAGCGACGTCGAAGCACTCTTGGATTTTCCGCCAGGCGTTTAGGAATGCAGGATCTCCGGCAAGCTGCATCTCCATGGCATCGAATTTGTGCTGCGAATGAATCAGGGATTCGTAGCTGCCGTGTTGCACAGCGTGCTCGTGCTGCATCGCTGCGCTCTGTGCTTTCTCATCCGGCAGTGGTGGCAGGGTGTTCACCAACAGCCGCAAATCGTCCTCGATGGGACTGCCTGCCTCAATGTGCTCCTGAATAATCCGGCAAAGGGTATGAAAATCAACGGGCCAAAGGACAAATGGCACCAGAATCCAAGCGTAAGCTTTTTCCAAAAGCGGAAAATCCGGATGCTTTTGCGAGGTTTTGCGCAACCGATGAAACGCCTTCACTGTTTCCCCGCTGTATTCGACCCGGTGGTAGGCAAGCGCGGCCAGCTTTTTCGTGTCTGATTTCAATGAGGACTGCACCCCGCGATTGTCCCCAAATGTTGCCCTTATTGCAATACGCCAGATCATTTAGCATTCCTGCATGAACGCGGATGAATCTGAGTTCCGGAAACCTGATTTTGAAAGGTATGTCATCAATTTTGTATTGAAGCACCCTGCTCAGTTCAGAAATTACTTTCCGAAAATAGCCCGAATTGAACAATTCCATGTGCCTTCATGCCGGCAGGCTCTTGTTGAAATGAAGGAGATGTTCAAAATTGGGAACACGGACGATGGCTATATCAACTCGCACCTGAATTTAATTGCATCAAAACACGGTTTTTCTGAACTTAATTCCAGCGAGGATTATAATTACGATAAGTTTAAGCTATTTGTTGCTCAATTGCGGCTGGCGTTACGCCTTCGGAGACTGGAATTATTATTAAAATCCGCGAGTAATAAATCCCTCTCGCTGGATTTGGTTATGGCATATCGCCGCCGGATTCATGATTTGCCATTGAGGAGCTATACGCAAATCGAGGACGCTGCCGCCAAAATGCTTCCCCGATTTTTTGTCTCCTCAAAAATGTTTGAGGATAAAGAGGGCAATAAATTTTACGCGTATCGTCCCATTTTTCTTCAGGGACTCGTTACGTTGTCGGATTGGTCAGCACACTATCTTTCAAAGCACGGTGGGTATCTTTCCCTTAGCGGCCTGACCGCGCTTTCAGAACGTTCAGCAAAAATGCTTTCAAGGCATAAGGATACCCTGCATTTGGACGGATTGTTGAATTTGACCGATTCAACAGCGAGGGCGCTTTCAAAACACAAAGGGTATCTCGGACTCAGCGGGTTGATCGAGATGCCGGTTCCGATTGCCGCTGCGCTCTCAATGCATCAAGGGGTGCTCGATCTTAACGGGTTGACGACATTATCTGATGCCGTTGCGAACAAGCTTTCGATGCATCGAGGGAATCTCCACCTTAGCGGCCTCGCTTCAATGACGGAAGCTGCGGCGAGTGCTTTGGCTTTGTTGAAGGGAGAATTGCATCTGAATCGCTCCATTTTATTATCGGCGGCAGCCGTCAGTATTTTGTCAAAGCACGGAAGAGTTTTTGGTCCACACGGTCTGGTGAAATGAAAGCAAAGAACCCGAACCAGATGAAATCTCTCGTTGCTGTTACAACCGGAAATGAAATTGCGGGACAAGAAATTGTCCGATATTTGGGGATTGTTCGGGGAATTACCTTACGAACCACGGGCCTTGAACATGTGATGCCAAAGAAATTGGGATCATTTAAGTTTTTTGGAAATGTTCCTGAAATCATGAACATTTGTGAGGAGTCCCGAAAAATGGCATGCGAGAAGATGCTCATGCATGCCAGGCAGATTGGAGCAGATGCTGTGATCGCATTCCGCTATGACACGACGACGATCAACAAAAGCTACAACGAAATCCTGGCGTATGGGACTGCTGTAAAAATCAAAAAAGAATCGACCTAAACATGGCGCCACATCACTTTTCAGCATGCATGAATATTGTCATTTTTGATTTGGAGACGACGGGATTATCCCCTTCGGAAAATGAGATAATTCAAATTGCCGGAATTCGTATGATCGGAGGTCGCATTGTGGAGGAGGAATCCTTCGCCACTTTTGTTAAACCTGAGAGCAGAATCCCGAGATTCATCACTGACTACACTGGAATCTCCAATGCACACGTGCGAAATGCACCACAGCCAGCAAATGCTCTGCTAAGTTTTTCACGATTCGTTGGAGATGCAACGCTGATTGCCCATAACGGCAACCGGTTCGACATGCCCTTTATTCGTGAAAATTGCATCCGTCACAGGTTGCCCGTTCGCACAGTTGGATTTGTCGATTCCATGTCCTTCTCCCGCAAACTTTGGGGTGGCAGGTGCGGGCATGGCCTTGACGCAATTATGAATCGCCTCCAGCTTTCAGATCATGGAGCCCGGCGCCACGACGCTCGTGGCGACGTTAAGATTCTGGCTTTGGCGGTCCGCCAGATGTGGGAACAACTGAGCCCCAATTTTCAACATTGCCCCGTCGCATTGGGGGATGGCGTGATTCCATTCAACCCATATTGAGGACAACAATTGGTCCCAATTAAAGCCCTGGAAACGACGCGGCAGTATAGGAAAATCCCCAGAATGAAAAAACAACATGAGCAGGTTTTTTTCCACTGGATTAATATCTTGTTGCAAAACTAAACGCCGGATAAATTCGGTTCTGTTCATTTCAGTTCAACAACCAAATAATTAAAAATCACTTTTATGGCTAATGTTTATTGCGAATGCTGTGGCGCTAAATATCCGAATATCCCGAGTTTGACTTCTGGGTCTTGCAATAGGAATCCGGAAGGGAAGAATCATGTGTTATACGAAGGAAGCGAAAAAACGAAATATAGTTGCAAATTTTGCGGCGCTTCATACCCAAACCTTCCGAGCTTAACTTCTGGCTCATGCAACAAGAATCCTCACTCTAAATATCACAGCCCGGCGAGGTAATTTCAACGGTCAGTGCCGCACCGCCGTTAGCGACGGTAGCTACATGGTCAGGGATAATTTCATCCTCGGCAGAGTACGGGGTGAATGCTTGGAGTTTTATGCAAGAATGGCATTCCTACTTCCTTTTGATCCCTTGCTGTTCGATTGCCGTTGTCGGCATCGGAATTTGCCTGGCAGGAGGCGCTAAAAAGGTCGTCATTTATTATGATGTCAGGGACATAATTAACTCGTTTTGTGCAGTCTTGCTTTCAGTTTTTTCAGTGTGCTTTTTTATTTCAGCAACCAATAATGCCACAATTCCAATGTGGGTGTTTCGGTGGGTATTATCTCCTTTCTTTTTATTTATTGGCCTGTGGTGCCTAATTAATAATTTTCGGAACGCAATTAAACACAACCGAAGCCTTTTTCTGGGTTTGCTAATTGGATGTTTCAAACTTGTGTTTTTGTCCCTCGCCGTTTTCTTCGTATTGGCACAACTTAACAAGTTCACCGATAAAAGTGCCTCATCCAAAGATAAAATAGCGGCCGCGGTGATTCTCGGTATTTCGGTGGTGCTTGCGAAGGCGATGATCAATGGTCCATCGGTTTACGATTTGAAAGGTTGGCCAATTGAACCTGACCGACGTGGCTGATTGGCTCGTCTTGCCTTCCCGCATCCTAACGAAAATCACCGAACAGGGGCAGGACGGCTAAACTCCGTCCAAGGACAAAAGACTGCCGACAAATGCGGATCGCAAATACCGAAAATCTTTTTTCTGCGATAAAATTGGAGTGGAATCGACACACTCCACCGGAACGTCATGGGGAGTTGTATCGCACGTATAATGTTCCTGCAACTTGGCTTAAAGGCATTGCATGCAGTGTGGTTGGGCCTACGCCGTTAAGTAATCGGAAATTGAGTCTTTCTCCAGGTTGCATGCGCCGATGAGCTAAACCCGGATTGTTTGGATAAATCTCAAATGGCACGTCAGACCAAACGGTGCAAGTGCGCCCATGTATTCCTAAATTGAACCACATGCCAGGTCGCAATTGATACTGTGCAGGTGTGGAATAAACGGGTTCCTGTCCTGAACGTAATTGGATCACCGTCGTCGGAATAGATTGGGCAATAGAGGTTGCTGGACGTTGAATAGTTTCCTCTTTAGGCAAATCACTTTGCCTTTTTGCTTCAACAAGAAGCTGAAGATCCGCCACTTGTTTTCGTAGTAATTCCTCCTTTGTCTCCTGTTGCTTTACAGCTTCAGCCGCTTGCCGTTGGAGAGTTTCCTCTATGCGTAATTTACTCTGTCTTGCTTCCTCGAGCT
>Ga0007854_10002353_pt1 | contig 11753 bp, 14 predicted proteins | sample CryBogCBH12Aug08_FD_60382 | JGI IMG/M metagenome (GOLD analysis project Ga0007854, IMG submission 60382) | Freshwater microbial communities from Crystal Bog, Wisconsin, USA - CBH12Aug08 | ecosystem: Environmental > Aquatic > Freshwater > Lake | place: Crystal Bog, Wisconsin, USA | collected... | reverse complement strand
TCAGCAATGCTGATGAAGCAGATGACTACGTGGCGGAAGAAGATTTTGACGAGTTTGACGACTCCGATGATGATGATGGTAAAGGCGGCAGCAAAGCTTTAACTAAGAAATTAGAGGAGCTCAAGCGTGAGGCGATAAGAAGGTTTGACATCATCACAGCGCTGTTTGATAAAGTCCACAAAGTTTACGAAAAAGAAGGTTGGGGTACGCCCAATTACTTGAAGGCTCAAAAGGCTCTTAGCGATGAGTTAATGACGATTCGCTTTACAGCCCGAACTATTGAAAAACTATGTGATATGGTTCGCTCACAAGTTGACGATATGCGTAAGAAAGAGCGTCAACTAAGAAGAATTATTGTTGACAAATGCGGTATGCCGCAAGACGTTTTCATCAAAGAGTTTCCCGAGAACTTACTCAACTTGAGATGGGTTGAAAAGCAATCCACCGCTGGAAAGCCTTGGTCAGTAACGATGACTCGTAACATTCCAGCGATTCAAGAGTTGCAGCAACGCTTAATTGATCTTCAAACCAGGGTTGTTGTCCCTTTAATTGAACTCAAAAGCATCAACAAGCGCATGAACGAGGGCGAGGCAGCATCACGCAACGCTAAGAAAGAAATGATCGAGGCCAACCTCAGATTGGTCATCTCTATTGCGAAGAAATACACCAACCGTGGACTTCAATTCCTAGACTTGATTCAAGAGGGCAATATTGGACTGATGAAAGCGGTTGACAAATTTGAATACCGCCGAGGCTATAAGTTCTCTACCTATGCAACTTGGTGGATCAGGCAAGCTATCACGCGCTCCATCGCTGATCAAGCCAGAACGATTCGAATCCCAGTTCATATGATCGAGACCATCAACAAAATGAATAGGATATCTCGCCAACACCTGCAGGAGTTTGGTTTTGAGCCAGATGCCTCTGTTTTGGCAGAGAAAATGGAGATGCCTGAGGATAAGATCCGTAAGATCATGAAGATCGCCAAAGAGCCAATCTCCATGGAGACTCCGATTGGAGATGATGACGATTCACATCTGGGAGACTTCATTGAGGACTCGGCGAACACAGCTCCCCTAGAGGCAGCAATGCAAGCGGGTTTGAGAGATGTAGTTAAAGAAATATTGGACGGCCTAACGCCCAGGGAAGCTAAAGTTCTGCGTATGCGTTTTGGTATAGAGATGAGCACTGACCACACATTAGAAGAGGTTGGTAAACAATTTGATGTGACCCGTGAGAGGATCAGACAAATTGAGGCCAAAGCACTGCGCAAATTAAAGCATCCATCCAGGTCTGACAAACTAAGAAGCTTTATCGATACTTTGTAAAATCAATTTAACTTAGGCTCTAAATTGATACTTATGGTCTAGCTAAATTTGCAAAAAGTTTTCTAGGTCATTACCCATTACCTATTACCCAACATCTTTAAAAGGATGTTGGGTATTTTTTTCATATTGTCCTTTTAATTTAAATAGTTAATTAAAATTTCTTTGTAATTTGAAATAATAGGCTTTAGAATTACACTGCTAGTCAGGGAAGATTCACTCTTCTTTATACTAGTCTTTTTGTCAAGAATGATATAATTAAATATTACCAAATTGTAATAAAACATGAACTCCAAAGATATATACGTCCGTTTTTTGACTCTTTTGCAAACATTACAAGCCAAAGAACTGGGCGACAAACTAGACTCAACAGCTGAAAGACTGTTAGAGATGATTACGGTTCAACATGGTCTAGAACAAACACTCACGGTTACAGAGTGTATGGAGTTAGATAGCATTGCGTCGCCTGCGACTATCCACAGAAAACTTGACGAACTCCGTCTTCAAGGTTGGGTCGAGTTTGTGTACGAAGGCGAAAACCGCAGGACAAAATATTTAGTCCCGTCGTCTAAAGCATACAAATATTTTGACAAAGTATCAAAACTAATGTCAAAGGCTATTGCCCAATAATTTAAATTCAGTAGCCTAAATATCCTATATTTAAAGATAGGATATTTAGGTTCATTGACTTGCCCCTTCTCGGGCTGTAATTTTCACAAATGCTCATCTTTAATGGTAAGCAATGGGATGAACACCCCCCACCCTTAACGGTATCATTTGTGCCGTAGTGTAGTTTCGACCAACACTAAACAAGACAGGAGTGTTCATCATGTATATTGCAACAATTGGTATCGATTTGGCAAAGTCAGTATTTCAAATTTACGGAATTGACAGCTACGGTAGTGATTCGCAGAATGAAAAGATTGCAAGTGCCATGATGCCTGAATTGATGCATCTGCGCAGCACCCATTACCGATGACGAAATCTCCAAGTTCGTGGCGAATATCCCTCACTTGACGCCAACCAACTTTGGCTGCTCGAACAGGTTGACTGATCGGTAACCGAGAACGTAATTCATTTCAACAACGTGCCGATCCAGCGAAAGCTCGCGCGCCAGCCCTGAAGTTTTCTGCTTTTCATTCACTTCACGCCCGCCTTCCATTAGCGGTACGGCCATAAAGCCGGCAAGTGAAAATGCACACCAAGGCGATCAATATGGGAACCTATTGACAGTTCCCATACGGGGAATCTATAATGCAAACCGTGATGGGAACATTGGCAACCTTGTATGCAACTAGTCGGCCTCCTCAAGTTGGACGCGTTCAAGCGAACGCACGCGGATTCTCGCGGGCCACTGGACGCCTGGCAAACGGAAGTTGAGGCAGCAAGTTGGAATGGGCCGCAAGAAGTTAAAGACCGTTACCCGAGCGCCAGCTTTCTGGCTGACAACAGGGTGATTTTCAACATCAAGGGAAACACCTACCGATTGGTGGTGAAAGCCAGATACCAAAACGGGATTGTTTTCATCGAATGGATTGGCACTCACGCCGAGTACGACAAGCAGGACTTAAAAGGGCGGCGCAAGTGATTAGACTGTAGGAAAGGACCATAACTATGAAGCAGCAGGTTCGAGTTATTAAGACGCAGCGTGATTACGACGCGGCGATCGCTCGTCTGTCCGCACTGATGGACGAGAAATTTGCCTCCGGCTCCAATGCAGAAGCTGAATTGGAACTGCTCGCGCTCGTAATCGAGTCCTACGAGCGCAGTAAGATTGCGCCGGTGTGTCCGGACCAGATTGAAGCGATTCTGTTTCGTATGGATCAGCAGCAGTTGAGCAAGAAGGACTTGGTGCCCTATATCGGCTCACTGTCAAAGGTGTCGGAAGTGATTTCGCGGAAGCGGCCACTCAGTCTTTCGATGATCAGAAAACTGCACATGGGTCTGAATATTCCGGCGGAAGTGCTCATTGGTGACTCTGATGATGCGGAAGTGGACCTGTCCTCAGAGCCCCAATACAACTATGCCAAGTTTCCCGTTCAGGAAATGTGGGAGCGGGGTCACTTCCCCGACTTCAAAGGCGGGATCAAGCAGGTCAAGGAGTACGCTGAAGACCTGGTCAGAAAATTCATGAGGGGAGTGCTCGGCGATATGGCGCGCCCTGCTCTCTTGCGTGCCCGGCTCCATCAAAGTGGATCCCGGGTGATGGATGAATATGCGCTGCTTGTTTGGCGCATTTGCGTCCTGAAAAAAGCACGCACCTTAAAGCTGTCCTCGCAATACAAGGATGGCGTCATCACTGGCGAGTGGTTACGTGATCTCGCCAAGCTGTCCAGATTCGAGATAGGGCCTCGTTTGGCTCAAGAGTTTTTGGCAGACAACGGTATCGCTCTAGTTATCGAGCCGCACTACAAGAAAACCTATCTGGATGGCGCGGCCATGCTCGATGACCGCACCCCAATCGTCGCGCTGACACTTAGGCACGATCGCCTGGATAACTTCTGGTTTGCGCTAATGCACGAATTGGTCCATGTGCAAAAACACCTGAAGGGGTCGCATGTATTCATTGCTGACAATCTCGACGACAAAACGCGATCGAGTCGGGAAGAGCAGGAAGCCGACCATGGGGCACGTGATGCGCTAATTCCGGGCGCCGATTGGGAAAAGTCTGCGGTTAAGACTAACCATTCTCCGGAGAATGCCTCGGCGCTTGCTGACAAACTACGAATTCATCCCGCTATCGTAGCTGGACGCGTTCGATTCGAAAACGACAATTGGCGTTTATTGAACGGCCTGCTTGGTGCTAAAGGCGAAGTTGGGAAATGCTTTGAAGATCAACTCGGAGGGCCAACAGCGCACGCGAGTTAATGAATTTTGGACCTGCCGCGAGCTATAGTCCGGCTTGAATTTCATACTAGACAAGGAAGGCAGCCGATCGCTGACTGGCCTAAGTGGTGATAGAGCTAACGCTTGACAGGCTATTTTTTGTGAGTGCAATAAAGAATGAATATTAGCTTTGATTCCGCCAAGAGTGAGCGCAACGAACGCGAGCGTGGCCTAACGTTTTCGTTGGTTGGACAGCTAGATTGGTCTGGCGCGGTGATCGAAGTTGATGATCGCAAGGATTACGACGAGCAACGGTAACGTGTACTTGGATTTATCGGTGACCGACTCTACGCCGTGGTGTTCACACCCCGCGCTGGCAAGGTGCACGTCATTAGCCTGCGCAAGGCGAACAAACGAGAGGTGAAACAGTATGAACAAAAAACCTAACCCTGAACTACTGGACGACGAAAAGCCAGAATGGACGGTGGAAAATTTCAAGAAGGCGCGTCCGGCCAGCGAGGTGTTGCCTCAGATTTTTGGCGCCAAGGTCGCCAAAGAAATGCTAAAACCGCGTGGCCGCCCGCGTGTCGAGTTTCCGAAAGAACGTATCAACATCAGGCTATCGCATGAGGTGGTCGAGCATTTCAAGTCGGCGGGCGAAGGCTGGCAGACTCGCATTGACGCTGCACTGCGGCAGTTTATCGCCGAACATACACGCGCCCACTGAAAACAAATCAAATCAAAAAGAAGCGGAGTTGTAGATTATGTTTGCATTAAGTTAAAGCTCACCAATCATTCAGAAATTAAAAAATTAGAATTACCATCTGACTTTAATAATCTCTTTAGGCAACAGGAAGACAAATATGCAGGATATCAGTTGCCCACACTGCGGTAAAGCAGTAAGCGACTAGGCAACACAGGTTGAATTTTGCTGACCGAGATGTTATTGGTCACCTTTGGTGACTATTGCATTTACTGCTTAGGTTGCCAGCGGTGCGGTAGTAGCGTATGCGTCTGTGCAACACATATTGAATAGTTATCTTTAAGTTGGCACCATCGGGCTCCATGTAAAATTTTGGAGCACGTATGAGTAAAGTTATTGAAGAAGGCCAGCTGTCAGCTAAGAGCCGTGAAGTAAAAAAATATAGCGGTCTTTTAAAATCTCAGCTCATCAAAGCTCGATTGAGCGGGGCGAAGTTTGGGGATTTATCACAAGCGCACGGTCCCATTGCTTACCATTAATGAGCACTCCAACCTCCGTCAATTGACATGACTGTTCCCGTAATGGAGGATGCAGCGTTGGAGGCTAAATAAGCACTGAGCGAGGCGACTTCTTGCATAGTTACAAATTTCTTGGTGGGTTGAGCTGCAAGTAAAACTTTTTCTTTCACCTCCTCCTCTGTCATTCCTCTAGACTTCATGGTGTCAGGAATCTGTTTTTCAACAAGCGGAGTCCAAACATACCCTGGTGCAATTGCATTGGCAGTGATACCCATCTCTGCAACCTCAAGCGCCACAGTTTTTGTAAGCCCAGCAACTCCGTGCTTAGCTGCAACGTAGGCTGATTTGTAAGGTGAAGCAATCAACGCATGCGCTGAAGCAATGTTTATAATTCGTCCCCATCCCTTTTTCTTCATACCGGGTAATGCAGCCTTGATGGTGTGAAAATTTGAAACCAAGTTGATTGCAATGATTGCATCAAATTTATCTTCTGGGAATTCATCTATTGGGCTGACGTGTTGAATACCGGCGTTGTTGACCAGTATGTCCACACTACCGTGCTGAGCGATTGCTTGCATGACCATTGCTCTTATCTCTTCTGGGACCATCATATTGGCACCAGAGTAAGTACACTTCACTTTAAAATCTTTTTCAATGGAGGAACGCACAAGCTCGATTTCTTTTGGATCCCCAAGTCCATTGAGAACAATGTTGGCCCCCCCTTTTGCTAGTTCATGCGCGATAGCCAATCCTATACCACTTGTAGAGCCCGTGATGAGTGCGACTTTGTTAGCGAATTCCATGACGATGGTTCCTTTAAAATTTTAGTGTTGCAGTAAGTTAGAGGAGTAGAGAAGATGGAGGGGGTTTGGCTTACTCTTGTATAGCTTTTATACATATCTATTCATTTCTATTCGAATTTATTCAAGCCAATTTGTTTCCTCGATTGTTTGCAGAATATTTTACACACTCAGGTGTAATTTAATTATTAGAAGTCCAAGCCCTGGAGAACTTGATGAGTTTAATGTATCCTGATATCTGAACTAACCTACATTTGCTGAATTACACAAAATCCTCAGTATCTACCTCACGTCTTGCTTGATCGTTGTATCTGTGACCTGAAACGTTTTGATGATTAATCAGCTTATCTAACTCTGCCATCTCTTCACTCGTGAAATGAATTTCAGAGGCCGCGCAGTTTTCCTGTAGATGCTCCAAATTCTGTGTGCCTGGTATGGGAAGTATGAACTCCTCCTTACTCAACAACCACCCTAGGGCGACCTGAGCAGGTGTTAAATTCCTATCTGATGCAAATTTCTTGTATCCACCTAGCAGTTGAAGATTTTTGTTGTAATTCTCGGGATTGAACCTGGGCATTGTTTTGCGAATATCTTTCTCACCCAAATTACTTACATCGCTGAGCGTACCGGTTAGGTAACCTCTGGCAACAGGACTAAAGGCAACAAATGTAACCCCTAGCTCTTTACAAGTCGCAAGCAACTCAATCTCTGGATTACGCGTCCAAAGGGAATACTCTGTTTGAACTGCTGCAATAGGATGAACTGCGTGAGCCAGTTTTAGTGTTTTAGAGGAGACCTCGGAGAGCCCAATAGTTTGTATCTTACCCTCTCTTACTAAATCACTGAGTGCACCCACACTATCCTCAATCGGGACAGTTTTATCCCATCTGTGCAAGTAATACAAATCAATCACATCCGTTTTAAGCCTACCAAGCGCATCTTCACAGGTTTTTTTGATCGTCCCAGGACGTCCATCAATCACCCTCACCAATACACCGTCGCCGTCTCTGTCCACTCCTTGCATGCCGCATTTACTGGCAAGGGTGAACTGACTCCTGTGCTTGGACAAAAAGTTACCGACCAACCTCTCGCTTGCACCAAACCCGTAAAGTGCAGCGGTATCAAAGTGAGTCACGCCTTGATCAAGCGCCCCAAGGAGTATCCGCTGTGCCTGCTCATTAGAGACTGGGCCTGAATAAGCATGACACAAATTCATGCATCCCAGGCCTATCGCACCTACTTTAAAGGGACCCAGTTGACGTTGTTGCATAAAGGATTGCTCCGCTTTATATTAAAGAAGTAAAGAGATAAGATTAAACGCTAAACACTGATTTATGGGTAAAACCCAAAGACCTTACCTGTCAACCTAAATGAATTAAGCGACTAGTAGTTGCTGCTCTAAATCGTGAAGCACTTTATAGCAAGCAAACACTTGTTGAACACTTGAATTGGGTTCACGTTTTTCATGAATTGCCGTAAAAAACTCTCTATCCTGAAGTTCAATTCCGTTCATTGAAACATCGACCTTGGAGACATCAACGGGCTCCTCTTTACCGGTAAACAAATCATCATATCTAGCGATATAAGTGCCCGTATCCCCAATGTATCTAAAAAATGTACCAAGTGGGCCATCGTTATTAAAACTCAAGCTCAAAGTGCAAATTGCACCGTTTTGAGCTTTCAGCTGTATAGACATATCCATAGCAATGCCAAGCGTTGGGTGAATAGGTCCTTGAACTGCATTGGCTTTAACAATTGGACTTCCAGCTTGGTAGGCAAACAAATCAACGGTGTGTGCAGCATGGTGCCACAGTAAATGATCTGTCCAACTCCTGGGCTGACCAAGTGCGTTCATGTTGGTTCGACGAAAGAAGTAGGTCTGCACATCCATTTGTTGAATATTGAATTCACCAGATTTAATTTTGTTGTGCACATACTGGTGACTTGGATTAAAGCGTCTTGTGTGACCGCACATTGCAACCAAGCCAGTCTTCTTTTGCAGATCAACAACAGACTGCGCATCGGAGAGTGAGTCAGCCATTGGAATTTCAACTTGAACATGCTTACCCGCATTCAAGCATGCCCTGGCCTGTTCAGCATGCATTTGAGTGGGTGTGCACAAGATGACTGCGTCCACTTCACTCAAGTTCAAACTGTCCTTTAAGTCTGTAGTGACGTGTTCAATTCCGTATTTCTTAGCAACTTCACGAGTTTTCTCTAACTCACGCCCTACCAGTGAGATGACCTCAACATTATCAATATTTTTGATACCGTCTAGGTGCTTGATACCAAATGCACCTGCACCGGCTAACGCAACTTTAATTGTCTTACTCATTAAACATTCTCCAAAATTAAATGACCTACCGCTGTGTTGGAAGCAGGCACGTGATAAAACCTTTTCTTAACTACTGGGGCGTTGCTCTTGACTTTAGAGCCTGCTCCTTTATCGCTACCCCAGACCTCATTTACAACATCATTCATAGCGCCTCTGGCAATCAACCACATCACAAGTTCAATCCCCTCAGAGCCCGCTTCCCTTACATAATCGATATGAGGAACAGATGCGAGTCCCGCGGGATCCTCAACCAGCCTATCCAAAAAAGCATTATCAAACTCTTTGTTGATCAGTCCAGCCCTTGGACCCTGGAGTTGGTGACTCATCCCACCTGTTCCCCAAATCTGAACGTTTAGATCCTTTGGGAAACTTTGTATAGCTCTGCCAATTGCCTTACCCAACTCAAAACACCTTTTACCAGAGGGCACTGGGTACTGGACCACGTTAACAGCAAATGGAATCACAGGACAAGGCCACTGACTTGGCTGTCCGCACATCAGTGACAAAGGTACAGTCAATCCATGATCAACATCCATTTTGTTCACAATGGTCAAGTCAAAATCTTCTTGGATTACAGATTGTGCAATGTGGGAGGCAAGCTCCGAGTGCCCCTTAACAACAGGTACGGGTCTAGGCCCCCACCCCTCATCTGCTGGCTGATAAGAGTCTGCTGTACCAATTGCAAAAGTTGGAATGACCTCCAAACTAAAGGCGGTCGCATGGTCGTTATAGACCAGGAAAATGACATCGGGTTTCTCATTCTTTAGCCACTCTTTGGAGGACTCGTAGCCCTTAAAAAGTGGCTCCCAGTAGGGTTCGTGAGATTTACCCAAATCGATCGCCGCACCAATGGCGGGAACATGGGAGGTGTAGACGCTTGAAGAAATTCGTGCCATGATTTAACTCTTTGCTTAATGAAATTTTAAATTTTGAATAATTTTGAATGAATTTGAATCATTGAGTCTTGGTTCAGAATAAGCAGTTTTATTGTTGTTCACTGATACTTCTTGATACTGCTTAATACTGCCTAATTCTGGCTTGTGCTGGCTAGACGACCCGCCTTGCCTTGGGGTTGGTGCTGTGGTTGTGCGTCCCCGTCCTCCCCCAAGAACCTGTTTCCCTGCGCCGATCTCCCCCCTTTAATCATCATCTCACGGTACTCCTCCTCGGTCATACCCGTCATGCTCCCCGCCATTTGCTGAAAGCTCTTTCCGTCAGTGGCTCCAATTTTGGCAAGAAAATAAATATTCCCACCCAGCGCAATGCATCTATTTAAGTCTCGACTGAGAACGGCTAATTTTTGGTCCTCAGTCATACTCCACTCATCTAGGTAGGCACGCTCATCTGCTTTAAATCTCTCTCGGTTCGAAGCCTTCATGAGAGACATACAAAACTGATTGAGCCAATAGCCTTTTCGTGACTGCTCGGTATCAAATATGGTTGTGCCAGGCACATCTAAGTAGGGTTTATCAAGTGACATAGGTTTACCTTTTCAATAAATGAATCACAGTAGGTTATTTCCTGGATTATTAAATTAGTTCTTCACTAACTCAGGCCAATAAAGACGAGTTGGGTTATCTACCAAAAGCATTTTTTGTAACTCAGGAGTGGTTGCTATGTGCGCAATGTAGTCAACCAACAAACCATCATCTGGCATGTGATCTTTCAAGTTGGGGTGAGGCCAATCGGTGCCCCAAAGGACACGGTTTGAGAAACGCTCTACGATACGCCTTGCAAAGGGAATCACGTCTTGATATGCATTTTGCTCGCCGTTTAAGGCCTTAGGCCCATTAACAGATAAACGCTCTGGGCAACTCACCTTACTCCAAACGTTTTCATGCTCACTCATGAACCGCTCAAAGAGTGCGAATTCAGGACCGTCGAGTGGTTTACTCACATCGGGCCTTCCCATGTGATCTACGACCACGGTGGTTGGTAGCTTGGTAAAGAAGTCCCAGAGCTCGGGTAAGTCTACTGCTTCAAAATAAATAACCACATGCCATCCCCAGTGAGCAATTCGTGCGGCAATTTCCATCAACTCATCTTTGGGGGTAAAGTCTACCAAACGCTTTACAAAGTTAAACCGCACACCGCGCACACCTGCGTCGTGCATGTACTGTATCTCCTCATCAGTCACACTGCGACGAACGGTTGCTACTCCTCTTGCCTTGCCAAAGGAGTGTAGTAAAGCGTCAATCATCGCTTTGTTATCTGTCCCGTGACAGGTGGCTTGAACCACCACATTTTTATCAAACCCTAAATGATCTCTTAAAGCGTAAAGTTGGTGTTTAGAGGCATCACAGGGGGTGTACTTGCGCTCTGGAGCGTAGGGAAACTCTGCCCCTGGGCCAAACACATGACAATGCGCGTCTACAGAGCCCGCGGGTAATTTAAAGCGAGGTTTGCTGGGACCTGCATACCAATCCAGCCATCCAGGGGTTTTAATGAAATCGGTCATTTTTTTCTCTTTTTATAATTTGCATTCAGTCTATGTACTTCAAACCCGCCTGCTCAAGTGGCCCGCGCATGTTGTACATATCTATTCCGAGCACTCCGGACGCAAGCTTTGCTCTTTTCTCGCCCTCATTTGCTTCTCTAGCAGCTGCCGCCTGAGCGGTCCGTTGTGCCCACTCCCTTGGAACTACAACCACCCCGTCATCATCAGCTACGATCACGTCCCCAGGGTTCACCAAAGCACCTGCACAAACCACAGGAATGTTGACAGAACCCAAAGTTGACTTGATGGTGCCCTTGGCACTAATGCCTTTGCTCCAAACAGGGAAACCCATCGCAGTTAACTCCGCTACATCACGAACACCTGCATCTATGATGAGAGCCTTTGCACCGCGGGCTTTAAATGAAGTTGCAAGCAAATCACCAAAAAAACCATCGCAATTTTCTGCTGACAAAGCGGCTACGACCACATCACCCGGCTTGATTTGCTCGGCAACGACGTGCATCATCCAGTTATCCCCTGGATGTAGGAGCACCGTAACAGCGGTCCCAGCAACTAAAGCACCAGAGTAAATGGGCCTCATGTAAGGCTGCATAAGTCCAACACGTCCCATGGCCTCATGAACTGTTGCAACACCGAAATTTGCCAATTCAGTAACTGCATTGGCATCTGCTCGTTCAATATTTCTTTTAACGATTCCAAGTGTGGTCATGTTTAAATTCCTTTTGCTTTTAAAGCGTTATCCAAGCGCTTGAAAACTCTACGAGCATTGCCCTCGTATATTTGGTACT
>Ga0007854_10002351_pt1 | contig 11759 bp, 11 predicted proteins | sample CryBogCBH12Aug08_FD_60382 | JGI IMG/M metagenome (GOLD analysis project Ga0007854, IMG submission 60382) | Freshwater microbial communities from Crystal Bog, Wisconsin, USA - CBH12Aug08 | ecosystem: Environmental > Aquatic > Freshwater > Lake | place: Crystal Bog, Wisconsin, USA | collected... | reverse complement strand
TGGGGCTCGTCATTACAATCTCCAAAGTTTGATAATTTCAACTGAAGTTTTTAGTCGAATCATCGACTCGCGGGGTGATTTCGGCTCGGAGGACGAATTCCGCTCCTTGATTGCGCCAAGAAGCGCCTCAGCCTCTAATGTCTGTTCGGCTCTCTTTTCACGCATTCGTCACGAAGGCGTGGGGCCCGAACCAGAGGAACTAGTTATGTCGACCAATCCCTACCGCCTGCCGCAGACCGTTGTCCCGTCGGCCTATCGTCTGCACCTGACCCCCGACCTGGTGAACTTCACCTTCACGGGTCGCGTGGCCATTGACGTTGAGGTCCGTGAAGCGGTCTCTTCGTTCGCGCTGAACGCCCTGGAGTTGGATCTTGGTGTGGCCACGGTCACGGCCGCCGGTGCGACCTTCACCTCGAGCACGCCTGTGCAGAGTGACGAGTACCAGACCGCGACCTTCTCGTTCGACGCGCCACTGCCCGTGGGCCCGGCGGTGATTGAGATTGCTTTCGACGGAACGCTCAATGACCAGCTCCACGGTTTCTACCGTTCGACCTACACCGACCCGCAGGGCGTTGACCACATCATCGCCACGACCCAGTTCGAAGCCACCGACGCCCGCCGCGCCTTCCCGTGCTGGGACGAGCCGGCCTTCAAGGCGACCTACCAGGTCAACTTGACGGTGCCGTCGCACCTGCAGGCCTACTCCAACTCACCCGTGTCGTCCGACACGGATCTGGGCAACGGACTGCGTGAGGTGTCGTTCACGCCCACCATGAAGATGTCGACGTACTTGGTCGCCTTCATCGTTGGTCCCTTTGAAGAGACGCCCGTCACCACCGTGCGCGGCGTTCCCGTGCGCATCATCTACCCCAAGGGCAAGGGTGGCATGAGCGACATCGCCATGGAGACGGCGGTGCACGCGCTCGAGTTCTTCACCGACTATTTCAACATCGCCTACCCCGGCGACAAGATGGACCTGATCGCCATTCCGGACTTTGCGGCCGGCGCGATGGAAAACCTCGGCCTCGTGACCTTCCGCGACACGGCGTTGCTGGTCGACCCCGCCACCGCGAGTCACAACTCGGTGCTGCGCGTCGCGCAGGTCGTGAACCACGAAATCGCCCACATGTGGTTCGGCGACCTCGTGACCATGGACTGGTGGGAGGGCATCTGGCTCAACGAAGCTTTCGCCACGTTCATGGAGACCATCTGCACGAACCACTTCCGTCCCGAGTGGAAGGTCTGGGTCGACTTCAACCCCGACCGCGACCGCGCCTTCGGCGTGGACGGCCTGCACTCGACGCGCGCCATTGAGTACACCGTGGTCAGCCCCGATGACTGCCGTGGCATGTTCGACGTGCTCACCTATACCAAGGGCTGTGCGGTCTTGCGCATGCTGGAGCAGTACCTCGGTGAAGAGGTCTTCCGTGACGGCATCCGCCAGTACCTGAAGACGCACGCCTACGCCAACACCGTGACCGTGGACCTCTGGAACGCCCTCGAGGCCTCCTCCGGCCAGCCCGTCGGCGAGATCATGAACACCTGGATCCTGCAGGGCGGCCACCCCTTGCTCAAGGTCGAAAACGGCACCGTCACCCAGACGCCGTTCTCCTACCTGCCGCCGCAGGAGAAGAGCGCTATTGGCGCACAGTGGTTGGTGCCGGTCTTGAGCCGCACCCTTGGTGATGACACCATCGCCAAGCAACTGCTGCGTGAGTCCTCAGCGCCGCTGGCGCTCAGCGGTGACGTCGTTGTCAACGCCGGCGGTTCTGGTTTCTACCGCACCGCCTACGGCGACAGCGAGCTTGCCGCACTGTCGGCCAACCTTGGCGCCCTCGACGAACTCGAGCGAGCCGTGTTGTTCTCCGACACCTGGGCCGCCGTCCTCGTCGGTGCCGCGTCGTTGGGCAGCTTGCTGCAGCTGGCGACCGGACTGCGTGACCTGGACGAGCCCGCCACCTGGGCCGTGATTTCGACTGCCATCGGCATGATCGACCGCGTGGCCGACGACGCCGGTCGCGCCGAACTCGCCGGTGCCGTGTCGCGCATCTACCGTCCGGTCTTCGACCGCCTCGGCTGGGACAAGCACGAGGGCGAGAGCGCACAGGCCGGTGAGGTCCGCGCCGCGACCATCGCCGCCCTTGGCGTCTACGCCCACGACGACGAGGTCATTGCCGAAGCGCTGCGTCGCTTCGACGCCAACGAGGTCAAGGGTGACAACGCCCAGGCGATTGTCTCCATTGTGGCCAACGTCAACCGACCTGGCACCCTGGAGGAATTGGACCGTCGCCGTCTGGCCGCAGTGACCCCGCAGGACGAGCAGCTCTACCTGTTCGGCATGGGCGCCATTCCGAACGTCGAGATCGCGCTGTCGATGTACGACCGTTGCTACGACGACATCCGGATCCAGGACGCACCGTTCGTGATCATGTTCCTCGTGATGAACCGTGTGGCCGGCGAGACCGTGTGGCGCAAGCTCACCGGTGAACTCAGCCGCGCGCTGGCGTTCTTCCCGGCGAACATGCACGCCTACATGCTCGAAGGTGCCTCCACCCTGTACGCCAGCGACGAACTGGCGAAGGAAGTGCGGACGTTCCACGAGAACAACCCCATCGCCGCCGGTCAGCTCACCGTGCTGCAGGCGCTCGACAAGATGGACCGCGGTGCGATGTTTGCCCGCCGTGTTCGCGATGGCCTGACCGAGACCCTGGCGGCCGTCGGCACGAATTAACAAACAAAACGCCCCCACCGCTTTCGGGCGGTGGGGGCGTTTTTGTGTTTCTGAGATTATTTCGGAGCGACCACGGTCGCAGCCGGTGCGCCGGTCGGACCGCGGGGACCCGTGTCACCGCGAGGACCAGTCAGACCGCGAGGACCGGTGGCTCCCTTGGCGCCAGTGGCTCCCTTAAGGCCGCGAGGTCCGGTGGCGCCAGTGGCTCCCCGTACGCCTTGTATGCCGCGAGGACCGGTTGCTCCAGTGGCACCCTTGGGTCCAGTGGCACCGCGTGCGCCGGCGAGGCCGCGTGGTCCAGTGGCGCCGACATCACCATTCAAACCGCGAGGTCCCGTTGCGCCGGTCGCGCCGCGTGGTCCGGTGGCGCCGCGAGCTCCCGCTTTACCTGGGGCTCCGGGGAGTCCCGTGAGGCCAATTGGACCGCGTGCGCCCGTCAGGCCGCGTGGGCCGGTAAGGCCTCGCGGACCCGTTGAGCCCTTCGGGCCGATCGGCCCAGCGACGCCCTGTGGGCCCGTTGCCCCTCGAGGTCCCGTTGATCCCTTAGGGCCGATTGCTCCAGCCACACCTTGCAGGCCAGTTGCTCCGCGGAGTCCGGCGGGCCCAGTCGCACCGCGAGGTCCGGTCGCGCCGCGTGGTCCTGCTGCACCGTTCGTTCCTGCGGCACCTTTTGCGCCAGTGGCCCCCTTGGGTCCCGTCGCGCCGCGTGGGCCGGTGGCACCGTTCGTTCCTGCGGCACCTTTTGCGCCAGTGGCCCCCTTGGGTCCCGTCGCGCCGCGTGGGCCGGTGGCACCGCGTGGGCCGGCCGGACCGACGGTACCCGCTGCACCCTTCGCGCCAGTGGCCCCCTTGGGTCCCGTTGCGCCGCGAGGGCCGGTGGCACCACGGGCACCACGGGCACCATTGGCACCGGGGGCACCTTTAGCGCCCGTGGCTCCCTTTGGACCAGTAGCCCCGCGAGGTCCGGTCGCGCCACGTGCACCCTGCTGCCCGCGCTGACCGGTTGGTCCGACGGCTCCCCAACGCACGAGTTGGGTGCCGGCGGGGCAGGTCTCGCTGGACAGCGCGACGTGGGTCAGCGTCCCAGCACTGATATTGAGGCAGGCGTAAAAGGTGGAGGCAGCAATCGTGGTGGTCGTCGACGACGGCGTGGTCGTCGTCGTTGTGCCCGCGGCACTCGCGTTCGTTGCGCCGAGCGCGACCAGACAGACGGTTCCGAGGAGGCAACGCAGTAGTTTGTGGCGCATCACAGTCCTTTTCGCGGCTTCACAGGCACTTTAGCAATGTGCGGCGAATCTCCCGCTCATCGCCGCCACTGCCAGAGTCGGCTGAGTCCGTAGGCGAGGGCGCTGAAGATGCCCACGAAGAAGCCCACGGGCCAGTTCATGGCGTAGGCACTAGCGATCGCCGCCCAGAGAACCACCACCGCGATCAGGGCGGAGAGACTCAACGCTACCGAGGGTCGTTTAGTGAATCCCCGCGCGGCCGCCGGCGGGCCAATCATCAGGGTGAACATCAATAACGTCCCGACGACCGGCACCGCGATGGTCGTGACGGCAGCGACGATGAGAAGAAAGACCACGTTGAGCCCGTCGGTGCGCAGCCCCCGCGCACGGGCAATGTCGGGGGTCAACGAACTCAGCAGAAGCGGTCGAGCCAGCGCGATGACGATGAGACAGCTGCCGAGGCCCACCACCGCGACCGGCAGCAACTGATTCGTCCCGACGCCAAGAATCTGTCCGAAGAGGAGGCTGAAGACTTCCGGCTCGTAGCTAGTGCTCTGCGACAAGAAGGCCGCACCGACCGCCAGAATGCCAACCAGGACGAGGGCTGTCGCCACATCGTTGCGGGTGCGGCGCCCCAGGGCCGCAATGGCGAGGGCACCGGCCGCCGCGAAGACGCCGAGACCAATGAGGGTGCTCACCCCAATGAGGCTGGCGCCGGCCGCGCCAGCGAAGGCCCCGTTCGGGATGGCGTGGGCGGGGAAGGCCGAGTCGCGTAGGACGACGAAAAAGCCCACGACACCGGCGACGATGGCGACAATGGTGCCGACCTCCCACGCGTGGATCATGAAGCCGCTAAACACGAGTGCTCCGAGCTCGTCGCCACGCGCAGAGGCCGTAGGTGAGGAGGATCAGGACGACCACGAAGAAGCTCACTGGCAGCCCCTGGTGCGAGGAGCGCCAGGTGTAGCTGTCGTAGGAGAGAACAATGCCGGCCCACGTCGCCGCGACGCCGAGGACGCTGGCGACAATGATGGCGCTGCGAAGGCTGCGGGTGACCTTGAGCGCGGCTGCGGCCGGACCAATGAGGAGGGCGGTGGAGAGAATGGACCCGATGGCAAGGGCGCACAAACCAACGGTGGTGGCCGCCACCAGCAGGAAGGCGAGGCCGAGGGTCAGCGGCGAGAGGCCGCGGGCCGTGGCAATGTCGGGGCTGACCGAACTGAGGAGCAGTGGTCGGGCGACGATTGCCATGACGACTAGTACCAGCGCGCCAATGAGCAGTGCTGCCGGCACCATGGCCGAGGAGACACTAAAGAGTGACCCGAACAGGACGCGCTGGGTCACCCCCGTACTGCTAGTGGTGGTGGCGGACAAGTACAGGAACAGGCCCGAAAGTCCCGTCGCACCACCGAGCACGACACCGGTGGCCACGTCGCGACGCTGCGCCCGTTCGCGCCCGATGAGTTCCATAGCGCCAGCCCCGGCGACCGCACCGGTGAGAAAACCGACCAGTGGGGTGAGTCCGTAGAGCGCGGCGCCCGCGCCTCCGGTCGTTGCGACATCAGTAAGGGCGTGGCCGGCAAACGACTGCCCGCGCACCACCACAAAGACGCCAACCACGGCGGCCGTGAGCGCGATGAGGAAGCCAAGCAGAAGTGCTTGGCGCACGGGCGCCGATGCCAAGAGACCGGGGGCAAACAACCAGTGCATTAGGCGTCGAGGTTGAGGGTGGCGTGGCTCGGCAGGTGATCGACGTCGTCACTAGGTTCGGCGACCACGAGCACGCGGCCATGCAGGCGCAGCACGTCGACGTGGTGACCGTAGAGGGCGCTCAAGACGTCCGACTGGACGACCTCGTCGGTCGTCCCGCTCGCACACCGACCGGCCGTCAAATAGACGATGCGATCCATAACGGGGAGCAGGGCGTTCATTTCGTGGGCGGAGAGCAGGATGGCTACCTGAAAGTCCTGGGCAATGCGGTGAAGGAGCGCGACGATTTCTTGGACACTGCGGGGGTCAAGGTTGGCGAGCGGTTCGTCGAGCAGCAACAGTGAGGGGTCGCTGATAAGCGCGGCCGCAATCAGAATGCGCTGGAGCTCACCCCCGGAGAGTTCACCCAGGCGGGTGTCAGCGAACGACCCTGCGCCAACGGCCGCGAGCACCCGCTCGATTTTGGCCCGTGACTCCTCGGAGCGACGACGAAGTCCGAGGCGATGGCCGTCGAGGCCCAGCGCGACGAAGTCTCGGGCGCGCAGTGGCGCGTCGGGGTCGACGCTGACTCGCTGGGGCACGTAGCCGATGGCACTGTGCGCCTTGGCTCGCGGCTGCCCGTTGATGGTGATGGTGCCCGCCGAGGTCTTCTGCAGACCCAAGATCACTCGAAGGAGTGTGGTCTTGCCAACGCCGTTCGATCCGATGAGTCCAGTGAACTCACCGGGAGCAATTGCGAACGAGACGTCATCGAGAACGCGGCGTCCGTCGAAGGACACGGTGACGTTGCTGACAGCGAGGACGGGGGTGTCGGTCATGGGCTTATCCCTTCGGGGTGCTCTCGGGTGCGGCGGCCACCAGATCCTGCACGGTCGCGAGAATCCATTGCTGGTAGGTGTCGTGCACGGGCATGGTTTCGTTCACGCCGACGACGGGGACGTGGGCCCGTTGGGCCACCTGGACCACCGACGCCGTCACCGCACTGACGACTTGCTGGTTGGAGACGAGCGCTGCCACCGATCGAGTGGTGAGGAGCCCGTCTTCGAGCGCGACGTCTTGGGGCGCGGGGTCGATCCCATTCATGACGTCGCGCTGAAAGCGAAAGGGGGTTGCCACTTGAACGCCGAGGTTCTGCAGCAGGTAGTCGGCAACCGGTTCGGTGACGGCCATGCGGACGTGTGCGGCCGTAAGGCGTAGGCGGTCAAGGGCGATAGTGGCATTAAGCCGGCCCATTGAGGCGTCGAACGTGCGCAGGGCAGTGCGGAAATAATCGGCGTGGGACGGCGCGAGTGTGATGAGTGCGGCCGTGATCGCCCCCGCCACGCTCACCATGTCGGTCGTGTCATACCAGAGGTGGGGGTTCGGGGTGCTGTCGGGGAGCCCGAGCACGTGCTGGGCGCTGATCGTGCGACGCTGGCTCGAGGGAGAGGCCTGCTCCATATTCTGGATAAACGTGTCGTACCCGAGTCCGTTCTCGACCACCAGCTGGGCCTGCGCAATGGCCTCGGCCACCGAGGTGCTCGCCTCAAAGGAGTGCGGATCGCTATTCGGATTCGTCATCACGGCCTGGACCGCGACGTAGGGGCCACCCAACTGGGTCAGCAGGCTGGCGTACTGGCTTTCGGCCGCTACCGCGTTGATGACACCGGGAGTCGCGCGGGGGTGTGCTGCACAACCGCTGAGTCCGATTCCCGCGAGCAACAGCAGTGCCACGGCGGCACGTGGCGCTGCCTGGCGACGTGACCAGCGGGAATACAGAGTGGTCATGCAAAAACTCTAGAGTTAGACTCAGTCTCATTACAACTGAGACAGGCGGGCACCGGAAGGGATGGATGGGTCTTGACTACCGAAATTTCCCCACTCCGCGTCCACGAACTCGTTGAGATTCGCCTGCGACAGGGTCAGCTGCGTTACACCAAGGGCCGGCGCGCCATCGTCGAGGTGCTGCTGTCGTTGGGGCGGCCCGCCGGCATCAGCGACATTGAACGCGGGGCGCCCGACGTCCCCCGAAGTTCGGCCTACCGCCACCTCGTTGATCTGCAAGCCGTTGGCGCGGTCCGTGCGGTCAGCGCGAACGGCGACTTCACACTCTTCGAGCTCTCCGAGGATCTGACCGAACACCATCACCACCTCTTGTGTGTGGTGTGCGGGAACATCACCGACGTGACGCCGAGCGCCGACTTCGAGTCGGTCATCGCCGAGATGGTGCGGAGCCTCACACGCGAAACCGGGTTTGATCCGGTCTCGCACTCGCTCGACGTCTCGGGCCACTGTGCGGCGTGCGCCGAACGAATCGGTAACTCCCTTTAGTCTGCTTCTAGACCCCCAAGGAGTACCGTGCCGGCCGATCGCCCCGTTGTCAAAGAACACAGCCTCCGCCACCGCTTCAACTTGCGTATTCGTCACGCCGTTGGCCTCACCCAGGACCCGCCGCCGATGTGCAACGACCCTGAGCTGGCCTACTTTCCCGTAACGAGTGTGGCCCGACTGGTCCACGGGGACCTCGCCACGATGATTGTCGGTGGCCTTGGCTCCCTGTTCCTGCAGATGCTGCACCCCTACGCCATGGCGGGGGTGGCGCAGCACTCGCGCTACCGCGACGACGCCATGGGTCGGTTGCTCCAAACGGCCAACTTCATTGGCCACACCACCTACGGGACGAAGACCACTGCCTATCTGGATATTGAACGGGTGCGTGCGGTGCACGAAGCCGTCCAGGGTGTGGCCGATGACGGCACGCCCTACTCAGCGAATGACCCGCACCTACTGCTGTGGGTCCACGTCTGCGAGGCGCTCATGTTCGTTGACGCGTACCGCGCCTACGGCACCGTGCCACTCAGTGCGTCGAGCCTCGACCAGTACGCCTTCGATATGGCCCAGTTGGGGCGCGACCTCGGCATTCCCAACCCGCCGACCACCTACGCCGGACTGCGCGAGGCTCTCGAATCATTCCGCCCCGAATGCCGCCTCACGAGCGATGGCATTGAGGCGCGGGACTTCCTGCGTCACGGCTACGTGCAAACGCCAGTGCAACGGTGGGCGATGGATCGTTTCGTGGCCTCGTCGTTCCGTCTGATGCCATCGTGGGCGCGAGAGCTCCTGGATGTTGAGGAACGGTCGCCCTTTGACGTCACGCTCGGCGAGCCCGTGACCCGATTGCTCTGCACGACGACGCGATTCTTCGTGCCGCCGGCTGAGGTCGAAGGGTTCGAACAGGACTAGAGCTTGAACGCGCGCAGGAGCTGACGCGTAAGCGACCCGCTCTTGCGATAGGCCGCACGGCGAACGACGCGCTTGCCGTAGGCGCTCGGGCCGCGACTGGCGGCCTCAAGGTCGCCAAGGATGCGGGCGCTGCGGTACAACTGTGAACGAAGGCTGCGAGAACGGGCCACGGAAACTCCTTTGTTGATGAAGATTAGCGACGGCCGAAGAAGCCGCGACGCTTCGGCGGCGACGCCGGCAGTGCCGCCATCGCTTCGTTGAACATGCGCATGTCCTGGTCGTCGATCGTGGGGGTGATGCTCAGGCTGAAGCCGACCGAGGGGTCGCGACCGGCCTTGAGGTCGGCGTCAATCGTTGCCGCACGCTTCGTGACGTCAGCGGCGAAGTCCTCGAACGTTCGCAACGGGCGACTCATCAAGTTGGCGAGCGCTTTGAAGAGCGGGACGTATTCGGCGGGCGAGTCGTGGCCCAGAATCATGCGGGCCAGGGTCAGGAGCTGTGCGTAGACCTGGTTGATCATGTCGTCCGCCACGGCGCGAATGGCTGGCTCGTGACTAGGGTGCTCCGCGTTGCCGAAGGCCTCGACGACGCGAGCGGCCGACAGAATCTCGGGGAGTCGCCCCATGATGGTCTGGCTCGCGGTCATGTACTCCTTGACCAGTGCGGCGGGGTCGCGAACGGCATCGTCCTGCTTGATGCCTTGCCAGTTGGCGTAGGCCGTCTTGGATTCGGCGTACTTTGCGAGGTCGGCGTTGAGCTGTTCTGCGAACACCAGGTACGGCCAGGCGGGGTTCGTGAAGTCGGTGGTCATATATCTCCTTGAGTGCCCAGGAGTCTTGCGCCCCGGTGTGACATTGATGCTACGTAAAGTCAGCGTAGAGGGCGAGGTGGTCACTGCCACCATCGCGTGCGCCGCCCCCCGTCACCGCCCACGACCCTCGGGTCAGGATGTGGTCGATCTGGGAGTGGGGCCGCGGACGTGGCCAGGTGCGGGCGCGCACCGCGTGGCCCCAGCCCGGAAGGAGGGTGCGAACAATGGGCGACCACGCGTTGAAATCGCCGGCGACGATGGCGCGGGGCTGGACCGCGTCGCTGCGAAGGACGCGCCGTAATCGGGCGAACCAGAGCGGGGATCCGTGGCTCAGGTGTGCTCCGTGAACCGCGACGACGGTGAAATCGCCGTCGGGGCCCTGAAGAGTCGCGACGATCGCGACACGTGAGACTCGCTCACGCCAGAGTCGACCGAGGTCGAACTGGTCAATCCGGACAATGGGAAGGCGCGTGTAGAGGCCCAGCCCCCAGATGCCCGATTCGAAACGCTGTCGCGATCGGGTGCGTTTTTGGAATGTCGTGAACGACCGGTGCTCGCCGTAATACAGACCCCGTTCACCGGTGAGGTGGGCGCTCCGGGGTTGCCACGAGCGGGACTGAATTGCTGGCGTCGTGCTGGTGACGCGCTGGGCGGGCGAGAGTGGCGCGAAGTGGCCGTGGTAGCCGGCGGCTTCGACGACGGCGACGTCATCACCGTCGTCGCCACGCCACATTTCGGGCAAAACGAGCACGTCGGGTGTCAACGAAAGGGCGGTGGTAAGCGCGGCGGTCGGGCGCCCCCAGCCATCAACACCGGCGTGAAGATTCGAGGTAACGACACGCACGCCACCGACCTTACGCCGTTTTGGTTCGCGGATGTGGCAAGGTCGTAGGTGTGGAAAACGTCAATGTGACCTTCGGACACCGCATTTGGTGGGTCGACGCCTTCATTGGCGCGAGCGAGCGAGGCAACCCCGCCGCCGTTGTGCTGATCGAACAGCCCACCACCGATGCGCAGATGCAACAGATCGCCTTTGAGCTCGGTGTCTCGGAAACGGCCTTCCTTCGCCGTGTCGGCGAGGGGTGGTCGTTGCGGTGGTTTACGCCGACCGTCGAGGTTGACCTCTGCGGACACGCCACGCTCGCCACGTTGCACGTGATGCTCAACGAGCTTCACGTCAAGACTGACGAGGTCTACTTCCAGACGCGCTCGGGTGTTCTCTCGGGCCGCTCGCTGGGACAAGGCCTGCTCGGCATTGACTTACCCCGCGCCTATATCGAACCCATTGAGCCCACGGTGGTGCAGGCCGCTTTGGGGCCGGTGCGGAGCGCCTACCGCGCTGGCGCATCGAGTGTGGTGGCCATTGTCGAAAGCTACGAAGCATTGTGTGCGCTGAGCCCCGACCCCGTCGCCCTCTTTTTGATTCCCGGGTCACTCATCATTGTGGCCTGTGAGGGCGGACCGAATGTCGACGCCGCTCTCCGCGTTTTTGCGCCACGACTGGGGCTCGCCGAAGACCACGTGACGGGTTCGGCCATGTGTGCACTCGCACCGTGGTGGATGGAACACACGGGGGCGCCCACGATGACGGTGCGACAGGCATCGTCGCGTCAAGGAATTATGCACGCCCGACTGTTTGAAAAGAACGTTGAAGTCGCCGGCCACGCCCGCACGTTCTTCTCGGGTGAACTGCGCTGATGACCACGCTTGGCCCCGGACCGCACACGACGGTCCGGCGCCTTCCGAAGAAGGCGCACTACGACGAAGCGACCGTGCACGCCATCTTTGACGAGGCGCGCTTCTGCCACGTGGCCGCCACCGTGAATGGTCTGGCGATGGCGCTGCCCACGTTGCACTACCGCGAGGGCAACACGCTCTACCTCCACGCCAGTCGATCGAACGCGGTGCTGCGGGCGGCCCTCGACGCCGGTCGCGCGGCCGTCACGGCCATGATCTACGACGGCATCATTTTGGCGCGCAGCGGCTTCGAATCGAGTATCGCCTACCGCTCGGTGTTTGCCGTTGGCGCGACGAGTGAGGTCACGGATGCGGACGAATG
>Ga0007854_10002349_pt1 | contig 11762 bp, 6 predicted proteins | sample CryBogCBH12Aug08_FD_60382 | JGI IMG/M metagenome (GOLD analysis project Ga0007854, IMG submission 60382) | Freshwater microbial communities from Crystal Bog, Wisconsin, USA - CBH12Aug08 | ecosystem: Environmental > Aquatic > Freshwater > Lake | place: Crystal Bog, Wisconsin, USA | collected... | reverse complement strand
ATAGGAGTATCAGCAGAATTAAATAATAATTTCAAAGCTAACGCTAGATCAAATACAGTTGATGCCGGAGATTTTTGCACAAATATATCACCTTGTTCGCCATGTTCGTAGGCATACAATACAAGATCAACGGCATCATCTAAAGACATCAAAAAACGCGTCATCGAAGGATCAGTAATAGTTAACGGAAGACCTGCCTTTATTTGATTGATAAATAGTGGAATTACTGATCCGCGAGAAGCCATTACATTGCCATAACGTGTACCACAGAGAATGGTCTTACCATTAATAATGGTCCTAGATTTGGCAACCATTACTTTTTCAGCCATTGCTTTTGATATTCCCATCGCATTTATAGGGTAGACTGCTTTATCTGTACTTAATAGAATTACACGCTCCACATCGTTTGCAATCGCAGCTGCAAGTACATTTTCAGTGCCTAATATATTCGTTTTTACAGCTTCCATAGGGTAGAATTCACACGACGGAACTTGTTTGAGTGCTGCAGCATGAAAAACATAATCTACTCCACCCATCGCATTTAAAATACTATTATAATCGCGTACATCTCCGATATAAAATTTTAGTTTTTCATTATTAAGAGATACTCGCATATCTTCTTGTTTTTTTTCATCACGACTAAAAATCCGAATTTCTTTGACATTAGTATTTAAAAACCTACGCAATACAGTACTTCCAAAAGAACCAGTTCCACCAGTGATTAATAATATCTTATCAGTGAACATAATTATTTCCCGATTAGTGTATATTTATTTTTGTAACATGTATAATTTGAATATATTGAATGCATTTCTTCTATTAAATCTAACCAGACCTTTGGTTTAAACTGTGTAATCTCCCTAAATTTACTCGAGTCAAGAGCACGATTCAGAACAAACCCGCTGTAAGGAACAATTTGTATTTTTTTATGATAAATACTGGCGACAAGCTTTAATAAATCGTACTTATTGATAGGATCAGAAGAAACATGATAGAGTCCATGTAAACTTTTATTAGGTATTATATAACCCTCAATTATATTGGCTATTTCATAGGTAGGAAAGCCACTATAAATTGCATTCGTATACCCGTTTACAGATTTTTGTTGGCATAAAAACCAATCAATCAGAGATATATTGCTATTTAACTCATGCCCAATAATTGAAGTACGGATGGTTATAGCATGTTGGTAATCAACTTCGCCGAGAAATTTTGATTTACCATATAAGTCATCAGCATTGGCATTATCAGACTCTTTATAATTACCAGTTTTCCCATCAAAAACACAATCAGTACTTATATGTATCAATCGAGCAGAGGCAATGGAACATAGTTTAGCTAAACGGTGGGGTAGAAAAGAATTAATGTTGATTGATTTAAAATAATCTTTTGATTCTGGCAAATGTTTGATAATGCCAATACAATTAATCACTACATCTGGCTGCACAACCTCAAAAACAGTTAAAAATGAATCAAAGTTTTCAGCATCAACACCTGATATTATATACTGTTGCTCATCAACATTGAAGAATGGCTTAAGCGTATTGTTAGATCTAACCGTTCCATAAGTTGAATAGTTTGATCTACCATAAAAGTGCTTAAATACGGCATGTCCAAGCATCCCAGAAATTCCTAGAATTAATATTTTAACTTTTATTGTCATAGCTTTAAATTAATTTATGGAACGTAATTTATTCAAAATTTTAATACATATACGATAAGTTGGTCTTGCTAATTGAAAATAGATTAATCTAATTAGTTTATTTTGATTTAAACTATTAGCAATAATATATGATCGTGAATTAATAATTCGATTCATTTGTTTTTGTATCTCATCAACATTAGTCGTGAGAAATTCAACTGGTTCAATTACTTTTATATTAGGTATTGTTAAACCAATTTCTGAATTTAGAATTATTTTTTTCTGCTGAGTAATAACTCTTTTTGCTTCATCCCGGTTTGTAAATTTAGCAATTACTTCATGATAAACATCTATAACCTGTGCAATATAACGATTTACGTCAAACTTTTCTTCTGCCAACTGTCGTGCATTTGTTGAAAGTTCAGAAAGCTTCATTTTGTTATCAATTAACGTAATAACTGCTTCATAGAATTTTTGATCATTTCCTTTTTCTACTAGTATTCCGCCTCTTGACCCACATAATACTTCTGAAACCGCAGTACCATCAAAAGCAACAACTGGTGTACCACAAGCAATTGACTCCATGGCAGATACACCAAAAGACTCAGCCAGAGATGGCATTAGAAAAACGTCAGAAGCATTATAAAAGTTTATTAATAAGTTATCATCATCAACCCAACCAAGATCAATTATATGAAACTTGTCTTTGTACTTATCTAACAAACCCTTATATTGAAGAGTAATAACAGATATATTTTTAGATGGTGGAATTCTGTTCAATAAGCTATCAATATGATTTAGTCCTTTCAGCGACCAATCATGTGCCCTACAACCAATAACAAAATTATTATCCGGAATATTAAATATTTGACGTGCATTTTTCTTGCTCCTAGGTTTAAAATAATTTAAATCAAGTCCAAATGGAATTACATGTATTTTCTTTCCTACAAATATGGGAGAATTAGACACAATCTCCTTCATCCATTCTGAGGCTACAATAATATCAAATTGTGATGCTGAAAAATATAATCTTTTAATTTCCCAATTTAGAGCAGTAGTATCGTTGTTTATTTTAAATATTTCGTTCAAATTAGGACAGTCTCCGCATCCTTGTTTCCACCTTTCGCACTCAAAAAAATGGATACAATGACCAGTTACTGCCCATGGGTCATGTAAAGTCCATACAGTGGGCTTTACTTTAGACAAAATTGGCATATCTTTTATATTAAAGAAATGATTATGTATTAGATGATAATGTACTATATCTGAATCAAGAAATATTGTTTCATATAGTAGATGAAATGAAAATGGACTATTGGTTGAATGAGAATCATAATATCTATCCAAACTGTTTGAATAGTTATTTATTCCTTCACGATCATATAGGTTACTTGCTATCTCAGAAACTTGTCCTTCATTAGATCTCTTTTTCCAAACTAACTCATGTGAATTAATTAACTTCTTCCTCAGATAACGACTTAACATATGATTATTAAAACGCTGTCCATACAGATCATTATCGCCTATATTGACAACGTTCAACGATAAATAATCATTACTATAAATAATATTTAACAGCAAACTCTTTTTATACATGTCCAGTATTTGCTTTTTAACTACACTGCTATTCATCCTTGTTTCAATGGTTTGGATGTTTATCCGGGCAGCTGTATCAACCAAGAAATCGTTAAGGAGGGCTTTCTTAATTGCTGCAGATATTTCATGTGGATCATCTGGATCTACTAAAAAACCGGTTATACCATCATCTATCCATTCATTAGCGCATGCGGTATAAGACTGAATTGGGAAGGAACCCATGGACATTGCTTCTAAGAAGGAGATTGAAACGGCATCACTGATGCTTAATCCTAATGAAATTCTAGCGGTAGCATGAATTCGCACTATATCCAAATTATTTAACGTATAAGGTACGATTTTTATAGGTATCCCAGTTGATTTTGATAATAATTCTGCTGCAATTGGCACTGCAGGAGATGCCTGTGATGAGTAAATATGTACCTCCATATTTTTATCCCGTAGTTCTTGCTGGCATAACTCCAAGGCTTTTAAACCAACCAAAGCCCTTCCATATTCATGTTGATATCCCTTTAATGCGATTACATTTCTAGTTGAAGGAACTTTATTTTGCCGAATAATAGAAAATTGATCAATGTCGAAACCACCCACATTACTCAGAACGCCAACCATATCCCCTTTGTAACCAAGACTACGAGCAATAAAAACATCACGATTACATTCACAGCTATAAAAGTCAGCAGATGAAAGAACCTGATTTACAGCTGAGAAATGTTTTTTTAAGCGCGAACAAGCATATAAATCACTACCATAATTTGTATATATCCATTTTGGAAATAAATCACCAATTTTTTCATGACACTGTTGAACCAAGTAACCCGCTTGTTGCATTTCTATAGCATGAATAACATGAGGCTTAATTTTAAGTATGACTTCAACCAGAAGATCAATAATAAAAGATTCCTTTTCAACCGATTCGTGATAAAGAACTGGAAAGAGAATTCTTTCGTCATTAATACCAAATCCATGAATCATAAAATCTTCATTTTCTAGTATTTCCGGAGAAAATATTTCATTTACCGGTGGTCCATTAACCCCCCAATCCATACTTGGAAAGCAATGAATTTGAAAACCGCTATCTAGAAGATTTGACAACCATCTTCGCAAATGTATACTAAAAAACATCCCTACGATTAGTATACGAGGCTTTTGATGAGTATCTAACTTTTTAATAAGTTCGTCGATATATATTGAAGCATCATTTAGCCCACGATTATTAAAACTTTTTTTAATTGAGGAAAACCAATCATTGATTGTTCTAAATTCACTTTGGCTATCATAATCGTATATAGATAGATTTTTGATATAATCTATATAAAGTTTATTTACTTCTTTTAAATTAGCAGGTGTTAAGTTTTTTGATTCTTGTGAATCATGTTGGCGAGACTTAACAAGAACCTGCTCTAAGTATTTGAAGGTATATCCATTTTTGTATGCTTTAAACCACCATGCATAATCTTGTGTAATTTTAAGATTAACATCAAATAAACCAACAATTTTGAACGCAATTTTTGGAATTAAACAAGTACACCCATTAATAGGGTAATCTTCAATTAAGTTTAATAGAAAATAATCATGCTTTTGTTTATGTAATTCGCTTTTTGAAATAAAATTGCCCTTATGATCGATGTAATCATAATCAGAGTAGATTATATTATAACTATCCCAGCCCTCATATAAAACATATTCAACCTGATGTTTAATCTTATCCAAAATATATACATCATCATGGGATAGCCAGGAAAAAAACTCACCTGTCATTTTTTCTATCCCAAAATTAAGTGCGCTTGCAACGCCGCCGTTTAGTTTAGAATAATAGAAAATTTTATCACCATAGGATAATGCAACATCCTCCGTAACACCTCCGTCATTTGAACCATCATTAATTACAATTACTTCAATATTCTGATAGGTTTGATTTAAAGCACTATCAATTGCTTCTTTTAGATAATTCCCTCCATTATAGACCGGGATTATTATAGAAACTTTAGGATTATATTTCATACCTTTCTCAAATTTTAATATTACTTGTAATTAAATTCTGTGTTATTTTTCAATTTGAAAATTATATATTTGAGTATAGAACTCCTTTTAGCAAGCGATAGAGCATAATCTCTGGCCTCTGTATATGGAGAAATAATTTTCAAAAATTGATACATTTTTAAATAAAATGTATAACGATCCTGCTCACAGGACAATATCTCCTTATCAGTTAGAGTATTCATCATATTTATCCATAATTCATTTGCCTCACGCAATGTTTCAGGGTGTTTGATTGTATCCTGTTCGGGGTGGCTACGTGATTTTATTAGAACCTGCGGCTGATGTATGAATCGTTCATGTCTTATCATTTTAAACCATAGCGCATAATCTTGTGTAGTTTTCAATTTTTCATTAAAAACTCCATACTTATCAAACAAGCTTTTGGGGATTAATAATGAACAACCATGAATGCAGCTTCTTAATAGCGCATAGAGAGGTTTCCGTTCTAGCCACTCATGGTCAAACCTCGCAATCCAGAGTGTGTCATTCTTTTGGTCAATCGTTTCATAATCGCAAAATAATGCTACTTCTTGATTTTCCATTTTAGCTAACATATTTATCTGCAATTTTATTTTATCTGGGTAATACACATCATCATGTGATAGCCATGAGAAATACTCGCCATCCATTTTTTCAATACCCAAATTAAGTGCGCTTGCGACACCTCCATTTAGTTTAAAAAAATATCGAACCCCCTTTCCATATGATAGCGCAACCTTCTCGGTAGCTCCATTGTCATTGGACCCATCATTAATAACCAAAACTTCTGTATTTTTATATGTTTGTCCTAATGCGCTGTCAATAGCTTGGTGCATATAATTCGTACCATTATATACAGGTACAATTATGGATACTTTAGGATTAAAATTCATATTCTACCTAGAATCTTATTGATTTTACATGCAAGGCGAACCGATTTGCTATTCTCTAAATTTGAATAGTGAACAAGTAGGGTGTTATATTTTTGCTGCAAGTCATGGGTAAATTCGATCATTTCTTGATTAGCTAGTTTTATATCACAGATGACTTGGGTCAATTCTTGATTAGATTGGTTAAGTTCTTGGTTGGACGAGTTAATCTTCTGGTTCTCCTGGCTAAGCTCTTGGTTTGCCTGACCAAGCTCATGGTTGACCTTGCTAAGCTCTTGGTTGGCATGGCTAAGCTCTTGGTTGGCATGGCTAAACTCTTGGTTGGCATGGCTAAGCTCTTGGTTGGCCTGGCTAAACTCTTGGTTGGCCTGACCAAGCTCATGGTTGGCCTTGCTAAACTCTTGGTTTGCCTGACCAAGCTCTTGGGTGGTCTGGTTAAGTACCTGAATGGTCTGCCTCAAATCCTGGTTGGCCTGGTTCAACTTCTGTTTTTCGTCACCCAATTCTGCAATTTTAATATCTCTCGACTTTATCGAGTCTAAACTTTTTTGATATAGTAGTTTTCTCAACACCTTTTCGTTTGTTAACTCTGTAGCTGGCTTGGCAACAATAAAGCTTCTCGTTTCACTTATATCTTCAAGGAAAGTGATTTTGTAATCTACATCTGCACAAAAATCTATTGTAAATGCTATATTTTGAATTGAGTGAAGTTCAACTAATAAAATGGGGCGATATTCATGAATAAATGACTTTGCTCCTTCAAGCACCATATTCTCACCACCTTCTACATCTATTTTTATTATTGTTTTTTTAATATCTGAAAACTTAAGTATTTTATATATATCATCAAATCTAACGCTTTTTACCCATTCAGTGACAAAATGCAAATGTTTGTACACATCATTATCATATGGCGTGTACGAACCATGAATAAAGCTCCCACTACTATGACCTAGATCTACATTTTTACTAAAAGTAAACTCGACTTGACCTTCATTATTTGAAAGCGCATAATCTAAAATTTCAATTCTTTGGCTTAAATCTTTATTTGCAAATAAATTAATTTCTATACGTTCCCTATTAAATCGATTTGGCTCAAATGCATACACTTTGCCTTCATTTCCCACTAATGTAGCAAAACACAACGTATGAAATCCTATATGTGCCCCTACATCTATAAAAGTGTAATCTTTCAAATCAACAGTATTTAAAAAATCGAAGAAAAACTTATCATGTGTTCCATTAATAATTGAATCCTTCCATTCATTAACTTCAATGTCTCTGCTTAAATAAATATCTCTACCTTCTAATAGTCCATATTTTACAGTATACCATTTTGGTGCTAATATTTCCTTATCGGATATTGTATGTGCATATTCATATTCCTCGCAGTCTTTTTCAGGTTTTGATTCTTCGAAATATTTTTTCCATGAATCTTCCATCTTCCCCTCAAACAGAAAATAATGCCCTGTAATAGGATAAAAGTGTAGTTCGTTAAAAAACGATTCTAACGATCCTAATGTGTATCTGTTGCAGTGCATTCCTAGAGTCTCAATAAATTGATCACTTGAGTCTAAGGCTAACTCCTTAATACCTTCTTTAATTACATCATTGTCAACTGCATAAATTGGTGTATTTACAATTAATAATGAGGAATCATTTAATAAGAACTTTAGAAGTTCAAGAATTCGTCGTAATTCTTCTCTTGGAACATGTTCCACAAAATCGAGCATTATGACTATATCAAATTTGTCTCGAAGAAATGATTCATTGTTTTTGAATTTAATCAGTTGTTTTTCAGTATCTTCACAATATAATTCTAATCTATCATTATAATTAATTAGGTAATCTCTAGCTACCAAATAAGAATTCTCTGAGAAATCTACACCAACAACATAGTCTGCCCCATGATTTAATGTATATTTGATAGCTTCACCACGACCATAACCCAGTTCTATTACGTTCTTACCACTGAAATCAACTTTACTAAGAATGCTTTCATGTATATTCCGAATATTACTTTCCCCTTTTTTTCCTGCTGCACCTTCAACTCCATCAATAACATCCATCCCTTCTTCATCTTCTTTCAAAAAACATCCATTAGTATATTTTTCAACTAAGCTTCCCATTATGTTAAACCTCGGTTATTGAATAATCGAACTTCTGAAGACCTAGTATCATTTCATCAGTTTCGCAAACCAAGCTAAACAAGTACACATATTCACTTAATGCCAGTAAATTACTTTGCTTACCTAGGGCAACACCAGGTGAGAAAAAATACTCTCCAACCTGTAGCTTTGGAAACTTGACTTTATAGGAAAGTACTACCCCTGAACCCTCAGCTTTCATGCGATAATCAATAGCAGATGCTGCTGTATCTGTAATGACAATTGATTGGCTATTCTCAATACGAATACCAAATAGTAAATTATCTTCAAGATTGTTTATTAATCGAATTTCTTTGATTGCAGAAGCATCCCAGCTATAACTAATCTCAAATATAATCTCACTTCCAGATATGAATATATTTCCAGCTTTTAGATTATAAATTTTTATCCAGTTAATCCATAGCACATTCTGACCGTAGGTTTTAGCATGTGAAAGATCAACAGAATAATACTCGTGTAGTTCATTTATATTCAATAGTTGTTTATTGTCTAAATCATTTCGACTAATTAATTCATTTTGGCCTTCTTCTCTATTAGTGCTTCCACCTTCTTCTCTATGGGTGCTACCATATAAAACTTTGTAATACTCAATACCTGCATCAACAGGATTTCCATCAAATATTAGCCCTCCACTTTCTATTACAATACCTCTGCTACACAAGGATTTTACTTGTTCTATTGAATGGGATACAAAAATAATTGTTGAGCCTGCATTTTTAATTTCATCTAGTCGCTTAAAACATTTTAATTGAAATCTAGCATCACCAACAGACAATGCTTCATCAATTATAAATATTTCAGGTTCAACATTAATCGAGCATGCGAAAGCTAAACGAACATACATTCCGGTGGAATAATTTTTTACTGGCTGGTAAATGAACTCACCTATGTCTGCAAAGTCCAATATAGCATCTAGTTTGTCATCCATTTCTTCTTTGCTATAACCCATCAGGTTGCCTTGAAAATAGATGTTTTCTATCCCGTTATATTCAGGGTTAAAGCCTGTACCCAACTCCAATAATGATGAAATTTTACCCTTAACAGTGACATGACCAGAAGAAGGGGTAAGGACACCAGTTATAATTTTTAGTAAAGTTGATTTGCCTGCTCCATTACGACCAATAATACCTATGCACTCTCCTTTTAAAATTTCAAAATTTATTTTATTAAGAGCATAAAAGTCTTTATGGTATTTTTTTTTAAGCGGGTGTAAGGATTCTTTCATCCGATCAATAGGCTTATTGTATAATTTATAAATCTTTGATAAATTTTCAACTTTTATAGCAATATCTTTGATCATTTTTTTAACTACAGTACATCAGCAAAATGTGGGCGAAGCTTGTTAAAAGTTCGATTGCCTATCCATAATACAACTAAAACAAAACACCAAAAATAAAGAACCTGCTTATAATTATTCCAGAATGGTACTTGATCAAATATTGTATCTCGAACACCATCAACAATATATGCAAATGGATTCAACTTTATAATATAATTATTGTTACCAATAAGTATACTTTTATCCCAGAATATTGGAGTTACCCAAAATAGAATTTGAAATATCACTGTTATTATCTGCCCTATATCCATTATAAATGGCATAATAGCTGAAAAAAATAAACTTAAACTTAAGCTGATTGCAATAATGCAAAGAATATAATACATCAATTGCATCCACCACCAATTAGGGTAATATCCATACAAGTAACAAACCAAAAACATGAATACCCAAAAAGCCAAGTTAACCATAAGTGCAGATCCAATTTTTACAAATGGCAATAGCTTAACTTCAAAGACAATCTTTTTAACCAAGAAACTTTGGCTGACCACTGCGTTGCTTGCACTTATAATTGCATCATTTATCAAGAACCAAGGAACTAAGCCTGCTAATAACCACAGTAAAAACGGCACATTGGATATCGCTCCAACTCGAAAGCCTTTGGTGAATACAAACCAGTAAACCGCCACCATCACCAACGGCTGGATAAACGCCCATACTATTCCAAGATGATTACCTAGATAGCGATTTTTAAAGTCTGAATAGATTAGGTTGAATAGCATTTTGCGATTTTGCATCGCCACGATGAGTATTTTCATATTTACTGAACCTGTTTACCTTGCTAATTCCAAAAAAGCAACTATTTTCTTTCCCTTTGGTTATCGGAAGCTTCCTTCTCTAGGGATCCTTTTCATAACTGACTATTTCGCCCATCGAAATCTTTGCTTCATCATAACTTGGTAAAGAGATGCTTTCGTCTCCGTTCAACCAGCATGTAGTCGTTGAAGCCAGCCTCACTTAAGCGACATCCTATCAATGTAGTATGCTGGCTTTTCACCAGTGTGCTGCTCGGGTTGAGTCGATAGAGATGCCCCCATTCCGTCCCAGTTGGACTAAAAGATTGTCAAGGTCATCCATATGGCACATTTAGATATTTTACTCTAAAAATCGGCATCATGAAAACTAAATTTATCATTAAGTGGTGCTGTCCACACTCCTAAGTGGAGGTCGGGTTACGAAGCCGAAGCTAACTGATCGTCAATATGCAATCTGGCTTTGACTATGCAGTGAGCCGGAAAAGTCTTCAATCCAGCAGATGGATTCGGTCCAGGAGCCTAAGAGATGCCTCCTGTCATCCCTTGATTTGCATCTGCAAACATAATCTTACACTTATGGGCTTGCAACCGTTTTTAACTACCTTATCTCAAATTCAGGTTATAATAGATTAGCACCTTTAAACCTTTGATTGTCACTAAAATACACATGCGAAAAGTAGCATTGATAACCGGAATCACCGGTCAGGATGGTTCGTATCTGGCCGAGTTTCTGTTGGAAAAAGATTACAAGGTGCATGGCATAAAGCGTCGCGCCTCACTCTTCAATACTGACAGGATAGACCATCTTTATCAAGACCCCCAGTCATCTAACCGTAACATGATATTACACTACGGCGACCTGACTGACTCCACCAACTTAATCCGCATCGTGCAGCAGGTGCAGCCGGACGAAATTTACAACCTCGCAGCGCAAAGCCATGTCCAGGTCTCTTTCGAGACACCGGAGTACACCGCCGACGTAGACGGACTGGGTACTTTGCGTCTGCTGGAGGCGATCCGCATTCTGGGGCTGGAAAATAAAACCCGCTTTTATCAGGCATCTACGTCTGAGTTGTACGGCAAGGTACAGGAAATACCTCAGCGCGAAACAACTCCGTTCTACCCTCGCTCGCCTTACGCGGTGGCGAAGCTGTTCGCCTATTGGATCACGGTAAATTACCGCGAAGCCTACGGGATTTTCGGCTGCAACGGCATCCTGTTCAATCACGAATCGCCACTGCGAGGGGAGACTTTCGTTACGCGTAAAATCACGCGTGCGCTGGCGCGGATCAAGGCTGGACTTCAAGAATGCCTATACCTTGGCAACTTGGACGCTCTGCGCGATTGGGG
>Ga0007854_10002348_pt1 | contig 11777 bp, 8 predicted proteins | sample CryBogCBH12Aug08_FD_60382 | JGI IMG/M metagenome (GOLD analysis project Ga0007854, IMG submission 60382) | Freshwater microbial communities from Crystal Bog, Wisconsin, USA - CBH12Aug08 | ecosystem: Environmental > Aquatic > Freshwater > Lake | place: Crystal Bog, Wisconsin, USA | collected... | reverse complement strand
ATCTCCACAGCAGTCGCTTGGAGTTTCTTAACCCATTCCTCGCTTAATCTATCTGCGGGCGAGGAGATTGAGAGTCCTGCAATGAGTTTGCCTTGGTCGTTATAGACACCGGCGGCCATACACCGAACGCCCAACTCAAGTTCCTCATTGTCTCTTGCTATTCCAGTGGTTTTGCACTTAGCTAGTTCTTGCTCGAGTCTGCTTAACTGGGTGATGCTGTTTTTATTATTGCCTCGTAACCCAGTTCTGGTCGCATAGGCCTGTACGCCAACGTCCTCATCGGCTGCTAAAAATAGTTTTCCAACAGAGGTCAGGTGTAGAGGTGCGCGCCCTCCTATAGCCCTTACCACTTGCATACCAGACTGTTCACTAAAAGCCCGCTCTATATAGACGATCTCATCACCTTGGCGAACGCTTAAGTTGACAGGTTGATGAATTTGTTTGTGCAACTCTCTCATAAGAGGGAGAGCTGAATCTCGAACGTTTAATCGGGCTTTAACCGAGTTTCCAAGCTCCAGAAGCCTTAAGCCCAATCGATAACTACCTGCTTGGGGCCGCTCAACCAGCCTGCCACAGGCCAAGTCATTTAAGATTCTGTGTGCGGTTGAGGGGTGAAGTCCTGTTTTTTCACTGATTTCTTTTAACGTGACTGAGTCTTCGCTTTGGGACAAAACTTCAAGCAACGTAAACATTCGCTCGATGACCTGTATGGTCGGTTGGCCTGACAGTGATTGATCGTTTTTAACCATTTTTCCCGTATCTTATCTACAAAGATTATTTTACCTTGTGAAAAATGGGTTTGCAGTTTATCCAAAGAGGATCAACTGAGTTATCGAGCAATCAACGAAAAAGTAACGAGCAAGTAGGGGGTACCTAGAGGACAGGTCGCTTATTTGCAGGCTATTAGAGTGGTGAATAAATACAAAAAATCAAATCCAAACTCCGTCAATCAGCATTTGATGGGGTTTATAAAGTGATTTGTAGTTCATTTTCTCACTTTGCTCTATCCAATATCCTAAATAGACGTGGGGAAGGCCCAGTCTTTTGGCTTGTTCAATTTGCCACAACACCGAGTAAGCTCCGTAGCTGCTTGATGGCTCGGGCTCGAAAAAAGTGTAAACAGCAGAAAGCCCATCATTTAGCAAATCAAGGATGGCGACAATCTTGAGCTTGCCCAGGGCTTGCTCATCATTGTCCAAGTCTGTATTTGATTTTGCATCTAACTCATTGTTGAGCTCCCCAGGCTTTAAAGGGGGTTCTCTAAATTCGACAATCCTTGAGTTCACTCTGCTTTGAAGTAGGAACTGTGTGTACTGCTCCACGCTGTCTTGGTCCATTCCTCCTCCGCTGTGCCTGGCCATTTGGTAGCGTAAATAAAGGTCATAGTGCTCTTGCTTAAACCCAAGCGTAGTTATTCTGGTGTTTAGGTGGACATTGCGCTTATAGGCTCTTTTTTGGCTTCTGTTGGGAGTGAATGAGTCAACCATGACTCTTAATGGAACGCAGGCCTTGCATCCATCACAATAAGGGCGATAGGTAAACAGGCCACTGCGCCTAAAACCCTGAGTTACCAACTCTGAGTAAGCATCGCTTTGAATCAAGTGACTGGGGGTTGCGACTTGTGATCTTGCCGGCCTATCCGATAAATAGCTACAGGGATAGGGGGCCGTCGCATAAAACTGCAAGGCTTGAAGGGGAAGATCCTTAAGGTCAGTCACGGGTTGAGTTTGTTCGTAGATGCTTAATTCTAGACGGCTTAAGGGTTGGTTTTGACTTGTAACCCTAGAAGGCCCCAGTAATCAGGACTAAATTGCCACTGTGGAGAGCTTTCGTTTTGTGCGAGCGCAGCAAGCTCAAGGAACTTGGATCGGGGTATCTCTGCAGCCCCCAATGACGAAAGGTGTGAGGTGTTTTGTTGGCAATCTATCATGTGGATGCCATTTGCAATTGAAAATGCAACCAAAGCAGCAAGGGCAATCTTGGAGGCATCCTTTTGTAGACTGAACATGGATTCACCGTATACCGCTTTGCCAAGCGATACACAGTAAAGTCCTCCAACCAACTGGTTGTTCTCCCATGTCTCAACGCTATGAACAAACCCTTCACGGTGGGCTTGTGCGTAGACGCTTTGCATCTGAGGAAGGATCCAAGTACTTGTCGTTGCAGTTGTTGCATTTGCTCCACTTGTTCCAATTGTTCCACTTGTTCCACTTGTTCCTGCAGACAAACCACCCCCAGTCGAATTGCCTTGAGTTGTAACTTTGGAGGAGTCCGTTTTAGGGGGCCTTTGAGCGCAGTTTTCGATGACTCTTTTGAAATCACTGTCAATTCGAACTTCGCAGTTTGGACTGAGTATGAATGCGTTTAATGTTTTCTTGAAGGAGCGGTGAATGCGAAATTGATTTACCATCAAAACCATTCTCGGATCGGTGCTCCACCAAAGAACGGGTTGAGACTCACTAAACCAGGGAAATATCCCTTTTGAGTACGCCTCCCTAATGCGGCTTGGACTTAAGTCAAGCCCTGCGGCGAGAAGCCCAGGTGCGCGAGAGTCCTCCCCCCACGCTGTGTTTGCAAGAGGTAATGGCTCATCAGCCTCAATCCAGGGCAGGGCAGGTTGTTGACGCAAGGGTTTTGTGCTTGGCTCTGGCAAAAAAGTGGATCCGCAATAGTATTAATCTTAAAGTAATTAAACCTAATCTGGTAATCACTCTATCTGTATTTTTACATGAAAAAAACTTCTCATTTTCCGCAGAAAGCACTCGAAAGAACTTAGCTCAAACTTGAGTTTGACTTTGACATTGACATTAACATTGAGTATTTCTGCGAAGTGTTTTCGGCTCAAATTTAAGTTTTCAAATCAAAGCGATGATTATCTTTTCAGCTTAGGTTTTCAGTGCAGGGATGGGGTGTTCACAGAAATAATCCATCGCTGCTTGAACTCCCCCCTGAACTTTGACCCCTGAGAGTTTCAGTCCCATCTCAACTCCTGCTAAAGTTCCCATTAAGGTCAAATCATTGGTGTCGCCTAAGTGTCCGATTCGGAACATCCTTCCCTTGATCTTACCTAAACCCGTCCCAAGGGAGCAATCAAAACGCTCGTATATGGTCTTACGAACTGAATCTGCGTCAACTCCTGCTGGCAGTATCACGCCGGTCAAAACGGGGGAATAAACGTTTTTATCAGCACACTGTATCTGAAGTCCCCAGGCGTTAACTGCAGCCCTGACGCCCTGTGCAAGTCTGAGGTGGCGCGCAAACACGCCCTCTAGTCCCCCATGTTTGTGATCTAAAAGCATATCAAGGGCTTCAGATAATGCATAAAGCAGGTGGGTGTTGGGGGTATAGGGAAAGTATCCCGTCTTGTTCATCTCAATGATCTCATCCCAAGCCCAAAAAGCTTTGGGGAGCGTGGCTTTTTTACTGGCCTCGATCGCTTTGGGTGAGACTGCATTAAAGCTGATTCCCGGTGGGAGCATCAATCCTTTTTGTGATCCGCTGATTGATACATCGATTCCCCATTCATCGTGTTTGTACTGTGCACAGGCAAGTCCAGAAATAGTATCAACCATCAATAGAGCAGGATGCTTAAGATCATCCAGTGATTGTCTGACTGCTTTGATATCGCTCGTAACGCCAGTTGAGGTTTCATTGTGAACTACACATACAGCCTTGATTTTGTGGCTTGTATCTTCCCTTAGGTGCTTAGCAATCAAATCTGCCTGAACTCCGTGTCTCCAGGCGTTTGGAATGCCGTCTGTTGCTCCCTCCATTGCAATCACTCGTGCATGAATACCAAGTCGGGAGGCCATTTTGTGCCAAAGTGCAGCAAAATGGCCTGTCTCGTACATCAGCACCTCGTCTCCAACACTTAAAACATTGGTGAGTGCTGCCTCCCAGGCCCCTGTACCAGACGCTGGATAAATAATTACGGGATGAACGGTTTGAAATACTTCTTGAATACCTTTTAAGACCTTTAATCCTAAATGGCCAAACTCAGGTCCACGGTGATCGATCGTTGGCAAACTCATTGCCCTGAGAATGCGATCTGGAACAGGTGAGGGCCCAGGGATTTGAAGGAAGTGTCGACCAAAAGGATGAAAATCTAAATTTAGCATTTAATAACCTGATAAAAAACTGAAAATATTATTGCATATACACGCCTTGTTCCCAGTTCGTAAATACCTTAGGAGAACAAAGTATTTGTGTCGGTGGGGGGGGCTAGGTTGGCTGATTTAATTTGAGCGGTTTAGATAGAATATCCATGTAATCTAATCCCTTTTAATTCTATATTCATTCCCTTCGCACTCCTTCGTTTAAAGGCTCAGGTCATGCAGCTTCCAAGTTTTGAAGAATTTCAATCAAATCAACTGTCCAAAGGTTGCAGTGAAGTACTGATTCGAGATTGGAGTCCAAATCAAGTAGTGGAGGAGCATTCGCACCCTTTCGCCGCTGATGCTTTAATTGTGGCAGGGGAGATGTGGTTAATAGTTGGGCAAGATTCTCAGCATTTAAAAGTAGGTGACACTTTTCATCTTGATCCCAATGTTTTGCACAAGGAAATTTACGGAGCAAGGGGCGCTACTTACTGGGTAGGCAGAACTAACCACTTGAATTAAAAACTATGAACGCACCACTCACCTCTAAACAACTCAGCACTCAAGAAATGGAGGTGCCAATCGATAACGATGTTGCCCAACTTCTTGCAAAACGTCTTCGAACCGAGACCCGTGCACAGGCGCTTTGGAGTGCTGCTGACAGGGGAAGGTACTCAACTGATGCCTCCATCTATCAAGTCATGCCTGTTGGAGTGCTCATCCCAAAAACGATGCACGACGTTCAAACAGCACTTGATATTTGTCGAGATTTATCTGTGCCTATCGTTCCAAGAGGCGGGGGCACAAGCCAATGTGGTCAAACTGTAGGGGTTAGACTTGTGATTGACTACAGTAAGCATTTAAATAATGTCAGCAACCTTGATCTCACAAACGGCACGGTAGAGGTTGAACCCGGGGTTGTTTTAGACCATTTGAACGCTGAGCTCAGACAGCACGGCGTTTGGTACCCCGTAGACGTTTCTACTAGTGCACAAGCAACCTTAGGCGGGATGGCGGGAAACAATTCCTGCGGTAGTCGTAGCTTAGCGTACGGAAATATGGTGCATAACGTTGAAGGCGTGAGTGCACTTCTCAGCTCTGGTGTTAGCTTAGAGCTAGGCTATTTTAATCAAATGTCGGGCAAATCCCTTGAGTTGGGTAAGTATCTGCAAAGCTTGGCCCAAGATCTTAAACCAGAGATTGAGGGCCGATGGCCCAAAGTACTGCGTAGAGTTGCTGGCTACAACTTAGATATATTTGATCCGCAAAGTGAGAAACCTTACAACGCCTCGGGGGAGGTGAATTTAGCTCATCTCTTGGTTGGAAGTGAGGGCACTTTAGCCCTCACAAAATCCTTAAAGTTGAGACTGAGTCAAATTCCCTCCACCAAGGTTTTAGGGGTGGTGAACTTTCCTACTTTTTATTCTGCAATGGACTCGACCAAGCACATTGTCAAAATGGGTGGAGGACTACTAAGTGCGGTTGAGTTGGTTGATAAAACCATGATTGAGTTGAGCTTGCAAAATCCAGCGTTTGCCCCAACCATTCGAACCGCTTTATCTCCCCACATCAATGGGGGCTCACCCGCAGCGGTGTTGTTGGTTGAATTCAGCGGCGCATCTAAGCCTCAACTACTTGAAAAATTAAAAGGCTTGGTTGAGTTGATGGGTGACTTAGGTTTGGCAAATAGCGTTGTTGAGATGGTAGACGCGAGTGCTCAAAAAAATCTTTGGGAGGTTAGGAAAGCTGGCCTCAACATTATGATGAGCTTAAAGGGGGACGGTAAACCGGTTAGCTTTATTGAGGACTGTGCAGTGCCCCTGGAGTCGCTAGCAGAGTATACGAGTGCCTTAACTGAAGTGTTTGCAAAACACGGTACCCACGGTACTTGGTACGCTCATGCCTCGGTAGGTACTTTGCATGTGCGACCCATTTTGGATATGAGAAGGGACGGCGCAATCAAGATGAGAGCTATCGCTGAGGAAGCATCCGCGCTGGTTGCTAAATACAAAGGTGCTTATAGTGGTGAGCACGGAGACGGGCTATGCCGGGGAGAGTGGATTGAGTGGCAGTTTGGACCAAAGATTTACGACGCATTTAGATCTATCAAGACCTACATGGACCCCATTAATTTGCTAAGTCCTGGTCGGATCATAGATCCCCCAAAAATGGACTCACAACAACTTCTTAGGTTTAAAAATAGCTACAAAGTAATTCCTTTAAAAACCGCTTTGGATTGGAGCGACTGGAATGTACAAAATAATCCCGTAACTGAGGAGGTCTCCGCTCCAGGTACTGGACTAGATCCTGCCAAGGGGTTTGCAAAAGCAGTTGAAATGTGTAACAACAATGGTCACTGCAGAAAATTTGATGCGGGAACCATGTGCCCAAGCTACAGAGTTACGAAAGATGAGAAGCATCTAACACGAGGGCGAGCAAACACCTTAAGACTTGCTTTATCTGGGCAACTCGGGGCGTCAGGTAATGGACTCTCAAGCAAAGAGGTGAATGAGGCGATGGAGTTGTGTGTGGGGTGTAAGGGTTGTAAGCGGGAGTGCCCAACCGGTGTTGATATGGCCCGCATGAAGATAGAGGCAACATATCACTATAAGAAAGCCAACGGTTACTCTTTAAAAGATTATTTGATTGGGTATTTGCCGAAGTACGCAAACCGAGCAAGTGCTTTTGCTGGCCTTCTTAATTTAAGAAATAAAAGTAAAACCTTGGCATTTCTCATGCAAACTTTGCTTGGTTTTTCGTCAAAGCGTGAATTACCTACTTGGTATGCAAAGCATTTCTTTAATTCACCTCACACGGGTGTAAGCAGGGGGGAGCTACTCGCATCAAAAGATTTAAGCAAGTGCGTTGTTTTATTTGTTGATACCTTTAACGGCTATTTTGAGGGAGGGGGGGAGAACGCCCGCGCAGCGCTTCGCGTTCTTCAAAGCGCTGGTTACACAGTACATATTTTGAGTCAGGATGGCTCGGGACTGGACCAAGATGGGATCCCAGTATCGAAAGGAGCTCTAGGAGTTCAGGGTGCTCAAGGAGCCTCCGCCCCCCTTTGTTGTGGTAGAACTTACCTATCTGTCGGGATGGTTGAGCAAGCCAAAGCCTCAATGTCTCATCTGCTTGATCATCTCATTGAGTTTGCCAATAGAGGGATTCCAATCGTTGGACTTGAGCCCAGTTGTTTACTCACGCTTAGGGACGAAGCTTTGGTGATGGGCTTGGGCGCCAAAGCCAATACAGTATCAAAAGTAGCCAAACTATTTGAAGAGTTTTTGGCAACTGAGAATGCTCACGGAAAATTAGAGCTACTTAAAGCAAAACTCAAAGCTCCAGTGAAGAATCTCAAATTGCATGGTCATTGCCACCAAAAGGCATTTGATGTGATGGACACAGTTTTGGCGTCAATCAAATTATTGCCCGGTGCTGATGTGAAGCTAATAGAGAGCAGTTGCTGCGGTATGGCGGGTAGCTTTGGATACGACAGGGATCACTACGATATATCTATTCAAATGGCTGAGGCGAAACTTCTCCCCGCATTAAGGGCTGATCCTGAATGTATAGTTGTTGCTGGGGGCACAAGTTGCAGGCACCAGATAGAGGATAATTTGCAGAGGCAGGCTTGGCACGTAGCGAAGTTGCTCGCGGAGCACTTGACGCAGTAAAAAAATAAATTTAAAACGACCTCAAAACTTGAAAAGTGAAAAGTGAAAAGTGGAAACGATCTCTATTTCAGAAAAGCTGCTCTACCTAGCATACAAGTTGTCTGCATACGTTACGCTTAATTTGTTAGATGACGCTGCTTATTTAGCTATGATGTTTAGCTGATGAAGTTTTAAATTTAGTTACTTTTCAATAGGTCTTCTGATATTAAGCTCTTTTTCTTTCCAATAAGCAGTGGTTAGTTTGTTGAGTCTCACTGTGCCCCCTGTTGAGGGGGCATGAACAAAACGGTCCTCCCCTACGTAGATACCTGCATGCGTGGGCTCGTTTAGCGGACCAAAAATCAATATGTCGCCCGTTCTGATTTGGTCTTTGGAGACCTCGTGCCCCCAGTTCTTTAGAGATGCGACGGTACGGGGAGATTTAACACCGGTCTGGGAATGGTAAACATAGCCTATCAAGCCACTGCAATCAAAACCTGAGTCTGGCGTATTTCCTCCCCATTTGTAAGGAGTACCAACCAATCCGAGTGCGTAAAGGGCCAGACCTTGAGCCTTATCTGGACTCAAAGCGTTAGGGGGGTCGCGCGTAACGGGGGAGGAGTAATTTCCAGGCGAGCTGGAAGGAGTGGGATAAGAACTTGGTTTGATTGGCGGAGAACTACAGGCGACAAAAAGACTCAAAACCACCATCAAAGCAGGATAGGCGAAAAGTCTGAACGAACCCATTAAACGCATGTTGGAGTAATAACCCATTGGTGAGAGTTTTGCGAACGTCACTAAGCAGTTGGCCTGAATTGTAATCAAGATAGTGAAAAATTCAAAAAGAATATTTGTAAAAGAGTAATTTGAAAACAATCAAAATCGTTAAGCCTAAGGAAACACAATAGTGGAAACGCTTACACTAAGTGTGAATTAAGTTTAACGAGCGCGCAAAAGATTTTGTAGACTCGGTGGTGCTTATCTCGTGTGCTTATCTCCCGTGCTTATCCCCCTGCTTACCTAAATTGTTACTCTTGCTTAAGCAAACTTTGTATTTGATTACTGAACATTAAGAGGAATTTTATGATTCATTTGAAGAGAATTAAAAAAACAAGTCAAACCTTGTTGAGCGCAGCACTTGGTGTGGCTGCTGCTGTTTCATTTGCAACTGTACCGGGCAGTGCGCTTGCCCAGGCTCAGCCCGGTGCTGCACAGCCTCAGCCCTCAGTTGCTGCAACGGGCAAGACTGAGCTTTTGTGGCTTGGACAGGCTGGTTTTAGAATTAAAACACCTACTGGTAAAGTTATTGTTATTGATCCATGGCTTACCTCTGGACCCAAAACCCCTGAGCCCTATAAAACAGACTTATCCGCTCTTGGCAAGGTTGATTTACTCTTGGTAACTCACGCACACGTTGATCATTTAGGTGATGCACCTGATATTGCCAAATTGAACGGTACTGTTTTATACGGGCCAGCCGACATGGTCACGCCTCTCATTACCCTTGGAGTGATTCCAGCAAACCTTGGCCACCGTTTTAATAAAACTGGATCTGTAAAGCCTTTACCTGGTGTGAAAGTGACAGCTGTCCAGGCTGAGCATTCTTCACTGCTAGTTTGGAAAAATCCAGCTACTGGTAAAAATGAGTCCCACCCAGCCGGTGAAGCTATGGGCTACATCATTGAGCTAGAAAACGGATTCAAAATTTGGCACATGGGTGACACAGGACTTTTTGGAGACATGAAATTCATTGCTGATCGCTACAAGCCCGATTTGGTATTGATGCCTATAGGTGGAAACTTTACGATGGACCCAGACGACGCAGCTTACGCTTGCAACACTTGGATCCATCCTAAGAAAGTGATTCCAATGCACTACAACTCAAACCCCATGACCCCAGGCACATTGGCTGAGTTCCAAGCCGCAATGCGCTCAAGCAGCACTGAAGTGGTTCCTATGAAGGAAGGCCAAACACTGAGTTTTTAAAACGTATATCGCCCTTAGCAGGGCGGTTAGCTAAGGGGTTTTCAGGTGGGCAAGTCTTTTCAATATATCAAGTCGGTCCCACCAAACCGTTAATCATGACCGGGTATACGCCGAACAGTGTGTAATGTAGGCCACCGATCATGATTATCCAAAGGGCGATCCCGGTAGCGATACAGATCAACGTCCTGGCTCCTGAGTAATGAGGAGCGGTTGCTGTAATCTCAGAGCTCGATGAGCTTGTAGCTTCAATCAGGGCTTTCTTGTCTCTTTTTCTAGCAGCTCTGAAGTTCAGAACCGACCAAATCAAAAAGCTGGCAAATAAAACAACGTTGGCCCCTTGGCCGTTCGCAATAAGGTGGGCTAAAGCCCAAACTTTCACACTAAGAATCATCGGATGTTTTAATTTCCCTTTGATGTGATTGTTAGGAATATAAGTCGATACCAGCAATATACAAACAAAAAGCATCAACAGCAGGGTGATGTGTTTGGTAAATGTTGGAGGACTCCAACCCCAGTCCATTCTCGCGAGGGCATCGGGATATCCAGTAACGATGCAAACAAAGCCAGCTAAAGAGATGAGGCTGTACACGACTTTAAAGCCATTTATGCCCAGTTGATCAATTAACTTTAATCGTGTGTTCGGTGAGATCGTATTTAAGGAATGCATTCCAATAAATATAGCGAGACCCAAGATCATCATTTCCATAGCTGTTTACCTAACAAGTTAAGATATTAAATAGGGGCTTAATATTTAATTATTACATATATTGTATTTTTTGTAGTAACTATAGGCTAATATTTTATATTCTTACTTATCTGGGCAAATCACGCAAAAAGTATTGAATTAGCATTATCGCTAAAATAGAAACATTAAATATTTGGTACTTTGGTAAACCTATTGCAAACAAAATCAGATCTAGTCCAACGCAGCTTAAATAGTGTTTGGCATCCGTGTACTCAAATGCAACACCATGAGACTACGCCATTGATTGGTGTTTCAAGGGGGGAGGGTGCATGGTTGTACGGCGTCAATGGTGAAAGGTATCTGGATACCATCAGCTCTTGGTGGGTCAACTTATTTGGACACGCCAACCCCCGGATCAACTCTGCTGTTAAATCTCAAATCGATTTGATTGAGCATGCGATGCTGGCCGGTTTTACGCATAAAGGCGTAGTTGAGCTCTCTGAGCGGTTGTCTGATTTGACGAATAACGTTTTGGGCCATGTCTTTTACGCCTCTGATGGAGCCTCCGCCGTTGAGATCGCTTTAAAGATGAGTTTTCATTATTGGAAAAATGTGGGCAAACCCAATAAGCAAGAATTTATTTGCTTAAAAGGTGGTTATCACGGTGAAACCATCGGAGCGCTCTCAGTTACTGACGTGCCCATTTTTAAAAGCGCCTATGCGCAGTTAATCAAAGGTGCGCATGTCGTCTCCTCTCCTGATTACAGGAGTACAGCGCAAGACTCTGATACGCCTGGTTTAGTTAAAGATTTAAGTTTAAAACATAACAGTCATCAAGCAGCTGAGCGAGCAGCAGCAGAAGTTGAAGAGTTACTCAAAGCGCGATCAGAATGTATCAGCGCAATCATTTTGGAGCCGTTGGTGCAGTGTGCCGGTGGGATGGCAATGCATCATCCCTCTTACTTGGCTCGGATCAGAGAGCTGTGCGATATGTATAGCGTACATTTAATCGCGGACGAGATAGCGGTTGGGTGCGGGAGAACGGGGACTTTTTTTGCCATGCAAAGTGCAAAGTGTTGGCCTGACTTTATGTGTTTATCAAAGGGGATAAGCGGAGGGTATTTGCCTTTATCCTTGGTGATGACCAAGGACTCTATTTACAGGGCCTTTTACGACGCTCAAATTACAAAGGCCTTTTTGCACTCTCACTCTTACACTGGAAACCCTTTGGCATGTAGCGCAGCGCTTGCGACGCTTGACATCTTTCGTGATGATCAGGTCTTGGTCTCAAATTTAACCCTGTCAAGAAAAATATCAAATGCCCTGTCACCACTCAAAGACAATGCACGGGTTAAG
>Ga0007854_10002346_pt1 | contig 11783 bp, 11 predicted proteins | sample CryBogCBH12Aug08_FD_60382 | JGI IMG/M metagenome (GOLD analysis project Ga0007854, IMG submission 60382) | Freshwater microbial communities from Crystal Bog, Wisconsin, USA - CBH12Aug08 | ecosystem: Environmental > Aquatic > Freshwater > Lake | place: Crystal Bog, Wisconsin, USA | collected... | reverse complement strand
CAATCTGTTTGGTCCCCGTTACCTCGGCATGTTGTTCGGGGGCGTTTTCCTGTCGCATCAGATTGGCAGTTTTCTTGGGGCTTGGCTGGGTGGACTGATCTATGACGCGACCCTTTCTTACGACATCATGTGGATGGCCACGGCGGCCCTAGGAATATTTGCGTCCTTGGTGCATCTGCCAATCCGCGACCCCGCCCGCGACGCTCAGCCGTCTGCTGCCCCCTCGCAGTCGGGTTAACTATGTCATGAGCCGCCCTCTCAATCCCGACTTCGCCGAAACTGTGGCCGCAAGTTTTGATAAACAAACGGCGATGCAACTGATCCGGGCCACTTTGCCCGTTATCGAACATGGAAGGACCGAAATCCACCTGCCCTATTGGGATGGAATCCTGCAGCAGCATGGCTTCGTGCATGGCGGCGTGGTGGGGATGATCGCCGATTCAGCGGCCGGCTATGCGGCGATGACGGTTGTTCCCGCCGATGCCTCGGTGCTGACGGTGGAATATAAGATGAACCTAATGGCTCCGGCGGACGGCGAAAAGCTGATTGCCCGAGGACAGGTTGTCCGTCCGGGCCGGACGCTGATTGTTACCATAGCAGAAGTGTTTGCCCTCAAATCCGGCAAGGAAACACTTTGCGCCCTCATGCAACAGACCATCATGGTCATGCGGGGAAAAGCCGAGCGGTAAAGCGCACCCTTCCTCAGCGTGAGGCAGCCGGTGGGGTCGCGGGAACCGCCTGCCAGGCATTCTGGCAAGTCTGAACATAGGGATAATAGCCCTTTGGGCTATCGCAATAATACCAGGACTGCTGACTGGCCGGAGCCGCTGGCGCAGGTGCCACTGCCACCGGTGCCTGCTGGATCACTGTCGTGGTCGGAACGGCATAGGGATAAGCATAGGGATAGGCGTAGGGATAATAATAGCCTGGCCAGCCCATAGCGGCATCCACGGCCAATCCGGTCGCCAATCCGGCGCCGACACCCCAACCCCAACCGCCCCCATGCCAGCCACCGTGGTCAAAGGCGTCGGCAGGGCTGGGAAGAGCCGCAAAGAAAGCGCCGCGGACAGGACGGTCATGGCGATCCCGTGACTGGATTTGTTCAACATATCCGGATCCTTCTCATTTCCTAGAGCGGACGAAAGCGTCAGCAGGGATTATAGCAAATTTCCTGCTCCAACCTACGCGCATCACATGCACAATCGGCGCATTCAAGACTCCTGACGCTTCAGCCGATAGCCAACACCCGGTTCGGTCACGATCAACCGGGGCTGGCTGGGGTCCTCTTCCAGTTTCTGGCGCAGTTGATTGACGTAAACCCTAAGATAGGCGGTGTCCTCGACATGGGCCGGACCCCAGACATCCTTGAGGATATTTTTATGGGTCAGGACATGATCCGGATGATGGGCAAACAAGGTCAGCAAGTCCCATTCCTTTTTAGAAAAACGGACTTCTTCACCGGATCGGGTGACGACCCGGCGGTCGAGATCGATCATAACCGCGCCCAATTGCAGCAGATCAACAGCATCTTTTGGCGTACGCGGACGTAAAACAGCCCGGACCCGAGCGATCAATTCGGCAACGCCAAAAGGTTTAACCACATAATCATTGGCGCCGCGCTCCAAAGCCTCGACTTTATCCAATTCCTGAGAGCGAATAGATAAAACAATAATAGGCCGGTCAGAGAACTGTCTTACTAAGGTAATAAACTCTTGGCCATCCAAGTCAGGTAGGCCGAGATCAAGAATAATCAGGTCCGGATCCTGCCCTTTCGCCGCCAGCAGCCCCTGCGCGCTATTTTCTGCTTCAAGGACTTGATAGCCATTCGCGCCCAGAGAAATGCGCAGAAATTTTCGGATTTGCGGTTCATCGTCGATGACCAGAATTTTTTTGGCAAGGCTGGTCAAGGTTCGGGCTCCGGCGGTGGCAATTCAAGAACAGGCGGCAAAGGGAGATGAATCACGATGCAGGCTCCGGCCTCATGGAGGCCGGGCTCGGCATGAATGGTTCCCCCATGGGCTTCAATGATGCCCCGACAAATGGCCAGACCAAGCCCGGTTCCCGCCGTCTGGCTGTCGGTTTGCCCGACCCGATAAAACATATCAAAGATTTTTTCCCGGTCCTCGGCGGGAATTCCTGGTCCCTGATCGACGACTTCAATGGTCACATGCTCCTGGGCTTTAATCGCCCAAATTTTAATGGTCGTGCCAGGCGGCGCGTATTTGCAAGCATTGTCCAGCAAATTGAAAAAAACTTGCTCCATGAGCATGGCATCAATGCAAAGCAGGGGCAGCGTGCTGGAAATTTCGACTTTGATCGTGTGGTGACTGGCAAGACGTTTTGACCTCTGAACCGCCGCGCCAGCGATATCGCGTAAATCGGCCCAATCCACCCGCGGCTTCATGGCGCCCGCACCAAGCTTGGTCATATCCAGTAAATTTTGGACGAAGCGGTTAAGGCGCTCGGCTTCGTCCTGGATGGTTTGAGCCAATTCGCGGCGTGCCCCCGGGTCAAGGGCGTCATCATAGCTGATCAGGGACGATGCGGCGCCCATAATGGAAACCAACGGCGTTCTGAGATCATGGGACAAGGACGACAAAAGCGCCGAACGCAGTCTTTCGCGTTCGGTGGCAACGCGTGCCGCCTCGATGTCGGATACTAAAGTGGTTCGTTCGATGGCCACCGCCGCCTGATCGCCAAGCGTTTCCAGCAGGCGCATTTGCCCCGGGCTGGGCATGTCGGCGTCTTCCATCATCTGCACGCCTAAAATGCCGACCGGGGATCGCGACGTCTTGAGCGGAAAAAACAGCCATAACGAAGCCGGCAGGGTGGCGGTGCCCCGTCCGGCCGGTTTGCCCTGAGCCCAGGCCCATTCGGCAGCGGCGTTGGATTTATCATCCAACTGGTCTTCAGGGGGGTAGCCCGCGCGAATGGCAAGGCCGTTTTCAGCCGGCAACAAGACCAGGGACCGGCCGTGGATGGTATTGGCGACATGGTGAACCACGGCCCAAAGCACGTCGTCCAAGGTGGCCGCAGCGGTTACTTTTCTCCCAAAATCGTAAAGATTGGCGGTTCGTCGGGCGCTCTCTCTGGTAGTCTGGATCTGGGTACGCAGGCGGCTGGCCATATTGGACACAATGAAAGCCGCGATCAGGAAGAACAGCAAAGTCAGAATATTTTGTGTGTCAGAAACCGCAAAACTCCAGCGCGGCTCGGTGAAGAAAAAATTGAATGCGAAAAAACTGGCCAGGGACGCCAAAATGCCTGGACGCAACCCCGCCTTCATGGCCACCACCATGACGGCCAGGAGATAGGCCACGGAGATGCTGGCCACCGGCAGCCATAGATCGATTAAGAATCCCAGCCCTGTGGCCATGGCGGTTCCGGCAAGGCCGAAGGCATAGCCCCACCAATCTGTTTCCATCACGGGTCGTCGGGCGATGGTGCGGGGGGCTTTGCCGTTACTGTCATTGCCGACCACCAGGATATTTATATCCCCGGCGCATCGGATCAGCCGATCCGAAACAGACGCGCTCAGCCGAAAAAATTTCGACCTTTGGGATCGCCCGACGACGATTTGCGTGGCATTGCGTTCTCGGGCATAGGCCAGCACGGTTTCGACCACATCTTCGCCCTGAAGGATGGTTGTCTCGCCACCCAACTGGGCCGCCAATCGCAGGGCTTCAGAGACCCGGTCTTTTTCCGCCTCATTCAAGGCATAGCTTTTGGCGGTTTCGACGGTCATCGCCACCCAGGCCGCGCCCCGGCGTTCAGCGGCTCGTTTGGTTACGCGCACCAACCGATTGGAATCAACTTTCTCGTCGATACAAACCAGCAGTCTTTCGCGTGCTGGCCAAGGACCCGCAATCGCATGGGCTCGCATATAATCGACCATTTGGCGATCCACGCGCTCGGCGGCGTGGCGCAGCGCCATTTCGCGCAGGGCGGTCAGATTGCCCGGCGAGAAGAAGCTGTCGATGGCGCGGCGGGCCTGTTCGGGCACATAGACTTTGCCTTCATGTAACCTTTTGATCAAATCCTCGGGAGGGAGATCAATCAGTTCGATTTCGTTGGCTTTGGCAAGAACGCTGTCGGGTAAGGTTTCCCGCACCTTTACGCCGGAAATCTGTTCAACGACATCGTTGAGCGATTCGAGATGCTGGATGTTCAAGGTGGCATAAACGTCAATCCCGGCATCCAAAAGTTCCTCGACATCCTGCCAGCGTTTGACATGGCGGGAGCCCGGAATGTTGGTATGAGCAAGCTCGTCGACCAGCGCCAAACTCGGGTGCCGGCGCAGGAGGCCATCCAGGTCCATTTCTTTGAAGCTATGACCACGATACTCCACTTGCCGGGTGGCAAGCAGGTCCAATCCTTTCAGCAGGGCTTCGGTTTCTTTTCGACCATGGGTTTCGATGATACCGGCGGTTACATCGACGCCATCGCCCAGGCGTTGATGCGCGGCTTGAAGCATGGCATAGGTCTTCCCGACGCCCGGGGCCGCGCCGAGAAAGATTTTCAGACAGCCGCGCCCTTCTCGCCGGACTTGGGCAAGAAGGGCGTCGGGTGATGGGCGGTGCTCTTCGTCTGCCATAATGCAGCTTCACCTAAGCGGCCATCTCTCGTCCAGGGCCAGATTAAGTTTTAAGACATTGACCCTGGGTTCCCCAAGGATTCCCAGCTCCCGTCCTTCCTGCTCCTCTTCGACCAGTTGCAACAACTCTGCCTCGGGGATCTGTCGCGCTAAAGCGACCCGCCGTACCTGCCATCTTGCCGCCGCTGGCGAAATATGAGGGTCGAGGCCCGAGGCCGAACTCGTCAGTAAATCAGCAGGAATCGGGCTGGAAACCGAAGGGTTGGCCGCGCGCAGGAACTGTTCACGCTCGGCCAGGCTGGCGGCCAAAGCCTTGGAACTGGGTGCAAAATTGCTGGCTCCGGAATTTTCGGCATTGTAGGGCGCGGCCAGGCTTTTGCTGGCATCCGCAGGATCCGGCGTTGTGGTTGCCGAAGGTCGGCTCCAGAAATAGCCTGGCGTTACGAATTGTTGGCCGATCAGGGCCGAGCCGATGATATGGCCATTTCTTTCGATCAGACTTCCGGCCGCTTGCCAGGGAAAGGCCAGTTTGGCCAGGCCGGTGACGGCGAAGGGATAGGCGATCCCGGTTAAAGCGGTCATCAAGACCAGCATGACAAGTGAGGAACGTAGTTCTTTCATCATATTCCTTCTCGGTCAGGCCAGGCCAAGGGTGGTGATCACGATGTCGATCAATTTGATGCCGAGGAACGGGACCAACAGACCCCCCAGGCCATAGACCAATAGATTGCGCTTCAACAAAATCTCGGCGCCGGCCGGGCGATAACTCACCCCTTTCAAGGCCAGCGGTATCAAGGCAATGATGATCAGAGCGTTGAAAATGATGGCGGAAAGAATGGCGCTTTGCGGGCTGGCCAACGCCATGATGTTCAAGACCCGCAATTGAGGAAAAGAGGCGATAAACAGCGCCGGGATAATGGCAAAATACTTGGCCACATCATTGGCGATAGAAAAGGTGGTCAGCGCCCCCCGGCTCATCAGCAGCTGCTTTCCGATCATGACGATCTCGATAAGTTTCGTGGGATCGCTTTCCAGATCCACCATATTTCCCGCTTCCCGTGCAGCCTGGGTTCCGGTGTTCATGGCCACGCCGACATCAGCCTGGGCCAGAGCGGGTGCGTCATTGGAGCCGTCGCCACACATCGCCACCAATTGACCGCCCTGCTGATGTTCTCGGATCAGCGCCAATTTCCGCTCGGGTGTCGCTTCGGCCAGATAATCGTCGACGCCGGCTTCTGCGGCTATAGCCGCAGCTGTCAGCGGATTGTCGCCGGTGACCATGACCGTACGGATTCCCATCGCCCGCAGGGTGGCGAAGCGGTCACGGATGCCGGGCTTTACCATATCCTTGAGATGAATGACGCCAAGCGGGCGATTGTCCTTTGCCACAACCAAGGGGGTGCCTCCGGCTCGGGATACCCGTTCGACCAGATGCACCAATTCTTTGGATAGCTCTGCGGACAGTGTTCCCGTTCGGTCCGCAAGATAGGCAATAACGGACTCAGAGGCGCCTTTACGGATTTGGCTATCCGGCAGATCGACCCCGCTCATGCGGGTCTGGGCGGTAAAGGGTATAAAGCGCATCATGGCCGGATCGGGCTCTTTGAAAGAGAAATACTTTCTGGCCAAGGCAACAATTGACCGGCCTTCCGGGGTTTCATCAGCCAAAGAGGACAAAAGAGCGGATTCGGCAAGTTCCCGTTCATTGACATCGGCAAGTGCCAGGAATTCCGCGGCCTGACGGGCACCCAAAGTGATGGTTCCGGTTTTATCCAACAACAGGACATCAATATCGCCAGCCGCTTCGACGGCGCGGCCGGATTTGGCGATGACGTTGAATTTCACCAACCGATCCATGCCGGCGATACCGATCGCCGACAACAGACCACCAATGGTTGTCGGGATCAGGGTAATGAACAAAGCGGCCAGGAAGGTCACGGGGATTTTCGTCTCAGACCAGGACGCCCAGGCGGGCAGCGTTGCGACGACGATCAGGAAGATCAAGGTCATACCCACCAGCAGGATCGTCAGGGCGATTTCGTTAGGGGTTTTCTGACGTTTGGCCCCTTCGACAAGGGCAATCATACGGTCGAGAAAACTTTCGCCGGGATTGGCGGTAATCTGGACGATGATGCGGTCCGATACCACTCTCGTCCCACCCGTCACGGCTGAACGGTCACCCCCGGATTCGCGGATAACCGGGGCACTTTCTCCGGTTATGGCGCTTTCATCCACGGTGGCGATACCGGCAATGACGTCGCCGTCGCCAGGAATGGAATCGCCGGCCTCGCAGACCACCAGATCGCCGGATCGCAGGCGCGCCGCTGGTACGACCTCATGGCCAGGGGCATCAACGGATGCAATGCGCTTGGCGATGGCTTCCGACTTGGTGCGGCGCAGGCTTTCCGCCTGGGCTTTCCCTCGTCCTTCGGCGATGGCTTCGGCGAAATTGGCGAATAAGACGGTAAACCACAGCCAGGTGGTGATTTGAACCATCAGGGCTAACTGGGCGTTCGCCGCGAACCAGTCGCGAAAAGTAAGGACCGTCGTCAGCAGGGCAACCACGGCCGTGGTAAACATGACCGGATTTCGGACGAGTTGGCGGGGGTCCAGCTTGGTCACCGATGCCTTGCCGGCTTGGGCCAAGATGGCGCCGTCCAAGAGTGACAGCGCTGCGGGGCGGTGGATGGTCATCTCGGTCTCCTTAGAACAAGGTTCCGGCGGCCAGCGCCAGATGTTCGACGATGGGGCCCAGCGCCAGGACCGGGAAATAGGTCAGGCCGCCCACCACGATGATCACCGCCCCTAACAAGGTAACGAACAGTAAGCCATGGGTAGGAAAGGTTCCGGCTGACGGGGGCACGGTCTTTTTGCCGGCGATCGAGCCGGCGATCGCCAGCACCGGCACAATAATGCCAAAACGACCGATCATCATGGCAACCGCCAGGGCGGTATTGTAAAAAAGACTGTTGCCGGATAGGCCGCCAAAGGCAGACCCATTGTTGTTGGCCGACGAAGTGAAGGCGTAAAGAACCTCAGACAGCCCATGAGGCCCGGGGACAGCGATTCCCGCCTGGCCGGCTGGCGTCAGCATGGCCAGACCGCCCAACCCCAGAACGGCCAACGGCGTGGCCAGGATGGCGATGACGGCCAGCTTGATTTCCCGGGCTTCGATCTTTCTGCCAAGATATTCGGGGGTGCGGCCGACCATCAGTCCGGCGATGAAGACCGTGATCAGAACGAAGATCAAAATGCCGTAGAGCCCGGAGCCGACGCCGCCGATTATGACTTCGCCCAGCATCATATTGACCATGGGGATGAGCCCGGCCAGCGGCAAAAGCGAATCATGCATGGCATTGACGGCCCCGCATGAGGTTGCGGTGGTAATGGCGGCGAAGAGAGTCGAGGCGGCGATGCCAAACCGGACTTCCTTGCCCTCGAGATTTGCCAGACCGCCTAAGGCCGGGTTGCCCTGAAGTTCGGCCCAGTAAGCAAGAAAAACGCCGACGAGAAACATCACCCCCATAGCCGTCAAGAGGGCCCAGCCTTGGCGGCTGTCTCCTACCATTCGGCCGAAACTGTTGGTTAGCCCCGCGCCGATGGCGAAGATGGCCACCATATGAATGAAATTCACCAGCCCGTTGGGGTTCTCGAAGGGATGTGCCGCATTGGCATTAAAAAAGCCGCCCCCATTGGTGCCAAGATGCTTGATCATCATCTGACTGGCTACGGGCCCTTGAGCGATGATCTGCTGAGTCGCTTCCAAGGTGGTGGCTTCGGTATAGCTGCTGAAGTTCTGCGGCACGCCTTGCCAGACCAGAACCATGGCGCCCAGGACACAAAGAGGCAGCAGCAGATAAAGCGTGATCCGGGTCAGGTCCACGTAAAAATTCCCAACCGTACGAAGGCCGCGTCGGGCGAAACTGCGGATCAAAGCGGCCGCTACGGCGATGCCGGCGGCAGCGGACAGAAAATTATGAACCGTGAATCCTGCCATCTGGATCAGATAACTCATGGTGCTTTCGCCACCATAATTTTGCCAATTGGTGTTGGTGGTGAAACTGATGGCCGTATTAAAAGCAAGGTCCGGGGCGACGGCGCCTTGCCCGGCTGGATTCAAAGGCAAAAAGGACTGTAGACGGAGTAATCCGTAAAGAGTCAGCGCTGCCATCAGATGAAAGACCAGCAAGGACAGGGCATAGCCGGTCCAAAGCTGCTCGCGGCCGGGATCAATGCCACAAAGACGATAAAACCCCCGTTCGACTGGAGCGAACCAGGTTAGCTGGCCATTGAAGAGTCGGGCCATGAAGCCGCCGAGCAATGGGGTCAAGGCCAGCACGATGGCAATGAACAGAAGAATTTGCAGGATGCCGGTGGCTTCCATCGGGGGCTCCTTATGGTCCGATTCTTTCTCGGTCCAGCGGTTAGAATTTTTCGGGGCGCACCAGCACAGCCAGCAGATAGCCCAGCAGACCTAAGACGACGGTTGCACCGAGAGCAAGGCCCGACAGGTCAAGTGTTTCAGCCATCACCGGCTCCCTCAGATGCGTTCGCAGCCACGCACCAGAAGGGCGAAGCTGCTGAAAAGCAGGATGGTGGCAGATACAAAAATGACGTCGAACATGACGGTTCTCCGCGGAAAGGACGGATTGTCCGCCGTCACTGTCGCGCCGATCCCCGTTAAGGATCCATACGGAGTTTTTTTAGGATTTTTATGAAGCCTTTATCTCGGGATCGCCTGGGAAAGCCGGCGTCAGTGGTAATAAGCCGTCTCGCTGGGTTCGTGACAGTGCGCGCAATCCAGAGTAAGCATTACTGTAACTGACAGTTAAAGGTTGGCGGACTATGGTTAGACAGATGGGCAAAGAGCACCTTACTGAAAAAGCCATAATATTATTCCGTTTAAAGGGCTATTCGGCCACCAGTGTTGACGATATTGTTAAAGCTTGCGGTATAACCAAAGGCAGCCTTTACCATCACTTTAGTAGTAAAGAGGAGCTTGCCCTGGCGGCAATGGGGCGCGTTCATCAATATTTTTCAGAAAATATTTTCGGTTTGATAAACAAAGCGGCCCGTCCCGGCATAGCGGAATTGGCCCGTTTCAATCAGGCGGTCGAGGCTTTTTTTCTCGAACATCCGGCAGGCTGTCTGCTGGCCAATCTTAGCCTGGAAATTGGCGCCGATAGTCAGATTTTCAAAAACCCCATCCAAAAATTCTTCGACGACTGGCGAGCCTGCTATGCCAAGGTTTTTTCTTCGGTATGTCCGTCCGAGCAGGCGGTGGCCTTAGCCGAAGATGCGACAGCGACGGTTCACGGCTGCATCCTTATGCATCGTATCGACGGCAATATCAGTCCGCTGCGCCGCCAACATCAGGCTCTTACAGCCATTCTGTCTTCTGCCGGCCTCCGCCGCTAAACGATTGAAAGAGCGGGGTTTTTACCCTGTTCTCACAGCGGTGCTACTAAGAATTGTAACAAGCTTGTAAAATTATCGTTGACGGCGCGGGCTTGGGTCATCAACATACCGACCGTTTGGTATGGTTTGTTTGTGGGGAAATAAAACGATGGATATAGGCATTGCGGCTCATACCGACCGTCCGGATAAGGGCGGGTTCTTTTCAAAGCTTAAGGGCGAAGGCAGTTTGGTCCCGGCGATGGCGCCGTTCAATTCAGTTGCCTTGGCCTGGGTGGGCGGCTGTTTGGCTATTGCCGGAGTTGCCGGCCTTGCTGATTTGACGGATTTTCCGCTTATTCTTGGATCCTTCGGGGCGACCTGCGTTCTGGTTTTTGGTTATCCCGAACTTCCTTTTTCACAGCCACGCAACGTTATCGTCGGCCATCTGATCAGTTCCTTGATCGGCCTGGTCGTTTTACAGGTCTGTGGTCCACATTGGTGGGCCGTAGGTCTGGCGACGGGGACGGCCATCGCCGCAATGATGTTAACGCGGACGGTTCATCCTCCAGCCGGATCAAATCCGGTGATCGTTTTTTTGGCCCATCCAAGTTGGGGGTTTTTGCTAATGCCGACGTTGGCGGGAGCCATCTTGGTTACGCTATTCGCAATTATCTATAACAACATGGCAAGATCGATAAAATATCCGAAATACTGGTAATAATAACTTCAACTAAAAGGAATTTAAAATGTCAAATATATTTGTGATTAACCCTGAGGCAGAGGCAGGTAATCCGGATGAACTTTTTCCAGGCTATACCTCAGTGTCGGAGGCCGTATTAAACAAAGTGGCCGCAAAACATGCATGGATTGCCAGCCCAATTCAAAGGGCGAGTGACTATGTTCGCAATATGCCATTTTTTGACTTCATCGATACAATGACGTCACCCCATGAGTTCAAGTCCTGTGCCACGCAGCTTTATTATCATTCCGCGACCTTTCCCAAGGTCATGGGCCTGATGCTGGGAATGACCCCAAACAGTGAAAACCACATGATGGGCTTTTATGCCGCCCACGCCTCGGGTGAGGCCATCCACCATCGGATGCTCCTGGCCTGGATGCTTCGCCATGGGATCGTGGAAGCGGCTGACGAGGTCGAGGACGTGATTACAACGCCCGAGACCAATGCCTGCGTCAATCTGGCCTATCAGATGGCCGTCGAGCAGGACCGTGACAAATGGCTGGTCGCTCTGAATTGCGGAATTGAGCGCTGCTCCAACGACTTTTTCAAGGCCGTAGCCCCCAAAATGGCGGACCTTGGTGTCGGTGACCGCTATTTTGACGTCCATGTCGAAGCTGACGAGCATCACAGCATCATGGGGTTGGAATATATTACCAATACGCTAAGCCCAAAGCGCAAGCAGGTGCTGATCGCCAAGTCTCTTGAGGGAATTACACTCTGGGCGGCCATGATTCATTCTTGGATTGGTATATCTACCTTCCCAATATTTGATCAGGAGGGCAATATTTCGCCAAGGCGCCAAATCCAGCTGCAATAATTATTTAGAATAGCGGCAACCAAATCATTCGTTCCGGGGCGGCTCCTTTAGTCAGGAGCCGCCCTCGGTATTTTCGCTTTTGCCATGCCGGCCGAACAAGGTCATCATTTCCTGACGAACTTCGGAGGTATGCCCTTGCCATCAAAAAAACATTCTGTTTCCAATGATGTTGCGGCCGGACTGATGCCTGTCAGTGAAGCCTTGGCGCGGATAAAACAAGGCGTGTCCAGGGTGGC
>Ga0007854_10002341_pt1 | contig 11790 bp, 9 predicted proteins | sample CryBogCBH12Aug08_FD_60382 | JGI IMG/M metagenome (GOLD analysis project Ga0007854, IMG submission 60382) | Freshwater microbial communities from Crystal Bog, Wisconsin, USA - CBH12Aug08 | ecosystem: Environmental > Aquatic > Freshwater > Lake | place: Crystal Bog, Wisconsin, USA | collected... | reverse complement strand
TTTGAGTAGTTATCCAGTCTCTCGACTTAAGAGCTTTCCCGTGAGCAAGAATTCTGGGTTGGGTGTATGCTCAGTCGTTATAGTTTCTTGCAGGAGAGGCCATCTCAATGAGTGAACGAGAGAGACTGGAGCAAAACGCCGAAGTTGGTAGCAGGTGGTACCGCTGGGGCCCCTATGTTAGTGATCGCCAATGGGGAACCGTGCGCGAAGACTATTCTCAGGATGGAACTGCATGGGACTACTTTCCCCATGACCACGCCCGGTCCCGTGCTTATCGATGGGGGGAAGACGGACTTTTTGGCATTTCAGACCGGCACGGTCTTCTGAACTTTTCGATAGCCCTTTGGAATGGCAACGATCCAATCCTAAAAGAAAGGCTGTTTGGTCTCACGAACAGCGAGGGCAACCACGGAGAGGATGTCAAAGAGTGCTACTGGTTCTTGGATAACACGCCCAGCCATTCCTACATGAAGGCGTTGTACAAGTATCCACAGGCAGCATATCCGTATCAAGAGATTATTGACCGCAACGCAGCGGCTTCGAAATCGGACCCTGAATTTGAACTCATTGACACGGGGATATTTGATGAATCGCGCTACTTTGACGTGTTTGTTGAATATGCGAAGACCGATCCCGATGAAATCCTGTGCCGAATAACAATCCACAACCGAGGTCCTGAATCCGCTCCGATTTGGTTACTTCCAACCCTTTGGTTCCGAAACAACTGGTCTTGGAAACAAGGCATCCTGCGCCCATCCATGTCATTGACTTCCGACGATCGAGTCGCCATCGCCCATCCTCGATACGGACCGATGAGCTGGATGGTTGACCAATCTGAAGACCTGCTCTTTACCGAGAATGAGACCAATACAGAACGGCTCTTTCAGTCACCCAATGCGGAACCATGGGTTAAAGATGCTTTCCATCGCTATTTGATTGAGGGGGATAGGCACACTGTCAATCCCTCCAAAACCGGAAGCAAGTGTTGTGCCGTATGTAGTCTTGATATCCCAGCAGGCTCATCGAAGGTCATTCGTTGCATGCTAAGTGCAAATTCAGTGCTCCTTCCAACCAATTTTGATGAATTGATGGATCGACGCAAGATAGAGGCGGACGACTTCTACCGAGAGTTAGCACCCGATCTACCCGAAGAAGTTCATGCGGTTCAGCGACAAGCCTTTGCTGGCATGCTTTGGAGCAAGCAGTTCTACCATTACGATGTCCATCGCTGGCTTGATGGGGATCCAGATCAGCCCAAACCACCCTCGGGGCGAGGTAGGAACTTGGAATGGCGCCATTTTCACGCGGCGGAGGTGCTTTCGATGCCGGACACGTGGGAATATCCGTGGTTTGCGTCATGGGATCTGGCTTTTCATACCATCCCGTTTGCCCTCATTGATCCTTACTTTGCCAAGCATCAACTGATCTTGTTATTAAGAGAGTGGTATCAGCACCCCAATGGCCAGATTCCGGCTTATGAGTGGTCGTTTAGCGATGTCAATCCACCAGTTCATGCATGGGCAGCATGGCGCGTCTATACAATCGAGAGGCGCCAGACCGGTAAAGGGGATATTGAGTTCCTTCAGCGTGTTTTCCACAAGCTACTGCTGAACTTCACTTGGTGGGTTAACCGCAAAGATGCCTTTGGGAACAACATTTTTGAAGGTGGCTTCCTCGGTTTGGATAATGTCGGCGTGTTCGATCGGAACAAGGCACTTCCAAACGGCTATCACCTGGAACAGTCAGACGGCACGAGTTGGATGGCCATGTTCTGCTTGAACATGCTGGAAATCGCGTTGGAACTTGCTGATCATGATCGAGCCTACGAAGACGTTGCGTCCAAGTTCTTTGAGCACTTTATGTATGTCGCAACCGCCATGAACTCACGGGGAGCCGATGGAGTGGAGCTTTGGGACGACGAAGACGGGTTTTACTACGATGTTCTCCGTCACGGAGATGGAATCACCGAACGTATCAAAGCTCGAAGTGTCGTCGGACTGATCCCGCTCTTTGCGGTCACTGTTCTTGAACCAAGTGTTTTGGACAAGTTCACCGGATTCAAAAGTCGTATGGATTGGTTCTTAGAGAACCGTCCCGACCTAACTGCCAATGTGGCCAGCATGCAGAAACCGGGCCAAAGCCAGCGATTTATGCTGACGACGGTCCGAAAGGGCCGATTGGAGAGGGTACTTCAGAAGTTCCTTAACGAATCTGAATTCCTTGCCGAGCACGGGATTCGTGGTGTCTCCAAATATCACGCAGACCATCCCTATTCCATTACAATTGCGGGTGAGACATTCTGCATCGATTACGAACCAGCTGAATCGACGACGGGAGCTTTTGGAGGAAATTCCAATTGGCGCGGCCCGATCTGGTTTCCCTTGAATTACCTACTGATCGAATCTCTCCAGAAATTCGACTACTATTACGGAGATTCGTTACAGGTCCCCATGCCGTTCCCGGATGGTCCGAACACCACACTGGGAGATGTCGCCTCCAAATTGGAGAATAGGCTGCTAGGCTTGTTTATCAAGGATTCGAACGGTCGTCGCCCCAGCAATGGAGGCAACGACCTCTTCGATCAAGACCCGAATTGGCAAGACCTGATCTTGTTCAGCGAATACTTCTGTGGAAATTCCGGCAAGGGACTTGGTGCCAGCCACCAAACGGGTTGGACGGGAGTCATTGCCAAAATCATCCAGCAGCTTTACATCACTAACGCCTAACCCGTCCCCGGAGAATGCTCACTCGAAACGGTTTCGCTGAACTTCAGAGAGACCCCTCGCCGTTGAATCTCTTGGCAGAATTCGGTGCCAGATAGGGCAGTTTCATATCTCAAACAGCCAACCGGCAAACGCCCAGACGCGATGGCTGCAGCATGGATTGCAATGGAGAAGCCGGTAGTCCTTTCCATGCTGGTGAAACCAGTTTGTTCACACTGCTTATCAAAGATATCGACCTGAAGTTCCAACTTCTGCCCGTTTCGCGTTCCAACACCTACACCTCTCACCACACACTGGTCAAGGTCTTGGAATTGCTTGAGGGCATCGCCGAAGACTTTGCAGAACAAGTCCCTCGGTTTGACCTGGACTCCTTTGATGTCGATGGGCGCTTCACCCCAGAATCCAAAATCTCGAAAAATCTTCATTCGCTCGCAATGCCCTGGCCAGCGAATGGTCTTGTATTGGTAGTTCTGAACTCGTCCTTGGAAGGAATAAGGGGCAGTACTCGTGCCTCCAGAGGTAGTGAATGCCTCCATCTTGCCCAGATGCTCAAGAGTTAATTCCTCTATTTCATCTAAAGTGTCCACCAATACAATCTCGCCATTTCTGAGAGTCACCGCTTGATAGTCGTATTCTGCAACCAGCCCCTCCACGTTGAACGTGAGCTTGTAATTGAAAGGAGGAACCGGGTGTTGAGGAAGAACACCGCAAAACAACTTGATGGATTCGGTGCTGTCCAAATGCTCAATGAGATAGAGGCCAAGACTATTGACTAGGCCCGGGGCAAGCCCCGTATCCGGAATAAGAGTGACTCCGGCCGCTTTTGCGGCCACGTCCATCGCCAGGGTTTCGAGAGTAATCTCGGTGTTTCCCCCGAGATCACACATGGAGGTTTTTGTATCGATTGCTACTTTAGCGATCTTCGGATGCATCCAGTACGGAACACAGCTTAAAAGAACATCCACTGGTTCCAAGAATGACGTCAGACTTGACGGATCTAAAGCATTCACATGAACTGCTTGACAGATCTGCCGACCGACAAGGTCGTTCACTCGTTTGGCGCTCCGCTCAGCCTGAGCCAGAATAGTGTCACCCAATAGAATGGATTGAGGCTCAGCAAAGCGAGCCAAATCAAATGCGGCTGCAGTTCCCTGCATGCCAGAGCCGAGAATGGCAAAGGTTTTGTTCATTGATCACCTGAAACGCCCTTGTTTCGAGGGTTCTTTCTTGACTGTACCTACGACGCAGGCACAAGATTTGCTTGATCAGACTTTGGACACAAAGAGTCGACGAAGTACACGATCCAAGTCGTCTACCATGACCGGTTTTGGAATGTAATCGTCAAATCCAGAATCTAAACACTTTTGTTTCTCTTCTGCTGAGACGCTAGCCGTTACCGCAACGATCGGGAGTCGATCGGCACCTGCCTTTTCAATATTCCTATAGACTTCGATCACTTCATAGCCGGATAAATCGGGCATGTGCAAATCGAGGAACAGCCCATCGTATTCGTTCAATTTAAGCTTCTGAAGTGTGTCTTGCCCATTGGCTGCGACATCACATTCAAACCCACGATCCTCCAACCAATTGGCCAGGATAATTGCATTGACATCAACGTCCTCAGCTATCAGCACTCGCGAACCGGTTTGAGCCGCGAACGGGAAATCGATGAGAGCATTGTGGCCAAGGATGGTTGAATCTTCTCTCGCAAATGGAATTTGGACCGTGAACTCACTCCCGAATTTTGGCCGGCTGACTACCGATATGCGCCCCCCCATGAGTTCCACAAAGGTTTTGGAAATGGCAAGCCCCAGGCCCGTTCCCCCATGCTGTCGAGTAGGTGAAGAATCGACTTGGACAAACCGCTCGAAAATTCGATCTTGCATGGAGGGTTCAATTCCGACCCCTGTATCGCGCACTTTGATTATTGCTTCGACATGACTTCTATCGATTGGGCGTACATCCAGTGAGACAGAAATATCACCTGAATCCGTGAACTTGATGGCATTGCCGACCAAGTTGCTGACAATTTGGCGCATCCGAAATGGATCACCTGAGACTCTAACCGCATCCTTATTGGGCAACTTCAAGTCAAAGGATAATCCCTTTTGAATTGCTGGTAACGAGAACAAATCTCCCACCGAGCGGATTACTTCAGCTAAGCTAAACGGGGTGTGGGCAACAGAAATCTCACCCGATTCAATCTTGGAGAAGTCCAGGATATCGTTGAGAATCTGAAGCAATGATTCACCCGAGTGAATAAGAATTGAGGCAAAGTGTCGTTGCCTATCAGTCGTTGCCGATGCCTCTAAAAGTTGCGCTGTTCCCAGGAGACCGTTCATCGGAGTGCGCAATTCATGCGACATATTCTGGAGAAATTCTGACTGAGCTTGGTTGGCGGCTTGCGCTGCTATTGCCAATTCTTGCGAGCGAATCAACGCATCCTCGAGTTCCTTTCTCTGTCGTAAAGACTCTGTGACATCGCGGCCTGTAAGGAAGATTCGGTTCTTGGATTCGTTGGCAATTAACGTCCATTGAACGGTTCTTGGCTCAACATGGCCCTTATTGAACCGCGTCGTAAATTCACCAGTTGCCCCATTCAGCAGCGCAAAGTGAACGCACTGCTCGAACTCTTGCTGGGAGTTAGATTCGAGAAACTCTCTGAAATTGTGACGCTCGGAATTTTCATATTCCATACCGACCAAGGAACAGAAGGCACTGTTTCTCTGAGTGATCGTGCCACTCGGGTCCAGCATTAACAGACTGTCCTGCGAGAGTCGAAAAAGTTGCTTCCTCTCATCCTCGGCCGCTCGCCGAGTAGAGAGATCGACAATAGACCCGATCATTCGCAAAGGCTGATCATTCGCATCGGTTTGGAGAATGCCTCGATCCAAAACAGGGATGTAAGTTCCGTCGGCCTTTAGGAAGCGATATTCAGCATTCCAATAACGACGCTTTTCTAAAATTGCCTCCTGAATCGACCAAGACGAAGCTTGCCTATCATCGGGATGAATCAGATCAGCCCACCAATAGATATCGCTTTCGAGATGGCTCCGGTCGTATCCGTATTGACTGACAAGTGCCTCGTTAAAAGAAATACGATTCGATTTCAGGTCCCAATCCCACAACAGGTCGTTGGCGGCCTCGGCAAGAATCCGATAGCGAGCCAAAAGATCGTCACGCTCGCGCTCCGTTTTCACGCGTTGCGTGACATCAAAAACCATCGCCATGATCTTAGTGGTGGGTGGGTCGTCCACCGGGAACGTGTATGCCTCTACATACAAGATTTCTCCGCTCTTGGTTTGGTGCTCGCATTGAAAGTGAGCCCGTTCTTGTAAGTCTGGTAAGTGGGGTGTTGATCCAGGAATGCAGAGATCTTCCAAGCTTAGACCAACAAATTCAGATTCAGTATAACCGTACTTTTCTATTGCAGCAAAATTCGCATCTAGAATTTGACGTGTCTGACTATCGAATATCCAAATTGGGTTTGGGAATTCTCGAAAGTGTGAATCCCTTAAATTCAGTTCCATGCCGGTAATCAAAAGCTCCGAAATTCCCATCCATTTTTATCATATCAAAACTTTGGTCCTAAGTAAAGACTCATCGCTACACCAAGGGTTGAGTCAGCCAAAAGTTGAATATGATTCGAGCGACAAAGCTTAATAATCGGTTGTTCGCTAGGAATCTTAACGGGGATTGATCAAAACAAACCCACAGTGACGGGCAGGGCCAGTTGCTCTTAATGCTGGTTCTGAAATCTATTAGAGCTTTCGACTGTTACGCTCTCTCAACCTTGAAACAACGTCCCGAACGGTTTGAACTCGACTCTTATCGCAAATCAAAATCGCGTCATCGGTAGTAACAACAAGAAGGTTCTCGACCCCGGATAGGCAGACAGTTAAGTTTTGGCTTTCGTTGTGAACGATGCACCCTTGAGACTGTTCTATTACGCTATCTCCAACGGTAGCATTCCCCAGCCCATCGGTATCCAGATAGCGGGCCAGAGCATCCCAGGATCCTACGTCGTCCCAATCAAACCCAGCTTGGAGTACCAAAACGTTGGGCGCATGTTCTAACAATAGGTAATCAATCGAAATGTCTGGAAGTTCAGCAAAGGTTCGCTCAGCTTGCAGGATATCTCCCATTTCAATAAGAGGCACAAGTCGCTGAATGACGGAAAAATGAAGGGGAGCAACACGTTCGATCTCTGATAGGAACGTATCCAGTCGCCAAAAGAACATCCCACTGTTCCACAAAAAGGCGGGGTTACTTGCGTAAAGTTCTGCCACTTCCGGGGCAGGCTTTTCATGAAATTGTTTGACCGGATAAGCATACGAACTCGACTGGTCACCGGAGTCTCGACTGAGTTCAGCTTCGATGTATCCATAACCTGTTTCTGGACGAATTGGCTTAAGACCGACAGTGACAATCGCGCCCGACTTTTCCGCCACGTCCATTGCATGCCCAACCGTTTCTCGAAATTGCTCCAGAGGGGATATGCGATGGTCGGAAGGCAAAATAGCTAAAGTGGTCTCACCAGGTTCCACACCCTTGGCAAGGAGGTTCGCAGCCAACCAACAAAGACAACCCGCGGTGTTTCTCTTGAGGGGTTCAATGAGCAAGTTCTGCGCGGAAAGCTCGGAATCCGAAAGCAGAATCGATTGGGCCAAATGCTCGGCAGTGAGAATGAAGATTTGTTGGTCAGGAACGATCCCTTTCAACCGCTCCAATGTTTCTCCCAGCAGGGTTTTACTCTGGCCAGGAAGCTTCAGCAATTGCTTTGGGAGGCGATAGCGAGACAAGGGCCAGAACCTTTCACCGGATCCACCTGCCATGATTCCTGCATACCGCTGCTTTGCCATTGTGTTTCCATTCTGAAACATTTCGACCGTTCACAAAATTCCCATCCGATGAAAGTAGTGAGCGGGAAGGCTGGTAAAGCGCAGAAACAGACCTGGTGCGCGGCGTTCACGCCGCAAGGGGGCCACGGCCTTCAGGCCGGACCGAGAACGGGCAGATCGGGGAGAAAGCCGTAAACCAGATTCTTGCGCCCATGGATGGGCGCATAAAGAAATGCAAAACGTGAGGCATGATGCCGAACGTTTTGCCATAAAACAAACCTCGCGAATCAGGATGGTGAGCTTAGTGCACAGGATGTGGGAAGGGAATGGGCAAAAGTGCCAAGAAGGCAGAAACAGACCTGGTGCGCGGCGTTCACGCCGCACGGGGGCCACGGCCTTCAGGCCGGATTTGGAACGGGCAGAAGGGCCAGAAAAAACGGAATGCCGTAAGGCAGGCGACACTACAAGTCATCCGGATCACCCATCCCAACCCTTCCCTCACGATTTTTCGATCGGAATCGAAAATATCGCATGGGAAGGACCCGGAATATCTCTAACTCGCCTTAGGCGATCTAGAAATCAAGCGCCTTCGCGAAAGCAAAAGGCCCCGCACCGAAAGGTGCATGCCCCCTCGACGACGGATAAACCGCAAGCATTACCAAACGTAGCGCTGAAGGCGCGATCTCTTTCAGCCCTGGGTGACTGAAAGGAACCCAGGGAAGGCATGCCACCCAACCTCGGAGCCCTGAAAGTGGCGACATCAATGAGCCCTAAAATGTCACTGGGCATCTCGGATCAAAGATCCTCGCTGACCAGTGGCACACAAAATCAAATCCGCATTCCAGAAAGGATAATCCCATTGCCTTATGGTGGCCTGAGTCCGGTATCGAGTTCTGACCTGTCTGACCCGACGACGAAGTCGTCCTGCCCCCGTGCCGAAAGGCACAAGCCCCCTCGATGACCACTGGCCCACAAGCTAAACCTCACACAACGAATACTGTTCACCGCTCGACTTCTTGCCAACGAGATTCAATCTTCTCCCAATCTTGATCGGTAAGTTGCTCAGAGCTGGATTGAGGTGGTGTCTTCAGACCCTTTAGTTGATGGATCATCGCAGTGATTCTCGCCAAGAATGTTCCACATCGCTTGCAGTCCTTGGCATGGGCCAATGCATACCAGCGCATCAGCGGAGGTGCCGTTCCTTCAGCGGTTCGGTTAAGCATCGACTCCATGTGCTTGCATGGCTCGATGGCATCTGGATCTTCGTTGTGGATTTTCATGATAGGGTGTCGAGTTTCTCCAGGTCTCGCAAGATGGTTAACATCTGCATTCGGGCACGGTTCAGACGTGATCGGACAGTGCCGATCGGAATATCCAGGATTTGAGCTACTTCAGTGTACGGTAACTCTTCCACGTCGCAAAGAATTACACAGACTCTCTGACTTTCTGGCAAGCTCATCAGAGCTCGCTCTAATGGTTCTGAGAGTGTGCCTTGCAGCAGGCACTCATCTGGCGAAGCAATTTTGCTTGTCCAGCCACCTTCATCGGAGGACACATTGGTTAGCAGTTCGACTTCCAAGCCCGAATCTGTTCGATTCTGACGTTTGGCATAGAGGAATGAATTGGTCAGGATCCTCGTAAGCCATGCAGCCGGATGTTTGCCGTCAAAGCGTTCGTCCAAGTACGCCCTATAAGCGGACACTAAAGTGTCTTGGACAATATCGTGAGCAAACTCCATGTCCGCCCCGCACAATCGCTTGGCAGTTCGTAGCAGATTGGATTGATGATCCCGAGCAATTCGACCAAACTCAGCTCGCTTGTCTGCGAGTGATTTGTTTACTTCTGGTTGGATGCTCATGGTTGGCACGTGAAGGTAATGCACGAGGCTTACCAAAAGTTCCAATTGACAGGTTCAAATGTGATTATCTGCGTTGCGCTTCCATCAAGAATCGAAGGACATACCAGAAAAGGAGAGCAACTGCGGCAAAGAGATCCAGAGCAGCGGCCACATATTGATCGGTTGGGTAAACCCTCAGAATGTTGGAGGTGCTGTAAACCACTGCGCATCCAGCAAAGAGAATCATCGCCGCACTGAACCAGATGCCGAGAGTGAAGCCAAATATAACCGAGCATAGGATTGCACCCAATGCGACGAACCCACCGACCGCTAAACCTGCCGACATGAAGGAGAAGTCCTTTTTAGTGAGCAAGACAAATGCGGTAAGTCCCGTAAACGCAGCAAGAGTGATGATCGTTGCTTCTGGGAGCACGCCGGGCGCAAACTTCGCAGCCAGAGCGATCATGGGTGAAAAGATCAATGCCTCTGCAGCGGCGTAGAGCCCCAAACCTGCATATTGAATGCCGATCGATCGTGGAGACCTGGCCATTCCTTGAGCCATGTACCCCGTGATCATAAACGCTCCAAGCACCAGCATCCAGCCGTAGCGACTACCTGCCATGGCACCGACAATCTCCATGCCGATACCTGCTTCATATAGCAGAGTCGATAACACGACAAAGAGGCCTACAGCTCCTGCAAGATGAACGTAAGTCTTACGGATGAAGGTCATCCGGGCCTCTACAGTCGAGATGTAGGCAGTTTCAGGTCGATAAGCGTAGCTCACGATTCTTTATACGAGTCACGGAGATTGAACGTGGCACTTGAGGTGCCTAGCCTATAGTCCGCAGAACCAATCGTAACCCTGCTCTGCCCAAAAGTCGGCTGGCTTCTGATCCATATACGTGATCGATCCGATACGCTTGATATTCTTGACCCCGTATTTAACTGGAATCGCCAGTCGCAGGGGCGCCCCGTGCTCCAAAGTCAAAGGTTCGCCATTCATCTCATAACAAAGAAGTGTCTGAGGATGAAGTGCGCTCTCCATATCCAAGCCGACATAGTAGCCGTCGTTTGGCGTTGCCATTGCCACATACCGAACCAACTTCTCGGGATGGCTCTCAATGTCGGGAGCATCGTCTCCAGATCGGTTTGAAGGTGGGTAGATTTTGGCAAAATCGGCTAGTTTGACTCCCTTCCATTGCACAACCTGACTCCATCCTTCGATGCAACAGAACTCTGTGATTTGGGTAGTCACCGGCATCTTCCTTATTTCATCCAGAGTCACCGTCACGGGTTCGCTTTTGCCGTGTACGTTGTTTACGGTCAAGGTCCATTCATTGGGATCAAAATCAGCATCATCAATCCCGTAGTCGCCATTGGCCTTGGGCTCTTTGGTGATCTTTGACTCGGAGAAGGTCGGTGCTAATCGTTGTGGACCGAAGTAGTCGGCAGCTACTGAGTCGTTTGCTTCCAGGGCTCTGCGGAAGGGCCAAGGAGTTCCATTGTCTTCCATTCGGGATGCAAGCCAACCGATACCTTTCCAAGTCGTTAAGGCGGCCGCTCCGGCCCAAAGAAAACTCCGTCGCGACATGCGAGTCATTTGCTGACGCGGATCAATCTGATTCTGGCTCATCGTGCCTCCTCCGCTACCAATTCGGCTCCAGTGATCATCGCTCGGAAGTTATTCCATCCTGCTCGAACAACTTGGACGAAATGGACCATGAAGAACATGATGAAGAACATCATCAACCAAAAATGAAAGAATCGACACCTCTCATACCCACCCAATAATTGAGTGAACCAACTTGCCTGAACCGGCTTGTAGATCGCGATTCCAGTAATCAGTGAGCCAAGCCCCATGATGATGACGCCGGTATATGCGATCTGCTGAGCGCCATTGAACTTTCTTTCTGGCAGTGGTTTTTTCGAGAGATGCAGGTCGTGCAGAACAACGTGGATCGCATCCTTGAGCGTATTTCGGTTCGGCAGGATGTAACGCCATTCACCTGATAAGGCTACGAAAAGCACGTAGAGTAGACCATTGATCGCAAAAATCCACATAAAGAGGAAGTGCCAAGACATCCCCTCTGCTAACCGAGCTCCCAGTGAATACAGGCCCGGGTTGTGGGTTTTCTCGTTTGCCCCTGGGGCATAAAACCAGTCAGGGAAGAAGCGAATGAGAGTGTGTCCGAAGAGAGTGATCGTATACTTGCCGTGGTTGGCAGGGTCGGTTCCGTCGCCAGAAACGGCCCAATAGATCAGGATTCCACTCCAAATCATGAGTGTGAGCACAGGGAAATTGATCCAGTGAAACCACCGAATGGCCAACGGATGCTTCTGAACAATCTGGACCGGCTTGGCCTCGGTAGATTCGATGCTCTGTTCT
>Ga0007854_10002339_pt1 | contig 11794 bp, 8 predicted proteins | sample CryBogCBH12Aug08_FD_60382 | JGI IMG/M metagenome (GOLD analysis project Ga0007854, IMG submission 60382) | Freshwater microbial communities from Crystal Bog, Wisconsin, USA - CBH12Aug08 | ecosystem: Environmental > Aquatic > Freshwater > Lake | place: Crystal Bog, Wisconsin, USA | collected... | reverse complement strand
GACGCACCACTGCCACATCGTCGAAACTGGAAATGAGTCTCACCGCTTCAAACACAGCACCGAATCTGCAAGAAAGCAGATCAGGAAAAAGAGCATGTGAAAAAGCAATTTAAATCAGAGGCTTCACCAGAGCCATTTTAAAAACCAAAGAAAGGCAAGCAAAAAAACAGAACAAACCGTATACTTATCCACAGATGCTGCCTCATGAAAACAGCACCATCTCCCTGGTCAATATTCATTTGAACTTGGTGATCAAAATTCAGTTGATTTCAACACTTTGGTGCGTTACAGGGCGGTTGAGTTGGGTTCTAAGAAAATTCGTTTTCACGCGGTCTCTCCAGTGTCCATATTGACCCAAGCTGCCTCTGGCATTGAGGGGTTTGATGAGCTCATGAAAAATGCGGTTGAAAAATCTCCTTTGCGAAGGGCCGTTGAGTTAGAAGAGATTGCGAGCTTGTGTACCTTTTTGTGCTCAGATGCAGCCTCTGGCATGACGGGTCAAACCATCTACGTTGATGCTGGCAGCCATGCTGTGAGTTAACCCAAAACTTTGTGAGTCCAATCGATGCAAACTGAAAATCAAGAGATGATCGAAAACGTGACCTACGATGAGCTGTTCGTGGGCCAAAATGCAAGACTTCTTCGCACGTTGACGCTTGAAGACATTCAAGCCTTTGCTGCGGTGTCTGGGGACACGAACCCCGCGCACTTGGATCCAGAGTATGCCAATGACACCATGTTTCACGGTGTGATTGCGCATGGCATGTGGGGCGGAGCACTCATCTCTGCTTTACTGGGGACAAAGTTTCCTGGACCAGGCACCATTTACTTGCAGCAAGATCTTCATTTCTCCAGACCCGTTCGCATTGGTGACACCTTGTCGGTTGTTGCGACCGTCACCAGCAAAGACGACGAAAAGAAACGCGTTGAATTGGATTGTTTGGTGGAGAATCAAAAGGGTGAGAAGGTCTTGTTTGGTACCGCTCGAATCATTGCGCCCACTCAAAAAATTCTTCGTCCCAAGTTGAGCGCCCCGCATATTCAATTGTTCGATCCAGAGGCTCGATTGAAGTCACTGTTGGAGCGAGCTAAACATTTAAAAGCATTGCCTTGTGCCGTGGTGCATCCTTGTGATCAAGAATCCTTGAGTGGGGCCATCGATTCGGCCAAAGCGGGTTTGATCGTTCCAGTCTTGATTGGTCCAGCCAAGAAAATTTTGGCCTGTGCCCAAGAGGGGCATCTGGACATCTCAGGCTATGAGTTGATTGATGTTCCACACAGCCATGCTGCGGCAGACCTTGCCTCAGATATGGCCGCAAAAGGACAAGTTCAAATCATGATGAAGGGCAGTTTGCACACCGATGAACTCTTGCACGCTGTGTTGGCTCGCCCACAACTCAGAACGGGTCGGCGCATGTCGCACGTTTTTCGATTTGACATCCCAATGTACAGCAAACCTTTGCTGGTGACGGATGCCGCCTTGAACATCAAACCAACTCTCATGGAGAAGGTCGACATCATTCAAAACGCGATTGACTTCAGCATGGTGATGGGCGTGCAAAACCCAAAGGTTGCCATCCTCTCGGCCATTGAGACCGTAAGCCCAGACATTCCCTCTACGATTGAAGCAGCAGCACTTTGCAAAATGGCTCAAAGAAAACAAATCAAGGGGGGCATTTTGGATGGCCCATTGGCCTTTGACAATGCCATTTCAGCTCATTCTGCTTTGGTCAAGGGCATTGATTCTTTGGTCGCAGGTGACGCTGATATTTTGGCTGTCCCTGACTTGGAATCTGGCAACATGTTGGCCAAGCAATTGGAATATTTTGCTGGAGCCAGTGGTGCAGGGTTGGTCTTGGGAGCGAGGATTCCAATTGCACTGACCAGTCGAGCCGATGGTCCTAAAACAAGAGTTGCCTCAGCTTTATTGGCTTTGTTGGTCGCTCACAGCCAGCTAAAGTCTTGAGTCCAAGCTTTTTGTCCTTCAATCCTTCAATCCAAGCAAAGCAACAAGATGGCCATACTGGCAGTCAACGCAGGCTCTTCAAGCCTTAAGTTTTCAATTTACCCGATCGCTCAAAATGGGGTTCAACCCAGTGTTTTGGTGGGCAATGTTCAAGGTCTTGAGCCTGGAGGCTCTGCCTCCTTGAGCTTTAGCTTCCAGGATCAGCGCGAAACAATTGCAATCCCATCGACCTCAGAAGAACCTTTTGAGCAGTCCCTCAAAGCACTGAAGGACTTGCTCTCAGGGTTACCTGGGTTGCCCAACATCCAAGCAGTGGCTCATCGCATTGTTCATGGTGGATCAGAATTTAAAACAAGTACGGTTTCGACTCCTTTCATTTTGGAGCAACTCGCTCAATTGAATTCGCTTGCCCCCCTTCATCAGCCACACAATTTAGAGGGCGTTAAAGCGTTTTCAGAGGCTTTTGAAAACGTGCCTCAAGTGTTGTGTTTTGATACCGCTTATCACCAAACTTTGGATGAGCTTGAGAGATCATTTGCAATTCCACAAGCGGTGTCACAGATGGGGGTGCGCAAGTACGGGTTTCATGGCCTTTCCTACCAGTACATCATCTCCACTTTGCAAGCCCATACGCCTCGTGCCATGGGGCGGGTGCTCATGGCCCACTTGGGCAATGGAGCCAGCCTTTGTGCAAGCTTGCAAACCAAAAGCATTGCAACCACCATGGGTTTTTCAGCACTGGACGGTTTGATGATGGGCACCAGAGCTGGAACACTCGATGCTGGTGTGATTCTTTATTTGTTGGAGCGAGGTTACAGCCACGATCAACTCCAGAAACTTTTGTATCAACAAAGCGGTCTTCTGGGTGTATCTGGCACTTCAGCAGACATGCGCAAGTTGAGATCACTGGTCAATGACTCTGCTAAAAAAGCCATCGATTTGTTTGTTTACCGAGTGATCAGAGAGAGTGGGGCGATGATTTCTTGCCTACAAGGGCTAGACGTCATGGCGTTCAGTGGCGGAATTGGTGAACACGATGCTCTCCTTAGGCAAGCCGTTTGTGGACACCTCTCATGGATGGGGATCGAGATTGATGAATCTTTGAATCAATCGGCTGTTGGAGAAGAAATTGTGAAAATCAGCACTCCAAGCAGTGCGGTCGAGGTGTGGGTCATCCCAACCGATGAGGGCAAGATGGCAGCCCAACAAGCCCAAGCCACCTTAGGATTGCGCTGAAATCCCCATTAAAGGGCTGTCTTTGTGTCGACTTGAATGGCCCTTAAGCCAACAAAATGCAGTTCTTGTCTGAGCAAAAGCCGGCAAGGACAAGGCAATTGACTGTATATCCATACAGATATCATTTAACTTGATTACAATGCGACCCATGGCAACCAAGCAAATTTCAGAATATTCAGAGAATTCCATTCGCGTTTTAAAAGGCCTCGAGCCTGTGAAGCAGCGACCAGGAATGTACACCCGCACCGATAATCCACTGCACATCATCCAAGAGGTCATTGACAACTCTGCCGATGAGGCATTGGCTGGGCATGGTAAAAAAATCTCCGTCACCTTGCACGCCGACGGCAGTGTGAGCATTGAAGATGATGGACGAGGCATTCCATTTGGCATGCATCCTGAGGAAAAAGCTCCAGTGATGGAGTTGGTCTTTACCCGTTTGCACGCGGGTGGTAAGTTTGACAAAGGCTCTGGCGGAGCTTACAGCTTCTCAGGCGGTCTGCATGGCGTAGGCGTGAGTGTCACCAACGCTTTATCCAAACGCATGCAAGTGCTCTCCTTTCGGGAGGGCAAGGTTGCCGGAATGGTGTTTCAAGGCGGGGACGTTGTAGAGAAACTCCAAGTCAAAGCCGCTGGAAAAGAGGATCGCAAATCAGGCACATGCGTGACCGTGTGGCCAGACCCCAAGTATTTTGAGAGTGCTGCACTGCCTCTTCAAGAGCTCACCCATTTGCTCAGGAGCAAAGCCGTGCTCATGCCTGGCGTGAGCGTGCACCTGAACAACGAAAAAACCAAAGAAAACCAAACCTGGCTCTACAAGGCGGGCTTGCGAGATTATTTGTTGCAAACCTTGAGTTCTGATCCCGTGATCCCTTTGTTTGAAGGCGAGGGCTTTGCCGACTCTGGACATGAAAGTTTTGCAGAAGGCGAGGGCGCCACGTGGTGTGTGGCCTTCACCGAGGATGGTCAAGCGGTCAGAGAGAGTTACGTGAATTTGATCCCCACGAGCGCTGGCGGAACCCATGAAAGTGGTTTGCGAGAGGGTTTGTTCCAGGCGGTCAAAAATTTCATTGACTTGCACGCCTTGCTGCCCAAAGGCGTCAAGCTCTTGCCTGAAGATGTCTTCTCCAGAGCCAATTACGTTTTGAGTGCGAAGGTATTGGATCCACAGTTTCAAGGACAAATCAAAGAGCGACTCAACTCCAGAGACGCGGTTCGATTGGTCTCTAGTTTTGTTCGCCCCAACCTGGAGTTGTGGCTCAATGAGCACGTTGAGTACGGCAAAAAGCTCGCTGAGCTCGCCATCAAGGCTGCGCAATTTAGGCAGCGCGCGGGCCAGAAGGTTGAAAAACGAAAAGGCTCCGGTGTTGCTGTGTTACCAGGAAAACTCACCGATTGCGAAAGCAAGGACTTGGCCTACAACGAGGTGTTTTTGGTCGAGGGTGACAGCGCTGGCGGTAGCGCCAAGATGGGGCGAGACAAAGAGAGTCAAGCAATTTTGCCCTTGCGTGGAAAGGTGTTGAACACTTGGGAAGTGGAGCGAGATCGCTTGTTTGCCAACAACGAGATTCACGATATCTCAGTTGCCATTGGGGTCGATCCACATGGGGCGGATGATGAGCCTGATTTGAGCGGTTTGCGATATGGAAAAATTTGTATTTTGAGTGATGCCGATGTCGACGGTTCACACATTCAAGTGTTGCTGCTCACACTTTTCTTTAAACATTTTCCAAAGCTCATTGAGACAGGACATGTCTACATTGCTCGTCCCCCACTCTTTAGGGTGGATGCGCCAGCGAGAGGGAAAAAGCCAGCGACCAAGATCTACACGCTTGATGAGGGTGAGCTCACTGCTGTGCTCGATAAGCTCAGAAAAGACGGTGTGAGAGAGGGCGCTTGGTCCATCAGTCGCTTCAAAGGACTGGGAGAGATGAATGCGGAGCAATTGTGGGAGACCACGTTGAACCCTGATACCCGCAGGCTCTTGCCCGTTCAATTGGGGGACTTGGATTTCGTGCAAACCCAATTGCTCATGTCACAACTCATGGGCAAAGGCGAGGCACAGGCGCGTCGCGATTTGATGGAGTTGCACGCCGATGAGATTGAAGTGGATATTTAAATGAGTGATGCTGTGATTGAAACCTTGGATGTTCCCAAGGATGAAGATGTGGGTTTGGGCGCTTATGCTCGGACCGCATATTTGGAATACGCTTTATCGGTCGTCAAAGGCCGTGCTTTGCCAGACATTTGTGATGGACAAAAGCCCGTTCAGCGCCGAATTTTGTATTCCATGTCCAAAATGGGTTTGGGGTTTGGCGGCGCCAATGGAGCCGTTGGTGCAAGACCTGTCAAGAGCGCGCGTGTGGTTGGCGATGTCCTTGGACGCTTTCACCCCCACGGCGATCAAGCGGCTTATGACGCTTTGGTGCGAATGGCGCAGGACTTCTCGCAACGCTATCCCTTGATCGATGGACAAGGCAATTTTGGTTCAAGAGATGGAGATGGTGCTGCTGCAATGCGCTACACCGAAGCTCGTTTGTCTCGCATCACCACTTTGCTCTTGGATGAATTGGACGAAGGCACCGTTGACTTCCAACCCAATTACGATGGCTCCACGCAAGAGCCCAAGCAGTTGCCCTCGAGACTGCCTTTTGCACTCTTGAATGGTGCAAGTGGCATTGCGGTTGGATTGGCCACTGAGATACCTTCTCATAACTTGGTTGAGGTCGCACAAGCTTGTGTAGAAATCATCAAAAACCCAAAGCTCAGCGATGAAGCTTTGCTTGAAATTTTGCCAGGACCCGATTACCCTGGTGGTGGACAGATCATCAGCACGCCACAGGAAATTGCCGATGCTTATCGAACTGGGCGTGGATCCATCAAAGTCAGAGCACGTTGGGTGATTGAAGATTTGGCCAGAGGTCAGTGGCAAGTGGTCGTGAACACACTGCCCCCAGGCGTGAGCACGCAAAAGGTGCTGGAAGAAATTGAAGAGCTCACCAATCCAAAGGTCAAAGCGGGCAAGAAAGCCCTCTCGCCTGAGCAAAATTTACTCAAATCCACGGTCTTGAGTGTGCTGGATGTGGTCCGAGATGAGTCCTCCAAGGATGCACCTGTGAGACTCGTCTTTGAGCCCAAAACTCGCACGGTCGAGCAACAAGATTTGCTTCAAGTCCTTTTGGCCCACACCAGCCTTGAGTCTTCCTCATCCATCAATTTGACGGCCGTTGGCATCGATGGAAAGCCCGTGCAAAAGAACCTTCGTCAAATGTTTGACGAGTGGATCGAGTTCAGACAAATCACCGTTCAGCGCCGCTCCAAGTTCAGGCTCGATAAGGTTTTGGACCGCATCCACATCCTTGAGGGGCGTCAATTGGTGCTCCTCAACATCGATGAGGTGATAGCGATCATTCGCCAAAGCGATGAGCCCAAAGAGGCCTTGATTGCGAGATTCTCCTTGAGCGAGCGCCAAGCGGAAGATATTTTAGAGATCCGCTTGCGTCAGTTGGCCAGGCTAGAGGCGATCAAAATTGAGCAAGAGCTCAAGAATTTGAGAGAAGAGCGTCAAAAGTTGGAGGACATCCTCTCCAGTGCTGCCGCGCAAAGAAAACTCATGATCAAAGAGATCGAGGCCGATGCAAAAGTCTTTGGTGACACACGTCGAACCTTGATCCAAGCCGACAAACGCTCAAGCGTTGAGGTCAAGTTGATCGATGAGCCTGTGACCGTGGTGATTTCTGAAAAAGGTTGGGCGCGTGCTCGCTCTGGGCACGGTCACGATGCAAGTGCTTTTGCCTTCAAATCAGGCGACACTTTGTACGATACGTTTGAGGCGCGAACGGTCGATACGCTATTGGCCTTTGGCTCCAATGGTCGAGTGTATTCGGTACCCGTTTCCTCTTTGCCAGGCGCCAGGGGAGACGGGCAGCCCATCACCACCATGATTGAACTTAGAGTTCAACGCAACTCGTTCATTTTGTGGTGGGACCACCCCAAGCCCTTTACTTGCTCAGCAACTCCGCTGGATACGGCTTCATGGCCACGCTTGAATCGATGATGACGCGTCACCGTGGCGGCAAGTCTTTCATGACTGTGGCTGAAAATGAACGTGTGCTTAGGCCCAGCTTGGTGAGCTCTCCTTCTAAACCAGAGTGGAGCGATCCAGCCAAATTTGTCGTTTGTGTCTCTCAAGGTGGACGAGTGTTGAGCTTTGAGTTGTCTGAAATCAAGGCCATGGAAAAAGGTGGCCGTGGCTTGGTGTTGATGGATTTGGAGGCCAAAGACGAGTTGGCGGGTGCAGCCTGCTACAACCGAAGTGTGTTGGTCAAAGGCGTTGGGCGAGGCGGCAAAGCACGCGAAGAGTCTTTGGAAATAAGGTCTCTCAACAACGCCAAATCGCAGCGTGCCAGAAAAGGCAAGGCCACTGAGTTGGGCTTCAAGCCAAGCGAGGTCAGGCGAGTCGAATAAGCCTCTCATCAAAGGCGAAGCCGTTTCGCCTTTGACTTTGGTTGCTCAGGGGGTGAGCTCAGCAATGAGCTCAATTTCCACACAAGACCCAAGCGGGAGTTGGACCACACCAAAAGCAGACCTTGCGTGCTCTCCCTTGGAGCCAAACACTTGAGCCAAGAGCTCACTGCATCCGTTGGTGACCAAGTGCTGTTCGGTGAAAGTAGAGGTGGAGTTGACCAAGCTCATCACTTTGACGATTTTGCGAACATCGTTCAAGCTTTTTCCAACTGACTGGCATGCTGCATTCAAAGTGCCCAAGAGATCAATGGCGACCAATTTTGCCGCTTCTTGGCCCTCTTGTGTGCTCATGGTCAGCCCAAGTTGTCCCACCCAAACTTGACCGTTCTTTTTGGCAATGTGGCCACTTAAAAACACCATATTGCCTGACACGCAAAAGGGCACATAGGCTGCTTGGGGCACAGAAACTGGGGGTAGGGTGATGTTGAGTTCGCTGAGTTTTTGTTCAATGTTTGACATGTGGATCTCGTCTTTTTGAAGTGGGTATTTGTTCATTTTAGTTAAGCTTTAAGGCACATTTACGCACCCTTAAAATGGCACAAAATTCTGTTTCTTTGGCCTTGCCCATCGAGCAACACATGAGCTCAAGTTTTGAGTCTTGGAGTCGATTCTCAGTAGGTTGAAGTAGGTCTTTGCGAGTGTTTTCGCCCAACTCCACATCAACCCATTTGGATGACTCTGATTCATGAAAAGCCTTACCTTTAATCCTTTTTCCACTTTGTTTGAGCCTGAGCTCACCTGGGTCAAGGCTTGGGTACTTTGTGCTGCATTGTGGTTGCCGTTGCAGCACGCACACGCCGAGTGGACCGAAATCGACAAAGACGATGATGTCACCCACATGTGGGACAAAGAGGCTGTGAAAGCAGTTCACGTCTCCAGGTACGTGTGGACCCTCTCCGATTACAGCAAATCGGCCAAGACCCCAGGAGGTGACTCCTATCAATCTCAAATGACGCGTTGGCGCCTTTATTGCAAAAACGACACGTTTGTGAGACTGTCTGTGTCGTTTTTTGAAAAGCCCTTGGGCAAGGGAAAAGAGGTTTTGGCCATGGACGACCAAGAGTGGAAAAACCATGAATACCCCATTCGTCCAAATACCTTTTTGGCAAGTCTTCGCAAAGAGGTCTGCTCAGAAAAAGCCTCTTGAAGGTGGGCTGGGCTCAAGGGGTTTGGTTTTGGCAAACCCTTGAGCTTTGATGAGTGATGGGGTGGATCAAGCTTGAGCTGAATTGATGCGTTTCATGATGTGTGCCAATGCATCTTCAACTTGATCGATCAAGACCAAGCACAGATCTCCTGCTTTGAGTTGATTCATGGCGTGATCGATGGCCAAAAACTCGCCATAGATTTCATCAATTTGTTCAGTTTTGGGAGCTCCCTTGAGTCCTTCTCTGAGCAACGCCAAAACCTCCCCATCCACGCGTCCCCTTTGGCACGCGTCTTGGTAGAGCACCACATCATCAAAGACCTCTCCAATGATGCGAGTTTGTTCGCGGATGTCCTCATCCCTTCGGTCTCCAGCGCCACTGATCACCACACTGCGTCGCTTGGCGGGCAGGTTCGTGACCGCTTGAACCAACGCTTTGATGGCATCAGGGTTGTGGCCATAGTCGGCAATCACGGTTGCACCCTTGTAGTCAAACACGTTGAAGCGTCCGGGAACGGCGTTGGCATCACTCACAAAAGTGGACAAGCCTTTGCAGATGTGTCCCCAAGGGATTCCAACGGCCCAAGCTGCAGCCAGGGAAGCCATCGCGTTTTCAATCTGAAAATTAATGGCGCCTGAGCGAGTCAGAGGAATCTCAACCATGGGGATTCGCACTTGCATGCTGCCTTGCATGGCCACGATTTGATCATCCTCAACGAACACAACCCTCTTGCCCTGTGCCCTGTGGGTGGCAATGACTGGGTGGTGTGCATCCAAGCCAAAGAAGGTGATTTGTCCTGGGCAGTTTGAAGCCATGGCTGCAACTATGGGGTCCGATGCATTCAAGACGGCCATGCCCGATTGTGAGACGTTTTGCACGATCACTCGTTTCAAGACCGCCAAGTCCTCAACCGTGGTGATGTAGTTCAAACCCAAGTGGTCACCCATTCCGATGTTGGTCACCACCGCAACTTGGCATTTGTCAAAGGCCAAGCCTTCTCTTAACAAGCCACCGCGAGCGGTTTCAAAAACCGCTGCATCAACGTCTGGATGCATGAGCACATTTCTGGCGCTTTTGGGGCCCGAGCAGTCTCCACTGTCGACTTGTCTGCCGTTGACATAGACCCCATCCGTGTTCGTCATGCCAACCCTCAATCCACTGGATCTGAGCAAATGAGCGGTCAAACGCACCGTTGTGGTTTTGCCGTTGGTGCCTGTCACAGCAACAACTGGGATGCGTCCATCATCACCTTTGGGATAGAGTTGGGAGATGATGGCTTCGCCCACATCACGTCCCTTGCCGTAGGAGGGGTGCAGGTGCATGCGCAAGCCAGGAGCTGCATTGACCTCAACCACACCGCCTTGTTGCTCCTCGAGTGGACGCAATACAGATTCACAAACGATGTCAACGCCGCAAACGTCAAGTCCCACCATTTGAGCAGCCGCCACGGCTCTGGCTGCCACCTCGGGGTGGACGTCATCGGTGACATCGGTGGCACTGCCTCCGGTTGAGAGGTTTGCATTGTTTCTGAGGATCACTCGAACACCTTTGGCTGGAACGCTTTGTGCGTTCATGCCTTGCTCTTCGAGCCTGGCAAGCGCCACCTCATCGAAGCGAATTTTGGTGAGCGAAGTGGCGTGCCCATCGCCTCGTCTGGGGTCAGAGTTGACTTGGTCGACCAACGCCTTGACGGTGTTAACGCCGTCACCCGTGACAAAGGGCGGCTCTCTTCTGGCGGCAGCCACCAATCGCTCTCCCACGACCAAAAGCCGATAGTCGTTGCCTGGTAGATACCTTTCAACCAAAATTTCATCTCTGAAATTGATGGCGTTTTCAAAGGCTGCATACACCTCTTTTTCAGAGTTGATGTTGACAGAAACGCCCTTGCCTTGGTTGCCGTCACGCGGTTTGATCACGACAGGCAGGCCAATTTCTTGTGCAGCGGCCCAAGCATCCTCTTTGCTGACCACAGGTCTACCCAAGGGGACGGGCACGCCAGCTGCAAAGAGCAGCTTCTTGGTGAGCTCTTTGTCTTGTGCAATGGACTCTGCAATCGCACTGGTCGCATCGATCTCAGCGGCTTGAATTCTCTTTTGTTTTGAACCCCAGCCAAATTGAACCAAACTGCCTTGTGTGAGTCTTCTATAAGGAATGCCTCGCACCAAAGCCGCGTCGACAATGGAGCCCGTTGAGGGTCCTAGGCGGATGTCCTCATCGAGCTCACGCAATTCTTTGATGGCTTTGTCCAAATCAAAGTCGAGATTGGAGGCGGCAGCCAAGCAAAGATCCTGCGCCAATTTGAGCGCCAAAATACCCACCTCCTCCTCGGTGTACTCGACCACGACTTGGTAGAGCTGGCCCTCGGAGGTTGGGGTGGTGCGGGAAAATGTCACTGGACAACCCGCTTCAGTTTGCAAATGCAAGGTTGCAATCTCAAGCGCATGAGCTGCGCTCATCTTGGCACCTCTCTCGTTGGGTCTGAGTGGCCCCATTCCGGGAAATAGATTTCTCAAACGGTGCTCAAAATCAGGCATGCTCGAGAGATCGGATTCATCGGTTGAACATTTGACAAGGGCTTCGATGGCGGTGTGTCGTGTCCAAAGGTTGGGGCCTCTCAAGGCCCTGATGCGTGATACGTCCATCAGTCTGCCGTCCTCAATACTTGTGTGGAGTCAATGTTCTTTTGACCAAAATTCTTCAAACCTGCTCGGATCAGAGAGGGTGCAATGTCCAAGGCCCAACCCGTTGCGATTCCAGCCAAAAGGGTTGAGAGGTTGAACCCATCTTGCTTGATTCGTCTGGCAATGGGTGGAAAGTCCAGGTGAAAGAGCAATGTTTCTTGATCACCGCGGGCCAACACCACATGCCCATCTTTGAAGTAAACGTTTCTTTTGCCCTGTGCTCGGTGTGACTGCAA
>Ga0007854_10002337_pt1 | contig 11798 bp, 8 predicted proteins | sample CryBogCBH12Aug08_FD_60382 | JGI IMG/M metagenome (GOLD analysis project Ga0007854, IMG submission 60382) | Freshwater microbial communities from Crystal Bog, Wisconsin, USA - CBH12Aug08 | ecosystem: Environmental > Aquatic > Freshwater > Lake | place: Crystal Bog, Wisconsin, USA | collected... | reverse complement strand
GTCAGTTGTTATTCATTTTGAAGGCATATCAAACGGTAGTGATATTAATGCGGGTATAAAGTCCTATCAAATTATAAATCAAACAAAATTTTACGACAAATGGAAATCTGAATTAACTGAAAACCATTTCAAAAATAATCAAAACATTTTTTATGCTCGTGATCGTTCCGCCAAACGAAAAACCATATTAGTGATTGATCATTACATACCACAGCCAGACCGTGACGCTGGTTCAAGGACTATCTGGTGTTTTTTAAATGCCTTTATTAAACTTGGATTAAATATAAAATTCTGGCCTGAAAATTGTCTAATGGATGCTGGCTATGTTGATTCGTTACAGCAAATTGGCATTGAGGTATTTTATGGCCCTGAATATTCAAATCAATTCGATAAATGGATTTCCACAAATGGATGTTATATTGATTTCGTGTTGTTGAATCGCCCTCACATTTCTTGCAAATTCATTAATCCGCTACGAAAATACAGCAAAGCAAAACTGTTTTATTACGGGCATGACCTTCATTTTTTAAGAATGGAATTTGAAAGTAAAATTACAGGTAACAAGAAGTTGCTTGCCGAGTCTGGTAAAATGAGAAAACTAGAGTCCACGATTTGGCGACAGACTGACGTAACTTATTACCCTTCATTGGATGAAGTTGAAAAAGTAAAACAACTTGCACCTGAAGTTGATGTAAGATTATTGCAAGTATACTATTTTGAATCTATCAACAACGCAAATCGCAAACCAGTTAAATCCTCAGAAGTTATCTTTGTTGCGGGTTTTGGTCACCCACCTAATATTGATGCAGCTAAATGGTTAGTACAAGAAATTATGCAATCAGTTTGGTCTTTTAATCCTTTAGTCCATTTAACCTTGGTTGGATCAAATCCAACAGATGAAATATTGTCATTGAAAAGTGGTCGCGTAGAGGTAACGGGATACGTTACTGACCAAGTTTTAAACTCCTATTATGAAAAAGCGAGGGTTGCGGTTGTTCCTCTTCGTTTCGGTGCAGGTGTAAAATATAAAGTATTGGAAGCCCTGAGCAAGGGTGTTCCATTGGTTACTACAGAAGTCGGCATACAAGGTATGCCTGAGTTACAAAAAAAAATTACAGTACATAATGATCCTTGTAAAATTGCTGAAGCAATTATTGGTTTAATAAATAATGATAACGACTGGTGTAATGCCTCAAACGCTGGTTATTCTTATATAAATAAGAATTACTCCATGAAATCAATGCAAGACTTTTTTGAACGGGAATTAGGTATGGTTAAATAAATTGTTTGGAAAATTATGAAAGCCGCTAACATCAAACCGTCAACAGTCACAGTCATAATTGTTAATTGGAACGGCGGAATCTTGCTTAAAGAATGTCTGCTTCGCTTAAAATGCCAATCTATAATTCCAACCCGTATTTTGGTTATGGATAACGGAAGCACCGATGGTTCTTGCAAGTATGCAGAGGAAATCGAAGGAATAACTCTAAGAAAGCTAGGAAGCAATTTAGGTTTTGCTATAGCCAATAATCGTGCAATTGATGAGTGTGATACTGATTTTATTGCTTTATTAAACCCGGATGCTTTTGCCGAATCTAATTGGCTTGAGCATTTATTAAAATCTGCTGAGTCATATCCGGGTGTTGCCGCATTTGGCTCTCGTCAATTGGTTCACGGTACTACTGATATATTGGACGGCATTGGTGACATTTATCATGTCTCTGGTTTGGTTTGGCGTAATGGGTATGGACGTACTCAATCTCTTTCTGACTTAATCGCGTGTGAAATTTTCTCGCCTTGTGCAGGTGCGGTACTCTATTCAAGAGATGCTTTGATTGAGATTGGAGGCTTTGATGAAGATTATTTTTGCTATGTTGAGGATGTGGATCTTGGATTTCGCCTCAGATTGGCAGGTTATAAATCCCGATATGTACCTGAAGCTATTGTTCACCATGTAGGTTCTGCATCTACGGGTGGCCATCATAGCGATTTCACTGTTTATCATGGTCATCGCAATCTTGTTTGGACTTTTTTCAAAAATATGCCAGGACTTTTGTTATTGTTATTATTGCCTCTTCATATTGTATTAAATATAATTTCAATCATATACTTTATACTAAAAGGTAAGGCTAAGGTGATATTCCGTGCGAAAATTGATGCATTTAAAGGCTTGCCTTCTATTTGGAAAAAAAGACTATCATTGCAACGCGCTCGAAAAGCCACTATTTCTGATATCTGGCGTGTGCTTGATAAAAGAATCTTACCATCAAGGTAGAGAAAAACTTCTAACTACGTAAACATAAAATAAATCACAATATTATCCTTTATATAAATCATTCATGAATACAGTTTCAGTTATCATTGTAAATTATAATTCCGGTAGTTTGTTAGTTGATGCTGTTAGCAGAGTCATCCGTTCATCCATCCCTGTTGAAATATTTGTATCAGATAACGGATCAATAGATGAAAGTATCAGGCTATTAAAAGAAACCGTAGAAGCTTCAAGTAGAATTCATATTATAGAAAACGAGGTAAACCTTGGTTTTTCACAAGGTAATAATATAGTTCTACCACTTGTATCTACCGATTATTTGCTTTTTCTAAATCCAGATTGCTTAATTGAATCCGACACGATTGAAAAAATGTTGGAAGCACTCTCAAGTCGATCCGATGTTGGCATGGCTGGTTGCCTAATACTCAATAGGGATGGCACAGAACAACCCGGCTGTCGACGATCAATTCCTACACCGTGGCGTTCTTTGTCGCGGGTCTTAAGGCTAGGCCGGGTTTTTAAAAAATGTGACTTTTTCCAAGATTTTAATTTGACGGGAACTCCTTTACCTATGCAAGCGGTAGATGTCGAGGCAATATCAGGTGCTTTTATGCTGTTAAGGCGCAGTGCCCTTGATCGTGTCGGTCCACTTGATCCCGAATATTTCCTCCATTGTGAGGATATTGATTGGTGTATACGTTTTACCCAAGCAGGTTATCGGATTCTTTTTGTACCCAATGTAGTGATTACCCATGTTAAAGGTAGTTGCAGTATTAATCGCCCGATTTTCGTCGAATGGCATAAGCATAAAGGTATGCTCCGGTTTTATCGAAAATTCTTTTTGGTAAAATACCCCCGTCCTTTGATGTGGCTAGTCACGCTAGGCGTTTGGCTACGCTTTGGCCTAGTGGCAACCTATTATAGTTTTCGTCACCTTTTTAATAGTTTAGGTCTTTTCCGTGGCTAAACAACGCATTGGTGTGTTAGGGGCTACCAGTCTAGTTGGTAATTATTTGCCTGATTTGCTTACTCAAAGTGGTTTGGATATAACCGCATATACCCGTAGGGGCAATGATGATTGCCCAGCCATAAAGGGTGTTGATTGGGTGCAACTCGACCTTAATACGAATAAGCCAAAGCTCAATTGCATTTCAAACTACCAAATTGATTTTTGGATTTCCGTCCTGCCCATATGGATATTGCCCAATCTTTTTAGTTTGTTAGAAACTTACGGAATAAAACGTATTGTCGCCCTTTCTTCCACCAGTCTTTTCGTTAAAAGTGACTCTTCCGACCCTTTTGAAAAAGATGTCGCGATCAAGCTGTCCGAGGGGGAGCAACAACTAAAATCTTGGGCTAACAACAATGGCATCGAATGGATTATCCTGCGCCCCACGCTGATTTATGGGGCTGGCAGGGATAAAAACGTCACTGAAATCGCTAATTTTATTCGCCGTTTTGGTTTTTTTCCCCTTTTCGGGGCTGCCCGTGGATTGCGCCAACCTGTCCACGCTAACGATATTGCCACTGCCTGTCTTGCTGCTTTGCAGAATCTCCCTGTTGTAAACCATTCTTATAATTTGTCCGGCGGTGAGACGCTTACCTATCGAGATATGATCACACGTATATTCGCTGCAATGGGTCGCCGTCCTCAATTTGTGCATGTTCCACTGTGGTTTTTTCGTTTGGGCATAGCAGTAATACACTTTTTGCCACGCTACCGGCATTGGACTACCGCTATGGCTGAACGCATGAACCAAGATTTGTGCTTCGACCATAGTGAGGCAAGCCGAGACTTTGGGTATTTGCCAAAGAATTTTGAGCCATTTGGAGAAGTTTAAATATGCATGGTACCAAATGCTTTACACATACGATAAAAAACCTATGGTTTTCCAAACAATTGTTGTACCAACTCCCTCAAATGATTAGAATAGTTAGGCGTAGTCTGGTAATGCTCTGTTATGAATTTGCGGGTTTTTGGGTTGGATCATGAAGGCCAGTGTTTTGTCAAGTTGGTATTTTGCTGGGGCGCGAGGTTGAAATAATGAGTTTGCGTCCACTGGTGGTTGACCTTGATGGAACGTTGATTCGCACGGATATGCTACACGAATCTGCGCTTAGGATATTGCGCGATAGGCCATTTGATACCTTGCGTATCCCGTATTGGTTATCGCAGGGCAAGGCTGTGCTCAAGCGGCACTTGGCCCTTCGTGCCGTCTTTGACCCAATTTCCTTGCCCTATAACCGCGATTTATTAGACTGGTTAAAGCAGCAGCGCACTCAAGGCCGTACATTGATTTTATGCACTGCATCTGACTGCTCCATCGCCTCCGCAATAGCAGATCATCTCAGTGTTTTTGACGGGGTGATGGCGAGTGATGGCATCTTAAACCTAGCCGGAAATCATAAGGCCGAAGCCCTTGTGCAGCGTTTCGGCCATGCCGGCTTTGATTATGCGGGCAATTCAAACGCCGATCTTGCGGTGTGGCAATGCGCCCGTCGTGCGGTGGTGGTCAATGCTTCCATAGGCCTTGTAAAAAAAGCGAAGGCTTGTTGCGAAGTGGAACGGGTGTTCCCCTCGCCCGCCGTTGGCTTCACAGCTTGGCGCCGGGTATTGCGCGTACACCAATGGCTGAAAAACTTACTACTGTTTGTCCCTCTTTTTGCGGCGCATCAAATTACCAACCTAGATGCTTGGCTGGCGCTTTTCCTGGCATTTTTCTCGTTCAACCTGTGTGCTTCATCGGTATATATCGCCAATGATCTGCTGGATTTGGAGAGTGACCGGCTGCATCCCCGCAAATGCAAAAGACCCTTTGCTTCAGGTCTAGTTCCTGTATGGATGGGTGTCGCACTGGCACCCTTCTTACTGATCGGTAGTTTGGCATTGGCACGGCTTGTTGACGGCACATTTCTGCCATGGCTGTTGTTTTATTTTGGTTTGACCTGCGCTTATTCTTGGGGGCTTAAGCGTCTAATGCTGGTGGACTGCCTCGCCTTGGCGATGCTTTACACCTTGCGTATCATCGCCGGGGCCGCTGCTGCTGACATGCCACTGTCTTTTTGGTTGCTCGCCTTCGGTGTTTTCTTATTTTTGTCGCTCGCCTTTGTGAAACGTTACGCCGAGTTACAGGTGCAGTTGCTGCATGGGAAACAAAAGGCCCACGGACGTGGTTATTACACATCCGACGCGCCCCTACTGCAAATGATGGGCATAACATCCGGTTACGCTGCCGCCCTTGTGTTGGCACTCTATCTCAATAGCGAAACCGTCATCCGGCTTTACCGGGCTCCGGAGTTCGTATGGGGTGCGGTACCCGTGATGTTGTTTTGGGTCAGTTGGATGTGGATGCAAGCGCATCGTGGCAAAATGCATGACGATCCGTTGGTTTTTGCCATGAAAGACAAGGCAAGTCTGCTGGCAGGTGTCGCCTTTGCCGCTGTTTTGGCGATGGGCGTGGTGGGCAAGCCATGGTAGCTGTCTCATCATGGGGAAGGTTGGGAAGTTGGGAACACGAAGTACGGTTTATCTCAGACCGGCATCAAGTCGCTTCACCAATGAAAAGCAGCCAATTTGGCATCGCGTATGGCATGGGGCGCAGCTATGGCGATGTTTGCCTAAACCCGGATGGGGTGTTGTGGAACTCCACTGGCTTGGACCGCTTCATCAGCTTTGATGAGGTCACGGGCTTGCTTGCCTGTGAAGCAGGCGTGCTACTGGGCGATATCCAACGGCTTGCCATTCCGCGTGGCTGGATTCTTCCTGTCACGCCTGGCACCCAAATTGTCACCGTAGGCGGTGCCATTGCCAACGATGTGCATGGGAAAAGCCATCATGTCTTAGGTTCATTTGGGAATCATGTTACAAAAATAACCTTGGCCCGCACCGACGGGACTCGTATCGAATGCGGACCCGCCATGCTCCCCGACTGGTTTTCAGCAACGGTGGGTGGCCTTGGCCTGACCGGGCTCATCACCGAAGCCGAAATCCAATTACGCCGGGTGGCTGGCCCGTGGCTAGCCACTGAGACATTGCCATACGCCAATCTGGACGAGTTTTTCGCTTTGTCCGAAGCTTCTGAGTCCGCATGGGAACATACGGTTTCATGGATAGATTGTATTTCAGGAGGGGGAGGGCGTGGGCTATTCCTGCGCGGCAACCCTGCCGATGTGGGTCCGCGCCCGGAGCCACAGGGCCGTAAGCTGGCAATGCCTATCGTGCCGCCGATATCGTTGGTCAACCGACTGTCGCTGCGGTCGTTCAACATGGCCTACTTCAACATTAAAAAATGGCAGGCGGGTAAGGCCATCGTCCATTACGAGCCGTTCTTTTACCCGCTCGACAATATCTTGGAATGGAACCGGATGTATGGCCCCAAGGGCTTCTTCCAGTACCAGAGCGTTGTGCCGCGTGCGCTTGGGCGTGACGCGGTGCAGGCGATGCTGGGCGAAATCGCCCGTTCCGGTGACGGATCGTTCCTGGCGGTACTAAAGACCTTTGGCAACCGCCAGCCCTTGGGAATGCTGAGCTTCCCGCAACCGGGCGTGACCTTGGCAATGGATTTTCCAAACCAAGGCGGACGGACGCTGAAGCTCTTTGAGCGCCTGGATGCCATCGTGCGCGAGGCCGGCGGAAGGATTTACCTTGCCAAGGATGCTCGCATGCCGCGCGAGCTTTTTGAAGCGGGCTATCCACTTCTCAACGAATTTCTAAAATACCGCGACCCCGGCATCAGCTCGGCACTGTCGCGGCGCTTGATGGGATATTGATCCATGCCAGACTACCAAAAAAGAATCGTCATCCTAGGCGCGACCTCGGCCATTGCCGAACACTGCGCACGTTTGTGGGTCAAGGACGGGGCAGTCGATCTGACGCTGGTTGGCCGTGACTTGGGCAGGACTGAGCGGGCGGCCGCAGACCTTCGGGTACGCAGCCCACAATCGGTTGTTCGTGTGCTTGAAGCAAATTTCGTCGATCCACCCGCCATTTGCCAGTTGGTCGATGGAATTGTTGACGTGGGAGCGGTTGATACCGTTTTGATTGCTCACGGTTCGCTGCCGGATCAAGCCGTTTGCCAGCAGGATTTGACTGCATGTCATGACGCATTGACCGTTAATGGCATCTCCCCCGTGCTGTTTGCCGAGGCGTTTGCCGGGCCTATGCAAAAGGCCAACCACGGCACCTTGGCGATCATCGGCTCGGTGGCCGGGGACAGGGGGCGCAAGTCAAACTATGTCTATGGCGCAGCCAAGGGACTGGTCGCACGCTATGCGCAGGGCCTGCAACACCGACTGGCAGGCACGGGGGTCAAAGTCGTCCTTATCAAGCCCGGCCCGACCAACACCCCGATGACCGCGCATCTAAAGCAACAAGGAGCACGTCTTGCAAATGTGGAAGATGTGGCAAGGTTAATCGTCAAAGGAATCAATCAAGGCAAACCGGTCGTTTATGCACCCGGCAAATGGGCTTTAATTATGATGATAATCAGAAACCTGCCAGATATTGTTTTTAACAAACTGGATATTTGATTTAATTATGGTCAATACGGTACTTGGCAAATTTGGCTCAAGAGATATGGGCCTGACGGTTAATATTATTTTATGGCTTGTGTTGTTTATCACAGCCATCGCTGTATTTGTCCCATTTTATCCAGCCATGCCCGATTCGGATCTTGATCCATCGTGGCGTTTTGGAATGAATCAAGCAGTGGCCCAAGGGCTTGCCATTGGCAAAGATATCATTTTTACCTTCGGCCCCTATGCTTCAATTTATACGAAATCATATCACCCATCGACCGATTTTATGATGGTGAGCGGGAGCCTATATTTGGCTTTGTCGTACTCGGTATGTTTTGGCCTGTTAATGAGAAGTGTCCAATGGTACTGGGTTCTGGCTGTTTGCGCCGTACTCACTGGATTTGGACATGATCAAAACCCTTATAAAGACCCTTTGTTTTTTTCGCTTCCGCTGCTTGTCGGATTGCAAAGCTACAAGATACTATCTTGGGAATATGGAAGGCAGCTCAAAAGCAAATTGACATATATGGCATTGCTGTTTGCGCCATTTGGCTTGTTGCCTATAGTAAAAGGTAGCCTATTGATCCTGTGCGCTGCGATTGCCGCTTTGTGTTCGGTATTTTTTATTGTTAACAGACATAGACTTCTCGGAATAATTTGCCTAGTTTCTCCTTTGGTTTCGATGCTTTTTTTCTGGATTGTATCGGGACAATCAGTAGCAAGCTTGCCAAGCTACTTTATTAGCATGGAGCCTATAGTCTCAGGTTACACCGAGGCTATGGCCCTTAGCGGCCCTATCCTTGAGGTAATTTTGTATTTAATAGCTTCTGTCTTCTTATTACTAGCAATATCCATTCAATCGCAAATAACCATAACATCAAAAATATTTTTATTTTTTACCTATTTCATTTTTTTATTTGTTTCTTTCAAGGCTGGGTTTGTCCGTCACGATAGCCACGCCCTCATTTCTGGCACGTCTATTTTGATCGCAGCACTACTGTTGCCATTTATTCTTAATACTAGACTTGTTATTCCAGGCATTTTTTTTGCGTTTATTTCGTGGGCTTTAATTTTCTGCCATTATAATCAACGCAATTCATCATTAAAGGCACTCATAACGGAGCATAGGTTGAACTTTGCCGATGGATCCATCGTCGTGGATTCTGAGTCCCCGGAGCATTTTATCAATAATATTGAATCGACTTACTTACTGGCGTGGAACGGAATTAAGAATAGAATCACAAGCACAAACTTTCCAAGGCATAAGTTCGACGCAGCAGTAAAATCCCTACGAGATCAGGCGGCCTTTCCCATTTTGCAAGGTATGACAGACATTTATTCCTACAATCAATCTTATTTGATTGCTTCTGAAAATTTATGGTCCCCCCGCCCGATATTCCAAAGTTATTCTGCTTACACTCCGACATTGGCTGAGGCAAATAAAAAACATTTCCTAGTGGATAAATCGCCGGACAATATCTTTTTTAAAGTGGAAACAATTGATGGTAGAATTCCATCCAATGATGACGGGGCAAGCTGGCCGATACTGATGCTTGACTATCAGCCAATTCAAATGGTAAAAGAGTATTTATTGCTCCAAAAAAAACGAGGCAACAGCGATTTAAAAGAGCCATTGCAACTGGAAGGCGGGGAGCATAAGTTCGGAGAAAGCGTTAATTTGCCCCATTCGACTCAACCCGTATTTGCCCAGATCGAGATTAAACCAACTACATTGGGATGCCTAGCTAGTATTTTATTCAAACCAAGCCAACTCCAAATCACGTTTGAGTTGGAAAATGGCGTTAAAAAACAGTATAGAATCATTGCCGGGATGGCGAAATCCGGTTTTCTTGTGTCACCGATAATCGAAAATACAACAAATTTTGCGATGTTATACGGGAAAGTCGGGCTTCTGGATGACAAGCGGGTTAAATCCATAGCGATAGCTCCGCGTGATGGCAAAACTCTGCTATGGGAGGATGAGTATAGTGTTACTTTCAGCCAAATTAAAACCGGCGATCCGGTCAATGTTTCAGGTGTTTTAAAATTTAATGAATTTGCAGAGAAATTATCAAATTCAGAAGTAATAACGGTCGATAGATGCGACGGAAATATAGACGAAGTTAATGGCATATCTCCACCACCAGAAAAAGTTTCCGTATCTACTTTGCTCTACGCTAACGGGTGGCTTGCGGCATCAATTGAAAAGGCTACTTTACCAGAAGCTATTTATATGGTATTGACTGATGCCCAAGGGAAGCATAAGTACTTGAAAACTCGTACAACTATCCGACCAGATGTGGGATCTCATTTTCAAAAGCCTGAACTTATTCAATCTGGATTTACCACAATTGGAGACATATCTGCCCTAGAAGGACAATATACTTTAGGTCTAGCCATGAAAGAATCCGGTACAATCAAACTTTGTCCTCAATTTAATATTCCGGCAACTATAAGCAAATAACCCGACATGCAAAACAATAAAATAATACTGCTCGGAGATGTCGGCTTGGTTGGCGAAGACCTTCCCGACAAATGGGCTTTGATTATGATGGTTACTAGACACCTGCTCCGAGTTGTTTTCAACAGTATGGATATATGAATAAATACGCAATGTTGTCAAAAGATAAAACATTAATTCTGACTTTTGGAGCGTTTGCCCTTGTAATGGTCGGATTGGCGGTTGTGGGCGGGGTCATCTCTTATTCTCCCGTCCCATTTTGGGATATGTGGGGGGGGTACCTCGGGTTCTTTATGCGCGCAGATGATGGTGATATGGTCGCATGGTGGGATCAGGCCAACGAACATCGTATCGTATTGGCTCGCCTCTTATTTTGGGTTGATCTTAAATGGTTTGGTGGCGCGAGTGTGTTCCTAATTGCAGCGAATTATTTTTTTGTTGGTATAAGCGCGTTCATGTTTTGGCGAATACTGCGCGATGCGGCAACAACAGAAAAGCCAGCAACTGGCGAGATCGTGCTGGGTCTTTTTGTGACGGCTTGGTTGTTTCTATGGATGCAGAAGGAAAACTTAACATGGAGTTACCAGAGCCAATTTATCTTGGCTCAACTGCTGCCGCTCTGTGCATTGTATTGGCTGAACAAATCCGTTGTCGAGATTCGTGCCAAGCGACATTTTCTTGTGGCATGTGGCTTTGGTGTGGCATCCGTGGGTACCATGGCCAATGGCATCCTTGCATTGCCTTTGATGGCGTTTTACGCTCTTCTCATGCGGCAGGGGCTAATACGGGTTGGCATATTGGCAACCCTTTCCGTTGTCATGATTTTCTTATACTTCCATAACTATAACGCAGTATCTAAGCATGGTTCCCTTTCGCAGGCCTTAAGGGAAAATCCTTCTGGTTTTATTCAGTATGTTCTGCTTTACCTTGGTAGTCCTTTCCATTACCTCTCAGGTCAAGGAAAATTTAGCAAGCTTATCGCTCAAGTAGCCACTCTGGTTCTCGTAGGCAGTTCGGCTTGGTTTGCCATCAAGGCGCTACGCAAACCCCGAGAGAGAACGCTGCAAGTAGCCATGTTGTTCTTTATTCTTTACATCGGTGGCACGGCATTTGGGACTGCCGGCGGTCGTCTGATATTTGGCGTGGATCAGGCTCTGTCTAGCCGTTACACTACGCCCGTGCTAATGGCGTGGAGTGCTTTATTAGTGATTTTTTCGCCCTCAATTTTGGTGTCTATAAGAAAGAGTGCAAAATTTCTGCTTCCGTTTGCAGTGCTGGGCCTTTTAATGTTCAATCTTCAACGCCAAGCATTACAATCTGATGATGACGAGTTATTCGAGCGAAAAATCGCCGCACTGGCGCTTGAACTTCAAATTAAAGATCAAATACAGGTCAAACATATTTACCCCTTTGTTGATGAATTAATGCCCACAGCCGATATGGCTTCCGCCCGGAACCTTTCCATTTTTGGCATGTATCCCTTCCGTGATGCCCGTGGGCAATTGGGCACAACTGTACAACCCTCGAACTTACCCGCATGTATAGGAA